>Ga0265320_10000926_pt1 | contig 21921 bp, 17 predicted proteins | sample 4827metaG_FD_202087 | JGI IMG/M metagenome (GOLD analysis project Ga0265320, IMG submission 202087) | Rhizosphere microbial communities from Carex aquatilis grown in University of Washington, Seatle, WA, United States - 4-8-27 metaG | ecosystem: Host-associated > Plants > Roots > Rhizosphere >...
TCGCGCGTACGAAAGGAACTTCGACGACGGAGCTATCGCTCGATTCGCCGTACTCCGTGCCGAGTCGCTGCGCGCGCCGTTCTTCACCTTCGTCGGCGCCACGTACGTCGTCCGCAGCGGATTTTTCGGCACTTCCAGCCGCCGGCCCGTCTCGTCGCACGGACGATTCTGGGGCCGGTACGGCGCGCGCGAACGGGGTGATCGGTCGCCACGGACGCCGCTCCGGGAAGAACGCGACGCCGATGACGCCGACGTTTTCCGGCGTTCCCATGCGCGCCGAGTAGCTTCGCGCGGGCGCCGAGAAGCGGAAGCGCGCGACGGTATCGAGGCTCTGACGGAATCCGCTCACGACGATCGAGTCGTGCGGCGGAACGATGTACCCGCGCAGACCGATGTAATCACCGACGCGGCCGCTGATCGCGTCGCGCCCGTCGATGCTGAGCACTGCCTCGACGCGTTCCGACGTCGAGTTCCGAATGCGCACGTTGTAGCGCGCACCTTCGAAGCCGAGCACGTACGCCCCTCCGTCGTGATCGAAGGTTCGGAGCGGCGTGCCGGTGTCGTCTTCCAGCGAGACCCCATATCGATAGTCCGACGCGCTCCGCGGACGAGGGCGAGCTCCGGTCGTGACGCCCCACAGCGCGACGGCCGCGACGGCGAGGGCGGGTAACCAGAGGCGACGAATTCGAGGATTCTGGAAAATTGCACCGAAGTGGGACGCCATACCGATCAGACGCTGCAGGGTATGCCCAAGATCTAAGAAGTCGTCGTTGGCTTCATCATCATCGCGGGACCAGGCGACTCATCTGCACCCCGGCCTGCTCCTCATTCAACCGGCCGCAAGATTCGTTCTGGAGCAGGTCGGGGCGTTTTTGTCGGCGTCCCCGTCGTTCCCCGCGCCAGCGCGCGCGGCCGTCGACGCCCCGGGGCAGCCAGCGCTCGCCGTTCGCGTCTCCCCGTCGTCCGCGTTCACAAGTGCGTGATGATGGTGCCGCCGTCGCCGCCGACGCTGATCGTCGGGGTGCCCGCGCAGGGGGAAGCGCCGCCCACATGGGGGCAATGGAACTGCATGTTCAGCTGTGCGGCGCTCACGTGATAGACGCGGCACTGCACCGAGCCGCCGCTCTGGTGAACGGCCAGGTCGTTGTAGTCCTGCGTATCGGGGAGCTGCGCGCACTCGGCGCGGCACGTCGACTCCTTGAGGATGAGCTGCTGCGCGAGGGTCATCTCGGATCGTTCGCTGTCGCACGTCGGGCCGGCGAGCGTGCAGACCGCGTCGCAGTTCGTCCCGCAGACGCCGTTCCCTCCGGGCCCCGCTGCGCGGCAATCGTTGTCGAGCTCGCCGACTTCGCCGCCTGACACGAGGCTCGCCGCGGTGGCGGCGGCTTCGGCGTAGTGCAACCGGCACCCCATGGTGTTGCCGGACGTATCGGCCGGAGTTCCGACCGGGAGCCGCCCACACACGTCGGCGCAAATGCTCGAGGGCCGGTTCGCCGCCGGTTTCTCGTCGAGCGTGTATTGCTCGTCCTGCCCCGTGCACGCCTTCGTGATCGTCTTGCAGTACTTCGTACAGAGATCTTCCGGCCCCGCGTCGGAGTTCGTTGCGGCCCCGCCTGCACCGCCACCCCCTGCGCCGCCCGCGCCGCCCTTGTCGAGCGCAGGATCGTGCTTCGCTTCTTCGATGTCGAAGACCGCGGCGCACGCGGTGAACGCGGGGACGAGCACGAGCGCAGCGACGAGTCGCCGGAAGCGAGTCATCAGAAATTCCCTCCGAGCGAAACGCGCGCCGACGAGAGCCCGTCGCTCTGCGCGGTGACCCGAAGCGACGAGACGGCGGCTCCTTCGGCATGCGCGTGCGGCGCCGTGAGAAACAGCACGATGCCGCCTGCGAGCGCCGCGCCGCCGACGATCATCGAAACCGTCGCGATGGTCGCCGAGGTGCGAGCTTGATTGCGGAGATCGGTGCCGGTCTGATCGCACACATTGGGATTGTTCGGGCAGTGCCCGTTGTCGAGCGAGTCGTCTTTTTTCGCCTTCGCGCGGAGCCCGAAGAACGAGCCGACGCCGATGCCGACGATCCCGACGCTACCCACGACGATCCCAACGACGCGCTGCGTGCTCATCGACGAGCTCGGCGCGGGTTCGGTAGCCGCAGCCGGCGCTGTCGGCGTCGATGCGACCGGTGGCGGTGTGGCCGCGGGCTCGGTCACTGGAGCTTCTCCCAGCTCCGGCACTTCGACGGGCACGTCCTTGCCTTCCCCTTCGACGTGAACCGTTCCCGACCACGCGGTGCGCCCCGGCGCCGACGCTTCGACCAAGTGATCGCCCGTGTCGATCGGAATGGCGATGCCCCACGATTCGCGCGGAACGGGCTCGCCGTCGCGCTTCACGAGCGTCGCCGGGTCGTTGCCGTTCGCCACGTGGATCCAGATCTTCGACAATCGCGGCTCGAGCGCCGTGTAGTGCTGTCGTGCGATCGTCGCGCGCTCGGTGTCGGCGCGGCCCGACGCGATCGACTCCGCTTCGCGGAATGTCGCCCACGCGCTCGCGAGCCGGTTCGCCTTCTCGTAACAATCGGCGAGGTAAAGGAGCGTTCCGAGTCCGGCGTCGAGCTTCTGGCTCGCCTCGAGCTTCGCGCACGCTTCGGAGTACTTGCCCGAGGTCATCAGCTCGCGACCCGCCTGGAACAGGACCTCGGCGGCGGCTTTGTCGGACGGGCTCTGCGCTCGCGCCACCGGAGAGACCGACGCCAGTGCAGCACTCAGTAACCCAACGCGGATGAAGCGATCGACCCGTCTCGGCATCTTATCTAAGCCGACCATCGTAGCACCAACGGGCCACATTTTCCCAAACGGCGGTGAACGCGGGGGTTCAGGTTTGGTCGGCTTGGTCGGGGTCGTCCGTAGACTGGGCGTTGGCCTGGCCGTGCGGTTGCGGCTGTGCGGGCGAGCTCGCGGCGCTTCCGCTCTTGTGGATGTGGGCGGCGGCGGCCAGGGCCGAGAGCATGTCGTCGATGTGAATGAACTTCTCGCGCACCTTGCCGATCTTGGCCCCGCGGTCCTTCTCGAGCTGATCGAGACGCTTCCACGACGCGAAGGTCACCGGCCGCACGCCGCGCTCACGGAGCAGCGTATCCACCGCGTTTCTGGTCTTGTCGGTGCCTCCCGGGTCGGTGCGTCCGGCGAGGTCTTCCACCATTTTTTGCACGGTGGCCGCCGCGTCGGATTTGTTCGTTCCGATGACGCCGGAGGGGCCGCGCTTGATCCACCCCGAGACGTACACGTTCGGCCAGACCTCGCCGTTCTTGAGGACGCGCCCGTCGCGATTGGGGACGATGCCTTGCTTCTCGTCGAACGGCAGCCCGTCGATCGCGACGCCGCGATAGCCGACGGAACGAAACACGAGCCCGGCGGCAATCGTTTCGAAGCGTCCGGTTCCGCGCGCGACGAAACGACCCTTGTCGTCTCGCACGACCTCGTTGTGTTCGATCTTCACGCCGGTCACGCGGCCGTCTTTTTCGAGGATTTCGACCGGCGAAGTCAGGAACCGGAACACGACGCGCTTCTTCGCAATCGCCTTCGGCTTCGCTGCCAAGGTTGCCAAATACTCCAGCTTCCTCCGCTGCAAGTTTTCGAGAGCTTCGCCGCTCTCGAGATCGGCGCGCACCTGCGAGAGGTCGATGTCGACCGCGACGTCGGGCAAGTCGACGATGTCTTCCAGTTCTTTTGCGGCAAACGCGGCCTGACCGGGCCCGCGTCGCCCGAGCACGACGATTTCGCGCACGTTGCTCCGGTGAAACACGTCGTGCGCGTGCGCGGCGATGTCGGTTCCTTCGAGGCCCTGTCCGCCTTTCAAGAGCATGCGCGCGATGTCGAGGCTCACGTCACCGACGCCGACCACGACCGCGCGTTCGGCGTCGAGATCGACGGAATAGTCTCGGAAATCCGGATGCCCGTTGTACCAGGCGACGAAACTCGTCGCGGGGTGGCTACCGCGCAGATCTTCGCCGTCGATGCCGAGCCGGCGATCGGTCTCGCATCCGACCGCGAAGACCACCTGGTCGTAGTGACGAATCAGTTCCTCTACGGAGATATCTCCGTGCCCTACGTGCACATGACCGAAGAACCGCACGCGCGGATTTTCACCGAGGCGGTCGTACGCGACGGTCACGCTCTTGATCTTCTGATGATCCGGCGCGACGCCGTAACGCACGAGGCCGTACGGCGCCGGCAGTCGATCGAACAGATCGACATCCGCTTGGATCTGCTTGTGCTTCACCAGTGCCTCGACCGTGTAGAAGCCCGCTGGCCCCGCGCCGACGATGGCGACACGAAGCGGTCGATCACTCGTGCCGATCAGGGCTCCTGCGCTCGCGCTCGTGTTCGTGTCTCTTGGATCGGAGGGCATGTGCGGCATGTACGACAACTGCGGTCAACGTGTGCAGCCGAGCTTACCCGAACGAAAGGCCGCCGCGAAGCGCACACGTGCTAACATATGAGGTTCGTCCTCGGCTCGCGTTACCATGAAGAGCACTCGACCGAATCGTTGGACCTCTCGGGGTGAAGAGGCATCGCAGGTCAAGGTCCGCCCCAGCACTCCTGCCCCGAGCGTGCATGGGCTCACCCGCGACGATCTCGAGGTCGTTTTCCAGCCGATCATCGATCTCGAGTCGCGACGCATGTTCTCCTACGAGGCGCTCGTCCGCTGTCGATGGCCTGAGTATACGAATCCAACGGTACTGTTCGCTCACGCGTCGAAGGAAGACGGGTGTGGCCGCCTCGGTCGCTTGATTCGCGAAGTGACGTTCGAGCGCGGCGCGGGCGTTCCGCTCTTCGTCAACGTGCACCCCGACGAGCTCAGCGCGCGCTGGCTCGTCCGGCCCGACGACCCGCTCTTTTTGCACGACCACCACGTGTTCGTCGAGATCACCGAATCGACGGCGTTCACGCACTACGAGCTCTGTCGCAGCGTGCTCCGCGAAGTACGCGAGCGCGGCGGCGTGTTCCTCGCGGTCGACGATCTCGGTGCGGGCTACTCGAACTTGCGGCGCGTGCTCGACCTCGAACCTCACGTCGTGAAGCTCGACCGCGCGCTCGTCACCGGGCTCGATCAGAACAAACGACAGCGCATCCTCGTACGCCACGTGGTCGATCTATGCGCCGAGCTCGGCGCCAGCGTCGTCGCCGAGGGCATCGAAACGGACGACGAGCTGCGCGCCGTGATCGACACCGGCGTTCAATACGGCCAAGGGTTTCTCTTTGCGAAGCCGGCCTATCCGCTGCCGAAAGCGAAATGGCCCGGCGGCAAGAGCCAGCCTCCAGAGACGACCGCCAAGGCCGTGTTCAGCATTCAGCCGCCCGGAAGCGACCACCCGGACTCGGTTCAGGCCGCGCGACGTCGCGGTAGAAATTCGTAGAGCGCCAAAAGCGCGAGGCTCACCGTCGCGTGGGCGAACACGATGTGCGACGGCCGCGTGATCGGGCAGTGGAGCTCGAGCGCGAGATTGCCGGCGATCGCGCCCGCGGCGGCTTGCACGAGCACGCCGATCCTCGAATGCGAGGTTCGTCGATCGAGCGCGCGGAGTCCGGCGACGACGAGGACGCCGGTCATCACGCCGATGAAGAAGCACCCGAACGCGGCCTGCGGCGGTGAAAACTCGGTGTAGTGATCGAAGAGCGCGGCCTGTGGAACCGGCGCGAACGCGAGCAAGGCCGGGGCGACCAACACCGCGGCGAAACACCCCGCGACGGCGACGATGCTCGGCTCCGGCGCTTGCAGTGGATGAAGCTCGAGGCGCAGCGCAACGACACCGAGCGCCGACAAAACCGCGAGCACGACCGCGACCTCCGCGAAGGGCATGGGCGCGTAATGCGTGCGCGGCGTGAGCAGCGCGACGAGGGCGACGATCGCCAGTGCCCAGCCTGCGCCGAGCGCGAAACGGACGTTGGTCGGACGGCTTCGTAGCCAGGCGCGAACACCGCGCTCCTCGTCGATCGCGCGACGGATGTCGGTGAACAGGCTCTCATCGGAGGCCGTCGCCTGCTGCTCACTCAGCGCCAGCGAACACACGGGGCACGCGGCGACGTGCTGTGCCGCCTCCCAGGAGAGCGATTCTCCTCGGAGCACGGTTTCCTTGATGTCGACGCAGTCCATTCCGGTCATCCCAGCATGGGATACGGGTCAGCCTTCGTCCAAGTTACCGCGTCGCCCCTTCAATACGTGTCTCATCGCAGCGTAACCTCGGTGCGCCCTGACCTTCACCGCCGAGAGGCTCGCTCCGACGAGGGAAGCGACTTCGGGCAACGGGATGCCGGCGAGCCAATGGAGAGCAATCACGTCCCTCTGGTCTTCCGGGATTTTCCCTAAGGCGAACCGGACCTCTTCGGTGGCTTCGACCTGCTCGTGTCCCCTCGGTGCAACACCAGGATCGCCATGGCCGTCCAGTTCGAGGGGGCTCTCGGGTCTCCGACCAGCGCGCCGGAAGTATTCGCGCTTCATGTTCAGCGCGATCGTGAACAACCACGGCCGGAGCAGTGCACCAGCCCGAAAATCGTGCCGGCTCCGATGGAGCTGCAAAAACGTCTGCTGGACCAGGTCTCGCGCATCCTCGGGCCGATGGAGCCGATGTCGCATCACCCGCTCCAGCACCGCGCCATACCGACTGAACAGCTCGCGGAACGCCGCGCTGTCGCCAGCGAGGTAGGCGGTCATGAGCTCCTCGTCCGTCTTCATCGGGCGACCCACGATAACGTGTTCCCGCGCCGCGGAATCCCGGCTGTTCACGTGGGGGGCGCGCATGGCGTCGTTCGTCGTCGGCGGTGCGCCAGAGGGCGGCGGGCGGTGGTGCGGTGCGGGTGGGTCAAAAATACCTCCCTGACCGCCCCGAGCCGGGTTGGCGAGGCCCCGGGGCGAATCGCGAGCGCCGCCAAAGGAGTGAGTAACTGGAAGCGGATTCAGCAGGCGGAGGCACACGCGATTTTTCCGCTGCTCACCGAGTCGCTAGGAGTTTTCGCCGCTTAGGCGATCGCTGTCGCGAGCGCACGACAGGTTGGCAAGGCACACCTCACCGGCCGGACTGGCACACTTCTGTTGCATCAGCACGAAATCGAAGGGGTACTCGCCTCGTCTCGAACCCGGCATGAGGCGTGCTTTGCCTCGCGGGACATGTCCGCGGATAAAGCGCGATGGAAGCAGTGGACCCGGCCGGCGTTGCTCGGGTTCGTGGTGGGGTTGGTCGTGATGACGACGCTCGCGTATCTCATGCCGACCCAAGAAGCCGCCGCGAGCTCGCGCTCCGGCGTTCGGAAGTAAGCGGGGGACTCACTGGATACGAGCGCGCCGAGGAGTCGCTCGTCTTCAGCCGGGCATTGCGGCGTGGGTGGCCGTGATCTCTTCCGGCGATAGATGCGCCACTTCGCCGGGTCGGCGCAGCATGAGCCGATCGCCGTCGACCTCGATCGTCGTGATCGAGCAATTCGTGAGCGCGCACGGCGACACGCGATCGTCTTCGGTGGACGCGCCGATGGCGACCGAGATCGCGACGAAATGCGAAACGACAATCGTCGTCGAGTCGCGTCCGAGCTCGGCCAAGGTCCGGAGCGTGCGGTCGCGCCAGTCGCGCAGGCGCGGCGTTTGCTGGCTCCATCGACCCGAGAGCAGCGGCATCAGGAGCCCGCGGCGCTCGCCGATCGTCATGCTCGCCTCGAATACCTCCGAGACCCCCTCGCTCACTTCGAGTGGAAGACCGAGGAGCTTCTGGATCGGCTCCGCCGTCTCTCGCGCGCGGCGAAGCGGCGAGCAAACGAGGCGCGTCGCGCGCCGATCGCGGAGCGCGAGCGCGACGTGTTCGGCCTGTGAACGCCCCACTTCGTCCAGACCCGGATCCAGCTCCTCGACGCCAGCTGCAGCGCGGCCGTGGCGTATGAGCAATAGCGTCATGGTCTCACCGTAGCGAAGGTGGCGCGAGCACACCAGCTCGCTCGTCCGATTTTCCCGGCGAATGTCATTTTGGGTTTGCCGCGCTAGCTGCGCTTCCCGCATCGCCATGAGCGCGAGGTGAGCATTTTTCCCCTAACGCTTCGCGCTGGCGCGCATCGTCAGCGACGTCACGAAACGGTCTTGCTGCGTCCTCGGTTTGTTTTCGGAGTCGAGGCGCTACCGGACGGAAACGTCCGGGAATCACCCGACCGATTCCCGTTTCAGCTCAGGCATTTCCGGGGTACGGGCCGGCTCGTGAAGGAAGCGGATCCTGTTTTGGCGCGCCGGGTCATCGCCGTGCTTTCGGCCATCGTGGTGGTCGCAGTCGCTGTCGTACTTTTCGTGCTGCCGCACCCCGCCGTGCCGACGAGCGGCGGACCCGACGTACTCGCGACGGTGAACGCCGCGCTGAACGCCGGCGCGACGGTGTGTTTACTCGCCGGTTATTTCTTCATCCGCGCGAAGCGGATCGCGCTTCACCGAGCAGCGATGTCGACGGCCTTCGTGCTCTCGTCGGTCTTTCTCGTCACCTATCTCGTGCACCACGCCCGCGTCGGCTCGGTTCCTTTCCGCGGAACGGGTCTCGTCCGATTCGTCTATTTCGCCGTGCTCATTCCGCACGTCATTCTCGCGGTGGTCATCGTGCCGATGGCGCTCGCGACGTTGTACCGGGGCCTCACGCTCGACGTCCCGAGACACCGGCCGCTTGCGAGGCGGACCTTGCCGATCTGGCTCTACGTGTCCGCGAGCGGCGTGCTCGTGTATTTTCTGCTCTATCACTTCAGCTAGTGCAGCCCCCGCGAGATAGAGTCGATGAAACGACGACGCTTGCGAAGCAAGCGGGGGCGCGGGGCGCAGCCCCGCCGAGAAAAACTAGTGCAGCGGCCGGCCGCGAAGCGGCACCATCCCGAGGGGATGGTTGATTTCATATCGCGGGCGCTGCACTAGGTGACACCATGCACGCCGAAGCCGTCGATTCTGGATACCTCGCCGTTCCCGACCGAGACGGCCCCGGCGTGGTCGTCGTGCACGACGTGTGGGGGCTCTACGATCATTTTCGCGACGTCGCGCGCCGGTTCGCCGCCGAAGGCTTCGTCGCGCTCGCGGTGAACCTGTATCGCGATCTCCATGACGTGAAGATCACGGACCCCGGACCGTTCATGCGCGGCCTCTCCGACCCCGACATGCTCCGCACCTTGAAGAACGCCGTCGAAGAACTCCGCGCGCATCCGAAGAACTCGAGCGGCCGCGTCGCCGTCGTCGGGTTTTGCATGGGCGGCATGTACGCGCTCCTCGCCGGCGCGCGCGTCTCGGGGATCAGTGCCGTCGTGCCGTTCTACGCCGTTCTCTCGCACTCGCACGGCCTTCTATTCGACGCGAACGGACTCGATCCGGCGCTGAAACCCGACGAACCCCTCGACGCCGCGCGCGAGCTCGCGTGCCCCCTACTCGCATTTTACGGAACCGAAGACGTCTTCGTTCCGCTGAGCGATATCCGTACGCTCGAAGCACGCGTCAGCGGAGCGCCGGCGAACGCGAAGGTCGAAATCTACGAAGGCGCGGGGCATGCCTTCATGAACGACACACGTCCGGGCGCGTTTCGACCCGAGGCGGCGCGCGACGCCTGGGAAAAGACGATCGCGTTCCTTCACGAGCACCTCGACGCGAAGGTGGACGCGGGGTGAGAGCCGTCGTTCAACGAGTCACCCGCGCCCGCGTCACGGTCGGCAGCGACGTGACCGGCGCGATCGACGGCGGGCTGCTGGTCCTCGTCGGGGTCGGCGAGCACGACGACGAATCCCACGCCGCGACGCTCGCGTCGAAGGTGCTCGGGCTCCGGATCTTCGACGACGGCGAGGGCAAGATGAACCTCGACGTCGGAGCCGCCGGCGGCAAGGTCCTGGCGGTGTCGCAATTCACGCTCTTCGGCGACGTCCGGAAAGGCAAGCGTCCGAGCTTCGGCGCTGCGATGGAACCCGAGCGGGCGAGCGCGCTATTCGATCGTTTCTGCGCCGCGTGTCGCGCGACGGGCACGACGGTCGAAGTGGGACGATTCCGAGCCCACATGAAGGTCGAGCTCGTCAACGACGGCCCGGTCACGATCCTCGTCGACACCGAGAAGACGTTTTGAGTCGGCCCGACGCGCTCGCTCGGCCGCCGCGGAAAAAAGCGGCGAGTCGGTGGGGCGTTCGCGCCGCGTTCGCGAGCCTGCTCCTCGTCGCGGCGCTCGGTCGTGCGCGCGCCGATGATCCTCGCGATCTTCCGAAAAAATATTCGCGTCCGCCGTATTCGCTCATGTCTCTCACCGTGGGTTACCCGAACGAGGGCTACCAGATCCGCGCCAAGCGGCTCATGAGCTCGCGCGCGCTCAAGGTACGTCCGACGAGTCGCGAGCGCGCTTACGGGCATCCCGCGCTCGTCCTCATGCTTCACCGCAGCGCCGAGGACGTCGCGAAGGCCGCGCCGGGCTCGGTGCTCTTCGTGGGCGACATCGCCGCAAAGAAGGGCGGTCCGATCTCCGGACACCGCTCGCACCAGAGCGGGCGCGACGCCGATCTCGGCTTTTACGTGAAGAACCTCGACGGCAAGCCGGTGCCGACGACGGAGCTCGTCGCGTTCGACGGCGACGGCAAGGCGAAAGACGGCCGTCCGCTCCTCTTCGACGACGAGCGAAACTGGTTTCTCGTCGAGTCGTGGGTGCGCGATCGCCGCGCGGGCCTGTCGCACATTTTCGTGTCGTGGCCGCTCCGAGCGCGACTCCTTCAATACGGCGAACGCGAGCCCAAGTTTCGTCCGTACGTCACCGCCGCCGCAGCGCTTCTCAAGCAACCGGAGAACGGCGAGCCCCACGACGACCACTTTCACGTGCGCATCTCGTGCCCGAAGGACGAGATGGACATCTGCCGAAACGAATCGAAGCTCTGACGGGCGGCGAAGGGTCACTCGCCCGGAGCAGACGTATCGAACACTTCGCGGATCTTTCGCAGGAGGCTGTCGGGTGTGAATGGCTTTTGAAGGAACGCCACGCCCGCGTCGAGCACTCCGTGGTGGACGACGACGTCGTCCGTGTAGCCGGACGTAAAGAGGATCTTCATATCCGGTCGCCCGGGCGCGAGCTCCTCCGCGAGCTTCCGGCCGCTCATGCGCGGCATCACGACGTCGGTCAGCAAGAGATGGATCTTGGCGGGAAAATCTTTCGAGATGAGGAAGGCTTCGCCGCCGTTCGACGCTTCGAGGACGTGATAGCCGTTCCGAAGAAGGATCGCGCGGGCCGCGGCGCGGACCCGTTCTTCGTCATCGACGAGCAAGATCGTCTCCGACCCCCGCAATACCGTCGGTGGCGACACCGGGAGCGTCGAGTCGAATACCCGGTCCGTGCGGCGAAGGTAGATCTTGAACGTGCAGCCCCGGCCCGGCTCGCTGTAGACCACGACGTGCCCGCCGCTTTGTTCGACGATGCCGAACACCGTGGAGAGGCCGAGCCCGGTTCCCTTTCCCTTCTCCTTCGTGGTGAAGAAAGGCTCGAAGATCCGCCCTCGCGTGACGGCGTCCATCCCGATCCCCGTGTCGCTGACCGCGAGCACCACGTAGTCGCCCGGCGTCACGCCGAAATGCGCGCCGACGTACTCGCCGTCGAGCTCGATGTTCGCCGTCTCGATCGTGAGCTTGCCGCCCTCGGGCATGGCGTCACGGGCGTTCACCGCGAGGTTCATCAGGATCTGTTCCATCTGCCCGGGATCGGCGAGCACGCGGCCGACGTCGGGTGAAGTCAACGTCGTCAACTCGATGTCCGCGCCGAGGAGACGACCCAACATCGCCTCGATTCCCCGGACGATGTGGTTCAGGTCGACCACCTGCGGCTTGAGCACCTGCTGTCGGCTGAAGGCGAGGAGTTGTTTCGTCAGCTCGGTCGCCCGCTGGCCTGCCGCACGGATCTCGCCCATGTTGCTGTGGAGCGGGTCGCCCGGCTTGAGATCCTCCAGCGAGAGGGTCGCGAAGGTCAAAATCACGGACAGCAGGTTGTTGAAGTCGTGCGCCACGCCGCCCGCGAGGCGGCCGACAGCCTCCATTTTCTGGGCTTGCCGGAACTGCTCTTCGGTGCGACGGAGCACGGCCTCGGTCTGTCTGCGGGCGGTCAGGTCGCGCGCGATCTTCGAGACTCCGATGACGGTCCCGCCTGCATCTCGGACCGGAGAAATCGTCACGGCCACGTCGACGAGCGTGCCGTCCTTCCGTCGGCGCTTCGTCTCGTACTGACCAACCGACTCGCCGCGAGCGGCGCGCGTGAGATCCGAGCTCTCTTCTCGCGGACTCGTGGGCGGCAACAGGGCGAAGATCGAATGACCCACCATGTCTTCCGCGCTGTATTGAAAGAGCTTCTCTGCTCCGCGGTTCCAGCTCGTGATCATGCCGGACAGGTTTGCGCCGATGATGGCGTCCTCGGACGATTCGACGATCGCGGCCAACCGGGCGCGCGCCTCGTCCTCGTGGCGCCGCGCGGACACGTCGGTTACCAGCGCCAGACCGGCTTCGAAGCGACCTCCTGCGTCGAACAATGGGCTCGAGTTGATCGACGCCCAGCTCTTCGTGCCGTTCTTGTGCTTGAGCTGGAAGTCGCCGCCCTCGGAGAGCCCCCGATGTCCGCGCTCGGTTCGAGCTTGTGCCGCCGCGCGCCAGGTCTCGTCCATGAATTCGTAGATCGGGAGACCGATCGCCTCCTCGACGGTGTACCCGAGCATCTGCGCCATCCGCTCGTTGACGAACGTCGTCACGTTTTCGGTGTCGTAGACCCAGACCCCCTCGGAGGTCCCCTCGACGATGCGCCGATAACGCTCTTCGCTCGAGCGGAGTGCGTCGACGGCGAGACGCCGATCGGTGACGTCTTCTACCGTTCCGAGCACGCGGGTCGGTCCGCTCGCGTCGTCGCGCTCGATGGTGGCGCGCTGGTGGACCCAGCGCACCTGCCCATCGGACCATTCGACGCGGTGTTCCATGTCGTACGATCCGCCGACCGCGAGCGCCGCGTCACTCGCGGCTTGGACGCGCTGCCGATCACCCGGGTGCACGCGCGCGAAGAATGCCTCCATCGTCATCGGCGTTCCCGCCGGAATGCCGAAGATGCGGTAGCACTCGAACGACCACGAGAGCTCCATCCTGGGCGCGACTCTCAGAATCCAGCTTCCGATGTGCGCAATCGCCTGCGCTTCCTCGAGCAGATCGCGGCTCTCGCGGAGCGCCTCCGCGGCGAGCTTGCGCTCGGTGATGTCGCGATAGTTGCCGACGATCGCGCGGACGTTCGGGTCGTCGAGGAGGTTCGTCCCTGACGATTCGATCCACCGGATCGACCCGTCGCGGTGCCTCACTCGGAACTCGAGGGACATGTCCCTGTTCCCGGTGCGCATGAGCCGCTCGAGCTCGTTCGCGATGCGCAATCGGTCTTCCGGGATGACCTCGTCGCGCAGCGTTCGCGTGCCCATCTCGTCGCGCGTCCACCCGAGCAGCCGCCAGGCCGACGGAGTCAGGTACCGCGTCGTGCCATCGGCCGAGGTGAGGGAGATGGCTTCGGTGGTCTTTTCGATCACCGCACGAAAGAGCGCCTCGTTGTGGCGCAACGCTCGTTCTGCCGCGATCCGATCGGTGATGTCTCGCAAAACGGAAAGGTGAAGTCCGGGCGCCACGTTCCTCGCCGCGCTGTACTCGAGGACCCGCTCGGTACCGTCCGTCCGGCGCAGTGGAAAGTGGCCGCGCATCTGACCGCCGCGGCCGAACGCCTGGTAGACGGATTCGCTGTCGGAACCCGTTGACGCGAACTCGCCGATGCTGCGGCCGATGAGCTTCTCCCGTGGCAAGTCGAACAGCCGGCACGCTGCGGGGTTCGCATCGACGTACCGGCCGTCGTCGTCCGCGAGGAGGATCGCATCGAGTGCTCCGTCGAAGATCGCGCGCAGGAGCTGCTGACTCTGGCGCAAACTCTCCTGCGCCGCGTGCAAGAGGACGGGGGTCGTCCCGCCCAGAGTGACCGCGTCGACCTCGCCACGGGCAAGTGCCGCGAGCGCGCTCTCGGCATCCGCAGTGCGCTGGCGAAGCTGCGCGTTGCGCTCCCGCAGGGACTCGTTCTCCCGCCGGAGCTCGATTTCACTCAACCTCGCACCCGCCCACCTCGAGCACGCCGAGCAACATCTCGCGATCCCGGAGGTTACCGAGAATGCGCCGTTCGGGAAGCGGATGGATTTTGACCAGCATCGGAGTGACCAAGATCCCGTCGTCGATGCCCCGCGCGGGATCGGCGAGGATGTCGATGAGCTCCAGATCCACGATCCGATCCGGATGCTCCTTGAGCGCGGCGCGCAGATTCGCGAGGGCGATCACCGAATTGGGAGACGCACCTGCGAGGTACAGCCGCAGCCGGACGTGCACCGCTGGCTCGTGATCCGCAGCCGGTGGGTCCGCCGGCGTCACGGCGCTCGGCCGTTCGATTCGTTCTCGCCCGATGGCAGTGGCGTGGCCGGATCGGCATGCCGCCGCTCCAGCAATTCGTCGTCCTGGCCGGTGCGACTGTCGGTTTCCGCGATTGCCTGCGCCCTGAGCAGTACCAGCTCGGCTTCCTGGATGGCCCGCTCGCGACTCAAAATGTCGAGCTGGGCTTTCGTTCCGGCGAGGAGATGCTCCGCCTTCCGCTCACGCAGGGCGGCGTGGCTCTGCGCGCTGATCTGGGCTCGCCGAGCGTCGTTTTCCATCTCCCAGCGCCGCGTGCCCATCAGCACCTCTCCGCCGACCGCGTACACGTCGGCGAGCGTCACCCCTGCTTCGGTGAGGATGAGCTCTCGAACCTGATTCGAGTGCGCCGTGCCTCGGGATTTGATCACCGTGAGCGCGCGGTTGCGCTCGCCGCCCTGCTTTTCGTAAGACACATGCATCCAGGTGTCGGCGATCGTCGAAATCTTGAACGGCGTGTGCTCGACCAGCGGGAGCGAGTTTCCGAGGAGCGACGTACTCACGCTGGTGAGCCCCAACGTCTTGGCGACATCCATGATCTGGAGGGCGGCGGCGTCGGCCTCGCCTTCACAGCCCCGTTGAGTCATCGCCGAGAGCGGATCGATGACGAGGTTCCGCGCCGAGGTATCCCGGATGAGCGCGCGCAATCGCGCGACATGTGCCTCGGGGCTTTCGCTGCGCGCTCGGAGCGAATGGACGTGCAATAACCCCGAGTCGATATGCGGCGTGAAACGAATGCCGACCGAAGCGACGTTTCTCACGATCTGCTCGGGCGCTTCGTCGAAGCTCACGTAGACGGTGCGCTCTCCGCGAATGACCGCCGCCTCGGCGAACGCGGCCGCGAGGGTCGTCTTGGCCGTCCCCGGCGCGCCCGTGATCAACACCGAGCTCCCGCGGTGGTAGCCCCCGGCGAGCATGGCGTCGAGTCGCGGCACCCCCGACGAGACGCGTTCGTTCGCTGCAGGGTGGTGGCGCTCGCTCGTGCTGTTGCTCGCCACCTCGAGCCCACTGCGCGTTATCGTGAGCGGAAGCTCGTTCGCCGAATGCTCCGCGCCGCGATATTTGGTGACCCGAAGGTAGCGCAGCGCGGTTCCCTCGATGACTCGATGATGCATGGTCACGACGCAATCGGCCATGAATTGCAGGAAGTCGTAGCCGGCCGTCGGGCGAACATCGGAAGCGTCCGCTTTTGCCGTGAGGATCGCGCTGAGGCCGCTGTCATAAACCCAATCTCGCAGCCGGAACACTTCGCGGCGGGCGAGCGCGGTGTCGCCCAGGTAGCCGAGCAGCACGTCGAGACCGTCGAAGACGATGCGCCGTGCGCCCACCTGCTTCACCTTGGCGGCAAGGATCGACAGAAGCCCGACCAGATCGAACTCACCTCCGCGCTCGACGGATTGCGACAGCTGCGCGTCGAAGACGTGGATCGGTTTCCCCGAGAGCGCGTCACCGCCCCACTCGAAGCCCGACGTATTCGCCAGGATCCGTGCGCTGCTCTCCTCGAACGCCACGAGGATTCCAGGTTCGCCATTTCGCGCGCCGCAGGCGAGCACTTGGAGGCCGAACGTCGTCTTGCCCGCGCCGGCTCCGCCGAGCACGACCGTGACTCCGCCGCGCGGAAGCCCCCCGTCGATCGTTTCGTCGAGACCCAAGATGCCACTGGGCATCCTGTTGGGCCGTCCGGAGTTCCGTTCGTCTCTCATTCGGTCCTTGGAAGAAGGTGACCGTTGAGACGGGCATCTTCACCCATACTAGCCACGTCTTCAGCCCCCGCAACGACGCGTCGCGAGCGACGCTTTCCGTGCGACGACTATGGCCCGCTTCCGATCGAATCGAGCACGTGTCGAACCTTTCTCGTCAGCGTATCTACCGTGATGGGCTTCTGGAGATAGGCGAACTCCGCATCGACGACTCCGTGACGAACGGCCGCGTCGTCCGTGTACCCCGACATGCAGATCACTTTCATCTCCGGTCGTCCCTGGGCGAGCCGTCTCGCCAGGGTGGGGCCGCTCGTTTCGGGCATCACCACGTCGCTCAAGAGCAGATGGATCGGCCCAACGTGCTGCGCGCTCAGACGGAACGCTTCTCCGGCGTTGTGCGCGTCGAGGACGGTGTAACCGTACCGGCGGAGGATGCCTCGCGCCACCGCTCGCACTTGGTCTTCGTCTTCGACGAGGAGGATCGTCTCCGAACCTCGCAGCATTCCTGGGTCCGCCCGAGGCCGCACCAAATCGACATCGCTGTCGACCCGAGGTAGGTAAATCTTGAAGGTCGTGCCGATGCCGAGCTCGCTGTAGACCCAGATCGTGCCTCCGCTTTGCTCCACGATGCCGAAAACCGTCGCGAGCCCGAGGCCAGTGCCCTTGCCCGCCTCTTTCGTCGTGAAGAACGGCTCGAAGATCCGCGCAAGCGTCGCCTTGTCCATCCCCGTGCCGGTGTCCGTTACGGAAAACATCACGTAGTTGCCCGGCTTCGCACGGAGGTGAGTGCGGGCGAACTCTTCGTCGATCTCGATGTTTTCCGTCTGCATCGTGATCTTGCCCCCGACGGGCATCGCGTCGCGTGCGTTGACCGTGAGATTCACGATGACCTGCTCGATCGAACCGGGATCCGCGCGTACGCGCCCGAGCGCGGCGCCGGGGACGAGCGTGAGCTCGATGTCTTCTCCGACCAGTCGCTGCAACATCCGATCGACGTCCGACAGAACGTCGTTCAGGTCGAGCACCTTCGGTTGGACGACCTGCTTGCGGCTGAACATGAGGAGCTGCCGCGTGAGGTCGGCCGCGCGCATTGCAGCCTTCCGGATCTCGTCGACGTCCGCTCGCAACTGGTCGTCGTTGACCAGGTCTTCGATCAACATTTCCGAGTAGCTGAGCACGACCGAGAGCACGTTGTTGAAGTCGTGTGCGACGCCCCCCGCCAATCGGCCGACCGCTTCCATCTTTTGGGATTGCCGCAGCTGAATCTCGAGCCGCCTCTTGGAAGTGATGTCCTGGGCGAGCGACAGGACGCCTGCGAACGCGCCTTCGGTGTCGAACAGGGGAGTGTTGTGCCACTCGCAGGTGATCACGACGCCGGCCTTGGTCCGGTTTTCCGTGACTCCGTGAGCGTCCATGCTCCCTGCCACGATGCTCTCCAAGATGCTTCGAGCGGCCGCCCGCGATTCTGCCGGCACGATGACGTCGAGTGAATGTCTCCCGAGTACCTCGGTTTCCGTGAAGCCGAAGATTTTCTCCGCCGCGGGGTTCCACCGCGTGTAACAGAGGTTGTGGTCACTGAGGAGGTAGGCGAGAGGCATGCGCTCGATCTGAAGCTGGAGCTGAGTGAGGAGACGGTCGCGTTCCGCTTCGGCCTGCTTGCGGTCGGTGATGTTCCTGCTGATCCCCAGCAAACCGACCGTCTTACCGGCGACGTCGAGCAAGGGAACCTTGGTCGTAAGAAGCCATTCCGGCTTCCCGTTGCGACCGACGCCTTGCTCCTCTCGGTCCAGAAGCGCCCGACCCGCCATGACCTGTTGATCATCGAGGTGACGCGGCGCCGCGAGCTCGGGTGAGTACAGGTCGAATACGGTCTTACCGGTCACCTCCTCTTCGCGGTCGAGGCCGAACCGCGCGAGCGTCGCTCGGTTACAGTTTACGAATCGGCCGCTCGTGTCTTTGGTGAACACGACGTCGGGGAGCGTATCGATCAGCGTGCGGAGTAGTTTGCGCTCGTGGTCGAGTGAAGTCCGGCCAGCGATCTCTCGCGTCAACGCGTCGTTCACCGTCGCCAGTACCGCGCCGACGGCAAGCGTAAGGAGCGTATCGATCAGCGCGAAGTTGATCGTGATGACCACCCATTCGGCAAGACCCTGGCGCCAGTGGGGGATCGCCATCCCGGGGGCCGCGTAACCGCGAGCACCGATCGCGAGCAAGGAGACCGAGCTCAAGAGGGCGGAGTAGAGGCCCGCCCGCGTGCCGAGGAGAAGGACCGTGATGAGGGAGAAGCCCAAGAGGTAGATCTGGCCGATCGAGCCCACGCCCATCAGCAGGCCAACACCAAGGACGTAGTAAATCGAGCACAAGGCTGCGGCCCGGAAGCGAAGCGAAAGCCCGTCGAGCCAGACCAGCGCAAAGGCCGCGAGTATCGCAACGGTGTCGATCGCCGCGACGCTGAAGAGGCGGTATTTGAGCGCGGCGTAGACGCTCGGTAGATAGGTCAGGCCGCCGAGGACCGCACTGACCCGAACGAGCAGCTTGAACAAGCTCGGCTGCAGGTTCCTAGGGTCGATCGCATATTCGCGCGCCAACCGGCCCTTCATCGGCGTGGTCTTCTCAACGTACGGGTGTCGGAATTCGTCGTCCGTGATTCTTTTCCACACTGTATCTGGTTTCAGGCGAGACGCGACGCGCAGCGATGCGTAGGACGCCCGGGCTCATCGCTCGGGGCTACCGCTAATCGCAATCGGCTCGTGCAATCCGACCCCGCTCGCGAAATTCGTCAGGCGCTGCAAGAGCGGCGCAGTCACTTCGTTCCCGGCCGGAACGAGGAGCATCCCCGTCCGAGTCCGCACGTCATTCGCCAAGATCATGCCTGCCTTCACCTCGCGGAGCGACAAGTGGCGTACGACGGTCGCAGCGCGGTCTTCGGCGTCGGCGGCGGTGAAGAGCTGGAGGAGGTCTCGATCGTACGTCGCGGTCTCTCGCTGCATTTTCTCGAGCGCGACGTCCGCGGGAAGGCCCCGGGCGCGAAGCGTGTCGAAATCCAACGCGATGCGGAGGGCTCGCGCGCCGATGGGAACCACTTTCGACTTCTCTGGACCCTCATTGGGCTCCAGTGGCGCGCGCTGTTGTTTCAAGATCTCGAGCACGGGGCCCAGCCGAGGGATATGGCTGAAGAGCTCTTCGGCGAGCGCCGGCAGCTTGTCGACCATGTCTTGTTCGGTCTTGCTCAGCGTGGCGCCGGAATAGAACCGCTCGATGGTATCCGGCGGGAGCGTGATGCAGGGGATTTGGGACAACATCGCCGCGACCTCGACGAACCAGCGTTCCCGCACTCCCGCGCGATCGAGCATGAGTGACACATGGCGTTTGATTCGCGTGGCGCGCCCGAAGGCGCGCGGGCTTGCCAAGGACAACACGTCCACCAGCGTTTTGATGCTGCCGTGAAGCGTTTGCTCCAGAAGCACTCGCTGGGAGACGACGAGGCGATATTGCTCGAGCGCAGCCTCGATGGTCTCCGAAAGCGCGCTCGACCCGCAAGGCTTGGTCAAGAATCGGAAGATCTGGCCCTTGTTGATGGCGTCGACTGCGCTGTTCAGATCCGCCTGCCCCGTCAGCAAGATTCGAACTGATTCCGGCGACGCCTCCCTTACCTTCCCCAGAAAGGTAGCGCCGTCCATTTCGGGCATTCGCATATCGGAGATGACGACGGCAAAGGGGCCCTTCTTCGCGAGGAGCTCGAGACCCGCGGGGCCGCCCACCGCCGTCGACACGTCGTAGTTCAACGACAGACTACGAGAGAGTCCGTCGAGGAGATTGACGTCGTCGTCGACGCACAGGACGCGAGCGGGTTCTTCGGATTCCATGCAATCACTCCGTGGAAATTCCAGCGGCAAATGTCCGCCAGCGTTCGAGATCCAGGTCGACACCGAGCGCCGAGAGCATTCCATCGTCGAGCGCGGACGCTGCCGCGTCGTCGTGATCGGAAGCTTCTCGCACGAGTAGATTCGCGACCTGGACCGCCGTCGCGATCGACCATCCTCGCCCGCGATTGCGGTCGACGGAATGATGATTCGCGACGGCCTCCACGATCGGATAGGGCATGCCCCAGAGCCCCAGCAGGTACGCGCCGATCTCGGCATGCGTCACCCCGCGGAGCTCGAGCTCGACTTCCGTCGCGGATCGGCCGGATGCGCGCGCTTCGCTCTGTACGCTCGCGAAATACTCCGGGAGCTTCGTCGCGAGCAAGAGCGTGCCGACGTCGTGCAGCATGCCGGCGAGAAACGCGTCGTCCGCGGCGCCGCGCTCGAGAAGTTTCCGCGCAACGGCTCCCACATGGAGCGCATGGCGGCTCTCCGCGTCCATCGAGAAATCCGAGGTGACTTTATTCGACCCGTGAAAAACCTCGATCGACAGCACGAGGTGTCGGAGCGTGTTCATTCCGAGCCGAACGACGGCCGCGCGCACGTTCATGATCGGCCGTTTCGGGCTGAAAAACGCGCTGTTCACGAGGTGCAGAACCTTCGACGAGATGCCGACGTCCTGCTCGATGATGCCGACGACCCTGTCGACGGGCACGTTGTCGTCGGAGAGTGCCATCGTCAGCTCCGAGTACACGCGCGGGCGCGCGGGCAAATCGACGATGCTTCCGACCAGGCCTCGCACCACCTCGTCCGTAACGAGGCGCTGGAGATTCACGGCTCGCTCGAGCACGTCCATCAAGGTCTTCGCGTCGCACGGCTTGCAGAGGAACTGGTGAGCGATCGGCATGGTGCGGAGCGCCACTTCGAATTCGGTGTGTCCGGAGAGGACGATCCGCACGAGGTTCGGATGGCGCGCCTGCGCGTATCTGAGCAACGCGGGGCCGTCGATGCCCGGCATGCGCATGTCGGTGACGAGCACGTCGAACGACTGTTGCTCGAGTACGTCGATGGCCGCTTGACCGCCCGGAGCGAACGACATGTCCCATCCGTCGGCGCAGGAAAAAAGGAGCCTCTCGAGCCCTTCGAGGATCCGCGGTTCGTCGTCGACGAAGAGAATCCGCTTCGTCACGCGCTCGTCTCTCGGTCGGCGATGCCGAGCGGCAACTGAATGACGAACGTGGTCCCGACGCCATCTTCGGTCTCGAAGAAGAAGCGCCCTCGGTGCTTGTCGACGATCACCGAGCGCGCGATGGCGAGACCCTGCCCGGTACCTTTGCCGACGACCTTCGTCGTGAAGAAGGGATTGAACACTTTGTCCTGGATCGCGGCGGGGATCCCGGTTCCGGTGTCGGCGATCCGAATCTCCATGTGATCGCCGAGCACGCGCGTCGAGATGGTGATCTTCCCTTTGTCCACCCTCCCTGGTTTGGCCTCGATGGCGTGCACGGCGTTGATGACGATGTTCAGGATTGCTTGGTTGAACTCGCCGGGAAGGCAGGGAACCGTGGGGAGATCGTCTCCCAGGTCGAGAACGAGCTCCGCGACGTATTTCCACTCGTTTTGCGCCACCGTGGCCGTGCTCCGGATCGCTCGGTTGATGTCGAGGTCGCTCTTTTCCGCGGACCCCAGGTGAGAGAACTCCTTCATCGCCTGCACGATGGTGCTGACCCGCTCGATGCCCTCGAGCGACTGTTCGATCGCGCGCGGCATCTGTTCGCGGAGGTACGGGAGACGGGACTTTTCCGTGGTCTGGTCGAGCCGCGCCACGACGTCGGCCGCTTCTCGTCCCTCGCGAACCCGTTCAGCGAGCTCCGCGTAAGCGTCCA
>Ga0265320_10000927_pt1 | contig 21918 bp, 28 predicted proteins | sample 4827metaG_FD_202087 | JGI IMG/M metagenome (GOLD analysis project Ga0265320, IMG submission 202087) | Rhizosphere microbial communities from Carex aquatilis grown in University of Washington, Seatle, WA, United States - 4-8-27 metaG | ecosystem: Host-associated > Plants > Roots > Rhizosphere >...
ACCCCAACCGGCCTGACCCCCATCACTCGTCGCTTCGCTCCGATCGCGTTCAAGTGACCCGGAACGTCTGCTCAAGTCCCGCCGGAACGAGCGCTCAAGTTGAACGGAATCCGCAGCCCACGTCGCCCGCGGATCTCCGCGCCCAGGTCGTTCAAGCAATTCAGGTAGCAGAGAGCGCCGAACGGTCCGAGCTCACCGAAGCGCTCGACGGCCTCGCGCGCCTTGCCGCGCGCCTCGAGGCGGTCGCTTTCGCCCGGGGGCACCGCGACGTCGATCAGGCGATCGGCGACGCCCTGGCGGCCCTTGCGGCGGCGACCGCGCACGTCCGGAGCGCGGTCCGGGCCTACGGAGGCGCTTCGTGAGCACGCCGGACGTCGACACCATGAAGGGCGAGCAGTCCCGCCGGATCTTCGACCATCTCGAGGGGTGGTTAGCCGCCAGACCCGGGCGGTCTCTGATCGTCACGCGCGAGCACGACGGCACTTGGATCGTCACCCTCGACGAAACGCTTCGTTGGTCTGGCGAGTCTCTTCGCGACGCCGCGGGCCAATGCGCGCAAACCCTGGCGATGGGAGGTGGGTCGTGAGCCAGTTCAGCGGTCCGAATCGAGGCGATCCTTTCGATCGTGATCTCGCTTCGCGCGTCGCGAAGGATCTCGAGGTGACGCCGTGATCCCGCCGCGTCAGTGGGTCGATTTCGAAATCCCTCTTCCGTCGGGCGCCAGCGTCGAGATCGACGTGGTCGACCCGGGCGTTCTCCGCGTCGAGATCGAGTGTCACAACGATCAGACGACGTTGACGCTTCTCGCGGACGCGCTTCGCCGCGCAGTCGTCGCGGTAGACGCGCAACGTGGGCGGGCACCATGAGGGCCCTGGCGATCGCGGCGCTTGAACAAGTGATCCACGCCGAACGTCGGCACGCCCGCCGATGGGTCGCCCGGATCACGTCGCACCGCCCGGTGAAGGGTGAGCGCGGCGACGCCTACGCATGGCGGCAGGCCCGCCGACACCTCTGCAAGGCGCGCCAGGCGGAGACGGCGCTCGTCGCGATCGGGGGTGCGTCGTGAGGGCGCTCACGCCCACGGAGGCCACGACGTTTCTCGCGCTGGTCGACCACGCGATCGGTCGCTCCGCCGCGCCCCTTGAATATCTAAGGGGCTATCTCGTCCGCGCCTCGTGCGAACCTTTGGACGTACTCGGCGACGCCCCCGAGAAGGGCGCTGTGGTCCTTGGCGACGATCCTCGGCCGAACGGCGTTGCGTCGCTTGGACGCCTGGATCTCGGATCGCGTCCCCCGCCGAGTATCCGGGACCCACGGAGAGAATGAGATGGTCGGACCCCTCGAATCTGGCGTATTCGGGGGGTCCCCTATCTTCGGGAATCACACATTCGCAAGAGAAGAATTCGTGGGGAATTTCTTTGGCCGGCCTTCGTGACGACGTTGGTGCTTGAGGCCGCTCATGCACGCTCATGTGAACGACGCGCTCGCCTCAAGTTTGGAGGTTCCCGTGTTTTCTGTAGACGTGAAACTTTTCGCGAAGGCCGTGGCGACGGAGGTTGTGAACCTTCTTCGCGCCGGCACGTTTGCCGATTTGGTCGATCAGTCCCAGAGTCCTCTGGGCCGTCGAACGCACATTGCTCTCTGCCGCGCGCGCCCGGACGCCTGCGTTCAGGTGGGCCGCCGATATTTGGCGCCGAAAGAGCTCGTTGCGGAGGCCCTGGCGAAGAAGATCCCGCGCAAGAAGGCGGCCGCGGTCGACGTCCCGGAAGGATTCGAGGTGACGTCGTGAGCACCGAGACCCCAAAGCCTACGTGTTGTGGCCAGCCCGCAACCCATGAGAACTTTCTCGGTGGCGCGTATCTGATTTGCGAGGGGTGTGCACACCTCGCCGAGCAGTATAGGTGCATGCCAAAGCTCACCTGCCCTTGTGGCGAGGTGGCCGTATTTGAAAATTTCCTCGACGACGCGGCTCCTCACCTGTGCGTGAAGTGTGGGATTTCCGCCAACCAACGTGACCGACGCATGCCGTATTCGCGGTTCGATTGTGCACATGGTTGGATAGAAAGTCCTAGACAAATGGGGCGTCCTTGCATGCGCCGACACGAGAAAAAATTGCACTGAGGAACAGAAAATGATCACGATCCGTGTTCGCCTCGGGAAACACCGTCAAATCCGTCTCGCTGTATCCGAGGCGCGCGCGGGGAAGATCCGTGCCCTGGCCCGGGCTCTCGTTCTGGCCGGGAAGGCCAGCGAAGGGGAGGCCCTGCTACGCCGCGCCGCGGAGGATCCCTCCTTCGATCGGCACGTCGAAGCGCTCACGGCGGGCAAAATCAAGGCAAAGAAAACGACCATAGAAGTGGTCACGTTTCGCGATTTGGCGAAACAGTGGACAGGAGGGGATCTCGCGCGGATGTTCCCCGATCACGTCCGCGTGAAACGGTCCGCCGATCTCGACGAGGGGCGCCTTGACGTACTGTCCAAATCGATCGGGGACGTCGCGATAGCGTCGTTCCGCCTCGAAGACGCGGAACGCGCCATGGCGTCGCTTCCGCCCGATCTGTCGCCCGCGACGCGACGGCAGTACGCGCAATTGATCTCGAAGGTTCTCAAGCTCGCCACTTATCCCCTCAAATTGATCGACCGGAGCCCCCTACCCGCCGGATTTCTCCCCGCCGTGCACGGCTTGAAAATCGCCGCGTGGCTTTTTCCTGATGAGGATCGCGGACTGCTCGCATGCGAAGCCGTGCCGCTCACGCATCGGGTCCTCTACGGCATTTGCGCGCGAGAGGGGATGCGCCTTTCAGAGGTGTGCGGGCTTCGCTGGCGCGACGTCGAGCGTGGCGCGATCGTACTCGATAAAAATAAGACCGACGATCCGAGGACGTGGGCCGTGTCGCCGGGCACGGCGGAAGCGCTCGCCGCGATACGGCCCGCGAAGTCTGAACCCGATTGGCTCATCTTCCCGGACGTCGTTCAAAACCGGGCCGCACAAACGTTCCGTGACCACCTCGCGCTTGCTGGGGTGACGCGGACGGAGCTTTTCGAGCGGTCGAAGATCCGCCGGCCGATCCGCGTTCACGACTTGCGCGCGACGTTCGTCACGTTGAGCCTCGCCAACGGCAAGACGGAGACGTGGGTCTCCGATCGCACGGGTCACAAATCGTCGGTCATGATCAACCGATACCGCCGCGCGGCGCGCACGGCCTCTGAGCTCGGCCTCGGGGAACTGGCACGACTGGACTTCGCGTTGCCGGAGACGAACCCGCTGGACGGAATCGCGCGAGCGCTCGCGAAGCTCTCAGAGGGATCTTCGAAACCGAGTCAGATTGTGAGCGTTGAAAACCGACCGCTTGACCCGAATCATCCGAAAACGTCAATGATTCCGTTGGTGTCCGGGGACGGAATTGAACCGCCGACACGAGGATTTTCAATCCTCTGCTCTACCGACTGAGCTACCCGGACGAACGGGTGCGTTGTTACTTCGAAACGGGGTGGAGTTCAGTAGAAAAAACGGGGTCCTGGGAGAAACCGGGGCGGTTTGAGGAGCTTTCGCGGTGGGGGCGGCGCGCTCAGGGCTTTTCACGGTGGCGCGAGCGGACTTCGTCGAGCTTTCGCTCGACGGCGCGGGCGTTCATGGTGCCCTTGTAGACGTAGAGGGACGCGGGCTCGTCGGGGTCGAGCACGGCCTCGCTGACGCGGAGTCGGCTCGAGACGGCGAACAGCATGGGGCGTGCGAGCCCGCGTTGAACGAGGTCGACGCGACGGAAGACGGCGTCGCGGCTCCAAAAGCCGAGCGCCTCCAGGTGGACGGGCTCGCCCCCCGCGTCATGCTGGAAGACGAGATCGGGGACGCAGACGCCGACACCGGGCAAATCGAAGATCTGCGTCGAGACACGGACGCGCCAGGGCGTTTCGAGAGCAGCGAAGGCTTCGCGGAGTGACTCGACGTCTTCGCGAAGCCGCAGCGTCGGGCGGCGCGCATCGGCGTCGTTCCGGTATTCGTGACGGAAGAGCAGCGGCTCGCGGTTTTTTCCCCATCGGATTTGCGCGACGAGCGTGAGGCTATCGCACGCCTCGAGCGCCGGGAGCACGAGGGCGAGACCGAGGCCGTACTTGGTGACCGATTCGAACAGACTGTACGGTCCGTCGATTTCGATCCGGTATCCGGTCTCACGCGATTCGATGCGATAGAGGAGCCGGCGGAACTTCAGCTCGTGAAAGAGACCGCGGTACGCAGCGGGCGTCGCACAAAGGACGTCGGCGACGACTTTCTCGGCTCGCAAAAGGACCGCTTGCGCCTGACCGCGCTCGTAGTCGCGGACGATGAACGCCGCGGCAGCGGTCTTCACACCGCAGAGGATCTGTTCGCCTTTCAGATCGGCGTAGAGCGTGCGCTCGAGGTCGGCCGTGGACAGCTTTTGTTCGAGCGCGACGGGTTCTAGGATGGCGTCGCGTTCGAAGCGCGCCGGCCCTTCGAGACGTTGCCGCGCGGCGCTGGCGCGAAGGAAGATCGCGCTGCGGAGCTCGACGGGATCGGAGGGCGCGACGACGTCGAATTCGCAGCCGTCCTCGACGAGCTTCCGGAGGCCGTCCGAAATACGCTTGTCTCGAGCAGCGACCGGCACCGCGGCCCACGCCTGCACGAGCTCCTCGCGACGCCGGCCGACCGACGATTTTGCGATCCCCAGGTACGCCTCGGCGACCGTGAGCGCGCGCGTGCGTTCGCCGTCGTTCAGGGGGCGAACGACGAGCTCGCCGTTCTTACGACGGCCACGAACGTGTTCAGCGGTAAGCATCGTGCTCGCGACGGCGCTCGCTGGTGAACGCCTCGAGCGTGTCGGCGGAGACGAGCTCGTAGAGGATCGCGCGCTTGCCTTCCTTGGGACGGAGCACGCGCCCGAGGCGCTGCACGTGTTCGCGGACGGAGCCACTGCCGCTCAGGACGACCGCGACGTTCGCGTCCGGAACGTCGACGCCCTCGTTCAGCACCTTCGAGGTCACGATGACGCCGTAGCGCCCATCGGCGAACCGCGCGAGCATTTCGCTCCGCTCGGTGACCTTGGTTTGATGGGTGATCGCGGGCACGAGAAAGCGTTTGGAGACCGCGTACGCCGTGGCGTTGTCCTCGGTGAAAACGAGGACCCGATCTTTCCGGTGCTCGTGAAGGAGCTGCTCGAGCATATCGAGCTTGGAGCGCGCCGCGAACGAGAGCTCGCGCTGGCGCCGATACGCCTGCATCGCACGCGGCCCGTCGGAGCTCGTCGCGCTCCGCAAGATGAACTCGCCGAAGCCCGACGGACTTCCCATGCGAATCCCTTGAGCCCGCAAGAAATCGAGATAGATGGCGCGCTCGCTCGCGTATTCGGCGCGTTCCTCGACGGTGAGCGACAGCGCGATCCGTTCGGTGTCGTACGCGGCGAGGTATTCGCCGGAGAGCTCGAGAATGTCTTTTCGATAGACGGTGGGCCCGACGAGGTCGACGAGGAGCGCGTCGCGACCGTCGGTGCGCTCCGGCGTGGCGCTCAATCCGAGCCGGAATGGCGCGAGGCAGAAGCGCGCGGCGAGTGCGTAGGCTTCGCCGGGCAGATGATGACATTCGTCGAACACGACGAGGCCGAACTTCGCGCCGAGGCTCTCCATGTGGAGATAGGCCGAGTCGTAGGTCGTGACCGTGAGCGGAAGCGGCCGATATTCGCCTCCGCCGATGACGCCGACGTCCGTGCCGAACGAGGTGCGCAAGAGATCGTACCACTGTCGAACGAGGTCGAGCGTCGGCGCGACGACGAGGGTGCTTCGTTTCTTCTCGGCGGCCGCGAGGATCGCGACGTGGCTCTTCCCTGCCCCGGTCGGCAGCACGACCACACCGCGTCCGCGCGCCCGAAGCCACGCGTCGAGTGCTTCCTTCTGATACGGTCGGGGTTTTCGCGCGACGACGAGGCCGACGTCGAGCTCCGCATAGTTGCGCGCGCGATCTTCGTAGGGCAAGCCGGCGCGAACGAGCGAACGGACGACGTCGGCGTAGGCGACGGCCGCGGCGCGGTGCGATTCCGTCCGCGCGTCCCACTCGAGCACGGGAAACAGCTCGCGCTGCCCGAGCTCGAGGCCGCGCACCTCGAGGGTGCCCGACGCGAAGGACAGCGTGATCGCCACGCCGCGAATCTACCGAACCGCGGGCATCTAGCGAAACACCCGATTGCTCCCCTCGCCCGATTCGCCGCCCATGAGCTCGGTGGGAACGTGCCAAGCGACGTCGGCAAAGTAGGAACCGCGCCGCTCCCGGAAGCGAAGCAACGTCGCGGTGCAGTTTCCCCAGTGCAGAAGGCACACCCGCGGAACCGGGATGCAGGCAGCCGCCTTGACGAACTGGAAATTGAACCCGCCGTGGGCCACCAAAAGAATGCGATCTTCGGTCGCGCGGTGCGCCTGTTCGAGTCGAGCGCGGACGCGCGCCACGCGTTCCTGGACCCCATCGTACGTCTCGCCGCCGAACTCGCCGAAGTCGCCCAGCGACGTGATGTCCCGGCGCAGGAAGTCGGGGTGCTTGCCGCCGATCTGCGTGCGTGTGAGCCCTTCGAGATGACCGACGCCGACTTCCTTCAGATCGTCGTCGATCGTCGCGTCGGCGAAGCCGGTCGTTGCCGCGATGATCGCCGCCGTGTCTTTCGCCCGAGCGAGCGGCGAGGCGTACGCGGCGTGCCATTTGAGGCCTTGAAGAGCCAGCCATCGGCCGAGCTGCGCGGCCTGGCGACGTCCTTTCTCGGTGAGCGGTGAGTCCGCGTGGCCCTGAATCCGTCCTTCGGCGTTCCCGAGGCTCTCGCCGTGGCGGACGATGAGGATATCCATGGCGCGGAAGCTACGCGCCGTCGTTCGGTTCGTCGAGCCCCCGAGCGTGAGTTACAATCGCGGAATGGTGAACATCGACGTCATGTACGAAGGCGAGCTCCATTGCACGGCCGTGCACGGACCGTCGTCGAGCCAATTGAGCACGGACGCACCGGTCGACAACCACGGACGCGGCGCGTCGTTTTCCCCGACCGATCTCGTCGCCACGGCGCTCGGCACCTGCATGGCGACCGTCATGGGCATCCTGGCCCGCAAGGAGAGTTTTCCTATCGAGGGCGCGAAAGTGCACGTCGGAAAAGAGATGACCTCGTCGGGTCCGCGACGCATTGCGCGGCTCCCCGTGAAAATCCAGATGCCGGAAAAGACCCACGCTCTGAGCGCCGCTGCGCGCGGCGCGCTCGAGAACGCCGCGAACCACTGCCCGGTACGCCTGAGTCTGCTCGACGCGATCGACGTGCCCGTCGAATTCGTCTGGCCCGCGTGAACGACGTTCAGGGGCCGCCGTCGCCGACCAGACCCAGATCGGCGCACGAGTTGGGCCCGGGTGGCCCTGCGTCGGCGGAAAGCGGATTCACGTAGTTCAGATCGACGGCGATCGTCGTCGCGTAGTCACGCGCGCCGACCTCGATCTCCTTGGGGATGCGCGGACCGGCCGGCGTGAGATCCAACGTCGCGAGCGCCCCGGCCGGGAGATCGCCGGGCTTTCCGAGGTCGTTCAGCACGCCGGCGGCCCAGTACGGCCCCTTGCCGAAAAAGAACCCGGAGAAATCCACGGCTCCCGAAGAGACGTCCGCGCACCGCTTGGTGGCGATGCCGAACGCCGCGGGGTTCTTCGACGGATCAGGGTTGTTCACCATCGTGACCGTGAGCGTCCCTTGCCCGTCGCCGACCGGCTTGGCACTGGCGCTCGCGACGACGTCGAGGCGGCGAAGCGCCGTGAGCGAGACGTTGAGCGCGTTGCCGGCGCCCTGCGTGAGCGAAACCGGCGAGAGCGGCTCGCCCTTTTTGACGCCGTCGGCGAGATTCACGCCGCCGAGCCACACGCCGTAGTCGATGCCGCCGCCGGCCGCGAACACACGGGGGTTGTCGACGAAGAACACGCGCACGTACGACGTCGCGGGAAACGCGCCTTCGAGCCGCACCTCGGGGAGCGCGTCGACGGAGATTTCGCCTCCCGTCGCCGCGTTCGCGGGGAGCACCTGGTTGGCGAGCGCGACCTGGTCGGAGTTCTTCTCCGGCGGCGTCGCCGTATCGAACACTTGCACGATGAGCACGCCGCGCTTGTCGAGCGCGGCCTCGGTTCTCGCAGTGATCGCCTCGGGCGCGAACGTCACGCAGAGCGCGGTATCGTTCGCGCTCGTCGGAGGGGCGCACGGGGATGCGTCCAGCGTCGACCCCCCGGAGCCGCCGCTCCCGCCCGACGCGGTGATCGCGCCTCCGCTGCCGAGCGCGCCTCCAGAGCCGACCGCGCCCCCGGAAGACGTTGCGCCTCCGGCGCCGAGCCCACCGGTTCCGGCGCCGCCGGAACCCGGCGCGCCGCCGGGCGACGCGTCGCCCGCGTCCGCCTGGTGAAACACACCACCCGACGACGTTTCACCGCCGCAGGCCGTCAGCATCGAACAGCCGAGGAACAACAATTCGAAAGTCGATCGCGCTCGCACGAGGGGACCTCCACCGCGATGGTTGGACCGAGCTACGCCCGGCGAAAGTAAGCCGAAGATCCGTGGATCGGATCGTGTACAGCGTGCCCGTACTGCAACGGCCGCGCCAGTGGCCGTCGCGCCGTACCGACGTGTTCGCCCGCAGCCGTCACGCCGTACCGGGCAGTACGATGGGGTTTCGTCGCCGTCGTGTCATCGGAAGTTCTCGGTGGGGTGAGAACGGATTGCTACGCGCGCACGTGAGAGGCCATGGTAGGCGAAGCACCGAATGCTGCACCGTTCGTGTCGCTCCGCAATCCTGGCCGCCGACGTCCTGCTCTCACTTTCGTGCGCCGGGGGCGGCGCCGCACCGGCGGCCCAGCCGTCTGGCCCTCCGGCGATCGCCTCGATTTCTCCGCCGGCTCCGAGCGCGCCCGCGCCGTTCGCCCCGGGGCTCACGCCATGCCCCAAGGATGCCCCTCCAGGAGCGAGCTGCGCGGCCCCGCCGAAAACCGGAGCCGCGGCGACCGCGCCCGCGCCGGCCGAGGACGATCATGCGGTTTGGGACGTGCCCGTCACGGCCGACGATCCCGTCCGAGGGCCTGCCGATGCGATCGTCACCGTCGTCGTGTTCTCGGATTTCGAGTGTCCGTTCTGCAAGCACGAAGCCGAGACGCTCGCTCGCTTACGGACGGACTATGCAACCGACGTACGCGTCGTCTGGAAGGACTGCCCCTTGCCCATGCACGAGCACGCGATGGACGCCGCCGAGCTCGCCCGCGCCGCACGAGCCCACGCCGGCGACGACGGTTTTTGGCGAGCGCACGATCTGCTCTACGCGGCTCAGCCCGACCTCGGTGAGTCGTCGCTGCACAAGATCGCGAGCGCGCTCGGGCTATCCTGGTCTTCGACGCGCGCGGAGATGAAGGCCGCGCGCTACGGCGTCGTCATTCAGAACGGCTTGGCGCTCAGCGATCGCGTCGACATCGAAGCGACGCCGACGGTGTTCGTGAACGGGAAAAAATCGGTCGGCGCCCAGCCGTACGAAACCCTTCGGGCGTTGGTCGACACCGAAAGAGAATCTGCGCTCCGAATCGTTGGGACGGGAATCGCCAGGAGTAACGTTTACCCGCACATTGTCGCCAATGGTAAAGAGGTCCCCGCCGCGACCGACGGAAAGACCCCGTAGCGGGCGTAACGGGCCGATCGCGTCGAATCGACCTCGAAGACCACGTCCATCCCGAAATAAGGGCCATTGTCGGGACTCGCAGCGTCCGATCCTCGGCCGTGGTAGGTTCGACTCGAGGGAATGTTTGCGATGGAGCAGGCAAAAGAGGCGGAGCGCGTACTGATCGTCGACGACGAACCGGTCATGTTGGACGCGCTGAGCCGATTTTTACGACGAGCAGGTTTCGAAGTGGTGGAGGCGAGCTCCGTGGTCGGCGCACTCGACGAGCTCATGGCGGCGGCGCGGAAGAACATGCCGTTCGATCACGCAGTGGTCGACCTGCTGCTCCAGGATGGTGACGGAGAAGACGTGGTTCGAGCGTGCGAATCCTTGGCGTCACGGCCGAACATCGTCGTTCTCTCGGGGAATCTCGATAGCCGACGCGCCTTCGATCTCTTCGGCCGGTGCCTCTATCTGCCAAAGCCGGTCGCCGCGACGACCCTCGTCGAGGCCCTCGAGCGGCGGCGCGACCCGATCGGCACCTTCGTCGAGCAACACGGTCTGAGCACGCGAGAGCGAGAAGCCTTGGTGGCGGCCGTTCACGGGTTCGGCAACGAGGAAGCGGCCGAAAAACTCGGAGTCTCGAAAGAGGCGCTGCGAAAGCGCTGGCGCCATATTTGCGAGAAAACCGGATGCTCGGGCCAGCAGCGGGTGCTCGCGAAGATCATCCGCGAGCTGAGCGAAGACCGCGGCTCGTCGAGCGGCACGTACCCCGCCGTCGCGCACACGCGCTCGGACGGGACGACCGTCAGGCCTCAGAGCCAGAGTCATCCGCAGGCCGCCCGCGGTCGCCGCGCGCGCATGTGAGTCGGCATTCGCGATGCGCGACGAACGCCGCGTTCGTCACTCGCCGCGCTTTCTCTTGTCGCTCGCAGTCGCTTTTTCCGGCTCGTCCACCGCACGCCGGATCGCGCCCTTCCCGAATCGCGACGTGATGCGATCCAAGGTCGAGCCGAGGCGCGCGGAGCGATCTTCCGGGGCGAAGAGGTCGAGCTGTGCCGCCGCGGTCGCTTCGAGGTTCGAGAGTGACACGCCGAGGAGCCGGACCGGCTCGTCGATCTTTGCCGCGTCCCACAGCGCGACCGCGACGTCGCGAATGACCGTTCCGTCGGCCGTCGGGCGCCCGAGGGTCTTCGATCGAGAGAGCAGCGGGTAAATCGGTTCGCCGCGCTCGCCGTTCACGCGAGAGACGCGGTCGCCGCGAGCGCGTCCCAGCTTGATTTTCAGGGTGACGGTGCGGCCCAGGTAACCCATCGCGCGCAGCCGTCGCGCAACGGCTTCAGCGTGCGCGGTAAGCGCCGAGGTCACGAGGGTCCGATCCGAGACGTCGCGCTCGAAGGTATTTTCCTCGCCGCACGACTTCGGCGCGAGGTGCCCTTCGACGCGCCGTTCGTCGATGCCGTGCGCGAGTCGCTGGAGCGCGTAGGCGCGGTCGCCGATCGCTTGCGAGAGCGAGTCGGCGTCGAACGCCGCGAGATCGCCGATGGTCGAGATACCGAGACCGATCAGCGTCTCCGCAAGAACCGGTCCGACTCCCCAGATGCGGCGCACCGGAAGCGGAAAGAGCAGCCACGTCACTGCGTCCTCCGGGACGACCAGGAGTCCATCGGGCTTCGAGAGGCTGCACGCGATCTTCGCAACCAGCTTGCTCGACGCGATGCCGACCGAGATCGGTAGCTCGGTGAGCTCGCGCACGCGTGCCCGGAGCGCTCGCCCGAGCTCGAGCGCCGAGCCGAACAAGTGGACGGAACCGGTGACGTCGAGGAACGCTTCGTCGAGCGCGATGGGCTCGATCTCCGACGAGAATTGGCCGAAAATCTCGTGAAGTTGGTCGGAGACGCGCGCGTAGAGCGCCATGTCCGAGCGGACGAACACGCCGTTCGGACAGAGCTCGCGCGCGCGAAAACCGGGCATGGCCGAGCGGACGCCGAATTGCCGCGCTTCGTACGAGGCGGCCGCGACGACGCCGCGCGCCGACGACGCGCCGACGATCACGGGCTTGCCACGGAGCTCCGGGTGATCTCGCTGCTCGATGGATGCGTAGAAAGCGTCCATGTCCGCATGCAGGATGACTCGCTCCGTAGACACGACCGAACCCGGTCAAGCCCCTAGCATGAAGGAACGCCGGACGAGCATCGCGAGCCGTTCGCCCTCGAGAAGCGAGGCGAGCCGGTGTTCGTCGTCGACCTCGACGAGCTCCACGCGGCCCTTCGTCCCCGTCTTCGCCAGGGCGCGACTGTCTTCGACCGGCACCACCGTGTCGCGGGTGCCGTGCGCGATGAGTACGCGCATCCGGTCCGGAACGCGTTCTTCGACGCCGAAGTGTCGGTGCGCCGGCGCGAGGAGCACCGACGGCCCGGCGAAGAGCCCGCGCTGCAAGAGCGCGAGCACGACCGCGCCGCCGAACGACGAACCGACGAGCACGTCCGGGTCCCGGGCCTCGATCTCGCGGACCTGCGAGACGATCGAGCCCTCGAAGTTCGACGTGTCCATTCCCGGGGTCACGACCTCGAAGTGATGCGCGAGGTAGACGGCCTTGGCCGCGCCCGGGCCGCTCTCCTGTCCGTGCACGAACTGGACGCGGAGCGGACGGTCCCACGTTGCGGTGGGATCGGCGGGAGGTCGGCTACTCGTGTTGCGTGCGTCGTTCATGATTTTCGCTCCTCGAACACACTCGCTGCCGCGACGTAGACGAGCGGCAGCGTGGCCGTCGGGCCCAATCGATTCTTCACGATCGCGAGATCCATGGGTCTCGCGTCCACTGCGAGCTTCTTCTTCATCGCGCCGCGCGTCGCTGGATCGCGCACGTCGCGGAGCTCGGCGGCGATGGTCGCCGCGGGGGCAATGAGCGGTGCCGTGGCCGTCTGACACGTCGTGATCACCGCACACCCCTGCCGCGCGAGCCGCGACAGCTCGTGCGCGACGAGCGAGAGGCGCGCCTCGTATCCCGCCGCTTGAATGAGGTTCGCGGCGGTTCCACCCGCCGAATACGCCTCGGCGCCGTCGACCACGATCACGACGCGGTCGTTGCGAGTCCACAAGTACGCCGCGAGCTCAGCGAGCGTCGACACGTCGTCCATGGGCTCGGCGGCGTGGAGATGCAGCTGCTCGCCCACCTTTTTGACCACCATCTCTACCGACGAGCTGATCGGACCGCGGAGCGCCGGCTCCTGCATGCTCAGGCCGGACCAGATCGTCCCGTACGTCGCGTCGACGTTTCGGTACTCGCGATGCAGGGCGCGCGCAGTGAGTCGCGCCACGATCTCGGTCTCGTCGAGCCCGACGCTGGTGAACAAGACGGCCGCGCGCGAACGCGCCGCCATGTAGGCGAGCATGAGAGCGAACGCGGTTTTTCCGGCTCCCGGCGCGCCCGACACCAGCAGATGCGTGCCGCTTCGAAGGCCGCCGCCGAAGAGCACGTCGAGCGACGACATGCCGGTGGTCGTCGCGGGGGCGACCGCGCCGAGCCGCGTCGTCACGTCCACCTGTATCCCCGACAATGAGCGGGGAACCGGGGTCGGTCGCTTCGGACGCTTGGTCGCCACCTTGCGAACGAAGTTACCCGAATGCAACGGAGCTGTCTGCTTCTCCGCCTCGGGCCCGCTCGCCGTCCGCGCACCGCGCGACGGCGAAAACCGACTTCTCCGCGAAGTGCCCTCGTCCCTCGCTGATGCGAGGGAGCGCGGTGTTCACGTCCTCAGACGGTGGCGAAGGCCTCGTCGGGGATCGCGAGCGGGCTGCGATCGGCCGTGCGGATGATGTCCGCCGCGGCGGGGATGCCCGCGAGGACGTTGAGCGCCCAGTAGACGGCCGTGTGACGCTTGCCCTCGTAGAACATCCAGTCCGGATGCGACTTCTCGAGTTTCTTTTGCGCCGCGAGACCGATGACGGCCGCATCGAGCAAGAGCCAGCCCACGACGAGCTCGCTCATCGCTTGCAGGAATCGCGTCGAAACGAGCGGTACCTTGTCCATTTCGCCGCCCTGGAACCAGGCCAGAAACTGCATGGTGACGCTACCGACCGCCTCGTGCGCCCGCGCGAGCTCCTTGACCGAAGACCCGAGAACCTCGTGGTTCTTGTTGGCTTCGATGAAGCCCGCGACGTCGCCGAGGAACGCCTGCATGTTCGCCCCGCCCCGTTGGCCGAGCTTTCGGGCCACGAGATCGAGCGACTGGATGTGGTTCGTGCCTTCGTAGATGGAGAAGATCTTCGCGTCGCGGCAGTACTGCTCGACCGGGAAGTCGCGCGTGTAGCCGACGCCGCCGTACGTCTGAATCGCCGTCTCACAGACGCGGAACGCCTGATCGGACGAGTACGCCTTCACGAGCGGGGTCAGGAGCTCGACCTGCCCGAGGTCGTAGAGCGCGCCGTCGTCATCCTTGCCGCGCTTCGCATCGGCGCGGTCGTAGTGCTGCGCGGTCTTGAAGATGAGAGCTCGAATGCCCTCCACCCGCGCCTTCATATCGAGGAGCATCCGGCGCACGTCGGCGTGCTTGATGATTGCGACGCGCTCGGCCTCCGGATCCTTGAAGTTCTCGATGCTCGTCCCCTGCTTGCGATCGCGGGCGTACTCGAGCGCGTTCAGGAAGGCCGTGCTCGCGACCGACAGGCCCTGCACGCCGACGCCGATACGCGCGAAGTTCATGAGCAAGAACATCTGACGGATGCCCTGGTGCTCCTGGCCGCCCACGAGCCACCCGACGCACCCGTCGTCCTCGCCGAACGCGAGCACGCAGGTCGCCGAGCCGTTGATGCCCATCTTGTGCTCGATGGACGGCACCTTCACGTCGTTGGTGCCGGTGATCTTGCCGCTCGCGTCGATGCGGTGCTTGGGCACGATGAAGAGCGAGAGCCCCTTGGTCCCCTTCTGCGCGCCTTCGATTCGAGCGAGGACCATGTGCACGACGTTGTCGGACATGTCGTGGTCACCGCCGCTGATGAAGATCTTGGTGCCCTTGATCGAGTACGTGCCGTCGGCGTTCTTCTTCGCGATGGTCGTCGAAAGTCCGACGTCGCTGCCGGCCTGGGGTTCGGTGAGGCACATCGTGCCCGCCCACTCACCGCCGAACATGCGCTCGCAGAACAGCTTTTTCTGCTCGTCCGTGCCGAAGGCCGCGATGACCTCGGCGGCGCCGAGCGTGAGCGCCGGATACATCTCGAACGCCGGATTGGAACCGCTCAGCATTTCGCTGACCGCCGCGGCAACCACGCGCGGCGCGCCTTGGCCGCCGTGCTCCACTTCGACGGAGAGGCTCTTGAAACCCGCCTCGTAGAGGGCCTTCCACGCTTCCTTGAACCCTGGAGGCGTGATCACCTGTCCGTTCTCGAGCTTGCAGCCCTTGTCGCCGACCGAGTTGAGCGGCCCGGTCACTTCCGTCGCGAAGCGGAAGGCCTGGTCGAGCACCATGTTCACTTCTTCTTCGCCCCAATCGGCGTACGGCGCCTGGCCCAGCAGCTCACCGAGCTTGAACTGTTCGAAGAGGGAGAAACGGAGTTCGCGAAGATCGGCTTTGTATCGGTTCTGTGCTTGGGACATGGCGTTGTCGGCTACTAAGTAAACCATGCCACCGCGTCAACCGTTTGGCCGCTGAAAAATGCCTTCAAATGTTGGTGTGCGAACGCTCACTGGTTGAACCGGTGAAGCGACGCAGCGACGCACGCGTGCGTCCGGACGCATTCGAAACCGTTTCAGTTCCGCTTCACGAGCTTGAAGGTGCGACGGCCATCGCGCTCGGTCGGCGCGAGCAGCTTCATCGCTCCGACGTGGATCTCTCGCAATCGATGCGGCGGAGCCACGTCGCGAATTTTTATTCGCTCGCCCTTCACGACCATCACGTCACAGAGCCCGAAAGCGAAGTGCTCGAGCCTGTCGCCGAAGCGAGGTACCTCTTCGGTCTCGTCGTCGTCGGGGTGCGCAGGCGCAGAAACCGTAGGGGCCACGATGGGCACCTCGATTGCGCCCGCACCGTTATTGATGTTCGCGAAGACGCCCGCCGAGCGCGCGCCCAGCAAGCGCCCGCCGCTGACCCCAACGGCGTCATTCCCTCGGCCCGCGATAACGACCATGAGCGGACCCGACCGGGGGCCGCACATGTTCAGCAACGTCGTTCTTCCCGGGAGCTCGACGTCCTCGTCACTCCCGTCCGCGCGCGCGACGGCGAGCTTGACGGCGTCGACGACGCCGACCGCGCTCACCCATTCGTCCGCCGGGGCATCCAACCCAGCGAAGAACGCGAGGACGTCCTCACCGACGGGTATTGAAAATGTGGGCATCGTTGACGCAACACCACGCCGTCCGAGGCGGCGATCAGCGAGGACGATACGTTGCCAATCCAACGAAGTTCATCACGCGCTGGCACTCGGCAGTGCCCACCTGACCGTGGCAAGAGTCCTCGCCCTCGAACCGGTCGAGCCGCTGAGTTAGCGCGCGCATCACTTCACTGGTCAAGTCGTGTCCGCCGTCTTTGCAGGACGAGTCCTGGCACGTGAACTCGAACAACGCGGGAGCACGCTCCACCACGATTCGCCGTACGTGCGACACGTCGATAATCTGCGCGCCCGACCGGCTCTCTCGAATCTCGAGCTTCAGGCTCTCGAGCCCCGGAATCACGGTCGTCAGCCTTGGCGCTTCGTCCTCGCGGCGACGCCTTTCGGCGAATCGCTGGGCCCCCTCGTTGAATCGGCGGTTCATACGAAATCGAGGGGCAAGGGTTGGGGTCCGGGAACGATGTCCGCGATATCCGGGTCCACGCCATCGGGATCCGTCTGCGGTCGATTCCCTTTGTCATCACGGCGCTGCTGCCGCTTGACTTCTTTTTCTTTCTGGCGCTCTTGCCTCTGCTTTTCCTTCTGACGCTTGTTGATGGTCATTCTCGCCTCCAAGTGCCAGCCCGAGCGGATGAGGGAGCGGCCTTCCGGCAGCTCCCTTCCGCGTCCATCTACTTACTACCAGCGCTTTTTGCGATCGCGATCCGGTCCTCCACCGCCGCCGCCGCGGCCACCGCCACCCCCGCCACCACCGCCGCCGCCCCCGCCACCGCGGAAACCGCCGCCTCCGCCGCCGCCACCTTTACGCTCCTCAGCCTCGTTCACACGAATCGGGCGGCCATCCAACATGGCGCCGTTCATGCGTGCGATAGCGTCAGCGGCCTGCTCGGAGCTGCCCATCGTCACGAAGCCGAAGCCCCGCGAGCGACCGCTGTCGCGATCCGTCGCGATGTGAACGTCAGTGACCTCGCCGACGCCCGCGAATGCTTCACGGAGCGAGTCGGTCGTGGCGTCGAACGAGAGGTTCCCTACATAGAGTCGATTTCCCATGGAATACGTATCTTTCTGCTGACGGCTCAGTCGAATGCGCCTTTCGAGGAGGGCGCCGAACCTACCTACCAATTGAGCCGTCAGGATCGGAGGCAGGGACGTGGGAGACACACCTCCCACGTCCACGTAGCGTCGCCAGAAGGTTGCGACCTGCCGCGATCCCAGGGGAGGCGTCGAGTCGTTCGCCGGAAACGTTCGTGACGGGCGCAGTCTAGCGCATTTTCCTCAACCGGCCACTGAAGATCCGTCGCGACTGGCCGATCGCTTTCCGCGGCCCTCCCTTGACCCCGAACCGGTGCTGAGGCACCAAACGCGGCCCCGCACTTCGAATATGGTAGGAAGGGGCGGATTACCGATCGCCCCGCACCGGCAGGTTCCGGCTCGCGCGGGCGCTCCCTCCTTCGCTTTCCCCGAGAAGTGAAACCACGCGTGACGATCAAAAATTTGCGAAACGTGAGCGTAGCGAGTCCGTCCCCCGTCGCCAAGAGCGGACTTCCAGCTCGCCGAAAGCGTCGACCAGCGGTCGGAGAGAAAGCGAACGGCTCGTCGAGCTCGGGCGAAGTCTCCACCGGCAGCATCGACTCCGTCCGTTTGTATTTGAAGCAAACGAGCAGCGTCGCGCTCTTGAACCGCGAGCGCGAAATCGAAATCGCGATGCGCATCGAGCAAGGCGCGAACGAAGTGCTCGACGCCGTTCTCGGAAGCCCCGTCGCGGTTCAGGAGATCCACCGACTCGGTGACCTCCTTCGCGACGGCAAGATCACCCTCGACGACGTGCTCGACGAGCCGGACGAAGGCGAAGAGCGCGACGTCGAAGGGCAGCGCGAACGCGTCCTCAAGTCGATCGATCAAATCGAGAATCTCGAGCGTGACGCGGCCGTGCTCGCCAAGGAGAAAGCCCTGGCGAAGGGCCCGAAGAAACGCCAGCTCGAGAGCGAGCTCGACGCATTGCGCGACGCTCGCGTCAAAGCCTTGAAGGGGATGAAGCTCGGACAGAAGGTCATCGCGCGAATGGTCGCGCGACAGAAGGAGCTCTACGCATCGATCGGGAACAAGTCGATCGAGACGGACGTCAAGGTCGACGTGCGGGAGACGCGCGCCACGTACACGCGCATCCGCGAGGGCGGAGATCGCGCGGCGCGCGCGAAGGCCGAACTCATCGAAGCGAACCTCCGGCTCGTCGTGTCGATCGCGAAGAAGTATCGAAACCGCGGTCTTCAGTTCCTCGACCTGATTCAGGAGGGGAACATCGGTTTGATGAAGGCGGTCGACAAGTTCGAGTACCGGCGCGGATACAAGTTCAGCACCTACGGCACGTGGTGGATTCGCCAAGCGATCGCGCGAGCCATCGCCGACCAGAGCCGAACGATCCGCATCCCCGTGCACATGGTGGAGACGACGAACCGTCTCGGGCGCACCGCGCGCCACCTCGTCCAGGAGCTCGGCCGCGAGCCGACCGCGGACGAGCTCGCCGCCAAGATGGAGCTCTCCATCGAGCAGGTCCGCCAGGTGCTCGAACTCACGAAAGAGCCGCTCAGCCTCGAGACGCCGATCGGCGACGAGCAAGACGGGCGCCTGGGCGACTTCATCGAAGACCGGAGCGCGCAGAGCCCGGCCGAGGCGGCCATGGCCGCGAGCCTCGCCGACAAGACCCGTCAGGTGCTGAAAACCCTGACGCAGCGCGAGGAAAAAGTGCTTCGCATGCGCTTCGGCGTCGGCGAAAAAAGCGACCACACCCTCGAAGAGGTGGGGCGCACCTTCAACGTCACGCGCGAGCGCATTCGCCAGATCGAGGCCAAGGCCATCGAGAAGCTCCGCCACGGCGCCCGCACGAAGGACCTGAAGAACTTCGTCTGATCCGAAGGCCGGGGGCTTGCGCTCGCGTCCGAAAAGCGGGGCTTGCCGCGTCACCGCAAGGTGAGCTACATCCTCGCGCCCCGGGTGCGGTCTTCTGGATCGGATCCGGAGACTGTTCGCTCCGGTGGCGGAATTGGCAGACGCGCAGGATTCAGGTTCGGAATCCACGCGGCCAAAACCAGCAAGTAGCGAGAATCACAGGCGCGAAGATCACGCCGATTCACGCCGAGACGCGGGTTTGGGGCAATCCCGGGGCAATGGATCGACGCCACGCGAGCGCATGATCGCGATGCTCAACGCGGAACTCGGCGCGGCGCTCGACGTCGGCGATCTTGAAGCGGCCAAGGTCGCGCACGAGGCGATCGGCAAACTGCTCGGCAGCGGAGGCGCGGTGACTCCGGTCGCCGACTTGACGGCAGAGCGCAAGCGACGGGAGCGCCCCGAGCGTGGCTAGCGAAACCGGTAGAGGTGAACGCAACCGACCGCTAGCGGGTCAGCAAAGTCGTTTGTAACATTGGCGCATGAAGGTCGAACGCTTCGGTGAGTGCTCGCTGGACTCGTACCTCGACGTTCGCGTTTCGGACCTCGAGAGGCTGACGAGTGACAGCATCAAACGCGCGCAGCTTCATCGGCTGATCGCTGACTATCGCGAGGTCGCGGGCGGAGATCCGCCCCGTCGAGGCTACGTGAGGATTTGGGCCACGGATGCGGTCGACTACCTGAGGCATTTTCTGCGACTCTTCTGCGTGGCCCAAGGGGTAGCAGCCTGGGACCCCGATGCGGATCATGGCCCTGAAGATGGACCGGAAGCGGAAATCCAGATCACCGGGGTTCGCGCGCTGGAGCTGATCATCGAACTGGTATTCCCGCAGAGGGCGCCCACCTTGTCTACTCCTCGGCCCCTATAAGTATAGGAGCCCGCGAAATCAGCGAGCGAACGCCGTGGCCCCTAGCGGGTCGCGGCGTCGGTTTTTTGGAGGACGAAATGCGACAACGAAAAAGCAACGGAACGCCCGTGCCGGCGGCGGATCGCGCCTGGCTGGCGGCTTTGGTCGAAGAGGTGGGACTCGAGGAAGCTGCGCGCCGAGTTCGGCTCTCGCGGCTCACCGTCGCGGCGTCGCTCGCGGGCCTGCCTACCCATTACGGAACCCACGCCGCGATCGCGGCCGCTCGTGCCGAAGCCGCCGACCGAGCGGCGTGACCTTCTGACGAAATAGTCCGAGCCCGCGCGTCGCCGCTGCCAGCGAGATCGACGCGCCGGGCGCTCCCCAGGAGAAAAGCGAATGAGCACGTCGAAAGACGCGCGGCGCGGAGATCCGCCCGCTGCGCAATACGTCGGGCGAGACAATGCCGTTGCGGTCATCGGCCGTTCCTGGCGTGCCGTGCAAGACCTCGCCGGCGCGCTCGGTGTGCGCCCGCGGCGCGTCGGGCGGATCGCGCTCTACCTCGCTGCTGAGCTCGTCGCGGCGATCGAAAAGGCGAACGAGCCGGCGGTCGAGCCCGAAGTGGATGAGCTCGAATCGATGAGAGAACGCGTGCGGAGGGCTGGTTGATGCACGCCGAGGTGCTCGTCGGCATGACGACGAAGATGGTCACCTGCAAGATCTGCAGCAAGCCCATCGAGCTCGGCACGCTCTGCGCGTACGTGCGAGGACGTGGATCCCACCACGTGGCGTGCTGGATCGCGAGACGCCGAGCATGATGGTCTCAGCGGCGGTGGCATATGCGACGCGCCTCGGGGTGGCCGTGCATCCGGTGTCGCGCAGCAAGGCGCCTCTCTCGCCGCACGGCTTCAAGGATGCGACGACCGACGAACGCCAGATCCGCGCTTGGTGGACCGAGCATCCGGCGGCGAACATCGGCGCGCGTTGCGATTGGAATTTCGTCGTCGACGTAGATCCGAGAAACGGCGGGGACCGTGTGCTCGATCAGTGGCGTGCGCTCTACGGCGAATTCCCGCCGACGTGGGAAGCGGTCACCGGTTCCGGCGGGTCGCACCTTTACTTTCGCCACGACGAAGCGCTCGACGCCGTTCCGCTAGGAAAGCTGTGTGCGGGAGTGGACATCAAGGGCGGCGGTCGAGGGTACGTGCTCCTCCCGCCGTCGGTGAACAAAGCGGGCCCGTATCGGTGGCGCGTGCGACCCAGCGCATGCGAGCTCGCGACGGCGCCACGCTGGCTCATCCGAACGATCGCACGACTCAAGACGCCGCCCGCGCCCGAACCGATGAACATCGACATGAGCAGGTACGACGGCATCGATCGCGTCGAGCGAGCGCGACGGTATGCGCGGGCCCTGAATCCGGCGATCGAAGGACGGGATGGATCACGCACGACGTTCGTCGCGGCGATGAAGATCGCCCGCGGGTTCGATCTCACCGAGGATGAGGCGCTTTCGGTGCTGGCGACGGAATGGAACCCCGCATGCCGACCGCCATGGAGCGCAAATGACCTACGCCGCCAAGTGCGACGGGCGCGCGAGATCGGCTCGATGCCGATGGGCGCGCTACTTGATCGGAGGACGGCTTGACCGTCACCAGCATCGACGAAGCGAAGAAAAAGAAGCGCGCCGCGCCGGTCGGCGAATGGACGAAAGGGTTGCTGGTCACGGAAGAGGGATATCCGCGGAAGTGCCTCGCGAACGTCCTGCACACGCTCTCCCTCCATCCGAAGTGGCAAGGAGTGGTCGCCTACGATGCCTTCGGCGAGTGCGTCGTGAAACTCATCCCGCCACCGGTGCGCGAGCAGGACGGACCGAGCCTCCCCGGCGAATGGACCGACGCGGATTCGACTCGTACGGCAGCGTGGTTTGCATCGACCGTCGGTTTCGAGCCTCCGACGACGCATGTCGACCAAGCGGTGGCAGCCGTGGCCGAGCGGAACGTCTTCCACCCCGTGCGCGACTACCTGCAGGAGCTTGCTTGGGATGATGTCCCGAGACTGGATGGAATGCTGGTCGGCTACTTCGGCGCCGAAGATTCGCCGTACACGCGTGCTATCGGAGCGAAGTGGATGATCGCCGCGGTCGCCCGAG
>Ga0265320_10000928_pt1 | contig 21873 bp, 16 predicted proteins | sample 4827metaG_FD_202087 | JGI IMG/M metagenome (GOLD analysis project Ga0265320, IMG submission 202087) | Rhizosphere microbial communities from Carex aquatilis grown in University of Washington, Seatle, WA, United States - 4-8-27 metaG | ecosystem: Host-associated > Plants > Roots > Rhizosphere >...
GATTCCTCCGAAGCCGTTCCCTCGTTCCCCGCGCGGTCTTGGGCCGCGTCGGGGGTGATCACTCGGCGGCGGGTCGCCGCTGAAAGCCTTGCAGCGTCTCTACCCGCCGGTCGACCGAGGCCTGGATGCGCTCCAGGTCGACGGGGGCCAGATGCTTGTACTTGCCGATCATCCGCACGTAATCGGCCACCGGCCGGGGGCGCTCGACCCCGCGGGTGAAGCGCAGGCCGCCCGCCGGGGTGAAGTCCCACAGGGTGACGAAGTTGCTTTCCACCTGGCGGCGGCAGACCTCCGTGGTCATGGCCGCCGGAAAGCGCCAGCCGGTGGGGCAGGGGGCGTGGACGTGAAGATAGGCGAAGCCGGCGCGGCTGGCGGCCAGGGCACGTTCCAGCTTGGCGTGGTAGTCGTCGAGAAAGGCGGTCGACGCGGTGGCCACATAGGCGCAGCCGTGGCCCATCATCAGTTGCGGCAGGTACTTGCCGTCGGTGGACTTGCCCCGCCCGACCTCGCCCACCGGAGTGGTCGAGGTCCACGACCCGAAGGTGGTGGAGCCCGAGGCCTGCATGCCGGTGTTCATGTAGCCTTCGTTGTCGACGCAGATGAACAGGACGCGTTCGCCCCGCTCGGCGGCGCCCGACAGCGACTGGAAGCCCACGTCCACCGCGCCGCCGTCGCCGGCCAGGGCCACCACCGTGACGTCCTTGCCCTTGCGTTCGTACTGGCGCTTGATGCCACCCAGCATGGCCGCCGTGTTGGTCAGCAGCGGATGGAAGATGGGGACCTTGGAGCCGGTCTGGCCGTTATAGCCCACCGTGCCCATGCCGGGGATGCAGCCGGGTGGTGCCGCCACGATGGAGTCTCGGCCGATGCGGCGCATGGTATGGCGGATCAGCAGTTCGGAATTGCAGCCCTGGCAGGCCGACAGGCCGGGCACGAACATGTCCTCCCGCGCCGCCTGGGCCTCGTGCAGGCGGGCGGCGGCCGACAGGTGCTCCAGCGCGCCCTTGCCGCAGGCGGCAACGCAGGCCGGGGCGCCGTCGCACATATCGCATTTGCCCACATGCCCGGCAGCCGGGTCGAAGGCGATGCCGCCATAGGCGCAGCCCAGGGTGCACAGATGGCAGTCGACGCACAGTTCGGCCGACCAGCCGACGACACCCGTGCGGCCATGCTTGTCCAGGGCGCCGGCCGGGCAGTTGGCGACGCATTTGGGATCGCCGCACTGGCGGCACAGCGCCAGCTCCCAGCCTTGGTCCACGCCCGCCACCACCGAGATGCGGCTGGCGCCTCCCTTGGCGTCGGAGCAGGCCGTCATGCAGTCGCCGCAGCCGTCGCAGCGTTGGGGGATGAAGCGGATGGTGTCTTGCGCGGCCAAGTCTACCTCCAGCCCTGCGACATCAGGGCGCGGGCGGTTTCCAGGGGATGGGAGAGAAAGCGGTCCCGCACCGGGGTAAGGTCGGTGCGGCGCTGGATCAGCCGCCACAGGATGCCGGCATCCACCACCCGGTCGATGGCGGCCAGCCCGATCAACCGGTTGTCACGCAGCACCACGCGGCAATAGCCATCTGACCGGTCGGTGTGGACTTCGGCACCTTCGCCTTCCGGGGTGGCGGCCGCTCCGACCGCCACGGCGTGACGGCCGAAGAAGCCGTAGGTGTTGAGGGGAATGCCGCCGCCATAGGGAACGAGGTCGGCGTCGCCGGCCATGTCCATCCCGGCGATGCGGCCCTGCTCGACGGCCTCGGGCAGGGTGCCATTGATGATCGACTGACCGGTCAGAAATCCCTTGGCCTGGGCCACGTCCCCCGCCGCCCAGACACCGTCCACGTTGGTGCGCATGCGCTCGTCCACCAGGATGCCCCTGTCGGTGGCGACCGGGGTGCCGGCCAGCAGATCCGTGGCCGGGCGCACTCCCGCCGCCACCAGCAGCAGATCGGCCTCCAGCTCGGTTCCGTCGTCGAGGTCCAGGCGGCACGGCTCCGTCCCCGCCGCACGCTCCAGGCGGCGGCCCATCAGCATGCGGACGCCGTGGCGTTCGAAGGCCTCGCCGATCAGGGCGGCGGCCTTGGCGTCGAAATATTCGGCCAGGACGTGGGGGCGCATCTCGACCACGGTGACGTCGAGGCCTGCCTCGGCCAGGGTCTCAGCGGCGTGCAGGCCCACCAGACCGGCGCCCAGCACCACGGCGCGGCGGGCACTTGCCGCGTGCACACGGATGGCCAGGGCATCGTCCAGGGTGCGCAGGACATGGTAGGCACCGGGTTTCAGTCCCTCGACCCTCGGGATCGCCGGCTCGGCTCCGGTGGCCAGCAGTAGCCGGTCATAGGTCCAGCGCCCGCCATCGGCCAGCCGCACGGCGCGGGCGGCGGGATCGACCGCCACCACCCGGGCGTCCTGGACCAGTTCCGCCCGGTTCCCGGCGAACCACTCCGCCTTGGCCAGGGCGACCCGATCGGGCGAGGAGCGTCCCGACACCACATAGGGCAGGATGGTCGGCGAGTAGGGCAGGTGTTTTTCCCCGCTCAGCATCACCAGGCGTCCATCGGGGTCGCTCATGCGGATGGCGGCCAGGGCTTCGCGGCCGGCATGGCTGGCGCCGACGATCAGGTATTTGGCGTGGGCGTCAGTCATGCTCGTTCAACCAGATGGGGGAGGCGGGACTCTCGCCGGCCGCCGCCTGGGCGGTGGCGGCGATGACGCGGGCGAAGTGCTCGGCGGTGATGTCGGCGCCGGCCAGACCGCCGATGCAGCCCACCAGGGGAATGCGCACCGGCGAGGCGAACAGGGCGGTCATCACGTCCTGGTGCAGCGGCCCGCAATTCCAGGCGAACGACACCGAACGGTCGACGATGCCGGCTGCCCTGACCTTGGAGAGGGCGGCGATGACCGCCTCGCACGGGAAGGGACGGTAGGTCTTCACCTTGATCAGGCCGACCTTCTCGCCCCGTTCGCGCGCCGCGTCGACGGCGTCCTTGCCCGCCCCGGTCATGGAGCCGATGGTAACGATGGCGATGTCGGCGTCGTCCAGGCGGTATTCCTCGACCAGGGGCGCCCAATGGCGGCCGAAGCGCTCGGCCCATTCGGCATGGATGTCCGAGAACACCCGCAGGGACTGGGCCATGGCCCCCACCTGGCTCTTGCGGTAGCCGACGAAGGACGCCGCTCCGCCGGGACCGGTGCCGCCGGTCAGGGGGTCCACCGCCATGGGCCGCGCCGGGTCCAGCGCGATGTGCCAGTTGACCGCCGCCTCGCCCAGGAACTCGTCCACCAGCCCGGCGGCGGGCATCTCCACCCGCGACACGCCGTAGGACAGGTAATTGCCGTCGTGGCAGACATTGACCGGCAGCAGCACGTCCTTGTGCTCGGCCAGCTTGAAGGCCATGACCACGGTGTCGAGAACCTCCTGCACGTCCTCGCAATAGACCTGAATCCAGCCGCATTCGCGCACGCTCATGGCATCCTGCTGGCCGCCCCACACGCATTGCGGCGACAGCATGTCGCGGGTGACCAGCGACACCACCATGGGCAGGCGCAGGCCCGGCGTCCTGACATAGGGCTCGAACATGAAGGCCAGCCCCGGCCCCGAGGTGGCGGTATAGGTCCGGGCTCCGGCCAGACAGGCGCCCTGCAGCGCCGACAGCACCGAATGCTCGCCCTCGGCGTTGATCAGTTCGGCGCCCAGCACCCCGTCGGCGACGAATTGCGACAGGCTTTCCACCAGCGAGGATTGGGGCGTGATGGGGAAGACCGAAACCACGTCGGGGCGGGCCAGCACCACCGCGCGGGCGGCGGCCTCGTTGCCGTCGCAGACGATCATCTGTGACGAGTTGGGGGCAAGCTGGTTCATCAGGCCGCATCCTCCTCGACCATGGCGATGGCGTTCTGCGGGCATTCCTGGGCGCAGACGCCGCAGCCCTTGCAGACGCTCATGTCGGCGGCGAACCAGCGGGGCTTCTCGGCGATGCACTGCACCGGACAGAACAGCCAGCACACCGCGCACTTGACGCATTTGGCGCGGTCGACCACCGGCCGCAGCGCCCGCCAGTCGCCCGGCAGCATGGCGCTCAGCCGCGTGGCGATGGGCGCCAGATCCTTGGGCAGGTTGGAGGGGTCAGGCATAGGCATGGCAGGATTCCTTGAGGTCGAGCACCTGGGTCTCGTCGTAGCCGCGCCGGATGGCTTCGAGATTCTGGGCCAGCCCGGCGTCGCGGAAGTGCGAGCCCTCCATGGCGCGGGCCAGGCCGTCCAGCGAGACCATGCCGGTGGTCCGCGCCAGGGCGCCCAGCATCACCGAGTTGGTGATGGGCCGCTTGAACAGCTCCATGGCGATGGAGACCGCATCCACCAGCCCCAGGCGGCGGGCCGATGGCGGCAGGTCCAGCTCGGCCGGGCGCTTGCGGCTGGCCAGCACCAGGGTGGCGCCTGGGGCCATGCCGGCGAAGATGTTCACGGCACGCCCCAGGGTCTGGTCGATGCAGACGATGACGTCGGGGTGGTAGATGTTGGTCAGGCTGCGGATGGGCTTGTCGTCGACCCGAAGGAAGGCCGAAACCGGGGCGCCGCGCCGCTCGAAGCCGAAGGTCGGGATGGCGATGGCCCATTTGCCTTCCTCGGCCAGGGCCTGGGCCAGGATACCCGCCGCCATGACCGTTCCCTGGCCGCCGCGCCCGTGCAGTCGAATCTCGTTGGTCATTGCTTGTCCCTCAGGCGCCGGGCGGGTGCTCCCGCACCCTTGGCTCCTCCGCTACGCTCCGGGGCGCTCAATGCGCCCGCGCTCGGCTTTGCCTCGCTCATGACGCCGCCCCCCAACCGGGCTTCACGCCGGTGCCCGTGGTGCCGCGCCCCCGTGCCGGAGTGACCGGCAGGGCGAATCCCTGGGTCATGGCCATGCGGGTGATCAGCACGTATTTGAGGACCCAGCCCGCGACCACGGCCAGCAGGCCCGCTGCTAGCGACAGCCCGAACACCGCCAGCAGGGCCGGCAGCAGGTGCCCGGCCAGGACCAGCGGCATGTCCAGGCGGCGGGCGGCCGCCATGGCTTGGGCGGGGGCCTTCAGCCGGGCCAGATAGGCACGCCAGACCACATAGCGCAGCGCCAGCAGCAGCGCCAATCCCCGGCCCAGCCAGGGCACGTCCGCTCCGGTCACACCGGCCAGCAACACGGCCGCCCCCGCCCCTTCGGCGGCGGCGGTGGCAAGGATCAGCGGCAGGGTCAGTCCGGCCCGCCAGGCCGGGATACCCTTGGCGCTGGTGAGAATACGGCCCTGGCACCAGACGAAGCCCATGGCCACCAGCGCCATCAGTCCCAGTAGGCCGGGGGAACTGAGCAGCGCCGCGCCGCTGCCCACCGCATAGAGCGCCATGGCGACGATGCCTTCGCGGGTCATCCACGAGGTCTGGGGGTGGAAGAACACGTTGAGCGCCCGCCAGGGCCTGCCGATCTCCAGCCAGACGCAGGCCAGCCCCAGGCCGATCAGGGTGCCGCCGACCACGGCGGTCAGGCTTGGGGGCAGGCCGGCGGCGAAGCCCAGGGCCAGCAGGCCGGAACCGGTGCCGCCGCCGATGAAATTGCCGGCCGCCCGCCAGTCCCAACTGGTTTGCCGGTGAGGGGAGTGCATGCTCATTGACCCTTGTCCCACAGGTAATAAAAGCCCGGTCCGGTTCCCTGATCCTCGTGCATGCGGAACCACTGGTTGTCCGCGATCAGCCGGGACACCGCGCTGTCCGGGTCGTCCATGTCGCCGAAGCGCAACGCGCCGGAAATGCAGGAATTGACGCAGGCCGGCGTGGCTTCGGGGTCGACGCCCGGCACCTTGCCGGCCTTGATCCCGGCATCGATGCGGTCGACGCAGAAGGTGCATTTGGTGGCGACGCCGATCTTCTCCTCGGCCAGACGCGCCCGCTCGCTGCTTACAGGCTGGGCGCCATAGGCGTAGTCCGCCCTGTCCACCTTGAAGCGGGCTTCGTAGGGACAGGCCACGGCGCAATAGGCGCAGCCGATGCACAGGTCGTAATCGATGGTGACGATGCCGTCGGCCCGTTTGGCGGTGGCGGTCGAGGGGCAGACCTCCAGGCAGGGCGGCTCGTCGCAATGCTGGCAGCCGGTGGGCAGGAAGATGCGCCGTACATCCGGATACTCGCCGGCTTCCATGTCCAGCACCCGGCGCCACTGGACGCCGGGCGGGGTGGCGTTGGTTTCCTTGCAGGCCGCCGTGCAGGTCTGGCAGCCGACGCAGCGCCGCAGATCGGCGACCATGATGTAGCGGGTCACGGGGCATCTCCCTTCAGCCGCCAGCCATGGGCGTAGACTGTCGAGCGGTCCTGGCGGGCGAAGCCCACCAGGGTGACGCCCAGGCGCTCGGCGGTGTGGACGGCCAGCAGGGTGGGGGCCGACACCGCCACCAGCATGCCGATGCCGGCGGCGGCGGCCTTCTGCACCATCTCGAAGCTGGCCCGGCTGGTGACCAGGGCGGCGCCGGCGGTGGCGTCGCTTCCCCGGCGGGCCAGGGCGCCGATCAGCTTGTCGAGCGCGTTGTGGCGGCCCACGTCTTCGCGCACCAGGGCGACATGGCCGCCGACATCCATCCAGCCGGCGGCGTGGGTGGCGCCGGTCTTGCCCAGCAGGTGCTGCCCGGCCCGCAAGCGGGCCAGCGCCTCGGCCAGGGTCGACGGGCGGAAGGTGGTCGTCGCCGCCACGGCGGGCAGATCGCACATCACCTGATCCAGGCTTTCCGCTCCGCATAATCCGCAGCCGGTCCGCCCGGCCAGGGCGCGGCGACGGCGCTTCAAGAGGTCGAAGCGCCGTCCCGCCAGTTCGATCCGAAGGGCGATGCCCTGGGGCAGGATGTCCACCTCGACCCCCCGGATGTCGGCGGCGGTGGCGGCGATACCCTCGGTCAGGCTGAAGCCCAGGGCGAAATCCTCGAGATCGGCGGGGGTGGCCAGCATCACCGCATGGGCGATGCCGTTGTATTCCAGGCTGACCGGAACCTCCTCGGCCACCCAGTCGAGATCGGCATCGACGCGGGCCAGGCTGCGCCGCTCTACCGCCACCACGCCGGTTCCGGCGCAGCCGGGGTCGCCCAGGGCCGGATCGGGGACGGGCGGGTGAATGGGAGCGGCGGTCATGGCGCGCCTCCTTCGAGCTTGTGGATGGCGACGCGGACGATGTCGGCCCCCGAGCCTGTGGCGTCGGTCAGCGCCAGGGTGGTTTCGGAAAGCGGCGTCAGGGCGTTCAGCGAGGGATAGCCCAGGTCCTTGGCATAGGGGGTCTTCCAGTGCTGGAACTGGCCGGGAATGACGATGGTGTCGGGGCGGCAGCCCTGGACCAGCTCCACCTGTCCCCGGGTGAAGCCGGTGGTGGAGCGCACCTCGACCCGTTCGCCCTGGGCGATGCCCATTTTCCCGGCGGTGCCGGCGTTCATGATGATGCGGCCGTGGCCGCGCATGTTGACCGCCACCTCGTTCATCAGCGGAATGCCGGAATTGGCGCCGGTGGAGTACTGCATGGACTTGGTGGTGATGCCCCACAGCGGGTAGTCGTCGGGATTGCCGCCCGAGGCGATCACCGCCTCGGTCCAGCGGTCGGGCACGTGGTGCCACTGTGGCAGGGCCTGGTATTCGCCCAGTTGCTCGTCCCACCAGGTGATGCCCTGGCCGTGCAGGCGCCGCCCCAGTTCCTCGCCGATGCGCAGCAGGCGCTCCTGGTAGGGCAGTTCGAAGCGCAAATTCTGCTCGACCATGCTGGGATAGAGGTACCAGTCGGTGCGCTTGAACGGTTTGACGAAGAACCCGTTCTCCTTCATCCACTCCAGGTCCTTGACCTCGGCGCCACCGGTCATCTCGGCGCTGGCCGCCTTGCATACCGCGTCCCAGATGGCTTCCGGCCCGTTGACCCGGTCGGTGGGCAGCGAGAAGTCGTAGCCCTCGCCCTTGAGCGGTACCAGGGCGAGACCGCGGTTCAGGCGCTCGTTGTATTCCTTCAAAAGGCCGGTGCGCCGGGCCAGCTCGGTGGAAATCCAGGTGAAGTCGCGGGCCTCGCCCTGGGGCTCGACCACCTTCTGGCGCAGCACGTAGCCCTGGTGCGCCCAGTGCTGCTCGACGAACTTGGTGCCGCCCGCCCGGATCAACTGGGTGCTTTCCAGGTCGGTGGCCTCGGGCAGCAGGATGTCGGCCATGTGGTTGGTCTCGTCCATGGTATAGGCGAAGGCCACGATGAACGGCATGTGGGCGATGGTGTCGGCCAGACGCTCGATCTCCCAGAACGAGATGGCCGGGTTGGTGCGGTAGGCGAACCAGATTTCCGGCCAGGACGGCTTGGGCCAGTTCTCCGGCGCTTCCCGCATGAACATCCAGGCCAGATGGGTCGGCCCCAGGGCCTGACTCCACGGCCCGTTGCCCACATGGGGAACCAGGGTGCGGTGGGCGTTGCGCCCGGTGGGCTTGGCGGCCCATTTGTCGGGGCTGGTGGCGTTGAACGAACAGGCCATGAAGCCGTCCTCGCCCGGCTTGACGGTGGCGAGGCGGTTCTCGTGCGGGCGGTTGATGCGCACCGTGGTGCCCAGCGTGCCGCCCGGCACCTCCAGCGCGCCGACCACGGTGGCCAGCACGGTGCGCGCCCAGCAGCATTCGAAGGCGCCCCAGCCGTTGTTGACCGTCTTGCCCAGCGCCACCGCCACCGGCCGGTAGGGCAGGGTGCGGCCGTCCACCTCGATGGTCTGGCCGATGCAGGCATTGTCCAGGTATTCCAGCGCCACCCGGCGGATGGTGTCGGCCGGCACGTCGCACAGCTTGGCCGCCCAGTCCGGGCTGTAGGGGCGCATGGCCTCGACGGTCAGGGCGAGCGACGGGCGGCCGGTGATGGCCTCGTGACGGACCACCTCGCCGTCGGCCTTGTGGGCCAGGGCGGCGGTGATGGGGTACTCGCCGGCCAGGGCGGGAACGGCGCCGGGATGGTCGAAGGGCACCGGAGCGTTGCTCCGGGTATCCCACATCAGGGGCTTGGCGGTCTGGGGATCGCGCAGGTAATAGCCGTCCGGTCCCACCAGATAGGGCGAGTTGCTGCGGTCACGCAGGAAGTCCACGTCCAGGCGCTCCGGCGGCACCTCGCACAGCAGGACGTGCAGCATGGCGAACATGAAGGCGGGGTCGGTCTTGGGCTTGATCGGCACCCATTCCGCCGAGCAGCCGGCGGTGACCGACAGGTGCGGTTCGACCTGCACCCGCTTGATGCCCCGGATGCGGGCGTCGGCGTGGCGACGCACGGCGCAGACGCCGCCGGTCACCTCCACATTGGCGCCGAACGAGACGATGTAGCGGGTGTGCACGGTGTCGGAGCAGACGGTGAAGGCGCGGTGCCAGAACTCGCCGTAAAGATGCTCGGAGTGGGTGCACTTGACCCCCTGGCCCGAACCCAGGCTGTAGTCGATGGCGCCCCAGGCGGCCAGGAAGGCGGGCAGGGTGCCCATGTAGCTGGCCGGCGTGCCGCCATGGCCGAAGGTGGCGGCGACGCGGGGCAGCCCCGCGTCGTCCAGCAATCCCCGGGCGCGGATATCGTTGAGCCTGGCGGCGATGGTCTCCAGCGCCTCGTCCCACGAGATGGGCACGAAGCCGGGGTCCTGGTCCTTGCCCTTCAGCGGATTGGTCCGCTTCATGGGGGTGAGCACGCGGTGGGGATTGTAGGTCTTCTGCACCAGCCCATAGGCCTTGACGCAGGGGCGCCCGTCGGCCGGATGGATGCCGGTGCCGGCGTGGTTGGGTTCCACCGCCAGGGCGACGCCGTCCTCGACCACCACATTCATCAGGTCGGGGCCGGCGACGCAATTGTAGCAATAGGTCGGAACCCGCCGCGTTTGCGTCCTTGCCTGATCGTTCATCTCCACGCTTCCTCCCGCGCCGGCCTTGGCATCGGAAATCAGTGTGGGGGAAGGGCGGTTTGGGTGTCTGTCCCCCTGCAAAGGGACAAGGGGCGTCCGGGCGGCGGAGCGGCCGCCCGGCTCCGATGGTCTAAAGGCCGGCTTTGCGCGCCTTGGCCATCAGGCGCTCCCTGGTCTTCTCCACTTCCACGACGAAGCGGGAATGGCTGCCGCTGGCCACCCGGTCCAGGGCGTCGGCGGCGGTGAAGGCCAGGGTGACGCCCCGACCATCAAGCTTGGCGACGGTGACGGTGATGTCCACCCACATGCCGAGCGGGGTCGGCGCGGCGTGGTCCATCTCTACCCTGGTTCCCACCGTGTCCTCACCGGGATCAAGGTGGTCCAGCAGGAATTCCCGGCAGGTGGTTTCCAGGTCGTAGACCAGATAAGGCGTGGCGTAGACCCGGCTTTCCGGCCCCAGGATGCCGATGGTGCGTCCCTCGTCGACGGTCCATCGGCGCGTCGCGGACAGGCCGGCGACCAAACTTCCCTTCATGGCGGTTTTCTCCACAGTTGATCCCCTGCTGTGACAGACGCGGACGAGGCTGTCTGTCACCCTGCGAAGGGACAGCGCGGCCCTACCGTTCCGCCGCCAGCAATTCGCGCAGGACATAGGGCAGGATGCCGCCGTGGCCGAGGTAATCCAGTTCGATGGCGGTATCGACGCGCAATTCCAAGGTGACCTTGCGGCTGCGGCCCCGGCGGTCGATTACTTCCAGGACCACCTCCTGCCTGGGCTGCAGCGCTCCGGTCAGGCCGTGGATATGGAATTCCTCGTCCCCCGAAATTCCCAGCGAGGCCGGGCTGTCGCCCTGTAGGAACTGCAGCGGCAGCACCCCCATGCCGACCAGATTGGAGCGGTGGATGCGCTCGAAGCTTTGCGCCACCACGGCCCGCACTCCCAGCAGCTTCGGCCCCTTGGCCGCCCAGTCGCGGCTGGAGCCGGTGCCGTATTCGGTGCCGGCGAAGACGATGGTGGGAATGCCGGCCTCCTGATAGCGCATTGCCGCGTCATGGATGGGAATCACCGTGTCGTCGGGCTGATGGCGGGTCAGGCCGCCTTCGACGCGCGACCCGTCGGGGTTGGCCGGCAGCATCAGGTTGCGGATGCGCACGTTGGCGAAGGTTCCCCGCACCATCACCTCGTGGTTTCCCCGCCGGGCGCCATAGCTGTTGAAGTCGGCGGCGGCCACGCCATGGGCCAGCAGGTATTGGCCGGCGGGTGAGGCGGCGGCGATGGAGCCGGCCGGGCTGATATGGTCGGTGGTGACCGAATCGCCGAAGATGGCCAGGGCGCGGGCGCCGACGATGTCGCTGACGCCGCCGGGGGGCGGGCTGAAGCGGTCGAAGAACGGCGGCTCGGCGATATAGGTGGAGGGTGCCCAGGCATAGACCTGACCGCTGTCGGTGGGGATGTCGTTCCACAGCGGATTGCCGTGGACGAAGTCGCTGTAAAGCCGGCGATACAGGCCGGGATCGGTGGCGCCGAGCAGGGCCTCGGCCACCTCCCGGCTGCTCGGCCAGATATCCGCGAGCATCACCGGCTTGCCGTCCTTGCCGATCCCCAGCGGTTCGCTCGTCATGTCGATGGTGACACGGCCGGCCAGGGCGAAGGCCACCACCAGCGGCGGACTCATCAGGAAATTGGCCTTGAGCGCCGGATGGATGCGGGCCTCGAAATTGCGGTTGCCCGACAGCACGGCGGCGCAGACCAGATCGTCGGCGGCGATGGCCCGTTCCAACTCCGGCATCAGCGGTCCGGAATTGCCGATACAGGTGGTGCAGCCATAGGCGACGACGCGGAAGCCCAGGGCTTCCAGATCGCCCAGCAGCCCGGCCCTGGCGAGGTATTCGGTGACCACCCTTGATCCCGGCGCCAGCGAGGTCTTGACCCGCGGCCCCACCGTCAGGCCCTGGGCCACCGCCTTGCGGGCCAGCAGCCCGGCCGCCAGCATGACGCCGGGGTTGGAGGTGTTGGTGCAAGACGTGATGGCGGCGATCAGGACATCGCCGTGGCCGATATGGGCGGCGGCGGAGCCCAGGGGATGCCGCCGTTCCAGTTCTTCCGCCGGACGGCCGTAGCCGTTGTCCGCCACGGGCGCCGAGAACAGGGAGGTGAAGGCCCGGCGCATGTCCGGCAGGTTCAGGCGGTCCTGCGGCCGCTTGGGGCCGGCGATGGAGGGTTGCACCGAGCCCAGATCGAACTCGATCACCGTGCTGTAGTCGATGTCGCCGGGCATGGGGATGCCGAACAGGCCCTGGGCCGAGAAATAGGCGCGGAAGGCCTCGATCTCGGCCTCGGTGCGGCCGGTGGCGGTCAGATATTTGACGGTTTCCTCGTCCACCGGGAAAAAGCCCATGGTGGCGCCGTATTCGGGTGCCATGTTGGCGATGGTGGCGCGGTCGGGCACCGCCAGGGAGCGGGTCCCCTCGCCGAAGAACTCGACGAACTTGCCGACCACCTGGGCCCGGCGCAGACGCTCGGTGAGGAACAGCACCAGATCGGTGGCGGTGGCGCCCTCGGGCAGGCGGCCGTGCAGATGGACGCCGACCACGTCGGGGGTGAGGAACACCAGCGGCTGGCCCAGCATGCCGGCTTCCGCCTCGATGCCGCCGACGCCCCAGCCGACCACGCCGAGCGCGTTGATCATGGTGGTGTGGGAATCGGTGCCGACCAGGGTGTCGGGATAGGTGACGCCGTTCTTTTCAAGCACGCCGCGCGCCAGGAATTCCAGATTGACCTGATGGACGATGCCGATGCCCGGCGGCACGACGCGGAAGGTGTCGAAGGCCTGCATGCCCCACTTGATGAAGCGGTAGCGTTCGGCGTTGCGGCTGAACTCCCGGCGCATGTTGAGCCCCAGGGAATCGTCCTCCTCGTAGTGATCCACCTGAACCGAGTGATCGACCACCAGATCGACGGGGACCAGCGGCTCGATGATGTCGGGGGGCTTGCCGAAGGCCTGGGCCACGCCGCGCATGGCCGTCAGATCGCACAGCAACGGCACGCCGGTGAAATCCTGCAAGACGATGCGGGCCACCACGAAGGGGATTTCCGCATTGCGCGGGGCATTGGGCCGCCAGCCGGCCAGATGGCGGACGTGGTCCTCGGTGATCCGCTTGCCGTCGCAATTGCGCAGCAGGGATTCCAGCACGATGCGGATGGAGACCGGCAGGCGCGATACCGGGCCGCCACCGCCCCCATCCAACGCCGCCAGGGCGTAATATCTGGACGATTTTCCGTGGCCGAGCGGAAGATCGCGTAACGCGCCGAATGGATCTTGGAGCATGATGGCCTCCGTTGATTGCGGCGGTAGCCCTGGAGAGGAGCAGCCCATGAGCACCACCCGGCCGGAAAAGGATTCCTTTGGCATCATCCAGGTGCCGGCGAACCATATATGGGGTGCGCAGACCCAGCGTTCGCTGGAATATTTCGCCATATCCGGCGAACGGATGCCAGTCGAACTGATTCTGGCCCTGGCTCAGGTGAAGGGAGCCTGCGCCCGGGTCAACGCCGACCTCGGCCTGCTGGCCGCCGACAAGGCCGACGCCATCATCGCCGCCGTGAGGGAAGTGCTGTCCGGACGGTATGAACGGGAATTTCCCCTGTCGGTCTGGCAGACCGGCTCGGGCACCCAGACCAACATGAACATGAACGAGGTGCTGGCCAACCGCGCCTCGGAGACCCTGGGCGGCGAGCGCGGCCTGAACCGCTGCGTCCATCCCAATGACGAGGTGAATCTGGGGCAGTCCTCCAACGATGTCTTTCCCACCGCCATGCACGTGGCCGCCGCCATCGCCATGGCCGGCTCCCTGCTGCCTTCGCTGGGTGGCCTGCGCGCCACTCTGGCGGGGCTGGCGGGCGAGTTCGCCGCCATCGTCAAGATCGGCCGCACCCACCTGCAGGACGCCACGCCGCTGACCCTGGGGCAGGAGTTCTCCGGCTACGTGGCGCAACTGGACCACGCCGAGGCGGTGCTGACCGGCGCATTACCGTCGCTCTATCCCCTGGCCATCGGCGGAACCGCCGTGGGGACCGGGCTGAATACCCACCCGGAATTCGGCGCCCGCGTCGCGGCGGAACTGGCGCGAAGCTATGGCCTGGACTTCGTCTCCGCCGGCAACAAATTCGCCGCCCTGGCCGCCCATGACGGTCTGGTGGCCGCCCATGGCGCGGTGAAGACCCTGGCGGTGGCGCTGATGAAGATCGCCAACGACATCCGCTGGCTGGCCTCGGGGCCGCGTTCGGGGCTGGGCGAGATCGGCCTGCCGGAAAACGAACCCGGCAGCTCGATCATGCCGGGCAAGGTCAATCCCACCCAATGCGAGGCCCTGACCATGGCCTGCTGCCAGGTGATGGGCAACGACGTCGCCATCACCATGGGGGGCGCCTCGGGCAATTTCGAGCTGAACGTCTTCAAGCCCCTCATCGCGCATAACTTTCTTCAGAGCGTGCGCCTGATGGCCGACGGCATGGCCAGCTTCGACCGGCATTGCGTGCGCGGCATCACCGCCAACCGGCAACGGATCGGCCAGTTGCTGGAACAGTCGCTGATGCTGGTGACGGCGCTTGCGCCCCATATCGGCTACGACCGCGCCGCCGAGATCGCCAAGCGCGCCCATGCCGACGGCCTGACCCTGCGCCAGGCGGCCCTGGACAGCGGCCATGTGACGGCGGAGCAGTTCGAGGCCTGGGTGGACCCCGCCAAGATGGTCTGAGGCATCGGGCCGTTCCATGACCGCTCAGGCGTCCTTGCCCTGCAGGCGCAGGTGCAGCCGGGTCAGTTCCGACAGGCTGGCGGTTCCCATCTTTTTCAGCAGGTTGGCGCGATGGCTCTCGACCGTGCGGATACCGATGTTCAACTCGGCGGCGATCAGCTTGTTGGCCAGTCCCCGCACCATCAGATCCATCACCGACCGCTCGCGCCGGCTCAGGCGGCGATAGCGGGTGAAGACGCTGGCCTGCTCTCCGGCCCGCTGGCGCGCCTCGGCATCGCGGTCGAAGGCCTCGCGCACCCGCTGCAGGAGGTATTCGTCGGCGAACGGCTTTTCCAGGAAGTCGAGGGCGCCGCTGCGAAAGGCGTTGACCGCGATGGGGACGTCGCCGTGGCCGGTGATGACGATGACCGGCAGCGGCTGGGCCTGGGCGGACATCCATTCCAGCAGTTCCAGGCCGCTCATCCCCGGCATGCGCTGATCGACCACCAGACAGCCGGGCCGGGTGGGCTGATAGGCCGACATGAACGCCTCGCCGTCGGCGAAGGTCTCGCACGGCACTCCGGCAAGGCTGCACATCACGGAAATGCAATGACGCACGGCGTCATCGTCGTCGACAATGAATACGGTTGGCTCAGGCATCACGGACCACGGGAAGTGTGAAGGAAAAACAGGCGCCCTCGGGGCCGTTGCGGGCCAGCCACAACCGCCCGCCGTGGGCTTCGACGATGGAGCGGCAGATGGGCAGGCCCAGCCCCATCCCGGAGGGTTTGGTGGTGAAGAACAGATCGAACAGCGGCCCCACCTTGTCCTCGGGGACGCCGGGGCCAGTATCGGCGACCGATACCTCCACCATGCGCTCGCCCAGGGTGGCGGTGACGGCGATGCGGTCCGGTCCGTCGCGCTTCTCCCGGTTGGCCAGGGCGTCGAGGCTGTTGCGCAGCAGGTTCAGCAAAATCTGGTCGAGCTGGACCGCGTCGATCCACAGCGGCGGCAGATCGGCGGGCAGGTCCACGGCCAGGGCGATGCCGTGGCGGCGGGCGTCGGGGCGGATGAACACCAGGATGCCGTCAAGGGCGGCCGTCAGATCGACCTTGGCCGGCTGGCCGTCCTGGCGCAGGAAGTCCCGGATGGAACGCAGCACCCCGGCGGCGCGCTCGGCCTCGGCGGTGGCGCGGTCCATCAGGTCGAGAATCGCGTCGCGCTCGCCGCCGCGCACCAGCAACTGGCGGCAGGACCGGGTATAGCCCATGGTGGTGAACAGCGGCTGGTTCAACTCGTGGGCCAGGCTGGAGGCCATCTCGCCGATCAGGCTGAGACGCGCCACCCGCGACAGTTCCGCCCGGCGCTGACCCAGGCTGATCTCCAGCCGCCAGCGCTCGCTGACCACCGCGCCGACCAGCAATCCGGTCCCCGCCAGTGCCACCATGACCGTCTGGTAATAGGTCAGGTCCCGCCAGTGACCGGGGCTGATCGACAGCCCGACGATGACGCCGATTTGGATGACCAGCACGGCCGCTGTCGTGCCGGCCAGCCCGCGGCGCATGGCGATCCAGATGATGGGCAGGAACAGGACATAGAGGATCTTGGACGGATCGGGCACCAGCGGGTTGAAGGTCACCGCCAGGGCGGCGGCCACCGCCAGGGCATGCAGGGCCGTCTCGATCCGGGACCTGCGGGGGCCGTTGCCCGGAGTGCGGTGGACGTGCAGCAGCAGGAAGGGCGTCACTGTCAGGATGGCGATGACGTCCCCCACCCAGTATTGCGCCGCGATGGCCGGCAGGTCGTGCCAGGGCAGCAGCCCGGTCACCATGTAGGGAAGGGTGAAGCCCAGGGCGGCGGCCACGGCGGCGATGGGCACCATGATCACCAGCCAGACGGTATCGTACATCCGCCCCAGGTCGGGGCTGAACCGCAGGCGGAGGGGCGGCAGCCAGACGCCGGCGCCATAGCTGAGCACGATCAGCAGATTGCTGACGGCGAGCACCGGGACCGGCGCCGGGCTGCCGCGTACCAGAAGGTCGCCCAGCATCAGCGCCGCGAAGGTCAGCGGCGCCGCTCCCCGTGGCTTGAGCAGCAGCAGGGCCAGGTAAAGGCCGGCCGGGGGATTCCAGGGGGTGATGTTGATGGCCGGCGGGTCGTGGATGAAGGTGACCCGGTCGACCAGGATGTAGACGGCGAGAAAGACGAGCGGGAACAGCCTTCCGCCGATCGCGAACCGCTGCACTCCTCGTCTCCTCCGTTCCGATGCCGGGGGCGGCCCATGACGGGCCGCCCCTTCCATCACTCAGTTGGTAAAGTAGGCCTGGGTGCCGTGCGCGGCAATGGCGTCGGACAGCCGCTGCAGGGCATGGACATAGGCCGCGGTGCGCATGGCCGCCTTCTTTTCCAGATGGATGTTCCAGACGTGGCGTCCTTCGGCTTCCATGATGGTCTTGAGGCGCTGATGGACCTCCGCGAGGGACCAGTAATAGCCCTGGCGGTTCTGCACCCACTCGAAGTAGGACACGGTGACGCCGCCGGCATTGGCCAGGATGTCGGGCAGGACGACGATGCCCTTGGCCTCGAGCAGGGCATCGGCTTCCTTGGTGACCGGGCCGTTGGCCAGTTCGAGGATCACCTTGGCGCGGATGCTGTCGGCGTTGTCGATGTGGATCTGGTCCTCGAGCGCCGCCGGAACCAGCAGGTCGCATTCCACGGCCAGCAATTCGTCGGCAGCCACCACGCGGGCGCGGCCGCTCTTGGCATAGGCCGAGACCGAGCCGGCCGCGTCCTTGGCGTCGAGCACCGCATCGGGGTCGAGGCCGTCGGCCGAGACGATGGCGCCACGTGAATCCGAGATGCCGATGATCTTGTAGCCGTCGGCATGCAGCAGGCGGGCGATGTGGACGCCGGCATTGCCGTAGCCCAGCACGACGACGCGCTTGGCCGACTTGTCCAGGCCCAGTTCGGTTTCCAGGTGCTTGACCAGATAGAAGCCGCCGCGCGCGGTGGCGTCGTCGCGGCCCAGCGAGCCGCCCAGCGGAATCGGCTTGCCGGTGATGACGGCCGGGCTCGGCTGGCGGACCATGGAGCTGTACTCGTCGGCCATCCAGCCCATGATCATGGAATTGGTATAGACATCGGGGGCCGGAATGTCGCGGTCGGGGCCGATCATGCTGGCGAAGGCCTGGACATAGGCGCGCGACAGGCGTTCCAGCTCGGCGCGCGACAGGCCGCGGGGATCGACCTGGACCGCGCCCTTGCCGCCGCCATAGGGCAGGTTCATCACGGCGCACTTGAAGGTCATCCAGAAGGCCAGGGTCGAGACTTCGCCCACCGTCGACGACGGATGGAAGCGGATGCCGCCCTTGGTCGGGCCGCGCGTATCGTCGTAGCGGCAGCGCCAGGCGGTGAAGGAGCGGCGCGACCCGTCGTCCATGCGGATGGTCAGGCGGGTGGTCAGGGTCTCCTTGGGATGACGGAGCTTCTCAAGCACCTCGGGATCGACCTCGATGTGGCGGGCCGCCTCGTCAAGTCGGGTGAGGGCGTGGGAAAGCATGGCCATGTCGGTCATTAGGTTATCTCCAGTGATTTGGTTCCGGTGACCGCTTTGCCCCGCCCGCCCAAGGATTTGTCCGAGGCGTTGGACTAACTCGCCGCACCGAAAAGATGGCCGTAAATGTACGGTGTTCCAGGAGACATGCAGAAGACCGTGATTCTGCTGAATTATAGTTCTTGACTTTCTGATTTCTTGTAATTTCGCCTTGCGAGGATTGCCGCATCACGGCGTCTCCTCTTGTCCCTGAATCCCGGCCTCAACCTCGGCCGGCTGGCGGCGAAGCTGCTTCTCGCCAAGGAAGAGCAGGATCGGCGCAGCGATGAAGATGGACGACGAGGTGGCCAGTACCACGCCGAACAGCAAGACCAGGGCGAATTCCTGCAACGCCTCGCCGCCGAAGATGGCGAGCGGCGCGGTGGCGAGGAACAGGGCCAGCGAGGTGCCCACCGTGCGGCTCATGGTCTCGTTGATGCTGAGATCGATGAGTTCGCGCAGCGGCATGCGGCGATAGCGCCTGAGGTTCTCGCGCACCCGGTCGTAGACCACCACCTTGTCGTTGATGGAATAGCCCATGATGGTCAGGATCGCCGCGATGGCGGTCAGGTTGAACTGCATGCCGGTGATGGCGAAGAAGCCCACCGTCTTGGTGACGTCCAGCAGCATGGTCACCACCGCGCCCACCCCGAACTGCCATTCGAAGCGGAACCAGATGTAGATCAGCATGGCCACCGCCGCCAGCCCCAGGGCCAGCATGCCTTCCTGGAACAGTTCGGCGCTGACCGAGGCGCCGACGGTTTCCACCCGGCGGATGGAGGTGCCGGGCAATTCCTCCGTCAGGGTGCGCTGCAGGCTGCCGACCGCCTTCTGCTGGGCCGGATCGCCGCCCGGCTGCTGCTCGAAGCGGATCAGCACGTCGGAGGCGGCGCCGAACTGCTGCAGCGATACCTGCCCCAACCCCAACTGCCCGGTGACCTCGCGCAGCCGCGAGAAATCCGCCGGCCCCTCGGTGCGGATCTCCACCACCGTACCGCCGGCGAAATCCACGCCGTAATTGAGGCCCGGCTTGAAGAACAGGCCGATGGAGGCGGCGCTGATGATCACCGAGACGATCAGGCCGACATTGCGCCCTTTCATGAAGGGGACGCGCGTCACCTCGGGCACCAGCCGCAGTCCCCACGATATGGGCAGGGCCTTGGGGCGCCGGGCCCGGAACCACGCCACCATCAGCCAGCGGGCGACGATGGTGGCGGTGAACATGGAGGTGATGATCCCTAGGCTGATGGTGACGGCGAAGCCCTTCACCGTGCCGGTGCCCACCGCGTAGAGCAGCACCATCTTGATCAGGGTGGTCAGATTGCTGTCGATGATGGTGGCGAAGGCGCGGCGAAAGCCCGCCTCCATGGCGGCGGCGGGCGAGACGCCCTTGCGCGCCTCCTCGCGGATGCGCTCGTTGATCAGGATGTTGGCGTCCACCGACATGCCCAGCGTCAGCAGGATGCCGGCGATGCCGGGCAGGGTCAGCGTCGCCTGCAGCAGCGACAGCGCCGCCAGGGTCAGCGCCAGATTGAACAGCAGGGCGACGTTGGCGAAGATGCCGAACAGACCGTAGCTGACCGTCATGTAGCCCACCACCAGGGCGAAGCCGACCACGCAGGCGATCACTCCGGCCCGGATGGCGTCGGCGCCCAGATCGGGGCCGACGCTGCGCTCCTCGACCACGGTCAGCGGGGCGGGAAGGGCGCCGGCCCGCAGCAGCACCGCCAGATCGTTGGCCGATTGGGCGGTGAACCGCCCGCTGATCTGTCCCTGGCCGCCGGTGATGGGCTCGCGGATCACCGGGGCGCTGATCACCTTGCCGTCCAGCACGATGGCGAAGGGGCGGCCGGTATTGGCGGTGGTGATCTCGGCGAAGCGCTTGGCGCCGATTCCGTCGAAGGTGAAGCCGACCACCCACTCGCCCGTCTGGGAGTTGGTGGTGGCGGAGGCGTCGCGCAGGCGGGCGCCGTCCAGTTCCACCTTGGTGCGGATGGCGATCTTCTCGGAGCCATAGGCCGGGTCGGCCGAGGGCAGCAACTTCGAGCCCGCGCTTCCCGGCGCCTCGGCCACCATATGGAAGCTCATCTTGGCCGTCTGTCCCAGCAACCGCTTGATCCGCCCGGGATCGTCGATGCCGGGCAACTGCACCAGGATGCGGTCGCGCCCCTGGCGGGCCACCACCGGCTCGTTGACGCCGGTCTGGTCGATGCGGCGGCGCACGATCTCCACCGATTGCTCCACCGCCCGCGATTGCGCGTTGCGCACCGCCTCCTCGGTCAGGCTCAGGCGGAACGCCCCCTTGTCGCCGACCTCGACGGTGAAGTCCTTCAGGCCCGGCGTGCCGCCCTCGACGGCCGGGCGGATGATGGTCCGCGCCTCGGCGATCCGGGCCGGATCGGTCAGGGTGAACGAGACCGCTCCATTGGCGGCGCCCAGGTCGCGATAGCCGATGCCGGCGGCGCGCAGGCCGCCGCGGACGGCGTCGACGGTGCCGTCCAGGCGTTCCTTGATCACCGCCGGGCTGTCCACCTCCAGCAGCAGATAGGCGCCGCCCTGCAGGTCGAGGCCGAGATTGAAGCGCGACAGCGACAGCCAGCCGGGCATGGCCTCCGGCTTGACGAAATTGGGGAGACTCATGACTACGCCGAGCAGGCACACCGCCCAGATCAAGGTCGATTTCAGCTTGGAGAAGTACAGCATGCTTAGGGCACCGGAAGAGGATGGATGTGCTGGGTGGATTGGTCGGGGGCGGCGAACAGCCGCTCGGTGATGCCGCGGGCGATCTCGCGCTCGCCCATCACCACGATGTCGGCTCCCAGGCCGGTCAGGTGTTCGACCTGCGGGTCGGAATGGGCGCGGGCGATGATCCGCAGGGCCGGATTGGCGGCACGGGCCTGCTGGACCGCCTGACCCGCTTCGAAGGCATTGGGGATGGCGACCACCATGCAGGAGGCCTTGGCCAGGTTGGCGGCCTTGAGGACCTGCGGCTTGGCGACGTTGCCGTCGATCACCTCGACGCCGGCCTTGCGTAACTGGGCGACGATGGTGTCGGTGTCCTCGATCACCAGGAAGCGGGTCTGGCGGTCCAGCAGGGTCCGCCCGATCAGGCTGCCGACCCGGCCGTAGCCGACCAGTACCACATGACCTTCAAGCGAGGTGACCGGCAGGGCCGCGTCGGCGGGGGAGATGGTTTCCGGCGCGGCCTCTGCCGGCCCCGTCTCCTTCGCGCGCTTTTCCAGGCGCTTCAGGAGCCGATCCATGGCAGCGAACATCAGGGGGTTGAGCAGGATCGAAACGATGGCGCCGGCCAGGATCAGGTCGCGGGCGCGGCGGGGCAGCAGGTCGAGATTGACGCCAAGCTCGGCCAGGATGAACGAGAACTCGCCGATCTGGGCCAGACTGGCGGAAATGGTCAGCGCCGTGCGGACCGGATGGCGGAAGGCCAGGACGATCAGGAAGGCGGCGATGGACTTGCCGAACAGAATGATGAACAGGGTGCCCAAAAAGGGCAGCGGTTCGCGCCACACGATGCTGGGATCGAACAGCATGCCCACCGAGACGAAGAACAGCACGGCGAAGGCATCGCGCAGCGGCAGGGATTCCTGCGCCGCCTGATGGCTGAGTTCGGATTCGCTCAGCACCATGCCGGCGAAAAAGGCGCCCAGG
>Ga0265320_10000929_pt1 | contig 21856 bp, 14 predicted proteins | sample 4827metaG_FD_202087 | JGI IMG/M metagenome (GOLD analysis project Ga0265320, IMG submission 202087) | Rhizosphere microbial communities from Carex aquatilis grown in University of Washington, Seatle, WA, United States - 4-8-27 metaG | ecosystem: Host-associated > Plants > Roots > Rhizosphere >...
GCGCTCGGTTCGACCGACAATCACAACTGCGGCAACATCAACAACCTCTGCGGTCTGGTCGCCAACTACCCGACCGCCGCATCCTGCTACGACCTCTACATCGTCCGTTTCAACGGCAGCACCGAGGCGTGGGCGACGAAGCTCACCGACACCACCGCGACGCTGCCCGCCTATGCCGCCTCACCGACGACCGGCGGTGACATCATCTTCATCTGGTCGGAGTACGCGCACAACGGCCGCATCGCATTCGACGGCACCAACTACGCCAGCTACTTCGGCTCGGCGATCACCGTCCCCGGCCAGGCCTGCGTCGGGGCGAGCACGATGACGACCGGCGTGAACATCCACCAGGGCGATCGCATGAAGACGGTCAGCGGCACCGGCACGCTGCTGAATACCCCGGGCTTCAGCATCGGTTGCAGCCACAGCGGCTACGAGCGCATCGTCTGGGATCCGACCAACAAGGTCTTCGTCACCGTGTGCAAGAACGACCTGCCCACCGGCGGCAAGTCGGGGAAGATCGCGTTCGCGCCCGGCGGGGGCGTTATCGATCCCATCGATCTCAATTACGATCAGATCGGGAACGTCCTCAACGCCACCGGTGGCGGCTACTGGATTTTCGCCAGTGACATCCGCCCCGGGCAGACCCCCAACGCCAACGGCATGGCCGACATTCACCTGCTGCACGTGCCCAAGGTGTCGACGCCGACGGCCGACAAGGACATCATCGCCGTCAGCGACGGCCAGAACGATCGCGCGCCGCACCTGGCGCCCTATGGCACGACGGGCACGCAGATGGTGGCGGCGTGGGAGAGCTCGACCGCGCTCGGCGACTTCGCACAGAACGCGGCTCGCCAGATGTCGATCCAGATCCTCGACAGCACCACCGGCATGGCGCCGGCAGGGTCGACGGCGACGACGGCCGGCCCGCTCAAGGTGACGCCCAATGTCCTCGGCAGCCGCTACCAGGACTTCCGCTCGTTCCCCGACGGCAGCGTTGCCTATCCGGCTCCTGGCTCGGCGGCGACCAAGATCAAGATCCTGCGCGTGCTCGGCTGCAACGGCTGACGCGCGCGCCGTCGGGTCGTCGTCGAGGGCGCTTCGGCTGATCGGTCGAGGTCGTCGCGGGCGTGCCAGCCCGTGGCCCGCGGTTGGCCCCGCGCGCGGCCGATGCTGTAGTATCCGCGGCAATTCATGGGCCGTCCGACGCTGTCGCTGGTGATCCCGATCTTCAACGAGGAGCCGATCATCCCGGAGCTCGACCGTCGGTTGCGCGCGTTCTTGACCGACGTCGGCCAGGGCGTCGGCGAGGCGTGGGAGGTGGTGTTCATCGACGATGGCTCGCGCGATCGCTCGCGCGAGCTGCTGCGCGAGCTGGCGGCGCGCGAGCCGCGCTACCGGGTGATCGGGCTGTCGCGCAACTTCGGCCACCAGCTGGCGATCACCGCCGGGATCGACCGCGCCGAGGGCGAGGCGGTCGTGGTCATGGACGCCGACCTGCAGGATCCACCCGAGGTCGTTCGCGACATGCTGGCGCGCTGGCGCGAGGGGAACGACGTGGTCTACGGCGTGCGCGCGAAGCGCCACGGCGAGACCTGGTTCAAGCGCGCAACAGCCGCGCTCTTCTATCGCTTCCTGAACGCGATGCTGGGCGTGAACATCCCGGTCGACGCCGGTGACTTCCGGCTGATGAGCCGCCCGGTGGTGCTGACGCTGCGCGCGCTGCGCGAGCAGCACCGGTTCGTGCGCGGCATGGTCGCCTGGGTTGGCTTCAAGCAGGTCGCGGTGAAGTACGAGCGCCCGGGCCGCTTCGCCGGCGAGACCAAGTACCCGTTCCGCAAGATGCTGCGCTTTGCCATCGACGGCATCACGTCGTTTTCGATCATCCCGCTGCGCTTCGCCACCTGGCTGGGCGTGCTGTCGGGCTTTGCCGCCATCGGCGTCGGCGCGTGGGCGTTCTACGTCAAGGTCTTCGAGAAGCGCGCCGTTCAGGGCTGGACCACGCTGATGATCCTGGTGGCCCTCGGCTCATCCGCACAGCTGCTGGTCATGGGCATCCTGGGCGAGTACGTGGGACGCATTTACGAGGAGGTCAAGCGCCGGCCGCTGTATGCGATTTCCGAGCTGCTCAACTTCCGGGCGGAAGGGGAAAATCTGCTAGGGTCTGCCAACCCCACCGACCAGGCAGGACGAATCCCATGACCGGACCCCTGATCCCGAAAGGCGCCGAGGGCGCCGCTCCCGGCGACGAGCTCGCCGCGGCGCCTGCCGGCGAGCCCGTCGCGGGGCCCGCGCCGTTGTCTCCGACGAGCGCGCCCGGCGACGCCCCGGCGTTGACGTCCGACGCTGACGACATCGGTCAGCCGATCACTCCGATTCGACCGCCCGAGGCGCCTGCCGCCGCGGCGGGCGCGACCACGACGTCCGCGGCGCCGGCGCTGCCCGAGCTCACGGTGCTGGCGCGCGCGCTGGGCCTGCTGGCGCTGTGCGGCTGGTCCGTCGGCGTGGTCGTCGGCCTGTTGCTGATCAAGGGCAACACCGAGCCGTTCATCACCAGCAACTTCTTCGGCACCACCGGCCGCATGTTCCTGCTCTTCGTCATGGCGGGCTGCGCGGGGATCGCGGTCGCGCTTTCGCTGCTCTACTACTGGAAGATTCGCGCGCACGGCGGTCCCGAGCGGCTCTACCAGGTCGCGAAGTGCCTGTCGCCAATCGCGCTCGTCGGCTTCTTGCCGTTTCTCTTTCGCTGGCGCACCTGGAACGGGCGCGAATTCACGTTCCTGTTCATGGTCGCGATCTTCAGCCTGTCTGCGCGCACGGCGGCGCGGGCCTCGCTGTCGAGCCCGCCCCTGTTTACCGGTCCGCGCGCGCAGGCCTGGCGGCGGCGGTTCGCGCCACTGCTGAATCTCTGGCACGACGTCGCCGCGGGACGGCGCTGGCCGCGCCTGCCGCTGGCGATCATCATCGTCGCCAGCGCCGCTTATGCCGCGCTCTTCTCCTATTACACACTCACGTTCCACCACAACCTGCGCACCGCGGCCTACGACCTCGGCCTGGAAGACAACCTGGTCTGGAACGTGCTGCACGGGATCGGGTTCTTCCGCTCGACGCCGTTCAGCGGGCCAACCGGATCGCACTTCGGCAACCACGCGACCTTCTTCTCGTACGTCATCGCGCCGTTCTACGCGCTCGCCCAGGGCGCGGGCACGCTGCTCTTCATCCAGTCGCTGATGATCGGCGTGGCGGCGATCCCGCTGTTTCTGGTCGCGCGCCGGAAGCTGGGTGCGTGGGCGGCCTGCTTGATCGCGCTTTGCTACCTGCTCTATCCGCCGAACCACGGCGCGAACCTGTACGAGTTCCATTACATCCCCTTCGGCGCGTTCTTCCTCTGGACCACGCTCTACCTGTTCGAGACGCACCACGATCGCTGGGGCATCGTGTTCACGATCCTGGCGCTGTCGGTGCGCGAGGACATCGGCGGCGCCGGCGTCGCCATCCTGGGCGCGTATCTGCTGATCTCCGGCGAGCGACCGCGCATCGGCCTCTTGCTGGCCGCGGCCGGCGCGCTGCACTTCTGCATGCTCAAGATGGTGTTCATGCCGCTCGTGCTCGGCGGCGAGAGCTTCATCACGTTCTACAAGGACCTGGAGCCAGCCGGACAGCAGAACTTCGGCGGCGTCATCAAGACCGTCTTCGGCAATCCGTTCTACACGCTGCACACGTTGCTCGAGCGCGACAAGTTGCTCTACATGCTGCAGTACCTGGTGCCGCTGGCGTTCATCCCGCTCAAGCGGCCGCTGGTGTTGCTGCTGATCGTGCCCGGCTTCTTCTTCACGGTGCTGTCGACCGGCTACATGCCGCTCATCCAGACCTCGTTCCAGTACACGTTCTACTGGACGGTCTTCCTGATGATCGGGCTCATCTACGTGCTCGAGCGCAAGAATGCGCCGCAGCTCACCGACGCCGAGTACCAGGTGAACAAACGCGCGGCGCTGTTCGCGCTCGCGTGCGCGATGATTCCCGTCAGCTATCAGTCGGGCGCGATCTTCCAGCGCAACACGGCCAAGGGCGGCTTCTCGCTCTACAACTTCCAGACCACGGAGCGCGATCTCAACGACCGCAAGACCTTTGCCGAGATCGTGCGCCTGATTCCGCCGCGCGCGTCGGTCTCGGCCTCCGACAACCTGGTGCCGCAGATCTCGAACCGGCCGGTCGCGTACACGCTGCGGTTCTCGGTGTTCGACGCGGAGTACATCCTGTTCTTCAGCGACCCGACGCGCATCGACGGCAGCGAGCGGCAGAAGGTCACCGACGCGCTGCTGTCAGGCGAGTTCGGCATCGTCGACATGAAGCCGCCGTTCGCGGTGGCGAAGCGCGGCTACTCGACGGCGCAGAACGACCGCGTGCTGATGCTGTGGGGCATGCGCATGCCGGCGCACCAGCACGGCGCCGCCGGCGCGCCTCCTCCGCCGTCGCCCTGAACCGGCTGATGTCCTCGGAGCGACGCCTTTCGATCAAGCCCGCTACCGTGGTGGTGCTGCTGGCGGCGCTCGCGGTGGCGGCGCTGTTCATCTGGGAGACGCGGATCCTCACGCCGATCGCGATCGACGACGCGTACATCACGTTCTCGTATTCGAAGAACCTGGCCACCGGGCAGGGGCCCGTCTACGGCCACGGCGAGCGCGTCGAGGGCTACTCGAACTTTCTCTGGATGGTGGCGGTCGCGATCGGGTTGCTGGTCAGCCCGCGCGGCGCCGATCCGTTGCTGGTCGCGCGCGCCACGATGATCCCGTTCGTCGCGTTGCTCGGCTTCGCGACCTATCGGCTGGCGCGCGCACGCTCGTCGCGGTTGCTGTCCATCGCGGCGCTCGCCGTGCTGGCGCTGGCGGCCGACGTCGGGACCGCGTTCCTGATGGGCCTGGAGACGCTGCCGGCGATGGCGTTCCTGATGCTTGGCTTCTGGCTCTACGTGCGATCTATCGGCGCCGACGCCCCCGGAGCCGGCGGCGGTGGCGACGATGGTGACGGCGGTGGCGGTGGCGACACGGGCGACGTCGCGCGCCTGCGCCGCTGGGTCGTCCCCGTCTTCGTGGCGGTCGCGCTCTCGCGCATCGACGGGTTCATTCCGCTGGGATTCATCCTCGGCTTCGAGGCGGCGCGCCGTCTGCTCCGCCGCGACGGTACCGTGCGCGACTACGTGGTGTGGGCCGCGCCGGGCGTTCTCGTCTACGCGATCTGGTTTCTCTGGCGCTGGCACTACTACGGGCTGCCTCTGCCGACGACCTACTACGCCAAGGCGCTGATTCCGAAGTTGCTCCCGCACCGCGGCTGGGAGTACGTGCGCGACGAGATGCGCGCCAACGGCTGGCTGGCGCTGGCGCCGCTCGGGCTGCTGGCGCTGGTGGCGCGCAAGCGGATCGCGACGCTGGCGCTGGTTGCCTTCGTGGCGGTCCACGTCGCCTATGTCGTGCGCGCCGGTGGCGACTGGATGCCGTACGGCCGCTTCCTGCTGCCGCTGCTGCCGGTGATGCTGGTGCTGGCGGCGTGGGGCGGCCAGCGGCTCGCCGCGGGCCTGCGCCCCCGGCTCGGGCGCGCGTCGCTGGTGTTGCTGCTGCTTCCGCTGGCGGCGATGGCGTTCGTCGTGCGCCGCACCGAGCGCCACATCACCGACGAGCCGCTGCAGCAGACCAAGCTGGCGATCGCCGCCGACCAGGGCAACCACGTCAAGAACTTGAAGGCGGCGGCGCGCATCCTGACCTGGGCGCTGGCGCCGGGTGCGCGCCTGGTCACCGACTACGGGGGAGTCTTCGCGTACTATACCGACGCCGCGCCCATCGAGATGTGGGGCCTGTGCAACGCCGCGATCGCCCGGCGCGGCGGCACGGAGCGCGTGAACCCGATCTACGGCCGCACCTGCCCCGAGTGCTACCCGGCGCTCGGCCCGCAGTTCTTTCACGTCTTGGTGCCGATCGTGCGCGGCCTGGCGGCGTTCCGCAGCCACTTCGAAGTCGTCAACTCGGTCTGGCAGACCGATACCATCGGCCGCTACATCGATTTCACGCGCGGCTTCGTGACCGGGCGCGCGATGGTGCCGGAGCACGACCAGGCGGTCTATTTCCTCGAGCGCCGCAGCCCGGGCGGGTCCTACCGCCCGCGCCAGGCCAGTGACACCGTCACGATTGACTACCCGTTCGAGCCGCTGGGTCGGGCGCCGGGTCTTTGAGGCGGCGCCCGTCAGCGGCCAGAAAGCGCGGGTGGCCGATCCCGAGGTGCGCGAGCCGGAACTGCATCGCGGCGCCGAGAACCCCGAACCCGTAGCGGACGCTCTTGGCGAATCCGATCGACGACGCTTCCTCGAAGTACTTCGTGGGGCAGGTCACTTCCGCGATCTTGAATCCGAAGTGCACGGCCTGCACCAGCATCTGGTTGTCGAACACGAACCCTTCGGCGTTCTCGTTCAGGGGCAGCGTCTCCAGCACGCGTCGGGAGAAGGCTCGATAGCCGGTGTGGTACTCGGAGAGCTTCTCGCCCAGCAACAGATTCTCGGCCAGGGTCAGGAATCGGTTGGCGACGTACTTGTACCTGGGCATGCCGCCCTTGAGGCTGCCGCCGCCGAGGATCCGGGACCCGAGCGCCACGTCGTAGAGCTCGCTCGCCACGCAGTGGGCCAGCGACGGGATCAGCTTCGGGGTGTACTGGTAGTCGGGGTGCACCATGACCACGATGTCGGCGCCGCGTTCCAGCGCCGTCGTGTAGCAGGTTTTCTGGTTGCCGCCGTAGCCGCGGTTCTTCGCGTGGACCAACGTGTGCAGCCCCAGCCGGCGGGCGATCTCGGCGGTTCCGTCCGACGAGCCGTCGTCGACCAGGATGATGTCGTCGACCAGGGCCGGCACCTCCGCCACCGTCCGCTCCAGGGTCTGGGCCGCGTTGTAGGCGGGCATGACCACGGCAATCTTTTTTCCGTCAATCATCGAGAGTGTCCGCCAGGTAACCGCACTTTTTCTTGTCCGACAAGTGCGCAGAGTGCGCCGGTCCCGTGCCGTTTTCCTGTCGACATCGCGCCCGCGCGAACCTAAGAATGCAGAACATGGCGAACAGCTTCGGCAGTCGGTCAGTCCTCAAGGTCGGGAGCCGCGAGTACGAGATTCACCGTCTCTCGGCACTGGAAAAGGCCGGCCTGGCGCCGGGGCGGCTGCCGTTCTCGCTGCGCATCCTGCTCGAGAACCTGCTGCGCACCGAAGATGGCCGCGCGGTCAAGGAGTCCGACATCCGCACGCTGTGCGCCTGGGAGGCGCAGGCCGAGCCGTCGAAAGAGATCGCGTTCATGCCCAGCCGCGTGCTGCTGCAGGACTTCACCGGCGTGCCCGCGGTGGTCGATCTCGCGGCGATGCGCGAGGCGATGAAGCGCCTCGGCGGCGACGCCGGGAAGATCAACCCGCTTCTGCCGGCGGAGCTGGTGATCGATCACTCGGTGCAGGTCGACGAGTACGGCACGCCGCACGCGCTCTCGCTGAACGCGGCGATCGAATTCCAGCGCAACAAGGAACGCTATGCGTTCCTGCGCTGGGGCCAGTCGGCGTTCCGTAGCTTCGCGGTCGTGCCGCCCGACACCGGCATCGTGCACCAGGTGAACCTCGAATTCCTGGCGCGCGTGGTCTTCACGGCGGAAGACGGCAAGGGCATGGCCAAGGCCTATCCCGACACCGTCGTTGGCACCGACTCGCACACCACGATGATCAATGGCCTCGGCGTTCTCGGCTGGGGCGTGGGCGGCATCGAGGCCGAGGCCGCGATGCTGGGCCAGCCGATGTCGATGCTGATCCCGCAGGTCGTCGGCTTCCGCCTGCACGGCGCGCTGCGCGAGGGATCGACCGCGACCGATCTCGTGCTGACGGTGACCGAGATGCTGCGCAAGAAGGGCGTGGTCGGCAAGTTCGTCGAGTTCTTCGGCCCCGGCGTGGCGGCGCTGTCGCTGGCTGATCGTGCGACGATCGCCAACATGGCGCCCGAGTACGGCGCGACCTGCGGCATCTTCCCCATCGACGCGGAGACGCTGCGCTACCTGCGGCTGTCGAGCCGCGCCGACGAGCAGATCGCGCTGGTCGAGGCGTACGCGCGCGAGCAGGGGCTGTTTCACGGCCCCGATACCAAAGAGTCGGAGTACTCGGCGACGCTGGACCTGGATCTCGCCAGCGTGGTTCCGAGCGTGGCCGGCCCCAAGCGGCCGCAGGACAGAGTGAGCCTGTTCTCGACGCGCACCTCGTTCGAGCAAGCGCTGCCGTCGCTGGTCAAGCCGAAGAAGAAGGGCGCGGCCCCGTCGTCGTCGGGCAGCGGCGCCGCCGAGATCACCAACGTCGGCTATGCGCCGGCCTCGGTCGAGCCGGAGGTCGTCAACGGCTCGGTGGTGATCGCGGCGATCACCAGCTGCACGAACACGTCGAACCCGTCGGTGATGATGGCGGCCGGGTTGCTGGCCAAGAAGGCCGTCGAGCGCGGCATCACCACCAAGCCGTGGGTCAAGACGTCGCTGGCGCCGGGCTCGAAGGTGGTCACCGAGTACCTGGACGCCGCGCAGCTGACGCCGTACCTGGACAAGCTGCGCTTTCACACCGTCGGCTACGGCTGCACGACGTGCATCGGCAACTCCGGGCCGCTGCCAGCGACGATCTCGCAGGCGATCGACGAGCGCGACCTGGTCGTGGCGTCGGTGCTGTCGGGCAACCGCAACTTCGAGGGGCGCATCAACCCCGAGGTGCGCGCGAACTATCTGATGTCGCCGCCGCTGGTGGTGGCGTTCGCGCTCGCCGGGCGCATCGACATCGACCTCGACAAGGAGCCGCTGGGCGTCGACAAGGCGGGCAAGCCGGTCTTCCTGAAGGAGGTCTGGCCGTCGCTGCAAGAGGTCAACGCCGCGATGAACGCCATCAAGCCCGAGATGTTCAAGAAGAGCTACAGCGTGGTGTTCGACGGCGATGACCGCTGGCGCGGCCTGGACGTGCCCAAGGGCGAGACCTACGTCTGGGATCAGGCGTCGACGTACATCAAGCATCCGCCCTACTTCGTGGGGATGACCAAGGCGCCGGGCGCCGTGCGCGACATCGCGAGCGCGCGCGTGCTCGCCGTGCTCGGGGACAGCGTCACCACCGACCACATCTCGCCGGCGGGCTCGATCAAGAAGGACGGCCCAGCGGGGCGCTATCTCCTGTCGCACGGCGTGGAGGCCAAGGACTTCAACTCGTACGGTTCGCGGCGCGGGAACCACGAGGTCATGGTGCGCGGCACGTTCGCCAACGTCCGGCTGCGAAATCTGCTAGCGCCCGGCACCGAGGGCGGCGTGACGCGTCACCTTCCCGACGGGGAGGCGATGTCGATCTTCGACGCGTCGGAGAAGTACGCTGCCGAGAAGGTGCCGCTGTTCGTGCTCGCCGGGAAGGAGTACGGCAGCGGGTCGTCGCGCGACTGGGCGGCCAAGGGGCCTCTCCTGCTGGGCGTGCGCGCGGTGATCGCCGAGAGCTACGAACGCATCCACCGCTCCAACCTGGTCGGCATGGGGATCCTGCCGCTGCAATTCCTGCCCGGGCAGAACGCGGCGTCGCTGGGCCTGACCGGCGAAGAGGTCTACGCGACGGTCGGGTTACCCGCGCTGCTCGACGGGGGCTTCAGCGGCGGCCGCGATCTGGGCATCCGCGCGACGCGCGCCGACGGGACCGCCGTCGATTTCAAGGCCCTGGTCCGCATCGACACGCCGCAAGAGATCGCCTACTACCAGCACGGCGGCATCCTGCAGTACGTGTTGCGACAACTGGCGGCTTAGCCGCAAGGCTGGAGGCGCCGAGGCGGCGCCAACGGACGCATCTGTGCCGGCAACCAAGTTGCCGGCGTCACGCTCCCGCTGTCGGCCGCCGTCGCAGACCGGCGGCCTTTTGACGCCGCGCCAGCGCTGGCCCCGCGCTTGCTGAAGCTCCTCATCGAGGAGGCGGTCATGATTGCTTTTGGCAAGGGTTGCTCGGCCGGGCGCCGCGCGCGTCGCGCGTGGTTTTATCTTCGTTGGTCGCTGCTTGGAGCGATGTTGCCAATGATCTGGGCGTGCAACGCCAATCCGTTGGTGGCGCCGACGCCGGATCCGACGCGGTCCGGGACCCATGACTTTCCGGCGTCGCTCGAGAACAAGCTGGACGTCTTGTTCATGGTCGACAACTCGCCGTCGATGAAGCTGCTCCAGGACAAGCTCATCGCTCAATTTCCATCGTTCATCGATCCCTTGAAGATGGTGCCAACGCCGGATGGATCCGGCTTCGCGCTGCCCGACATCCATGTTGCTGTCGTGTCATCCGATACCGGCCCGGGAAAATTTCAGTCGGCGCCCGGGTGCAGGTTTGGCGGCGACAACGGACAATTTCAGTTCGCGCCGCGCCAGCCTTGCACGAAGTCACCGCTGCACACGACGCCGACCCAGCAGACGTTTCTGTCGGCGTCGATGAATCAGACCGTGACCAATTTCGACGGCGACATCAGCGACGCGTTTGCATGTATCGCCGCGCTCGGCCAGGCCGGTTGCGGTTTTGAGGGTCAGCTCAAGTCGGTGCGCTGGGCGCTGGACCCGCTCAACACGCCGGACACCAACGTCGGGTTTCTACGTGAGGACGCAACCCTCGCGGTCGTGCTCATCACCAACGAAGACGACTGCTCGGTCCCGGATGATTCGGACCTGGTCGATCCGACGCAAAGCTTGATGGCCGATCCACTCGGGCCGCTTTGGTCCTTCCGTTGCAACGAATTCGGGCATCTCTGCAACATCGGCGGCAAGCTGCAGGCACCGCCGCGCGGGCCGGCGGATCATTTGCAAGGCTGCGTCTCCAATGAGACGCAGACGCCGACGGCCACGGCGCCGCACGGACTGCTCACAAAGATCGGCGACGAGGTGGCGTTCTTGAAAGGCCTAAAGACCGATCCGACGCGAATCGTGGTCGCGGCGATCACCGGGTTGCCCACCGATTACAGTATCGAGATGATCCAGAACCCGGGCGATCCCGAGATGCACCCGAGCATCAAGGCCTCATGTGGATCACACACCGCCGTGGGCGCCGATCCGGCGGTGCGCCTGCTTCAATGGGTGAACGCATTCGGCAATCACGGTGTCGCCCAGGACATCTGTGCCGACACCCTGGACGATGCCCTCAAAACGATCGCCAATCTCATCAAGATCAACCTTGGTCCCCCGTGCGTCACCGGCCAGTTGATGGACCGTGACCCTTCGACGCCCGAGCTCGACCCCGAGTGCCAGGTCACCGACATCTACACCGACGACCAGAAGCACGAGCACCAGACCGCGCTGCAGGCGTGCGCCGTCAACGCGACGCCGCCCTGCTGGTCGCTGGTCGACGACGTCCAGTGCGCCGGCGCCAAGAAGCTGAACGTGACCCGCGCCGCGGGCACGCTCCCCGACGGCCTGCACACCACGATCTCGTGCAGCCTGTGTATCCCGGGTGTGGCGCGGCCGGGCTGCCCCTGAGGCCCCTACGATCAGCGAGCTAGTGAACTAATTACAAGTCCCGAGCATGTCGGCGCGCAGGCAGATGGCGCCGCAGGGGCAGACCATGGCACCGGTGCAGGTGGTGTTGTTGGCATTGCCAGCGCAGTCGGCGTCGGTCCAGCACCGGTTGCCGTTGCGGTTCGGGATCGCCTTGCAGACGCCGCTGGCGCGGCCGGCCGCGCTGCAGGTCACGCCCGCGCACTCTTCGTTGGCGTTGCAGTCGGCGTCGACCGAGCAGCATCCGCGCACCGCCAGGCAGGCGACGCCCGCATCGATGCACGCGCCCATGTGCGCCACCGTGACGCCGGCGCAGCCGGCGAGACAGGCGTTGTTATAGGTGTGGCCGTCCGCGCCGCACACGGGCATGACGATGTCAGAACAGATGCAGGCGCCGCGGTCGGCGCCGGCGTCGACGGTTCCGGTGCTGCCGCCCATCGCGGTCACGCCACCCGTGCCGGTCGCACCTCCGGTGCCCTTCGCGCCGCCGGTTCCTGCGCTCGCGCCGCCCGTGCCGGCGTTCGCGCCGCCCTGGCCGGTCGCGCCGCCCGTACCGCCAACCTGACCTCCCGCGCCGCTGGCGCCAGCCGCGCCCGTGTGCCCGCCAGAGGCGGTGGTCGCACCGCCGCTACCGGTGATGACATCGATGTGGCCGCCCGATCCGTTCCCGCCGTCCGAGACCACCGAGATCGATCCGCAACCGACGATCAGGGCCGCGGCGCCGGCCGCGGCGAACACGCCGGCGAGCGCCGTTCCGAAAGATAAAGTCCGGGCGCGGGTTCTTCCCATGCGGCGATACTGTCAGGAAATCGATAGAGTAGCGCCACCAAATTATGATCGGTGCCGGTTCGATTCTGCGCTCTTCGACGCATCCGCGTTGGTTCGCGGCCAGCACGTCCGATTTGCCGGCGCTGCTCTCGGACCACCTTCATTGCGAGCGAAAGGCGGCCGAAAATGCGCTGTCGCTGGTGCGGCGCTATCCGCACCGGGGCGACTCCGTCGGGGCGCTGACTCGCCTCGCGCACGAGGAGACCAGCCACGTGGTTCAGGTTGCCGCGCTGCTGGCGCGCCGCGGGTGGGCCCCGCGCGCCGACACACCCAATCACTATGCGCGCGGCCTACTTCGCGAGGTGCGCGGCCGGGAGCCCGAGCGGCTGCTTGACGCGCTGCTGGTGGCCGCATTCATCGAATCCCGATCGCACGAGCGCCTGGAGTTGCTGGCCAGCGGCTTCGCAACGATGGGCGACGTCGAGCTCGCCAGCTTCTATCAGGCGCTCGCGACGGCGGAGGGGCGTCACGCCGAGATCTTCGTGACGCTGGCGGCGCCGCTGGTGCCGCCGCGCGTGCTGGAAACGCGCCTCGAAGAGTTGGCGCAGCGCGAGGCGGAGATCCTCGCCGCGTTGCCCCACGTGCCGCGCGTGCACTAGTTTTCGCCGCCGCGCCCCTTTGATCGGCGGCAGCGCCTGCAGCCGCAGCGCCTGCGCCCTCCCGAGCCGCTGCGGACACTCAGTTCTGATAGCTTCACGCTTCGGCCGCGCGCCGAGAAGGAGATCGAGATGACGCCGACCCGCAAGACCGCCCTCGTCCGTTCGGCAACGCTGGGGGCCTTCCTGGGGGCGGCGCTGGCGTCTGGGTCGGTATACGCGACGACCTATCACGTCGCGACCGCCGGTAGCGACAACGGCGACGGTCTGACTCAGGCGACGGCGTGGTTCACGATCGGGCGGGCCCAGCGAACGGTGAAGGCCGGCGACACCGTGATGGTCCACGGCGGCACCTATGCGTTCACCAACGCGAACGCGCCCACGCTCATCGGCGGCGAGTTCACGACCAGCGGTACGGCGGCCGCGATGATCACCTATACGGCGGTTGCGGGCGAGCCGGTGCCGCTCCTCGATCTCAGCAACGTGACCGCGACGGGGCGGGTCACCGGCCTCGACGTCCACTGCAACTTCGTCCACATCATCGGGCTCGAGGTGATGGGCGTGCACCAGTTCATGAGCGGCCAGGACTCGTGGGGCGTGCGCATCCAGGGCAGCAACAACACTCTCGAGCGCCTCAACGTCCACAACAACGACGCGCCCGGCGTGTTCATCACCAGCGGCGCCAACAACCTGATCCTGAATTGCGACTCGCACAACAACTACGACGTCCTCGAGGGCGGCGGTAGCGGTGACGGCTTCGGCTGTCACTCGTCGGGCGGCAACAACATCCTGCGCGGTTGCCGCAGCTACGACAACAGCGACGACGGCTTCGACTTCATCAACGCCGCCGGCCCGTGCATCGTCCAGAACTCGTACTCGTTCCGCAACGGCTTCGTTCCTGGCACCACCACCGCGGCCGGCAACGGCGCCGGCTTCAAGGCGGGCGGCTACGGCTCGCCGCCGGTCGTGCCCGCGACGGGCGCCGCGACGCACACCGTGGAGAACTGCGTCTCCTCCGGCAATCGCGCCGAGGGCTTCTACGCCAACCACCACCCGGGCACCATCAACTTCTACAACAACACCGCGTTCAACAACCCCGCCAACTACAACATGCAGGCCGACGCGGGCTTTCCGTCGAGCCACGTCATCCGCAACAACATCGCGATGACGCCGGGGTCGTCGATCAGCAACCTGAGCGGCGGAACCGACACGTTCAATTCCTGGACGCTGTCGGTGACGGTCTCGGCGGCCGACTTCATGAGCATGGACATCAACGGCCTGGCGCTGGCGCCGCGCGCGGCCGACGGGAGCATCCCCAACAACGCGTTCATGCGTTTGGTCGCGGGCAGCGACATGATCGACAAGGGCACCGACGTCGGCTTGCCGTTCGTGGGCGCCGCGCCGGACCTCGGCGCGTTCGAGTTCGGCGCGGTCACCGGTAGCGGCGGCGCGAGCGGCTCGGGTGGGGCGACCGGCGCCGGCGGCATGACCGGCGGCGGCGCGGGTGGCGCGCGCGCGGGCACGGGCGGCATGACCGGCGGCGGCGCGGGCGGGACAACGGGCGGAGGCACCGGTGGCTCGACGGTCACGGGCGCGGGCGGCACGACCGGCGGCGGCGCGGGCGGCTCGACGGGGACGGGCGCGGGCGGCGCGACCGGCGGAGGCGCAGGCGGATCCACCGTGGCCGGCACCGGCGGCTCACGCACCGGAGGCGCCGGCGCGTCGGGCGGCGAGGCCGGAGCGACCGGCGGCGGCGAGACCGGCGGCGCGAGCGGCGGTTGCGCCTGCGCAATGGCGGGCACGGGCGGCGGCGCCGCGGGATCGCTCGCGGGCGTGCTGCTCGCGCTGGTCGCGCTGCGCGGGCGACGACGCCGCGGGTAGACGCTCGTCTCCTCTTTCTCACCCTCCCACAACTTCCTCTTTCTCCCTCGCCCAGTCTGCTGGGAGAGGGTCGGGGAGGGTCGGGGAGAGGGCAGACCTTCCGATCGCAGCACCCGCCACGCGGCGCCGGTCCATCGGGTCGAGCCCGTGCGGCAAGTGTCTCGCGCGCGGCAGGTCAGACGCGCAGGGATTTCGCGGCCCGTGGTCAGTACGGCCGTGAGCGCGGCCCGGTTGCTGATGGTATGTAATTCGCATCGGGCAGGGTCATGGAAAAGAACATAGCTCTGGGCAATCGCTATCTGGTTGCAGGTGTATTCGTCGTGGCCCTGTCCGCGGGCGCGTGCGCGATCTCGCCGCCGCCGCCGCCCGCGCCGCCGTCCGCCCCCAAGGCGGCTGAAAATCTCGACGACATCAAAGAGAACCTGAGGTCGTTCGACAAGGACGTGAAGTCCTTCGTGGCCTCCGCGGCTGACCGCTCGTCGGTCAACGATCCAAACAGCTTCCGCGCTCACGAGCTCGCCGGCGAACACCGCCTGTCCGCCCGCGCCGCCGAGCTGCGCCGCCGCATCCACGCCGCCTTCGGCACGACCCCGCCACCGGAAGCGACCGCGATCGCGGTCCCGCCCGCGGCGCCCCCGCCGCCCGCACCTCCGCCGCCCGCACCCGTCCAGCTACCCCCGTCGAGCACGCCGTCCCCGCCGACTCCACCCGAGCAGCAGGCGTTGTTCGACCAGCTGGACGCGTCGGAGAAGGAGCTGCACAGCACTCCGCCTCCTGCTGGGCCCTGATCGAAAGCAATCCTGGTGTCTCGTCGTTTCAGGGTGTCACGGCCTGAGTTGGCCCCGGAACCGATACCGGCTGGAAGCACCCCAGCGGTAGCGCCGTGGAACCTTCGAAAGGCGAATGCCATCGCCGTGCGAGCCGGCCGAGAATTTGGCAGCGTCATGGTGCAAGCTTCGCCCAAGGTTCCACAAGCGGCTGCACCCGGCGCGAATGACTGCCGGACGTTTCCGGCGTGGGAGATTGGATGAAGGACGAGCGCGAACGTTGGGAGCGTCGGCGTCGTTCTCGCGCAAAGTCAGCGAAGGCGTGCGCGATAGGTGGAGAAAGTAAACGTTCGGACGGGTAGCGCGCCCTTGGGTCGTGATTGTTTTATTTCCGCGCTGACCAGCGCTGTATCGTAGGCAGGTGGAGATGGAAAAGTGGGATGAGAGGTGTTTGGGCCGGGCGGGATGCTAGTTCCTCCCCACCCACGTCCATGATCGGACGACCGCATGTTAGGCCGCACTCCGCCAAAAACGCTGCACGCCGGGTGTGCTACAGGAGGTGAGATGGCGAAGGTTGGCCTAGAAGGCGCGACGATCGAGCCTGTGCTTTCTGCCGTTGCCGAACGGAGAGGTTGGACTCTCTGCGTGGGCGCCGGAACATCCCTGCCCGCTTTTCCAACATGGTGGACGCTCGTCCATCGCTTGCTGATGCGCAGCTCCCGTTTCGAGCCGGATGCCTCAGTGGATACCTTGCGGGAGTTCGGTCCGGACGCTGCGATTCAGGCAGTGGCGAATAGGAGTGGATGGTCCGATGTCGAGCGAGTTCAGGCGCTCAGTGAAGAGCTATTCAGAGATTTACTTGGATCTGCTGCAAATCCCAGTGAGCGAGACGCAGTGGCCAGTGCACTCGCTTCCTCCCGACCAGGGCAACTGACCAAGCAGAAATGGTCTGCGTTTCTTGACTTCTTCGATCACAACTATCCGCTCGTCACGGCTCAGGGTCTAGCTCGCGTGATAGCCGATACTCGTATGACCCCAAGGGAAGTTTCGCGTGTGATTTCGTTCAATGCCGAGTCTCTCCTGGCCGCCCTTATAAACGGTCGTCTTTGTCAAAAGAACTCTCACAATATGCTTGTGGCCTCGCAGGAAGGCGAACTGACCCAGCATCTTGATCTGATTGCGCATACAATCTCGCATCGACGCGCCGACCGAATTCCCTACTTCTTTTGTCACGGTGCGGTTTCGGTCCCAGAAACCATTGTTCGCTTCGCTTCGGATGACAAACTTGTTTGGTCCGAGTCCGAATATCTGACTTTGAACAACTCAAACTATTCGTGGCAATCAGCCACTTTTTTGGAGGCCTGCTCGTCGACGAGCGTCGTGTTTGTGGGCGTGTCGTTGACTGATCCCAACATGCGTCGCTGGCTGTCCTGGTCTCATACCCTTCGCCTTTCGGAGCTGGTAAAGACGAAGAACACGGTCGGTACGGCCGATTCAGCGCCCCACTACTGGATTTGTAAAAGGTCAACGTCCGCTGAGACTCAGCGGTGGACCGAAGCGGCTGTCTCGCACCTGGGCGTTCGCCTTGTGTGGATCGACGACTGGTCCGCCGTCGAGGGCACGCTGCGACGCATGCTCCAATAGAGATAGCTCATGAAGCGCTGCTTTGGGCCGAACGAAGTATGCGAGGCCGACACTGGAACTGGAGATGAAAGCGCCGAGCGATCTAACGCCGGCCCCAAGGAGTTCCAGCTCAAGCGGCTAGTTACCACTGGGTGAGCGTCGACAACTCCCGTCTTCCCCGACGAACGTCGCCTCGACCTCCAGCGCCTCCGACCACAACACCACGTCCGCCCGCGCACCCGGGGCGAGCCGACCTCGATCGCCGAAGCCGAGTAGCCACGCCGGCACCGTCGTCACGGTCGCGAACGCGTCCTCGAGCGCGGCGCCGGTGAAGGCCACGAAGTTGCGCAGGGCCTGGTCGAGGGTGAGGGTCGAGCCGGCGAGCGTGTCGGGGGACGACGCGAGGCGCGCGGCGCGGCCGTCGGAGATGATGGCCACGCCGCCGAGCTGGTAGTGCCCCGCGCCGAGGCCCGCGGCGGCGGTTGCGTCGGTGACCAGCGCCAGGCCGCCGCAACCCTTGGCGGCCAGCGCGAGTTGGAGCGCGCCGGGAGCGACGTGGATGCCGTCCGCGATCAACCCGGCGACGACGCGGTCGTCGACCAGGGCGGCGCCGACGGCGCCGGGCGCGCGGTGATTGAACGGCGACATCGCATTGAACAGGTGCGTGACCATCAGCGCGCCGGCGTCGATGCCGGCGCGCAGCTCGGCGTCGGTGGCGTCGGTGTGGCCGAGGCTCACCGTGACTCCCTGCGCGCGCAGCCGGCCGATCAGCTCCAGCGCACCCGGACGCTCGGGCGCCAGGGTCACCAACCGCACCGTCCCGCGCGCGACGGCCGCATCGATGATCGCGGGCGTCGCGGCGTCGATCGCCGCGCGATCGTGGGCTCCCGCGCGCGACGGCGACAGCAGCGGGCCTTCGAGGTGCAGGCCCAGCGGCGTCGCGCCTCCGCCCGCGAGCATGCCCACCGCCGCCTCATACGCATCCAGCGCCGGCCGGTACTTCTCCGCCGCCCGGCTCACCAGCGTCGGCAGAAACGCGGTCACGCCCGTCGCCGGCAGCCGCTCCGCCAGCGCACGCAGCGCGGCCGCATCCGCCCCGACCTCGAATCCGAAGCCGCCGTTGACCTGTAGGTCGATCAACCCCGGCGAAACGATCGCGGCGTCGAACACCTGCGCGGGCAGGCGGCTGGCGGGGATCGCGTCGCCGCGGATGACCTCCAGGATGCGGCCTCCGCCGAACACGACCGCGCCGGGCACGAGCGTCCCGTCGACGATCAGCCGCCCGCGCGCGGCGGCGGGGGCACCCGGGGAATACGGCGGCGGTGGGGGCGCTTCCTGCATCGGAGATCCCAGGCTACAACAAATCGGCGAATCAGAACTGGAGCGCCGACCGTCGAGCTTGTAGCCTGGTCGCCCAATCGGAGGTTTCATGAGGCTGCTTCTCGTCCCCAGCTTGACCGCGCTCGCCAGCGCGCTTCTCTTGGCCGTGCCGATCGCGGCGGTGCTGTCGCGGCCCGCATCCGCCAAGACCGACGCGAAGACATCCTCATCCTCGTCCTCATCGGGATCGAGCGGGCTGGCGTTTCCGTTCCCGGTCAAGGAGAAGACGCTGTCCAACGGCCTGCGCGTCTACGTGGTCGCGTACGATTCCCCGGGGCTGGTCGCGTACTACTCGGTGGTGCGCACCGGCAGCCGCAACGAGGTCGAGGCGGGCAAGTCGGGGTTCGCGCACTTCTTCGAGCACATGATGTTCCGCGGGACCGCGCGCTACTCGCAGGACGCGTACAACGCGGTGATCAAGGAGATGGGCGCCGACTCGAACGCGTTCACCTCCGACGATCTCACCGTCTATCACATCCTCGCCGGCAAGGCGGCGCTGCCCCGCATCGTCGAGATCGAGGCGGATCGCTTCCAGCACCTGCAATACAAGGAGCCCGACTTCCAGAAAGAAGCGCGCGCGGTGCTGGGCGAATACAACAAGAACGCGTCGAACCCGATCGAGAAGATGGTCGAGGTGCTCTACGACAACGCGTACAGCACGCACACGTACAAGCACACGACGATGGGCTTCCTCAAGGACATCGAGAACATGCCCAACGAGTTCGGCTACTCGCGCCAGTTCTTCGATCGCTATTACCGGCCCGACAACGTGACGCTGCTCGTGGCCGGCGATGTGGACGCGGACACGGTCTTCGGCCTGGTCGAGAAGGAGTACGGCGCGTGGAAACGTGGGCCGGCGCGCCCGACGGTGCCCTCCGAGCCGGCGCAGAAGAAGGGCAAGGAAGCCGAGCTGACCTGGAAGGGCGCGACGCTGCCGATGCTGCTCGAGGGCTATCACGTGCCCGGCTTCTCGACGACCAATGTCGATCTGCCGGCGCTGGACGTGCTGGCCGAGCTGCTCTTCGCCGAGCGCGCGCCGCTGTACAAGAAGCTGGTGATCAACGAGCAAAAGGTCGAGTCGATCTCCGGCTCGGCCGACCCGCACGTCGACCCGAACCTGTTCACGATCCTGGCGCGCATCAAGAAACCGGGCGACGTCGGCTACGTCCAGTCGGCCGTCAGCGACGAGATCGCGCGCATCGCTCGCGAGGGCGTCGATGACCGCACGCTGGCCGAGGTGCTGTCGCACGTGAAGTACGGCTTCGCGGGCCAGCTCTCGACCGCGGATCGCACGGCGACGACGGCGGCGTCGTTCATCGCGCTCACGGGCACGCTGTCGTCGATCAACGACTACTTCGCGCTCTACGACAAGGTCACGAGCGCGGACGTCAAACGGGTCGCGCAGCTCTATTTCACCGCCAACAACCGCACCGTCGTGACGTTGAAGGCCGGCAAATGAGCGCCCGGGGTCGGACCATGATGGGTTGCTGGAGGAGTCGCTGGAGGAATGGCTGGATGATCGCATCGATGTTGTTGATGGCCGGCCTCGGGACGCGACGCGCGCGCGCCGCCGAGGAGTCCGCGCCGACGTCGGCCGCGGAGGCGAAGCCGGCCGGGCCGCTCAAGGCGCCGCCGCCGTTCCGCTGGGCGGGCGAGCCGCCGAAGACGGTCTTCTTGCCGTCGCCCAACAACCCGCTGGTGGCGATCCGCGTGCTCTTTCGCGTGGGAGCCGTCGACGATCCCAAGGGTAAAGAAGGCCTGGCGGCGCTGACCGCCGAGATGCTGGGCAAGGGCGGGACGCGCGCGCGCAGCTACGCGGAGGTGCTGGACGCGCTCTACCCGCTGGCCGCTTACATCCGCGTCTACGGCGACAAGGAGTCGGTGCTCTTCGAAGGCATGGTCCACCGCGACAACGCCGACAAGTTCGCGGAGTTGCTCGCCGAGCAGATCATGAGCCCGCGCTTCGCCGAGGACGACTTCACGCGCAACCGGCAGGACGCGCTCGACTCCATCACCAAGACCCTGCGCGGCAACGACGACGAGGATCTCGGCAAGCAGGCGATGGCGACCGTGCTCTACGCCGGCCATCCCTACGGCTACCCGTCGCAGGGCACGGTGGCGGGACTGAACGCGATCACGCTCGACGACGTCAAGCTGTTCTATGCGCTGCACTACACGCGCGACCGCCTGGTCGTCGGCGTGGGCGGCGGCTATTCCGAGGGATTCGCCGAGGCGTTCACGCGCCGGTTCGCGGCGCTCGGCCACCGGGGCGCGCCGCAGAGGAGCCTGCCGCCCGCGCCCAAGCACGCCGGCAACGAGATCCTGATCGTCGAGAAGGACGCGCGAGCGAACGCGATCTCGATCGGGCGCCCGCTGCCGATCACGCGCGCCAGCAGCGACTTTTACCCGCTGACGGTCGCGCGCTCGTACCTCGGCGAGCACCGCACCTTCAACGGCGTGCTCATGAACCACCTGCGCGGCAACCGCGGCCTGAATTACGGCGACTACGCGTACATCGAGAACTTCATCCAGGACGGCTGGTCGACGTTCCCGCTGCCCAACATCCCCCGGCGCGGGCAGCACTTCGAGATCTGGCTGCGCCCGGTGCCGCCGCAGAACAGCTTGTTCGCGCTGCGCGGGGCGCTCTACGAGACCGACAAGCTGGTTCGTGAAGGGATCCCCGAGGCTGGATTCGAGGCGACCAAGACGTTCCTGATGAACTACGCCGATCTGTGGATCCAGGACATCTCGCGGCGGCTCGGTTACGCGATGGACTCGGCGATCATCGGCAAGGATCTGATCAAGGAGCTGCACGAACGGCTGCCGAAGATGAAGAAGGCCGAGGTCGATCGCGTCATCAAGAAATACCTGGGCATCGACAAGCTCTCGATCGCGATCGTCACCGACAAGGGCGCGGACGTGCGCCGCAAGCTGCTCGACGGCGTGCCGACGCCGATCACCTACGACACCGCGGGGACGCCGGCGGAGATCCTGGCCGAGGACAAGATCATCGAGAAGTTTCCGCTGCCGGTGCAGGCCGAGAACGTCAAGGTGGTGCCGGTCGATCAGCTGTTCGAGAAGGCGTCGGAGAGGACGGCGGCGACAAAGTCGGCGGAGAAGGCGGGCGACCAGAAGAAATAGCGCGCTCGGCGGGCCTCCTCACCCAACCCTCTCCTCCACGCGGACGTGGAGGAGAGGGCACGATTATGGAGGCCTCGTCGTTCTAGGCGTCATCGTTGTTTGCGCGTCGT
>Ga0265320_10000933_pt1 | contig 21786 bp, 18 predicted proteins | sample 4827metaG_FD_202087 | JGI IMG/M metagenome (GOLD analysis project Ga0265320, IMG submission 202087) | Rhizosphere microbial communities from Carex aquatilis grown in University of Washington, Seatle, WA, United States - 4-8-27 metaG | ecosystem: Host-associated > Plants > Roots > Rhizosphere >...
CCCGGGAGTCGAGGCGGCGGTAACGAGCCGTCCGCATGCCTCCATGCAGCCCTTGACACATAAGTTTATGTTGCACCGCAGCATAAACTCCTTATCTCATGGTCTGACCACTTGAAGGAGGGCGGCCATGCTGATCCGCAGACTTTACATCCATGAGCGCGCCGCCTATGCCGCCCACCTGAAGCGCCTGTCGCCCGAGGATCGCCGCCTGCGCTTCGCCCGCTCCGGCGTGGCGGATCAGGTGATCGATGATTATGTCGCCACCATCGGGGTGGAAGACCTGATTCTCGCCGCCTTTGCCGAGGACGATCTGGTGGGGGCCGCCCATGTGGCGCTGACCGGTTCGCTCGCCGAAGTGGGAGTCAGCGTCGACGAAGGCCACCGCACCGACGGCATCGGCTCCAAGCTGCTGCGCCAGGCGGCGGCCTTTGCCCGCAACCGCCGGGCCGAGAAGCTTTACACCCTGTGCCTGTCCGACAACCGTTCCATGGTCGCCCTGGCGCGGCGCAGCGGCATGACGGTGCATTTCGAGGGTGGCGAGGCCGAAGCCTTCCTCGAATTGCCGCCGCCCGATACGGTGACGGTGACCGAGGAGATCAGCAGCGGCCTGTTCGCGGTATTCCACGACTGGGCGGAGATGATGGATACCTACAGCACCATGCTGGTGGAGAACGCGGCCGTCTCGCCCCTGCTGGAAGCAACGGGGCTGGCCAAGACCGCTTGACAGGGAGAGGTGCCGAAGACAAATTGCAAATCATTCGCATTTGCATCTTAGGAGCCCTTCCATGTGCGAGCAATGCCATCCCGCCTTGACCGAGCCCACGACGGAAGCCCCCCGCCACCGCGCCCGGCTGTGGGAGATCGACAGCCAATGGCACTGCACCATCATCGGGACCAGCCTCAGCCTGGGCGAATTGAAGGGACTGGCGACGCGCCTCAAGGTGCAGATGCGCTCGGCCCGGCCCGGCGCCTACGAGATCCACACCTCCATGATCCATCTGGCCTCGCGGGAACGGCTGGTGGGCAAGGCGCTGACCAAGCTGCTGGACCGCAAGCACGCCGTCGCCATCAACCGTGCCAAGCCTCTGGCCGGCGAGGAGGCGCTGACCCTCTGGTGGGAGGATGCCCTGGCCAAGGGAGACGTCGCCTCCGCCTGCTGGGCGGTGATGAGCCATCCCGACACGACCGATTCCCTGCGCAACCGGATGTTCGGCGACATTCACATGCTGTCCCATCAGGTGGGCGCGGCGGCGCGGGCCGACCTGCGCTCCATCCACCAGCTGGAGCGCGAGAAGGCCGATCTGGAGGCCAAGGTGGCGCGGCAGCAGGACCGCCTGAAGGGCGAGATCGGCAGGCGCAATACCGAAATCCGCGAATTGCGCCAGTTGCTGGACCAGGAGGCCGCCGAGTCCCGCCGCCTCGCCCACGCCGCCGATTCGGCCCGGGAAATGGACCGGCTGCATCGTGCCCTGGGCGAAGTGCACCATCTGCTGGAAGTGGAGACCGCCTTCCGTCAGGTGGCCGAGGACGAAGCCCGCCGCCTGCAGGCCCAGGCCCGCGACCGGGACGCGGAGAACGAACGCCTGCGGCGCGAACTCCGGGATATGCGCGACGAACTGGCCGCCTCGGAATCCCGTCTGGCCGCCACCCTTGCCCCGACCGAGGCGGCCGGCGACGGGCTGGGCGAATGCGACGAGGATTGCGCCCGCCTGGATCTGTGCGGCCGCTGCATCCTGTTCGTCGGGGGGCGCAACCAGCACCTGCCCCACTTCCGCCGGCTGGTGGAGGAGGCGGGCGGCACCTTCGCCCATCACGACGGCGGCTTCGAGGAGAGCATGGGACGCCTGCACTCCCTGTTCGGCCGCGCCGACGCCGTGTTGTTCCCGGTGGATAGCGTCAGTCACGGCGCCCATGACGAGGTCAAACGCCTGTGCCGCCGTTGGGAAAAGCCCTTCGTCCCGGTCCGCCGTTCGGGCCTGGGCGCCTTCATTCGGGCGCTCTCCACGGTGGCCGAGCAGTAGCCGCGCCCTTGACAGACACCGACTGTATATACAATATGTAAACTTGCTGCGTCTGAGGCCAAGGAGGATGCATGGCGGGGAGAACGGCAGCGGAGCAGGATAATGCTCGAATTCGAATGGGACGACGCCAAAAACGCGTCGAACATCGATAAGCACGGCATTGATTTCGAAGATGCCATCGCGATCTGGGAAGCACCGGTCCTGGTCGGCCCCAGCCCTCGCGGCGGCGAAAATCGGTGGATCGCCATCGGCGTCGTCGATGGCGTGGAAATCGCGGTGGTCTATACCGAACGCGGAACAGCCAAGCGCCTGATCTCGGCGCGAAGGGCACGAACGAATGAGCGAAGAGCGTATCATCAGGCGCACTCTCACTGAGCGCCGCAAGGGACGGACCGACTGGGCGCGGGTCGAGGCGCTGCCCGATTCCGCCATCGCCGCCGACGCGGATGCCGCCCCCGCCCTAGACGACAAGTGGTTCCGCACCGCCGAGTTGGTCATGCCCCAGCCCAAGGCGGCCATTTCCATCCGTCTGGACCGCGAGGTTCTCGACTGGTTCAAGGACCAGGGGCCGGGCTATCAGTCGCGCATGAACGCTGTGCTGGCCGCCTATATGAAGGCTCACCGCAAGGGCGGGTGAGACGCGTCCCCCCTTTCCCGGCGGGCGGGGAATGAATTATGGTCCGGGCATGAGCCAGAATGCCGCCGCCTTCATCCTGCCCGCCGATTCCGCCGCCATCGCCCGCGCCGGGCGGGTGCTGGCCGAGGGCGGACTGGTGGCCTTTCCCACCGAGACGGTCTACGGGCTGGGCGGCGACGCCACCTCGGACAGTGCGGTGGCCGCCATCTTCAAGGCCAAGGGCCGGCCCAGCTTCAACCCGCTGATCGCCCATGTGAGCAGTCTGGAACAGGCCGCCGCCCTGGTGGAGATGACCGGGGCCGCCCATCGTCTGGCCGAACGTTTCTGGCCCGGCCCGCTGACCATGGTGCTGAGGCGGCGCGCCGATTCGCCGGTGTCGCTGCTGGCCTCGGCCGGTCTCGATTCCGTGGCGGTGCGCATGCCCGATCATCCGGTGGCCCTGGCCCTGATCAAGGCGGCCGGCCGCCCCCTGGCGGCACCGTCGGCCAACCGCTCGGGCAAGGTCAGCCCGACGCGGGCCGAGCACGTGGCCCAATGCCTGGAGGGCCGCATCGCCATGGTGCTGGACGGCGGCCCCTGCCGGGTCGGGGTCGAATCCACCGTCATCGACCTGTCAGAGGACCCGCCCACCCTGCTGCGCCCCGGCGGCGTCACCGCCGAGGAGCTGGAGGCCGTGCTGGGCCGCCCGCTGCGCCGCTCCTCGGAAACGCCCGACGCACCGCGCTCGCCCGGCCAGTTGGAGAGCCACTACGCCCCGGCCCTTCCCGTCCGCCTGAACGCCACCAGGGCCGAGCCGGGCGAGGCGCTGCTGGGCTTCGGCCCCGCCCCCGATTGCGTTCTCAACCTGTCGCCCAAGGGCGACCTGTCCGAGGCCGCCGCCCATCTGTTCGCCATGCTGCGCGCCCTGGACCGCCCCGATTACCGGGGCATCGCCGTGATGCCCGTCCCCGAGCGCGGCCTGGGCCTGGCCATCAACGACCGCCTGCGCCGGGCGGCGGCCCCGAGGGACGAGCAGAAATGAGCGAGGCCACGCCGAGCGCGGGAGCGTTGAGCGACCCGGAGCGCAGCGGAGGAGCCAAGGGCGCCAAGGCGCCCGCCCGGCGCCTGAGGGACGAGCAGAAATGAGCATCATCGATCGATTGGCCGCCATCGTCGGTTCGGGCAACGTCATCACCGATCCGCCCGACCTCGCCCCCTATCTGGTGGAGGAGCGCGGCCTCTACCGCGGCGCCGCCTTGGGTGTCGTCCGCCCCGCCTCCACCGCCGAGGTCGCCGATGTGGTCAAGGCCTGCGCCGGCGCCGGCATCCCCATGGTGCCCCAGGGCGGCAATACCGGCCTGTGCGGCGGCGGCGTGCCGTCCGAGGACGGGCGTTCGGTGGTGATCTCCACCGAACGGCTGACCCGCATCCGCGCCGTTGACCCCGTCGATTTCACCCTGACCGCCGAGGCGGGCTGCGTGCTGGCCAATCTGCAGCAGGCGGCGGAAGAGGCCGGCTGCCTGTTCCCGCTCAGCCTGGGCGCCGAGGGCTCGTGCCGTATCGGCGGCAACATCTCGACCAATGCCGGCGGCACCAACGTGCTGCGCTACGGCAACACCCGCGATCTGGTGCTGGGCCTGGAAGTGGTGCTGCCCGACGGCAGCGTGTGGAACGGGATGAAGCGACTGCGCAAGGACAATACCGGCTATGCCCTGCAGCATCTGTTCATCGGCGCCGAAGGCACGCTGGGCATCGTCACCGCCTGCGTGCTGAAGCTGTTTCCCCGCCCGCGCGAGGTCGCCACCGCCCTGGTGGCGCTGTCCGACCTGGAGACGGCGCTGCCCCTGTTCGCCAGGGCGCGTACGGCCAGCGGCGATTCGGTCACCGCCTGCGAGCTGATACCGCGCCGGGGACTGGAACTGGGGCTGCGCCACGTGCCGGGCGTGCGCGATCCCTTCGCGGCGCCCCACGACTGGATGCTGCTGCTGGAACTGTCGTCGTCGCGGCCCGGCGGCCTGCGCGAGGCGCTGGAGGATGTGCTGACCCGGGCCTTCGAGGAGGGGCTGGCGGTGGATGCGGTGATCGCCGAAAGCGACTCGCAGCGCGCCGATTTCTGGCGCATCCGCGAAGCCATCCCCGAGGCCCAGAAGAAGGAGGGCGGCTCCATCAAGCACGACGTCTCGGTGGCCACCTCCCGCGTGCCCGAGATGATCCGCCGCTGCACCAGCGCGGTGGAAGCGGCCATGCCCGGCGTGCGGGTGGTGCCCTTCGGCCATCTGGGCGACGGCAACACCCACTTCAACCTGACCCAGCCGGAGGGTGCCGACAAGTCCGCCTTCCTGGCCCGCTGGGCCGAGATGAACCGCATCGTCCACGACATCGTGGTGGGGATGGAGGGCTCCATCTCGGCCGAGCACGGCATCGGCCGGCTGAAAGTGGATGAACTGGTCCATTACAAGCCGGGCGTGGACCTCGACCTGATGCGCAGGGTCAAATCGGCGCTCGACCCCCGGGGCCTGATGAACCCGGGAAAGATCCTGCGCTGAACCGCCGGAATGAATCGGCGAAGCCCCTCACCTTTCGCTGTTCCACCGCCCGCCCCATGTCTATAATCCCGCGCCATGTCGGGGATCACGCGATACATGATGCGCCAGATGGCGGTGGGGATGATTTTCGTCTCCGCCGCGCTGGCTTGCGTCCTGTGGCTGACCCAGTCGCTGCGCTTCGTCGAGATGATCGTCAACAAGGGGCTGTCCATCGGCGCCTTCCTCAAGCTCACCATCCTGCTGATGCCGGGCTTCCTGGTGGTGATCATCCCGATTTCCCTTTTTGCCGTGGTGCTTTTCACCTACAACCGGCTGATCGCGGACCGGGAACTGGTGGTTCTGCGCGCCGCCGGGCTCAGCCATCTCGCCCTGGCGCGGCCGGCGATCATTCTCGGGCTGACGGTAACGGCCCTGGGCTATCTGCTCAGTTGCTGGATCATTCCGGTCACCGTGCGCAGCTTCCACGAAATGCAGTGGACCATCCGCAACGACATCGGCAACGTGCTGCTGCAGGAAGGCATGTTCAACAAGTTCGGCGAGGGCTTGACCATCTACGTCCGCTCGCGCACTTCCAACGGCGAACTGACCGGCCTGCTGGTCCATGACAGGCGCCATCCGCAGCGCCCCGTCACCCTGATGGCCGAGCGCGGCGCCCTGGTCTATACCGAACAGGGTCCCCGGGTGTTGATGTCCAACGGCAACCGCCAGGAAGTGACGCCGGGTACCGGCAAGCTGTCGCTGCTTTATTTCGACAACTACACGGTGGACTTCAACACCGCCACCGGCGCCAAGCCCGACCGGTTCCGCGACGCCCGCGAGCGCTCGACCCTGGAGCTGCTGAGCATGGACGACAGCGTGGAGAACAAGAGCGATCTCCGCCGCTTCAAATCCGAGCTGCATTCCCGCCTGGCCTCGCCGCTCTACAATCTGGCCTTTCCGCTGCTGGCCGCCGCTGTCCTGCTGACCTCCGGCTTCGACCGGCGCGGCCAGACCATGCAGGTGATGGTCGCCACCGCCCTGATGGTCGCCGTCCAGGCCCTGGCGCTGGGAGCCGCCAACCTGTCGGCCGGCAATCTGGCCTTCGTCCCGCTCATCTACATCATTGCCGCCCTTCCCATCGCCCTCGGCCTGTGGGTCCTGGCGCGCCCGCCGTGGCCGCGCCGCCGGACAGCCCCGGCCTTGGGCGCCGCGTGACGGGATCGAAGGTGACCACCGTGCAGTCTTCTTCCCGCCATCTGCTCCTCATCACCTTGCTGTCGGCCTCCTCGGCGCTGATCGCACCGGCGCGCGCCGACGTGGTCACCGAGCAGAAGGCCTGGCCCGAGGCGGGAAGCTGGGGACAGGCCTGGGGTGACGACGACCCCGCCGCCGTCCGCGTTCCGGCGCCGCAGCGCCCCCGTCCGGCTCCCCAGGCGGCTCCCGGCTACGTGCCGCCGCCGGCCGCCGTCACCCTTCCCAGCCAGCCGGCCGCGCCGGCCCCGGCCCCGGTGCGCACCGCCCAGCCGCTTCCCGCCACCGAGATGGGCACCGCCTATCCCGAGACCGGATCGTGGGGGCAGGCCTGGGGCGACGACGAGCCCGCCGCCCCGCCGCCGCCGCGCAACAGCTCCATCCCCCCCACCGTGGTCGCCCCCCAGCCGCCGCCGGCCGCTGAACCGCGCCGCACCCGCCAGACGCGGGAGGAACCGACCATCCGGGCCGAGGCCTCCCCCATCGGAGAGGCTCAGCGCACCGCGTCCGACGCCACCCGGCGCGCCTCGGTCATCATGCGCGGCGAGGACGAAAGCGGCGACGCGGTGGGCCTGAAGCGCCCGCCACGCATCATCCCCGGCGCCATGCGCGGCGCCAAGGCGGCCGGGGGCGGCGTCGAGCCGGTGCACATGATGGCGGATCAGGTGATCTACGACCGCGAGTTCAACGTGGTCACCGCCAAGGGCCGCGTCGAGATGATGCATGACGGCCGCACCATCACCGCCGACACGGTCAGCTACAACATGAAGCAGGACGTCATGGGCGCGTCCGGCAACGTGATCCTGACCGAGCCGTCGGGCGAGGTCACCCGCGCCGATTATTTCGAGCTGACCGGCGACTTCAAGAACGGCGTGGCCCGCGACATCCGCTCCATCCTGGCCGACAATTCCCGTCTGGCGGCGCAGAGCGCCCAGCGGGTGGGCGGCGACCGCACGGATTTCGACCGCGCCGTCTACACCGCCTGCGAGCCGTGCCGCGACGATCCCGACCGCACGCCGCTGTGGCAGGTCAAGGCAGAGCGCGTCACCCATAACCAGGCCGAGGCCCAGGTGGAATACCGGGATGCCTGGCTGGAATTCAAGGGTGTCCCAGTCGCCTATACCCCGTACCTTTCCCATCCCGATCCGACGATCAAGCGCCAAAGCGGCGTGCTGACCCCGACCTTCGGCATGAACAGCAGCCTGGGGCCGTCCATCTCCGTGCCGTATTTCCAGGTGGTGGGCGACAACGAAGACTTCACCCTGACGCCCCGCTTCATGCTGGACCGGATCACCGCGGTCGACAAGCCGGACAGGGACGTCCCCACTTCGGTGCTGAAGCGGATGCAGCTGTCGGGTCAGCACCGCTGGCGCGGCATCTACGGCGAAGCGACCACCCAGGCCAGCATCACCGCCGACAAGAACTCCGGCGATATCCGGGGCCACATCGAATCCAAGGGCCTGGTGGAACTGGACCCCACCTGGCGAGCCGGGTGGCAAATCCAGCACCAGTCCGATCTCGCCTACCGCTCCCTTTACCGGGTGCGGACCGAGGAAGAGCGGCCCTGGCTGATGAACCGCCCCTATGTGGAAGGCTTCAGCCGACGCGGTTATGCCATGGTCGAAGCCATGTCGTTCGAAGGCAAGCGGGTGATCGAGGATGCCAGCAAGTCGCCGGTCGTCCTGCCGCACATGGTCTATCAAACCATCAGTTCGCCCGGCTGGGCCGGCAGCTACTGGTCGACCAGTTCCGATGTCCTGGCCTATACCCGCGACGTGGGCACCCAGGCCCAGCGCATGTCGACCAAGGTGGCCTGGAATCTGCCGTTTACCTCGCCCGACGGGCAGGTCTACGCCATTTCCACCTCCATGCGCGGCGACGGCTATCACGCCGACCACCTGATCGGCACGGACAAGACCTCGGGAAGCGCCGGGCGCGCCATTCCCGAGGTGGCGATCAACTGGCGCTATCCCTTCACCCGCCCCGGCAGCACGGTCACCCAGGTGATCGAGCCCATGGCCATGGTGGCGGCCAGCCCCAATGCCGGCGTGGACCCCCGGATTCCCAACGAGGATTCCGTGGCCTTCGAGTTGGACGAAACCAATATAATGCGCCCCAACCGCCTGCCCGGCCTGGATCAGGTCGAGGGCGGCGCGCGCGGCGCCTACGGGCTGCGCTGGGCCGCCTATCCCAGCCGCGGAGGCGCCGTCATCGCCCAGGCCGCCCAGGGCTGGCGCCAGCACAGGACCTCGACCTTCGGCAGCGGCAGCGGCTTTACCGATACCCTCTCCGACTACGTCGGACGCGTCGACATCACCCCCACCGGCAATTTCTCGCTTCGCGATCGGGTGCGGCTGGACAAGGACACGCTGGAAGTCCGCCGCAACGAGGCCGGCTTCACCATCGGACCGCCGGCCTTGGTCTTAAGCACCGATTACGGCATGATGTCGCCCAGTGCCAGCAATACCAGCGCCATCTACCCCAAGCGGCAGTACATCAGTTACGGGCTCAGTTCCTCGATGTCGCAGCATTGGCGAAGCGTATTTTCGTTGCAGCAGGATCTGGCCAGCAATGGCGGCACCGTCAGCTGGACGGCCAATACCATGTATAGCGACGAATGCTTTGCCGTGATCGGGGCATTCAACCGCTACCAATCGGATTTGAACGGTCTGCTGTCCGGGTATCATCTGAGCCTGACCGTGGTCTTGAAATCGCTGGGCGAAGCGCCCGTCAGCGTCTTCTAGAGGGAGGAAACCCAAGAATGCTGGCCCGCGCCGCAATCGTCCTGACCGCACTCCTGATCTCGTACGCCCCCCTTCGGCATGCCGCGGCCCAGGACGTGGACCGCATCGCCGCCGTGGTCAACGACGAGATCATCTCCATCCGCGATCTCGACGCCCGCCTGAAACTGGTCGTCACCGTTTCGGGAATGCCCGACAATATCGAAAACCGCCGTCGCGCCTTGCCCCAGGTTCTGCGCAAGATGGTGGACGAGCGCCTGCAGTCGCAGGAAGCCAGCCGGCTCAAGGTCGCCATCGGCAATGAAGAGGTGCTGCGCGGCGTCGCCAACATCGAAAACCAGAACCACATGCCGCCCGGATCGCTGTTGCCGTCCCTGGCCAAGGCCGGCGTCGACCCCGATGCCGCCAAGGACCAGATCAGGGCCGACATCACCTGGGTCAGGCTGATCATGCGTTCGCTGCAGCCCACCATCCGGGTGGGAGAGGACGAGATCTCCGAGCGCCTTGAAACCATGCGCCAGCAATTCGGCCAGCCGGAATTCATGCTGGCCGAAATCGTCCTGATGGCGGAAACCCCCCGCGAGGAGGAAGAGGCCAAGCGCCTGGGCGAACGCCTGATCGAGCAACTGCGCGCCGGCGCGCCCTTCCAGGCCCTGGCCCGCCAGTTCTCGCAAAGCGGTTCGGCCGCCAATGGCGGCGTGCTCGGCTGGCTGAGCCCGGCCCTGCTGGACGATGACCTGCGCGACTCCGCGCAACGCTTGGAAAAGGGCCAGATCAGCCCGCTGGTCCGCACGGCCTCGGGCTACACCATCCTGGCCATGATCGATAAGCGGATAGCCGGCGAGGCCAGCTCCTCGGACCCCAAGCTCAATCTGGTCCAGGTCGTCTTCCCGATCCCGCCCGGCGCGCCGCCGATCGATCAACTGTCGGCCAAGGCGGCGGAACTGACCGCGCCGCTCAAGTCGTGCCGCGAGATGGAGGAACTGGGCCGCAAGCTCAATTCCGAGCAGTCCGGCCGCCGCGACGACGTCATGATGTCGGCCTTGCCGCAAAACCTGCGCTCCGCCGTGGCCTCGCTGTCGCTCAACAAGCCCAGCGCCCCCGTTCCCATGGGAACCGCCCTTCTGGTGCTGATGGTCTGCTCGCGCGAGGAGAACGTCACCAAGGGCGGCCTGCCCACCCGCGATGCCATGCGCCGCTCCATCGAGGAAGAGCGCCTGGACATGCTGTCCCGGCGCTATCTGCGAGACCTCCGCCGCGCAGCGTTCATCGACTTCCGGCTGTGACCGTCCTCGCCCTGACCATGGGCGAGCCCGCCGGCATCGGGGGGGACATCGCGCTGCGGGCCTGGAGCGGGCGCTCGACCGGCGCCGTTCCCTCGTTCGTAATGATCGACGATGCCGGACGGCTGCGGCTTCTGGCCGATCGGCTGGGCCTGGACGTCCCCATCCGCGAGGTCTCCTCTCCCGCCGAGGCCGAGGCCGTGTTCGCCACGGCGCTTCCCGTCCTGCATCAGCCCCTGCCCATGACGGTCGAGCCGGGAAAGCCCGATCCCGCCAACGTGCCGGCGGTCAAGGCGGCCATCGAACGCGCCGTCGCCCTGGCCCTGGCCGGCGAAGTGGCGGGTCTGGTCACCAATCCCATCCACAAGCACGTGATGTATCGGGGCGGCTTCGCCTTTCCCGGCCATACCGAGTTCCTGGCCGCCCTGCTGGACCGTCCGGGCCTGCGCGAGGTGATGATGCTGGCCTGTCCCCAGCTACGGGTGGTACCGGTGACCATCCACCTGGGGCTGGCCGAAGCCATCCGCACGCTCACCCGCGCCGACATCGTGGAAATCGGCCGCATCACCGCCCGGGCGCTGGAGGTGGACTTCGCCATTTCCCGGCCGCGCCTGGCCGTCGCCGGGCTCAATCCCCATGCGGGCGAAGGCGGCAGCATGGGGCGGGAGGACGAGGACGTGGTCGGTCCCGCCGTGGCCGACCTGCGCGCCATGGGCATAGACGCCTTCGGTCCGCTGCCCTCCGATACCCTGTTCCATCCCAGGGCGCGGCAGGGCTATGACGCGGCGCTGTGCATGTATCACGATCAGGCGCTGATCCCCATCAAGACCATCGATTTCGACGGCGGCGTCAATGTCACCCTGGGCCTGCCCCTGGTGCGCACCTCGCCCGATCACGGCACCGCCTTCGATCTGGCGGGAACGGGCCGGGCCAGACCGGACAGCCTGATCGCCGCGCTGTCCATGGCCGCCGCCATCGCCGCCAACCGGGCGGGGCATCATGGCTGAGTTGCCACCGCTCCGGGACGTCATCGCCCGCCATGGACTCGACGCCCGCAAATCCCTGGGCCAGCACTTCCTGTTCGATCTCAATCTGACCGGGCGGATCGCCCGCGCCGCCGGAGACCTGACGGTGGGTTCGGTGATCGAGATCGGTCCGGGACCCGGCGGCCTGACCCGCGCCCTGCTGGACGCCGGGGCGCGCCGGGTGATCGCCATCGAGCGCGACGACCGCGCCATCGCCATCCAGAACGAGATCGCCGAAGCCTATCCCGGCCGCCTGGAGATCATGGCCGCCGACGCCATGACCGTCGACGCCGCCGGTCTGGGCGACACCCCGCGCCGCATCGTCGCCAACCTGCCCTACAATATCTCCACCGTCCTGCTGCTGGGCTGGCTGCGCCGTGCCGAGGCGTTCGAGCGCCTGATCCTGATGTTCCAGAAGGAGGTGGTGGACCGTCTGGCCGCGCCGCCCCGCTCGGACCATTACGGCCGCCTGTCGGTGATCACCCAGTGGCGGTGCGAGGTGCGTCCGCTGTTCAACGTCGACCGCCGCGCCTTCACCCCGCCGCCCGCCGTGACCTCCACGGTGGTGGAACTGGTGCCGCGCGCCGAGCCCCTGGCCCCGGCCCGCTTCGAGACGCTGGAACGGGTCACCGCCGCCGCCTTCGGCCAGCGCCGCAAGATGCTGCGCTCCAGTCTCAAATCCCTGGGAGATGCGGAGGGATTGCTGGAGCGGACCGGCCTCGCCCCCACCGCGCGGGCCGAGGAAATTCCGGTCGAGGGATTTTGCGCCCTGGCCCGCGCCCTTGACGAGCGTCAGACCCTCTAGACTCCACTGTGCTATAGTGACCGCAGCGAACAGGAGGTCACCATGAGCGGATGGGGCTGCGCCCACGACGATCACGGCACATGTACGCGGGTGGCCGGACGCCCCTGCGACCCCGGCATGAAGGGCTGCATTCTGGCCGGACGGTTCCGTTTTTCCAATCCGGCAAAGAATAGACCTGTAAAACCTCCAATTGAATATGATGCCGCCGGCACTCCGGAAGAGGCCGAGGACTCATCGCCCTAAAACCAGCTTCTTGTACCAAATGCCATGGATACATATGAACGCAAGCGTTGACGCGTCCCCTGGCAATAGGTTTTATTGAAGAAAGGTGCCCGGAAGAGGCGCCGTAAAATAGGTGAATTGTACATCTGGGAGAAAGCGGAATGACGGCTGAGCGCGGCGGGGCCTCCCCGACGGCGGAGAGTGTTGACTCGTTCGCCACCGAGGTTTTGAAGCAGATCGACAGTCTCAGCCTCGAGGTCGCCGACATCGCCGGCACCATGGATGGCCTGACCCGCTTCGTCAAACACCAGGAAGAGCTGTTCGGTCATCTCAAGATGATCGCCCACGCCATGGCCGAAACCATCGGGCTGATCGACACCGCCGGGCGCGAAACCCGCGACATGACCATCCAGGCCGGGCATCAATCCTCGGAATCCCTGCGGACCGTCGAAGAGGCCCTGTCGGGCGTCAACCAGTTGGTCGGCGCCGTCCAGGGGATCGAGGAACGCCTGGAGGGCCTGGAAGGCGCCCTGGGCGAAGTCAGCACCATGTCGCGCAACATCCAGAAGATCGCGCGCCAGACCAACCTTCTCGCCTTGAACGCCACCATCGAGGCGGCGCGGGCCGGCGAGGCCGGCAAGGGCTTCGCCGTGGTCGCCACCGAGGTCAAGACCCTGGCGCGCCAGACCGCCGACGTCACCAGCGGCATCGACGACACCGTGCACAAGCTGTCGGGCTCGGTCACCGACCTGATCGAGACCTCCACCGACACCCTGAAGATGGCCGATTCGGTCGGCTCGGGAGTGGGCGTCATCAATGAGGCGGTTTCGGTGTTCGGCGACGTCATCGAATCCGTGGAGAGCAAGGTTGGCGACATCTCCCAGGCCGCCTCGGCCTCCCTGTCCCAGTGCGGCGACGTGATCGGCGAAATCGACAAGTTCTTCGAGGGCATCGCCATGACCAGCGAGAGCCTGCGCAAGGCCGACGAGCGCATCGCCTCGCTGCTGGGCAATTCAGAGGAGCTGATGGGCTATATCGCCGCCTCGGGCTTCCGCACCGCCGACACGCCGTTCATCGAGGCGATCCAGGAGGCGGCCCGCAAGGTCTCGGCGATGTTCGAGCAGGCGGTCGCCGGCGGGCGCATCTCCGTCTCCGACCTGTTCGACGAGGCCTACCAGCCCATCGGCGGCACCAACCCCCAGCAGCACACCTCGCGCTACGCCGCGTTCAGCGACCAGGTGCTGCCCGACATCCAGGAGCCGCTGCTCGGTCTCGACGGCCGGGTGGCCTTCTGCGTCACCATCGATCGCAACGGCTATATCGCCACCCACAACAAGAAGGTCTCGCACCCCCAGGGCGCCGACCCGGTGTGGAACAACGCCAATTGCCGCAACCGGCGCATCTTCAACGACCGCACCGGCCTGTCCGCCGGCCGCAATACCCGGCCCTTCCTGCTGCAGACCTACCGCCGCGACATGGGCGGCGGGCAGTTCATCATGATGAAGGACGTCTCGGCCCCCATCATGGTGCAGGGACGTCATTGGGGCGGCATTCGCCTGGGCTACCGTATTTAGAGCATCGAGCGCCAAATCTGGCGCACAGTGCGACCAGCCGCCGTTGAGGCGGCGGCCAAGCGCGCGGAGGCGCGCGCCCGGCGAGGGGCAATGATAAACCTAGAGCGCAGTGCCTCATATTTGAGGCGCGGCGCTCTAATTATTCCAGCATCGCATTTTTTGCCGGGCCGACCGTTGTTTCGTAGGGGATGGTCGCCCGGCGATCATGGGCGTATCATGGGCGTTAGGTAGGTATTCCGCAGGGAGGCTGCCATGACGACCAATATCCTCTCCGTAATCTCCGCGATGGCCGAGGTGGCGACCGTTCCCCGTCAGGGAGAACACCTCCGACCCCGCCAGCCGGTCATCACCATGTCACGCGACTTCGGTTCGGGCGGCGACATCATCGCCACCCGGCTGTGTCAGCGCCTGAAACTGCCCCTTTATGACGAGGATCTGCTGCGCGAGGTGGCAAGCCGCCTCAACGACGATCCGGCCATCGTCCAACTGCTGGACGAGGGCTTCGGCCGGGCCAAGGATATGTGGCTCTATCGCCTGTTCTCGGGCAAGGACATCAGCCCCGACGCCTATCGCGACACCCTGATCAAGGTGGTGATGAGCCTGGGCCGCCTGGGCGGCATCATCGTCGGCCGCGGCGCCCATGTCATCCTGGCGGGCGAATGCGCGTTGCGCGTCCGCATCGCCGGCACTCCCGAAGTCTGCGCCAAGCGCATGGCGGCCAGCGGCAACGGCAACGAGGCCGATCTGCTGGCCAAGGCCCGGGACCTCAATCATCGTCGCGGCAAGTTCGTGTGGGAAGCGTTCGGCTCACGCCTGTCCGACGCCAGCCAGTTCGACCTGACCATCAACACCGACCGCATGGATGATTTCGAGGACGTGGTGGAGACCATCATCGTCATGGCCGAAGCCATCCACTCCGGCCGCGTGCTGCGCGGTGACCTGGTCGGGGCCAGCGCCCACGCCTGATCCAATACCTCGATGATCCCGGCCCCAGGCAGGAATCGTCGGGGTCCTGGTTCGCGAGAGGAGTTCCCCCTCCTCTCCCGACCAGGTGGCGTCAGCGGCCCGGCAACATCCGGTCCATGACATCATCCCTGAGGATGAAGCGGTGGCGCAGCGCCGCCGCCACGTGCCCGACCAGCACGGCCGCCAGAACCCAGCCCAGCACCTCGTGGCCGCCCTTGAAGATTTCCTTGAGGGCGTCGCTCTTGCCGACCAAGGTGGGCAGCACCAGACCGAATACCGAAACCTCGCGGCCGCCGCTCTGGCTCATCAGAACGCCGTCCACCGGAATCAGCACCATCAGCAAATAAAGGGCGAGGTGGCCGGCCGAGGCCATCAGGCGTTCCACGGCAGACATGGAGGCGGGCAATGGCGGCTGCGGCCGGGCCAGCCGCCAAGCCAGACGGGCCACCGCCAGGACCAGCAGAACCACGCCGATGGCCTTGTGCAGGCCGATCACCTCGGAACGCACCGGCCCCTTGGGCAGGGCGTCGATCATGTGGCCGACCACCCACAGGGCCATGATGGCGGCGGCCATCACCCAGTGAAGCGTCCGCGCCACGGCATCATAGCGCACCGGACCAGCGACAGTCATGGCAGTCCCCCAACTCAATGAATGGTCGGACCAGCTTAGCATCCCGCGGCGGAGGTTGACATTGCCGACCGAGCGCATACCCTTCATGCGAGGAGTTTCGGGGGTTGCTGCCAATGGCGCGTCGCGCTTTGCATCTGGGTTCGGTCGCGGCACTTCTGGCGGCCTCGTTGGGTCTGGCCGGATGCGGCGGCGGCGGCCGCATCGTCGGATTTCCACCGCCCGCCGGGTCCTGGCCGTCACCCCAGCAGGAGACGGTCCCCGAGGCTGTCCGCTACCCCGAAGTCCGCCTCGATGTGCCCTCCGTCATCGCCGCCGACCCCGAGGCCCAGCGTTTCCTGTTGCTGCGCCAGTTGGTCGAGGCCGGTCTGGTCACCCCGGAGGAGGCCGGAACCCGGCGCAACGCCAATATGGGCGCGCTGCTGCCCTATTCCGCACCGCCGCCGGCCGCCGGGCTGGGCCGTCCGGTCGCCCTGCGCGACATCGCCGACCGTTTGTCCCGCCTGTCGGTACCCGCCGCCGGTATGCCCCCCTCGGTCCGTCAGGCCGAGCGCGACTTCCTGATGGATTCCCTGCTGCCCGCCGAGCCCGCCCTGCGCACGCCGCCCGCCCGGCTCGACCCCACCGCCCTGGCCACCGGCCGGCGGCGCGTCGATGATCTGGCCCGCCTCGGTCTGGTGGAGCATGACGAGCATCAGCGGGAAATGGCCGCCATCATCGCCGCCGAACGGACCCTGGCCAACACGCCGCCACCGCCCCCTCCGCCGCCGCCCAAGAAGAAGCCGGTGAAGAAAAAGCCCGCCATTCCCGATGGCGGCGTTCCCGGCGCCACCAAGCCCGGCGATATTCCCGGCGGCACGCAGCCGTTCAACCCCAAGGGAACCCTGGGGCTGCACCTGCTCTCCATGGCCTCGCCCACCATGACCGACAAGGCGGTGGAGGCCCTGAAGAAGGAATATCCGGAACTGGCGCCCCTGGAGTTCAAGGCGGTCAAGACCGACATCCCGGACCTGGGCACAACCTACCGCCTGATGGCCGGGCCGCTGTCGGGTGCCGACGCCGAAACCCTGTGCCGGGCGCTGCGCGGCAAGGGGCAGTCCTGCGCCATCGCTAATTTCTAGAGACGCTCCTGCCCCGATACCGCGCATAGGTATAAGCCCTTGCCCGGCAGCAGACCCGAGACTATCCTCAGACATAGCGCCTATGTCGTTCGGGTTGGTTGATCATGCTGTCCCAGCCACCTCCCATTGTTCCCCACCCTGCATCGATGGTGCCGGCCGGGAGGGATTCGGAGACGCGGCGTTTCACCCGACGGGTATTCCTGGCCGTCGTGATGCTCAACCTGCTGATCGCCGCCGCAGTCACCATGGTCATCGCCACGGCCCGGACGCAGACCCAGGAGCAGGCGAACGTGCTGGCCGAAAGCCTGTCCACGGTGCTGCGGACCAGCCTCGGCGGGACCATCGCCAAGATCGACCTGACCTTACTGGCGGTGGCCGACGAGATCGCCCGTCAGGAACGGGCCGGCGGCATCAATCCCGCCGAACTCGAAGAGGTTCTGCGCCGCCATGACGCCCGTCTGCCCGAGGCCCTTGGATTACGCGTGGTCGATGCGGCGGGCGTCATCCGCTACGGAGTGACGGGCATCAAGGTGGCCCAAGCCAGCATCGCCGACCGGCCGCAGTTCATCAGGATGCGCGACGACCCGAACGCCGGGTTGGTCGTCTCCGAGCCGGTTCTCGGTCGCGCCGCCCAGACCTGGATGATCACCCTGAGCCGCCGTCTCAACGCTCCGGACGGCTCTTTCGCCGGTGATGTCCATGTGGCGATACCGCTCGACATGCTCACCAAAAGTTTTTCCAGCATCAATGTCGGGCCCCATGGCGGCATCAGTCTGTGGGGCGAGGGGCCGTCGATCCTGGCCCGTGTCCCCAACCTGGACAGCCCCGGCGGCGTGGTGGCCAAGGCGCCGGCTCCTTCGCCGCAATTGCGGGCACTCATCGAGTCGGGAACCGACAAGGCCGCCTACCTCGCCCATTCCGGCATCGATAATCTGCCGCGCAGCCATTATCTCAACCGGCTGGGAGACCTGCCGCTGTGGGTGATCGTCGGATTGGCCGAGGATGATTACCTGGCCGACTGGAAGCAGCAGGCGGTGATCCTGGTGACGGTCGCCGCCGGGCTGTCGCTGCTCAGCGTGGCCATGGCCGGGTTGCTCCTGCGCGGCTGGCGCAACCGTCATACCGCCGCGTTGGCCCTCGAGGCGGCCCACGCCCAGGCCGAGGAAGCACGTCATCGCCTGGAACTGATCCTGGGCTCGGCCGGCGACGGCATCTGCGGCGTCGGTCCCGACGGCCTCATCACCTTTATCAACCCGGCGGCCCGCCGCATGCTGGGATGGGGCGAGGACGAGGGAATCGGCCTCAACCTGCATGAAGAGGTCCACCATCACCGCGCCGACGGCAGCGAGTTCCCCGCCGTCGCCTGTCCGGTATGGCAGACCCTGCACGACGGCAACATCCGCCACGTGCCCCGCGATATTCACTGGCGGCGCGACGGCACCCCCCTTCAGGTGGAGTTCACCTCGGCGCCCATCATCCAGAATGGACAGGTGACCGGGGCGGTGACCCTGTTCCGCGACATCGCCCGGCGCGTCCGGGCCGAAGCCGACGCGGCCCGCAACCTGGCGGTCACCACCGCGCTGGGCGGCATTCTCCGCCATTCCCTGGAAGACCGGCCACTGCAAGATATCCTGCACGATTCCCTGGTCGAGATTCTCAGCCTGCCGTGGCTCAATCTCGAGGAGAAGGGCAGCATCTTCCTGACCGAGCCCGGCGGCGAGACGCTGCGGCTGGTCGCCGAGCACAATATGGCGCCGGCCATCGTCCGCAGATGCACGATGGTCGAGGTCGGCCATTGTCTGTGCGGTATTGCCGCCCAGCAGCGCAAGGTGATCTTCGCCAGCCATGTGGACAAGCGTCACCAGGTCCGGGTCGCCGACATGCACGACCACGGCCATTACTGCGTCCCGGTCATGGACGGCCCCGACCTGTTGGGCGTGCTCAACACCTATGTGGGCCACGGCCACCAATGGGCGAAGGAAGAGGAACACTTCCTGAAGATGGTCGCCGACACCTTGGCGGGCATCATCCGGCGCAAGCAGATCGAACAGACGCTGCGCGACAGCGAGGAACTGTCCAAGACCCTGCTCAACGCCACCATCGACGGCGCCATGCTGCTGGACCCCGAGGGCCTTATCCTGGCGGCCAACGAGGCGCTCGCCGCCCGCTTCGGCCGCCCCCCCGGCCAGATGGTGGGCAGCAATTTCTTCGATTGGCTCCCCCCTAAGGTGGCCGAGGTCCGGCGCGCCCACCTGAATCAGGTCCTGGCGGAAAAAGTGCCTCTGCACGTCCATGACGAGCGCGATGGCGCCGTGTTCGATAACCGCATCTACCCGGTGAGCGATACGGACGGGGGAATCAGCCGCATCGCCGTGTTCTCCCGCGACGTCACCCTGCAGAGCAACGCGCAGAAGACGGTGGAGAAGGCCCTGGCCGACCTCGCCCGCTCCAACGCCGAACTGGAGCAGTTCGCCTACGTGGCCTCCCACGATCTGCGCGAGCCGCTTCGGGCCATCACCGGGCATTTACAACTGCTCCAGCGGCGGCTGAAGGACAGTCTGGACGAGTACACCGCCGAATCGCTCCATTTCGCCGTCGACGGCGCCAAGCGCATGGATGCCCTGATCCGCGACCTGCTGGACTATTCGCGCATCGGCCACGCCGACCGCGAGATGGCCGACCTGGACCTGGGCGAGGTGGTGGCCGACGCCCTGGCCAACCTGTCCGCCACCATCGCCGAAAGCGGCGCCACGGTGACCACCCGTACCGCCATGCCCCACGCCCACGGCAACCGCATGGAGTTGCTCCGGCTGTTCCAGAACCTGATCGGCAACGCCCTGAAGTACCGGGCTCCCGACCGGGCTCCGGTGGTGGAACTGAGCGCGACGCGCCACGCCAATACCTGGGATATCGCCATTCACGACAACGGCATCGGCATCGAGCCCGAATACTTCGAGCGCATCTTCATGATCTTCCAGCGCCTGCACGGCCGGGAGCAGTATGAGGGTACCGGCATCGGACTGGCCGTCTGCCGCAAGATCGCCGACCGCCACGGCGGCAGCATCCGGGTGACCTCCACCCCCGGCGAAGGCAGCACCTTCACCATCACGCTGCCCGCCATCGAGGAATAGAGCGGCGTGCCTTAAATATGAGGTGGGCCGCTCCAGCGCCCGCTGAGGGCGCGGCCAAGGGCGCGGATGCGCCCACCCGGCGAGGGAAATGATAAAGCCTATGGCGGGATGTACATTTTGGGCATCACGCCATAGATACGGGCCGAGACCCGGCCCCACGAAAAAAGGCGGCCCCGCGGGGGCCGCCTTGATTGATCGACCGACCGGTCAGGTCTGAACCGTCAAACCGCCTTAACCCGGACATAGGAACCGGGAGCGGCCTCGATGGCCTTGAGCTTGCCGGAGCCGGGCACGCGGGCCGGCACCTGCTTGCCCGCGAACTTCTCCACCCACTTCTGCCAATCGGTCCACCACGAACCCTCGACCTGGGTGGCGCCGGCCAGCCAGACCTCGGGGTTCTTGGGCTTCTTGGTGTTGGTCCAGTAGCAGTACTTGTTGGCGGCGGGCGGGTTGACCACGCCGGCGATGTGGCCCGAGGCCGACAGCACGAACTTGATCGGTCCCGACACATGCTGAGTCAGGGCGTAGGTGCTCTGCCACGGCGCGATATGATCCTCGCGGGTCGACAGCATGTAGAGCGGGGTCTTGATATTGCCCAGATCGATCTTGACGCCGTTCAGCTCGATGCCGCCCGGCTCGATCAGCCTGTTCTCCTGGTACATCTTGCGCAGATAGAAGCTGTGCATGGCCGCCGGCATGCGGGTCGAGTCCGAGTTCCAGTACAGAAGGTCGAACGGGAACGGGTCCTTGCCCAGCAGGTAGTTGTTGACCACGAACGACCAGATCAGGTCGTTGGCGCGCATCATGTTGAAGGTGGTCGCCATGTCGCGGCCGTCGAGGTAGCCCGCCTGGTTCATGCGGGTCTCCAGGGCCGAGAGCTGCTCCTCGTCGATGAACACCCCCAGTTCGCCGGGGTCCTTGAAGTCGGTCATGGTGGTGAAGAAGGTGGCCGACGCGATGCGGTCGTCGCCCTTGGCAGCCAGATAGGCCAGGGTGCAGGCCAGCAGCGTGCCGCCCAGGCAATAGCCGGCGGCGTTGATCTGCCGGGAGCCGGTGGCCTTCTCGATGGCGTCCATGGCGGCCAGCGGCCCTTCCAGCATGTAGTCGCCGAATCCCTTATGGGCCAGCTTCTCGTCCGGATTGACCCAGGAAATGACGAACACGGTGTGGCCCTGGTCCACGGCCCACTTGATCAGCGAATTCTTGGGGCGCAGGTCCAGGATGTAGAACTTGTTGATCCACGGCGGCAGGATCAGCAGCGGCTTCTCGAAGGCCTGCGGCGTGGTCGGGTCGTACTGGATCAGCTGCATCAGATCGGTCTGGAAGACGATCTTGCCCGGGGTGACGGCAATGTTCTCGCCCACCTTGAAGGCGTCGTAATCGGTCATCTTGATGGCCAGGTTGCCCTTGCCGCGCTCAAGATCATCCAGCAGGTTGTTCAGGCCCTTCAGCAGGTTTTCGCCCCGGGTCTCCACCGTGGCGCGCAGCACCTCGGGATTGGTCAGGACGAAGTTGCTGGGCGCCATGGCGTCCACGAACTGGCGGGTATAGAAGTCCACCTTCTTGGCGGTGTGGTCGTCCAGGCCCTCGACGTTCTTCACCACGCCCTGCATCCAGCGGGCGGACAGCAGGTAGGACTGCTTGATGAAGTCGAAGATCTCGTTTTCCTGCCACATCTCGTCCTTGAAGCGGCGATCACCCGAATCGGGAGAGACCACCGGCTGGGTCTCCTCCCCCAGCATGCGCCGGGCGGTGTTCTGCCACAGGGACATATAGTCCTGCCACAGGTTGAGATTGGCCTCGACCAGCTTGGCGGGGTCGCTCATCAGCTTGGCCGTCATCTCCATGAAGGCGTTGCCGATGTTCAGCGGGTCGGC
>Ga0265320_10000934_pt1 | contig 21763 bp, 22 predicted proteins | sample 4827metaG_FD_202087 | JGI IMG/M metagenome (GOLD analysis project Ga0265320, IMG submission 202087) | Rhizosphere microbial communities from Carex aquatilis grown in University of Washington, Seatle, WA, United States - 4-8-27 metaG | ecosystem: Host-associated > Plants > Roots > Rhizosphere >...
GGCGGTCAAGGACGGCGACCGGGTGGCGCTGTTCGGGATCGGCAGCGGCCTCAACTGCCTGATGCTCGCCCTCGAATGGTGACGGTCCCCCAGGCGCCCCGGCGGCTCCCGGAACGGCTGGCCCGCCTGTATCCCTTCAGCCCGCGGAGCTTTCAGACGCGCGGCGGCGCCCGCCTGAGCTACCTCGACGAGGGTCCCCGCGGCGACGAGGCGATCCTTCTTCTCCATGGCAACCCGACCTGGTCCTTTTACTACCGCGACCTCGTGCGGGAGCTTGCGCCCGCCTTTCGCTGCATCGTGCCGGACCATGTCGGGATGGGCCTCTCCGACCAGCCCCAGGCCTATGGCTACCATCTGGCGTCGCGGATCGACGACATTGAGGCCCTGGTCCTCTCGCTGGGCCTCCGCCGCGTCCACCTGGTGGTGCACGACTGGGGCGGCGCGATCGGCTTCGGCTGGGCCGCGCGGCAGCCCAAGTGCGTCGGGCGGATCGTCGTCCTCAACACCGCGGCGTTTCCCTCCGACCACGTGGCGGCCCGGATCCGGCTCTGCCGGGTTCCCTTCCTCGGTGCCTTCCTCGTCCGCGGGCTGAACGCCTTTGCCGGCGGGGCGGCGTCGATGGCCATGCATTCGCGCCGGCTGACCCCGGACGAGCGGCTGGGATACCTCTGCCCCTACGACACCTGGGCGCACCGCGTCGCCGTCCACCGCTTCATCCGCGACATTCCCCTCGAGGCGGACCACCCGAGCCGGGCGGCCCTCGAGGCCATCGCCGGGCTCCTGCCGAAGCTGGCCGGGCACGTGGGGCTGATCCTTTGGGGCGGCCGGGATTTTTGCTTCGACGATTATTTTCTATCGCGCTGGCAGGCGCTCTGTCCCCAGGCTGAGTGCGTCCGGTACCCGGATGCCGGGCACTATGTGCTCGAGGATGCGGGGCCGGACGCCCGCCGGCGCATCCGCGAGTTTTTCCAGAACCAGCTGAACCACCCAACCCTCCCATCCCCATGAAGTTCGAGCACTTTGCCCTCAATGTCCCCGACGCCCGCGCGTCGGCGGCCTGGTACATCCAGCACCTCGGCATGACCGTGGCGCGCAAGCTGGAAGCCTCCCCCTTCACCCATTTCCTGGCGGACGAGACCGGCCGGGTCATCTTCGAGGTCTACACGAACCCCGCCGCGGCGATGCCGGACCACGCCTCGGCCCATCCGCTCAGCTTCCACGTCGCGTTTGTCGCCGCCGACGGGCTGGCGGAGAAAAGGCGGCTGATGGCGGCGGGCGCCACCTCCTTCAAGGACGAGACGCTGGCCGACGGGACGCTCCTGATCATGCTGCGCGATCCCTGGGGCGTGGCCCTCCAGCTCTGCCAGCGGACGAAGCCGTTCTGAGCGGCGCCCCGGGCCGCAAGGCCGGCGGGATCCCCCGAGGAAATTCGCTTCACATCGGGGCGGAAGGGCGTAGATTCGACTTTCTGTATGCAGAAAACCCTCATCATCTTTAAGCCCGACTGCATGGAGCAGCGGCACGTCGGGAATGTGCTCAATCGCTTCGAAACGGCGGGTTTCACCATCATCGGCTGCAAGATGATCCGGCTGACGCCGGCCCTCCTGCGCGACCACTACGCGCACGTCGCCGACAAGCCCTTCTACCCTGAGATCGAGAAGTTCATGAGCTCGAGCCCGGTGATCGTGATGGCCCTGAAGGGCGACGCCATCGTCCAGAAAGTGCGCGACCTCCTGGGCCCCACGGACTCGCGCAAGGCGGCCAAGGGCACGATCCGCGGGGATTTCGGCACGGAGATGATGAAGAACGTGGTGCACGCCTCCGACAGCGACGCCAACGCCAAGACCGAGATCAACCGCTTCTTCAAGGCCGACGAGATCTACTAGGGGGGCAGGGGACCGGACATGCGTCTTTGGACCGTGCATCCGGCCTATCTTGACGGCAAGGGGCTCGTCGCGGCCTGGCGGGAGGCCCTGCTGGCCCAGAAGGTCCTGGCCGGGGGCACCCGCGGCTACCGGCACCATCCCCAACTGAGGCGGTTTCAGTCACAGGCGAAGCCGCTTCGCGCCATCGCGGCCTTCCTTCGGCCGCTGGCCGCCGAGGCGCGGCGGAGGGGATATCGCTTCGACGCATCGAAGATCAACCGGTCCGGGCCCGCCGGGCGGATCGCCGAGACGGAGGGGCAGCTGCTGTACGAATGGGGGCATCTGCGCTCCAAGTTGCGGGCGCGTTCACCCTTGGTCTACCGCGAGCACCGGCGGCTGGCCCGGCCCAGGTCGCATCCGCTGTTCCGGATCGTGCCCGGGGGCATCCGCGAGTGGGAGAAGCGCTAGCCGTCTGGCCTGGGCAAAAAAAGAGCCGCCCCGGGGCAATCCCCGGGGCGGCGTTGTTTTCTTATTTCTCGGACGTCTGGTACTGGGTCTTCGTCAGGAAATAGATTCCTGCGACGGCCAGCCAGGCGATAGAGAGGGCGACGGTCGTCATGACTGCGTCCTTTCCATGCCGCACTTGCGGCGGTTTAGGCCTGTCCCCCAGAGGGACGGGGCGATTGACTTTCAACTAACGGGACTACTAACGACGCATGTGACCGCCGAGTCAAACGATTGGTTCCAATGTCTTCATAGATCATTGATGATAAGCTAGTTAGTTTTTATCGACCAAGGGAATTGTATCCTGTGAATATCCGAGATTTGGCTTGTATTTGATATCAATGATAGCATATCTGGGGCATGCCTCAACTGATCGTGAGGAAGCTGGACGAGTCGATCGTCAAACGGCTGCGCCAAAGGGCTGCCGCCCAGGGCCTGTCGGTCGAGGAAGCCCATCGCCGGCTCCTTCGCGATGTCCTCCTGTCGCCCGCCGGCGGGGGCCCGGCCAAATGTTTCAAGGACCACGTGGTGGCGATGCCCTCGGTGGGCGAGGATGCCGACTTCACGCTGCCGCGCGGCGCCCACCGGCCCTTTCCCGCCGTCTAGCCCCGACCATGGCCTGGCTCCTCGACACCCAGGTGATCTGCGAATGGCGCAAGGGCGACCGCGCCCACCCGCGGGTCCGGGCCTGGTTTGCCGCTGCGAGCGACGCCGAACTTTACACGAGCGTCCTCGTCCTCGGCGAAATCCGCCGGGGGGTCGATCTCACCGGCCGGCGCGACCCCGCCGCCGCGCAGGCGCTCGGCCAGTGGCTGCGCCAGCTCCAGCTCCATTTCGCCAGCCGGATCCTGCCGGTGAACCTGGAGATCGCCGAGATCTGGGGCCGGATGGGTCCGACGCCGCTCGTGCCGGCGGTCGACGCCCTGCTGGCCGCGACCGCCCTCCATCACGGCCTGACCCTGGCCACCCGCAATATTTCGAATGTTGCCCGCTGCGGGGCGGTCGCGGTAGACCCGTTCGCGTAGAACCCCAGCCCCATCATGCGAAATATCCGTTTTGGTTTTCTTGCCCTGCTCACGCTCGGCCTCCTCGCGGCCGCTCCCGCCCGCGCCCAGGACCGGTTCGCGGCCGTGCCCCAGCGGGTGCAGCCCTTCATCGACCGGGGGGAGATCTCGGGCGCGGTCATGCTGGTCGCGAACGGCGACCGCGTGCTGCACCTCTCCGCCGCGGGCGAGAGCGACCTGGCCTCGGGCCGGAAAATGCGGACGGATGACATCTTCTGGATCGCCTCGATGAGCAAGCCGATGACGGCGGTCTGCATCGGCATCCTGGCCGACCAGGGCCAGCTCTCCTTTGACGATCCGGTGGAGAAGTACCTGCCGGAATTTCACGGGCAGTGGGTGGTGGTGGAGCAGTCGGCGGACCGGCGCACCCTGGTGAAGGCGGCCCGCCCCGTCACCCTGCGCGACCTGCTGACGCACACGAGCGGGATGGGCGAATACCCGGCGACCGACCCGCACTGGTCGCTGGCGGAGTACGTCAAGGTCGTGGCCCGCGAGCCGCTGCGCTTCCAGCCGGGCAGCAAGTGGGCCTATTCGACGGCCGGGTTCGACACCTTGGGTCGGGTGGTCGAGGTCGTGAGCGGGACTCCCTTCGCCGCCTTCATGCAGCACCGCCTCCTTGATCCCCTCGGGATGAGGCAGACGACCTTCTGGCCTGTCGCGGCGGACGCGCCGCGCCTCGCCCACCAATACCTCCGCAACGAGCAGGCGGGCAAGTTGGTGGAGGCCCCCATCCACTATATGTACGGCGGGGAGGTGCTGGATCCGGCCCGGCCCGCGCTCGGCGGGGCGGGCCTCTTCTCGACGGCACAGGACGTGACCCGGTTCTACCAGATGATGCTCCACGGGGGCGAGTCGAACGGCTACCGGATCCTGCAGGCCGCCACGGTCGCGGCAATGACGCGCGTGCAGACGGGCGACCTCAAGGCCCGCCCGGGCATGCCCTGGGGTCTCGGCTTCTGCGTGATCGCCGACCCGAGCCAGATGGAGGCGAACAACCACCTCTCGCCCGGCACCTTCGGCCACGGGGGCGCCTTCGGGACCCAGAGCTGGGCCGACGCCAAGACCGGGCTCGTCTACGTCTTCATGATCCAGCGGGACAAGATGAAGATGAATCCCGACAACTCGGACATGCGCCGCGCCTACCAGGACGCGGTGGCCGACGCGCTGCGCTGAGGGTTCAGCCCTGGGCGGCTCCGGCCGCGAGGACCGCGAAGTAGGGCTGGTTGTCCAGGTTCGGCCCGAGGCTGGGAAGAAGCCAGCGCGTCGAGCCCACGCCGAGCTCGAAATAGTATTCGAGCGGGTAGGGCGTGCCGGTGTAGCTCGCGGGAATCTCCCCGCGGAAGCCGTCCCCGGATGAGCCGATGGGGATCGCCTGCCAGGCCTCCGCCTGCTGGGCATGGCGGTAGTGCAGGATCGCGTGTTGGGCTGGCGCGCTGACGGCCAGCGCCACCGCCTGACCTGGCTGGAAAGTGGCGGGCGGGACATGGCTGCCGTTGCTCGCGCGCATCGGGGGGCGCCCGGCGATGAGCCGCAGAATGGAAGCCATCCGCTCCGGCGGGACCGGCAGGACGTCTCTCGGCCCCGGCCGCGGGACGGCCAGGTCGGCGATATCCGCATCGATGGCCGCGAGCCGGTCGGCCCAGTTCCCGCGTTTGTACGGGCTGTCGCCGAAAGAGATGTCCGCCACGTAGGCGCCGGCGCTGGCGGTCACGATCCCGGCCCAGGCGGCGCGAGCCTCGCGCAGGGCCGTGAGGGCGGCGTCCAAGGCGGGACGGTGGCCGGTCAGTTCATAGACCTCGAAGGCGAGGCCGGCCCGAAACTTGCGGGCGAAAAACTTGCCCAACCCGCTCTGGATCCGGACGTCGATCGCCATCCGCCGAAAAGCAGGATCGCCGGGATTGACGGCCCGGGCCTCGGCCTCCGCCAGGCTGCCGGCCGCGGTGGCGGCGAGATCGTCCAGCCATTGCGCGACTTCGAGTGGGGAATATTTCGCCCCTTGCCACATCCCCGGGGCAATCCACGCCAGCTGCGCCTCCTGGACGAGATCGCGGGCGCAGTCGGCCATCCGGGAAAACAACTGCGGATCGAGCGGGCTCACGGTGCCCAGCCGGCGGGGCAGGGGGGTGTCGGGATAGGGCCGGTCGGGGTCGAGGAGAATGCCCATGTTCGTGTACATTTCGGGCCAGTAGCTGTTGTTCGAGGCCGACGGAAGGTGCGCGGTGGTGATGAGGGGGAGGATGCGGCTGGCGTGGCCGAGCGCGGTTTCCACGGGGCCGGCCGCGCGCCCGTAGTCGTGTCGCAGCTCCCGCTGCCAGACCTCGGGATCGGTCTCGGGATTGTAGAGCATCCGGCCCCAGAGGCGGTAGGTGTAGGCGTACTTCTCGAAGTCGCCGCTGCCCGCGCGGAGCGAGGCGTCGGCATAGCCGTCGCGGTGCCCCGGCTGGCCCGAGCCTTCGCGGCCCTTGAAGGACAGTGGATCGAAGAGCTCGGTGCCGGAGGTCCCGCCAAAATGAAGCTCGCGGCCATACGCCGCGGCAAAGACCGGGTCGCCCCAGAGGAGCAGTTTCTGGGTGCCGGGCCAGATCCGGTGCATGACGTGGTAGCGCCGGTCCGATTTCAGGAGGTCGCCATAGCCGTAGCGGAGGAAGCTGCGCGCGCCCTCGCTCTGGGCGAACGCGCCCGAGCCCTTGGCCCGCTTCGGCAGCTCGTTCGGCCGGATTGCCGCCTGGTGATAGGGGAGGCCGAGGTGCTCCGCCCAGAACTTGGGCGAGATGGAGACCGGGAGCCCCGTGCCGAGCGCGATGTCGATCGTCTGCTGGTCCATGCCCTTGGCGTGCATGTCGATCTCGATGGGGCGGCCGCATTGGCGGCAGCCGTCGAAGACCGCCCGCCAGAAGTCATAACTGCCCTCGGGCACGCCGCTCTCGCCGTGGATCCGGAAGGTGACACCCCCGATGCTCGGGCATTCCTTCAGCAGCAGCGCCAGGGCCTCCCGGCTGTAGGCCGCGTGCGTCTGGGCCGTGAGCCCCTCGATGTTGTGGTTCGCCTTGGGACTGTTGGTCCACTCATACGCGTGGGTCCACAGGCCCAGCTGGAAATGCAGCCCGCGCGCGGCGGACTCGTCGCTGATGAACCGGAGCATCTCCAGGTTCCGGTCGCGCTCCGCGTCCGGGAGGCGGGTCGCGCGGACGTTGTAGCCCGGCACCGACAGGAGGAAGGGGTACGCGAAATAGAGGTAGGTGTCGGTCAGCCGGTTCGGCGCGTCGTAGCCGAGGCCGAAGGCGAGGTTGAACCGGTTGAAGCGCTGCGCGGCGAGGAGCGAGAGGTACCGTTTCCAGAAGTCGCGGTTGCCGTACCAGGCCTTGTCCTCGACGTCGCTGGAGAAGCACCGCATCAGGCTGCGGGTGGCATTGGCCGGCTGCTCCCGGACGGGCCGGGCCGGTCGCAGGGCCGCGACGGGATCGTCCGCCAGGGCGACGGCGTCCGCGAGTTCGTTGAGAGCGTAGGCCAGGCCGCGGACGTCGTTGCCGGTCGCCACCACCGCGTTGCGTCCGCCGAGCCGGGCGGGGACAATGGCCAGGCCCTCCGCGGCCGCGGGGGGGATCGCGCCGGCGTCCCGGGCGAGGGTCGACAGTTTTCCGGCCGCGATCACGCAGAAATCCCCCGCTGGCGCCTCTTCGAGCCGGGTGCAGCGGCGAACGATGCAGCCCTTCGCGGTCAGCGCCGCCTGCAACTGGCCCAGCGCCCATTGGGGCGCCGCCGCGTTCGCGGTGCGATCCGCGGGATCGCTGACGAGGCTGATGGCCCGGCCGCCGCCCGGGGCGGCGCCGGCGCGGGTGAGGAGGCCGCCGGCGGCGAGCCCCGTGGCCGCGCCGGTCTGGAGCAGGAATTCACGTCGGTTCATAAGGGGGGTGGGGTCGCGACTTGTGATTGTGCGGGGCGACCCCAACGATGCTCAAGCCTTACGATGGCCGCCCCTGCCAATCTCGCCCGGATCAGCCGCATGCTGGCGGAACTCGGAATGACGCCGTCCCACCCCCGGCTCGTCCGGCTGGTGGCCTTCGACGAGGCGACCGAACTCGTGCCCGTGCGGCGCCCCTTTTCGGATCGGGGACATCTCCTGACGGAAGCGGCGGCGGCGGCCTGGGCGCGCCTGGCCGGGGCCGCCGCCGCGGACGGGGCGGCCCTGGAACTGATTTCAGGATTTCGCTCGTACGGCTACCAGCTCGATCTCATCCGGCGGCAGCGGGAGGCCGGGCGCGTCCTCGACGAAATCCTCCAGTCGGTGGCTCCGCCGGGATTCAGCGAGCACCACACGGGCGAGGCCGCCGACCTTGGCGTCCCGGGCTGCAGCGACCTCACGGCTTCATTTGCGGACACGGCGGCGTTTCGCTGGCTGGAGGCGAATGCGCGCCGGTTTGGATGGACCATGAGCTATCCGCCGGGCAATGAATCTGGCTACGTCTACGAACCCTGGCACTGGAAATGGAACCCGCAGAATGTCACCCCATGAAGAAAGCTCTCCTCGCCCTCGCCGCCCCGCTTCTCCTCCTCGCCCCGGTGGTCCGCGCCGCCGATGCCCCCGCGCCGATGGCCTCGGGCGTCATCCACTGGGACAAGATCCAGCTGCAGCCCACCCCGACCGGCGCCCGGACGACCGTGTTCGACGCCCCCACCGTCACCCTCGACAAGTTCCACTGCCATGTCTCGAAGCTCAACCCCGGGAAGGACACGGGCGCGCCCCACCGCCATCCGCAGGAGGAGCTGGTCCTCCTGAAGGAGGGGACGCTGGAAGTGAACATCAACGGGAAGATTGAGACCGCCGAGGCCGGCTCGATGATCTTCTACTCGGCCAACGAGCTGGAGAACATGCGCAATCCCGGGACGGTGCCTGCGCTTTACTACGTTTTCCAGGTCTACACCCCGGCAACGCCCAAGAAGTAGGCCGCGGCCGCGCAGCCGCCTGCCATCGGCACCTCCGGCGGCGGCTTGAGCGAATTTCGGTATTTTTTCCGGGGACGGGCCGCGAGCATCAAAGCTGCTGCAGGCGGCGCCATGCTCTCGATGCTGCTTCGACGCCAGGGCCGGGCCGTGTCCGCCCGGACCGCTCCGGCGCCGGCCGGGCCGGCTGACGCCGCGGCCGCTGCCGCCGGGACCGACCTCGGCCGGATCGCCCAGGATGCCGTCCAGCTCGCGGCGGTGGGCCCGCAGCTGGCCTCCTTCGCCGGGGAGGTGGAGAAACAGGCCCGGTCACAGGCGGACCGGGCGGCGGCGATGGCCCGGGCGATGGAGCGGCTGGCGGCGGACCTGCACGCCGCCGTGGCCGAGCTGCGCTCGTCCTCGGGCCAGGTGGGCCGCGCGCTCGAGACCGTCGGGCAGATTGCCGATCACACCCGCATTCTCTCCATCAACGCCAGCATCGAGGCGGCGCGGGCCGGCGAGCAGGGCCGCGCCTTCGGGGTGATCGTCGACGAGGTCAAGCAGCTCGCGGACCGGACGGGCCGGACCACGCTCGACATCGGCGCGCGCATGGGGGAATTCGCCGCGAACCTGGGCCGGGTGGATGCGGTCACCCAGGCCCGCCCGGCCGGCGCGGAGGCCGGCGCGGGGCTGACAGTCGCGGACGTGAACCAGCAGGTCCGCGGGATCGCCGAATCCGCCGGCTACCAGCTGACCAACGCCGAATCGGTCCACGCCATGGGGGACCAGATCCGGGCCCTCACCGAGTCCCTGCTCCTGGCCGTGGGAAAATTCCGGTTCGAGGCCCATGCCCGGGCGCGGGGGGCGGTGGAGGAGCTCGTCCCCGGCCTGGTCGCGGGCCTGGGCGAGCGGGCGCGCCTGGAAACCCTCATTGAGGAATGGCTGCGGGCTCGGCCCTGGTTCGAGCTCGCCTACCTGACCGACGCCGACGGGCGGCAGGTCGTCGACAACCTCCGTCAGCGCGGGGGGCGGGTCACCCACGATCCGGGCGGCTTCGGCCGCGACTGGTCGGCGCGCCCCTGGTACCGGGTGGCGCGGGCGCAGCCGGGCGCTTGCGCGACGGATGTCTACCGCTCAAGCGCGACGGGCGACTTCTGCTTCACCGTGGCCGTGGCGCTCCGGGACGGCCGGGGCGGTCTCCTCGGCGTCTTCGGGTCGGACGTCAATTTCCTGCGGCTGGTCAGCGGCTAGGCAAAGCTCGCGCGCCGCGGCGGACGGGGCCAGGCTCGGGGCGTGCGGAGCGGATATTTTGTTCTCGGGCTGGCGAGTGCGCTGACGGTTTTGGCGGCCGAACCGCCGGCTCCCGTCCAATCCCCGCCAGCCGGTGATCAGCTCTACCAGCTGGGCCAGCAGCTCTTCGACCAGTATGCGCCGCCGGAGGTCAAGGCGCAGTACGACTTTCCGACCAAGGAACAGTGGGACGGCTTCGCCGCCCGGCTCCAGGCGGCGCTGGACCATGGTTCGCTGGAGGACCTTGCGGCGCTTGAGCCGGAGGCGCGGGCCGCGCTGGTTTCGGCCCGCACCCTTCCGGACGCCCGCGAGTACGCGGACTGGCTCGAGCTCCGGCTGGACGAGATGGGCGCGGCACGCCAGGCCCTCGCGCCGCTGCCGGCGCCCGGTCCGGTCCGCCGGCCTTATCCGGCCGTTCCGCTCTTCGAACTCTGGCAGGCGCGCCTGCGGGGCCGCCCGCTGCCGGCGGGAGCGGCGCTGATGCCGCGCCTGCGGCCGGCCTTTGCGGCCGAGGGGGTGCCGCCCGAGCTGGCGTGGCTGGCCGAGGCGGAGTCGGACCTGAACCCCGGTGCGCGCAGCCCCGCCGGGGCGCGAGGGCTGTTCCAGCTCATGCCCGAGACCGCTCATCATCTCGGGCTGGGCACCTTCCTGCCCGACGAGCGCTCCGATCCGGAAAAATCCGCCGGCGCCACCGCCCGCTATCTCCGCAGCCTGTACGGAAAATTTGGCAGCTGGCCGCTGGCGCTCGCGGCCTACAACGCCGGCGAGGGCAGGGTGGCGCGCCTGCTCGCCGCCCGGGACGCGGGCGATTTCGCCGGGATAGCTTCGGCGCTGCCTGTGGAGACGCGGATGTATGTCCCGAAGGTCCTCGCGCTGGTCGACCTCCGGACCGGCGTGGCGCCGGCGGCCCTGCGGGCGCCCGCCGCAGAAAAGGGCCGTTGAACTCGGCCGGCCTTGCCCCCTAGCTCCCTGGCATGCGGCTTTCATCGGATGACCATGACTTCCGGCACATGTCGGGACGGCGGTCGCGGGAGTAGGATGGACCGTGCTTTCCTTGCTCAAGCGCTGGTTTAGCTGGACTTCCCCGCCCTCCCTGGCCTTCGCCGCCACGGTGTTCCTGGCGTTCCTCTGCTCACGGTGGGAGGGATCGATCCATCTCGGGAGCCGGTCAGGCCTGGCCTGCCTCGTTTGCGGGGTGGCCTACGCGCTGCTGGGGACGATCGACTACTGGTTCGCTCGGCTTAATCTCAGTCGCTGGAGCCGGGTCGCATATCTTTGCCTCCAGGGAGCCCTGCTTTTCGGAATCCTCTGGTTCAGCCGCCTCAACGGTGAGATGAGCCTCTCCGCGTTTCCGCTGGTGGCGGCGGCGCTCGCGCTGCTGCCGGGGATCGCGGGGACCCTCGCGGTCTTCGCGATCTATTGCCTGATCCTGGCGGTCGAGTGGCATTTTTACGGCAACGCGGCCTGCCTCCGCTGGGCGATCTCGCTCCTGCCATCGTTCGGCTTTGTCATGATCTTCACCCGGATTGCGCTGCGCGAGATCGCGGCCCGCCATCGCGCGGAGGCCCTCTCGAAGGAGCTGGAGCGACTCGCGGTGATCCAGGAACGGAACCGCCTCGCCGGGGAAATCCACGATGGGCTGGGCCACTTTCTCACGACTATTCACGTCCAGCTGGAGGCGGCCCGGACCATTCATGCCACCGATCCCGAGCGGGCGCTCTCGGCGGTCGCGCTGGCCCAGGATCTCGCGCGCGACGCCCTGGTGGAGGTCCGCCGGTCCGTGGGAGCGCTGCACGCCGACCGTCCGCCGCTCCCGGTGCGGCTTCGCGACCTCGCCTCCACCACCGACGGTTGGGGTGCGGCCGTGTCGCTGGAAATCCTTGGCGAGGAGCGCCGGCTGGCGCCCGAGCCGGAGCACGTGCTCTTCCGGGCCGCGCAGGAGGGCCTGACCAACGTGCGCAAGCACGCCGCTGCCCGGACCGCCCGCGTGACCCTCGACTACCGCGATCCGGCCCGCGTCCTCGTCTCCGTGGCCGACGACGGATCAGGCGCCGGCCGGAGTCCCGATGGGCGCGGGCTGAAGGGGCTGCGCGAGCGCGTGGCCGCCCTGGGCGGCCGAGTGCTCGCGGCCGACGCGGCCGGCGGCGGCTTTTGCCTCCGGGCGGAGGTGCCGGCATGAAGAGGCTCCGGCTTTTGCTGGTCGACGATCAGGCGATGTTCCGCGAGGGCCTGCGCCTGATCCTCGACCAGCAGCCGGATTTTGACGTGGTGGGGGAGGCGGGCGACGGTGTCGCCGCGCTGGAGGCCGTGGCCCGCCTAGAGCCCGACGTCGTCCTCATGGACCTCCGCATGCCCGGGATCGGGGGGGCGGAGGCGACCCGCCGGATCAAGGTCTCGGCGCCGCTCGTCCGGGTGATTGTCCTGACGACCTTCGAGGAGGATGAGGAGGTTTTCTCGGCGCTGCGGGCGGGGGCGGTCGGATTCCTCCTCAAGGACGCGGGGTCCGCCAAGCTGGGCGAGGCGATCCGGCTGGCGGCGCGCGGCGAGAGCTGGCTCCAGCCCACAGTCGCCGCCAAGCTGGTCGCGGAATTCTCCCGGCTGACGCGGCGGACGCCGGCCGTCGCGGCCGGGAGCCTCATCGAGCCGCTTTCGCCCCGCGAGCGCGAGGTCCTGAGCTGCCTGGCCGAGGGCATGAGCAACAAGGAGATAGGCCGCCGCCTGGCGATCTCCGAGGGGACCGTGAAGAACCACATGAGCCAGGTCCTGGGCAAGCTGCAGGTGATGGACCGCACCCAGGCGGCGCTGCGCGCTCGGGAACTCGGGCTGCTCTAGGCGTGGCCGGACGTCACGGTCGCGCCCGTGACGAGCGGCACGGGCCAACGCTGGCGCGATCTGTTATCGTGCGGGGATGGAATCCATCGAATTCAATGCCGGGGGAGCTTCCCGGCGCCTGCGCTGGGTCATGCTGGGCGTGATCCTTTTCAACCTCGTCCTCTCGATTTGCGGGCAGCCCGCGAGCTACTGGCACCACCCGGAAACGGCGGACGAGGGCAACCGCCTCTTCCATTTTTTCATGGTGCTGGGGCCGGCGGCCTGGCTCGCCTTTGAAGTCGTCTACGTCGCGGTTGCGTTCGCGGTCGCATCCCTGGCGTGCGGCACTGGCGCCCTGATCGGCATCTTTGCATATATCTTTGGCCATTACTTCGGGGCCTGCACCGGCCTCGTCTTCCATTGGCACCTCGGCGCCGCTAGCTTCGTGATTTACGGCATCGTCCTCGCCTGCATCATCGGGGCCGTGATGTTCCCCCAGCCGCCGGTCCCCGTCTCGCCGGGCGCCGGGCGCCCTTGAGAGCAAACCCGCCCGATCTTTTCCCCGCGATGGACGCCGTCACCGCCAATGCGATCCCGTCCCGCCCTCCGGCCGGGGGGCGCGCCGACTCCTGGACGCTCCCCGCCCTCGTCGCGGGCGCGACCCTGGTCACCATTGGGCTGACTTGGGACATATCCTGGCACGTTACGATAGGGCGCGACACGTTCTGGACGCCGGCGCACCTCGCCATCTACCTCGGCGGCGCCACCGGGGGATTGATCTGCGGGTGGCTCGCCGTCCGCACCACCTATTTTGCGAGCGCCGCGGAGCGGGCCGCCAGCGTCGGCTTTTGGGGCGGCCGGGCCCCCCTGGGAGTCTGGCTCGCGATCTGGGGGGCGGTGGCCATGCTGACCTCGGCCCCCTTCGACAACTGGTGGCACAATGCGTACGGGCTCGACGTGAAGATCCTGAGCCCGCCGCACGTCCTGCTCTTTCTCGGCATCCTCGGCCTGCGCGTGGGGACGTGGCTTCTGCTCCTGCGCGAGCAGAACCGGCCCGGCGGCAGCGCGGCCGCGCCCTGGCTCTTCTGCTGGATCGGCGGCCTGGTGACCGGGGGGAGCATCGGGCTCATGCTCACGCAGATCTGGCCCAACCGGCAGCATTCCTCCGGGTATTTCCTGCTCATCTCGGTGATGCTGCCGTTTTTTCTCTGCATGGTGGGCGAGGCCTCCAAGCTGAAATGGGGCGCGACGATCGCGATGGGCGGGAACATGCTGCTCGGCTGCGCCATGCTCTGGATCCTGCCGCTTTTCCCTGCGGTGCCGAAGCTGGGCCCCATCTATAATCCGGTGACCCACATGGTGCCGGGCCCGTTTCCCCAGTGGGAAATCGTTCCCGCCATCCTGGCCGACCTGCTGCGGCAGCGCCTGGGTTCCCGGGCAGGGTGGCGCTACGCGGCGATCTTCGCGGGCGTGTTCTCCGTCCTCTTTCTCATCACCTTTCTCCCGGTCCAGTGGGAGTTCTCAAAGTTCCTGATGACCCCCGCCGCGAACAACTGGTTCTTCGGCGGCGGGCGGATGTGGGGTTACAACGCGGTGCCGGGACCCGGCTGGAGGGAATTCTTTCCCGATGAGGCGGGGTGGACGCTGCCCTCGGTGGCTGCGGCGCTCCTCGCCGCGGTGATCTCGGCCTTCGCCGGCGTGCGGCTCGGCCGCTGGATGCTGCGCATCCAACGATGAACCCGCGCCGCGTCTTCTGGCTGGCCGCCGTCCTCGGGCTGTTCGCCCGCCCGGCAGCGGCCCACATCGGCAGTCCGGCGGTCGTCTTCGACGGCGCCGCCGGGCCGTACCCGGTGCGCGTGATCATCCTGCCGCCGCCGGTCATCCCCGGCCGCGCCGAGATCAACGTCCGACTGCTGCAGGATGACGGCAGCCCGGTGAAGGTGACCGTCCTCCCGGTCAACTGGCGGGCCGGCCTGACCGGGGCGCCGCCGCCGGACGAGGCGACGGCGGTGCCGGGAGAGCCGGCGCTGCGCCATGGGGAACTGTGGCTGATGAGCTCGGGCTCCTACAGCGTCCACGTGGCGGTCGAGGGCGCCCGGGGGAGGGGAACGGCGATCGTCCCGGTGGTCGCCATCGCGACGCAGCGGCTGGACATGGCCAGGGGCCTCGAGGTCGGGCTCGGAGTCCTGGGCGTCCTTCTTTTTGCCGGGCTGGTCGGCCTGGTCGGAGCCGGCGTCCGCGAGGGTGTGCTTCCGCCGGGGGCGCCGGTCGGCGCAGTGGAGCGGCGGCGGGGCCTCGTGGCGGTGGCGGTGACCACCGTCGTCCTGGGGGCCGGGATCCTCGGCGCCCGGCATTGGTGGAACCAGGTCGACCAGGATTATCGCAGCAACGAGATCTACCGGCCCCAGCCCCTGCAGGCGGCGGTCTCTGGGGCCGCCGGGGCCCGGGTGTTGCACCTCACCGTCGGCCGCTCCGGCCCCAACAATCGCGGCCGGCTCATGCTCATCCCCGACCATGGGAAGCTCATGCACCTCTTCATGATCCGGGAGCCGCAGCTGGACGCGCTGGCGCACCTCCACCCGGTGCGCTCGGGCCCGCGGTCCTTTGACGTCGCGGTGCCGCCACTGCCCGCCGGCCGGTACCGCCTCTACGCCGATATCACCTCCGAGACCGGCTTTGCCGCGACCCTGACCGCCACGGCGGACGTCGGGCTGGGAGGCGACGATGCGCCGGCAGCCGCGGTCCCGGCGCGGGATCCGGACGACTCCTGGCATGTCTCCGCCCCGGCGGAGCCCGGCGCGAGCGAACCCCATCTGGTGCTGGTGGGTTCGCCGGAATGGCGGGCGGGGGAGGACGTGAACCTCGCCTTTGCGGTGCAGGACGGAGCCGGGCGGCCGGTCGCGCTCGAGCCCTACATGGGGATGCTCGGCCATGCCGCCGTGCGGCGGGCCGACGGCTCGGTCTTCGCGCACCTGCATCCGGTCGGCACGATCTCGATGGCGGCCCAGGAGTTTTTCACCGCCCAGGCCGCCCGTGAAACCGGGACCGCCGCCCCGATGGACCACAGCCAGCACCTGCACCATGGCGGGACGGGCAACACCGTGTCTTTCCCCTATCTCTTTCCCCGTCCCGGCACCTATCGGCTCTGGGTGCAGGTGAAGGTCGAAGGCCGGGTGGTCACCGGGGTGTTCGACCTGGAGGTCGCGCCCGGCGGGGGCTGATTCCCGGGCTTGCCCGTGGCGGGCTCGCCCGCCATCTTCCGGGGATCTTCCCCATGAAAAAATTGCTTTCCCCCGCCCGCCTGGCCGCCACCTTCCTGGCGCTCAGCCTCGCCGGCCGGCTGTCCGCCGCGTCCGATTCCACTGCTGCCTGGTATGCGAAGATTCGAGGCACCCCGGTGTTTCCCGGAACCTATTTTGAGCCCCAGACCGTCGACACCCCGGCGACCCCGATCGTCAACCCGGTGCCGCTCATCACGTCGGACGAACGCCAGTCTGACGTCCGGCTGCACTTGGTCGTCGTGGCCATCGTCGAACCCGATGGAAGAATCCACACGGTCCCCCACATCCTGGAGGAGCACTCGATCGATTCCATGAAGCTGAGGGATTTCAAGCTGGGCGTCATGCAGGCACTGCGTTCCTGCAAGTACCGTCCCGCGATGAAGGGCGGGCAGGCGGTGCGGATGGTGCTCGTGCTCCCGTTCGACTTCGACCCGAGCCACCCCGCCTATTAGCCCCGGTTGTTCCGGGCCAGGATCGCCCCGATGGCGTCCAGGATTTCCGCCCGCCCCTCCCTGGAGCGCGAGGAACAGGCAAGCGCGGGCGGCGGGGTCTCGCAGATATCGGCCAGGATGCGTTGAAAGGCGGTCACGCGCCGGCCGAGCTCCCCGGCGGGCACCTTGTCGGTCTTGGTGAAGATCAGCGTGAAGGGCGCCGGACCGTCGGCCAGCCACCGCAGGAACTCGAGGTCGATCGGCTGCGGGGGCAGCCGGGAATCAACCAGGACGAAGACCTGGAAGAGGTTTCTCCGCCGCTTCAGGTAGTCCCCGACCGCCTGGTTGAAGGCGTTGCGGTCCTTTCGGGAGACGTGGGCATAGCCGTAGCCGGGCAGGTCGACGAGGCTCCAGGTCTGGTTCAGGACGAAGAAATTGATCAGCTGGGTCTTGCCGGGGGTAACCGAGACCTTGGCCAGCGCATTCCGGCCGGTCAGGAGGTTGATGAGCGAGGACTTGCCGACATTCGACCGGCCGATCAGCGCGAATTCCGGGAGGGCCCAGGCCGGGCACGAGGTCAGGTCCGGGGCGCTCTGCGCAAATTCAGCCGTGTTGATTTTCATGGTGCCGGGCGGCCCCGGAGGATCGCCCGATCCCCGCCGTTTTATCGGCGGAGGCGCGCGGGGTCAATGGCGCGGGGCGGAGGCAGGCCTTGGTTCCCGCTTGACCAGCGCCGCCCGGACGGGCGAATTCGAAAGGGATGACCCCGTTGCGCGCTGGCCTCGCCCTGTCGCTCGCCGCTTTTGGCGCCGCCGCCAGCGCCGCCCAGGCGCCGGCGACGACGTTCAGGTTTCAGTTCGGCTCGGGCCCGGCGGCGCCGGGTGGCACGCGGGTCGACCCCGCCACCAAGTACTCCCGGGCGGGCGGCTTTGGTTTTGAGCCCGGGCCCGCTGTGACCGCCGAAGGCGGGGCGGTCACCGCGGCCGCCCCGTTCTCCTTTTCGGTGGCCGTGCCGGAGGGCAACTACCGGGTGACGGTCACGCTGGGGGATCCGCAGGCCGAGGCCACCGCCACCGTCAAGGCTGAGGCCCGCCGCCTGATGGTGGAGCATCTCCACACGGCCGCGGGAGAATTCGCCACCCGGACCTTCACGGTGAATGTCCGCGGGCCGAAGATCTCCACGGGGGGGGAGGTCGACCTCGACAGCCGGGAGCGGAACCCGGCCACCGGCGAGATCCTGGCGCGCGGCTGGGACGACAAGCTGACCCTGACCTTCAGCGACCGCCATCCCGCGCTGGCCGCCCTGGCCATCGAGAAGACCGACGCCGCGACCACGGTGTTCGTCCTCGGCGATTCCACCGTGACGGACCAGCCCGGCGGTCCCGGCAGCAGCTGGGGCCAGATGGTCACGCGCTGGTTCGGGCCGGAGGTCGCGGTCGCCAACCATGCCGAGTCGGGCGAGACGCTGAAGGGATTCCTGAAGGAACGCCGCTGGGACAAGGTGCTGGATTCGATCCGGCCCGGCGACACCGTCATCATCGAGTTCGGGACCAACGATTCCAAGAAGAGCGGGCCGCAGAACATCTACCCGAACCAGGACTTTTCCGAGACCTACGCGGACGCGGCGACCACGTACCGGGAGCTGCTGCGGCGTTTCGTGGCCGACGCGCGCCGGCGCGGGGCCCATCCGATCGTCGTCTCGCCCTCCGCCCGCCGGGGCGAGGTGTCCAACCCCAGCAGCCTGGGTCGGTACGCGGAGGCGGCCGGCGTCGTGGCCCGGGAGCTGGGGGTGCCCTTCATCGACCTGAACACGATGGGGCAGGAGCTCAACGCCGCCCTGGGCGCGGACGCCCCCCGGCAGTTCGCTGACATGACGCATCATGTGGAGTACGGCAGCTACCTGCAGGCGAAGTGCATCGTCCTCGGGATCAGGCAGGCCGGCCTGCCCCTGGCGAGGTTCATCGTGGACGACTTCGGGGACTTTGACCCGAGGCATCCCGAGCCGACCCCGGCGACCTTCCTCCTTCCGCCCGATCCGCGCGGGCGCGGCGAGGGCCGGGGCCGCGCGGCGCCTCCGGGGCCGGCGGCCAGCCGGGCCGGCTCCTAGCCGCGACGGAAAACTTCCCGCAAGTCGGTCTTGCGGGCGGCGGCCCCGGCGGCTACTTCTGGTGGACCCCCGTGATTGTGATCCCGCGCGCCGCTTTCCGCTGCTGCTGCCCAGGGCTTCGGAGTCCTCCATGGCCCCGGTGACGCCCGCCACGCCCCGCGGACTCTCGGCCCTGGTCCCAAGGACCATCGGCTCTCGGCTGGTCGCCGCCATCGGGCTCGCGAGCGCGGTGGTGATCGGCGGGATTTCCTACACCGCCTTCCGGGCCAGCCGCGCGGCGCTGATCGCCCAGATGAACGCCGAGGGCTTCACGGAGGTGCAGACGGCCGCCACGGGCATCGACGAGGCGGTGAACCGGCTCGCCTACGTGCCGCGGATGCTCGCGGCCTACCAGGCCGGGGTCGGCCGCGAACCAAAGCCGGAGCTGGAATTCATCATCCGCAATCTCCTGCGGCGGATTCCCGCCCGCGAGATCTACGGCACCTACATCGCCTTTGACGCCAAGACCTGGCCCGACCCGGCCGGCATGATCTGGATGGACCGCACGAGCTGGCCCGTCCTCCGGCGGGTCGACTACGACTACCACGATCCGCGGCGGGACTGGTACGACGGGGTCAGGGAGACCCGCCGCCTGCACGTCACCGAGCCGTATTTCGACGAGACCGGGTCGGCCACGACGATGGTCAGCATCACCTTCCCGGTGATCCTGGAGGGCGACTTCATCGGCGCCTCCGGCGTGGACATCCCGGTCAGCGAAATCACCGAGCTGATGGCGGGCGTCCACCGACTGGCGGCCGAGCGGCATGGCGGCGGCGATCCGAACGCCAAGGGCTTCATCTATCTCGCCAGCCGCGCGGGGCAGCTGATGGTCCATCCCGATCCTTCGTTGACGGTGCGGGAGGGATCCGCGGGCGTGGCGCTCGGCACCCTGCCGCAGGGCGGCCGCCTGGCGGCCGAACGGGAGGGCACGGCCCACTACCTGGCGGCGGACGGGGAGAGGATCCTGTATTGGACCGTGGCCGCCGACACCGGCTGGAAGGTCGTCCTCGACCAGTCGGCCGCGGTCGTCATGGCGCCGATCCACGCCCTGGAACTCCGCACGGGCGCCATCGGCGGCGGCGGCCTCGTCATCCTCCTCGCCCTCGTCGGCCTGATCTCCCGCGGCGCCGTCCGCCCCGTGGTGAAGCTCGAGCGCGCCGCCAGGGCGCTCCAGGCCGGCGCCTTCGATCCCGCGGAACTCGATCCCCTCGTCGCGCGGCACGATGAGAGCGGCCGGCTGGCCCGCGCCTTCCAGGGGATGGCCCGGGAAATCCGCTCCCGCGAGGCCGCCCAGGCCGAGTGGAACCGGAACCTGGAGCGCACCGTGGCCGAACGCACCGCGGACCTGGTCGCCGCCCGCGAGGCGGCGGAGGAGGCGAGCCGGACCAAGAGCACCTTCCTCGCCAACATGAGCCACGAGCTCCGGACCCCGATGAACGCGATCATCGGGTACAGCGAAATCCTGATGGAGGAGGCCCAGGATCTCGGACAGGAGGGCTTCATCCCCGACCTCACGAAGATCAACGGCGCGGGCAAGCACCTGCTCGGGCTGATCAACGACATCCTGGACATCTCGAAGATCGAGGCCGGCAAGATGACGCTCTACCTCGAGGAATTCGCCGTGCCGGCCATGGTGGCCGAGGTCGGGGCAACCATCCGCCCGCTGGTCGAGAAGAACGGCAACCAGCTCGCGATCGAGTGCCCGGCCGACGCCGGGCCGATGCGCGCGGACGTCACCAAGGTCCGGCAGACGCTGTTCAACCTGCTGAGCAACGCCGCCAAGTTCACCCACGGCGGCCGCATCACCCTCAGGGTGGCGCCGGCGGATCGGGACGGGGTCCGCTGCCTCGCCTTCAGCGTCGCCGACACCGGGATCGGCATGACGCCCGAGCAGATCGCGAAGCTTTTCCAGGCCTTTGTGCAGGCCGACGCCTCGACGACGCGCAAGTACGGCGGCACCGGCCTCGGCCTGGCGATCAGCCGGCGCTTCTGCGTGCTGATGGGCGGAGACATCACGGTCGCCAGCGAGCCCGGCCGCGGCACCGTCTTCACCGCGGTCGTGCCCCTCCGGGTGGAGGAGGGCGCCGGTGCCGGTCCCGCCCCGGTGGCCGCCCCGGGCGAGACCGACGACGCGGCGGAGATGCCGGGGCCCGATGCGCCGCTCATCCTCGTGGTGGACGACGATCCGACGGTGGGCGACCTCCTCAGCCGCAGCCTCATGCGCGAGGGGTACCGGGTGCGCACGGCCCTGGACGGGCGCGACGCCCTCGCGCTCGCGCGCGAGCTCCGCCCGCGGCTGATCACGCTGGACGTGATGATGCCGAGCATGGACGGATGGTCGGTGCTTTCGGCGCTGAAGGCCGACCCCGCGACGCACGACATCCCGGTGGTGATGGCCTCGATGGTCGACGACAAGCAGATGGGCTTCGCCCTGGGCGCGGCGGAATACCTGACCAAGCCCATCGACCGCGACCGGCTCTCTGCCATCCTGGCCCGGCATGCGCCGCACGCCACCGGCCGCCTCGCGCTGGTGATCGACGACCTGGCGGACAACCGCGATGTGCTCCGCTGGACGCTCGAGGGCCAGGGCTGGAAGGTGATCGACGCCGAGCACGGCCGGGCGGGGCTGGAGCAGTTCGAGCAGCAGCATCCCTCGCTCATCCTCCTCGACCTGATGATGCCGGTGATGGACGGCTTTGAATTCCTGCGCGAGCTTCGCAGCCGGCCGGCCGGCCGCTCGGTGCCGGTCGTGGTCGTGACGGCCAAGGAGCTGACGGCCGAGGAGCGCAACCTCCTCCAGGCCTGCGTCGAGCACGTCGTGCAGAAGGGGGCGTTCGGCACCGAAAATCTCATCAACGAGATCCGCACGCAGGTGGCCGCGGCGAGCCGGGCCGTCCCCGATTGAATCCCATGACCTCTCCCGTCCCACGCTGCCTGTTCCGATCCGCCGCCCTCGCGTTCGGCGCGGCGGTCCTGCTCGGGTCCGGCCCCGCGCGGGCCGCGCCGAAGATCGGGGTGCTCCTCAAGGGCGACACCGCTTTCTGGCATGCCGTCGAGGAGGGCGCGAAGCAGGCCGCCCGGAAGGCCGGCGCCGAGGTCATCGTGCGCATGCCGCCGTCCGAGTCGGACATCGCCGGGCAGGTCCGGCTGCTCAACGAGATGGCGGGGGAGGGGATCGCGGGGCTCATCATCGCCCCGGGAAGCAGCGCGGCGCTGTCGGCCCCGGTGGCGGCCGTGGCGGCCCAGGGTGTCAAGATCGTCGTGATCGACTCGCCGCTTGACGTCGACATGCCGTCCTACATCGCCACCAATCACACGAATGCCGGCATGGCGGCGGGCCAGCTGCTGGCCTCGCTGGTGGGGGACCGCGATGAGGTCAGCCTCCTGCGGCATTCGCGCACGGGCGGCGCCACGCTCCTGCGCGAGTCGAGCGCCTACGCCGCGCTCTGCG
>Ga0265320_10000936_pt1 | contig 21753 bp, 16 predicted proteins | sample 4827metaG_FD_202087 | JGI IMG/M metagenome (GOLD analysis project Ga0265320, IMG submission 202087) | Rhizosphere microbial communities from Carex aquatilis grown in University of Washington, Seatle, WA, United States - 4-8-27 metaG | ecosystem: Host-associated > Plants > Roots > Rhizosphere >...
CGGGCGAACGGCGAGGTATGGACCTGGGGCAGCAACTCGGCGGGCGCTTGCGGCGACAACGCGCGTACCGACGAGCATCTCCCCGTGCAAGCCATCGGGATCACCGGCGCGACGGCGATCGCCGCCGGGGAGAGCTTCTCCGTCGCTGTTGCGCCGCGCCGGCCGTCGACGAGCGTCGTCATTGCCGGCGACCCCGACGTCGACACCAGCGTGCCGGTGACGCGTCCCGCGCTCGACGACATCGCCGCGCCGCCCGATGTCATGCAAACCGTCGCCGGATGGCACCACACCCTGCTCCTCGACGGAAAGCATCGCGTCTGGGCATTCGGCGACAATTCCGTGGGTCAACTCGGGATCCCGGGGCCATCGCGCGCGAGCCCGCACGTGGTGGACGTGCCAGAGGGTGGCGTCGCGGGCGTCGTTCAGATCGCCGCGCGCGCCAACCAGAGCTTCGCGCTCCGCGCGGACGGCGTCGTGTTCGCGTGGGGCGACAACGGCGTGGGCCAACTCGGCATCGGAGCCCCGAAGAGCGCCGCGGTGCCGACCGAATTGCCCGGGCTCGTCGGGATCGTCGGGATCGCCGCGGGCGAGCTTCACGGTCTCGCCTTCGACGTGAACGGCGTGCTCTGGGGTTGGGGTGACGACAGCTACGGGCAGCTCGGCATCGATCGGACGACCACGCCGTTTCGAACCCCGGTGCAGACTCGCGTCGCGACGAGCCCGCTCGCGCTCGCCGCGGGTGCGTTTCACAGCGTGATCCTCGGATTCGACGGGCGCCTCACCGCCTGGGGTGCGGGCTTTCGCGGACAGCTCGGCTCGGGAAATTCCAGCAATCAGACGACTGCGACGCCGGTGCTCTTACCCGTGCTCACGACGACGCTCGCCGCCGGTGCGTTTCACACGGTCGTCGTGGCCGAGCACGGTGACGTATGGAGCTTCGGGGATTCGAGCGCATGCCAGCTGGGGAGCTACGCGCCCGCGCTCACCGGCGTGGGCGAAGCCGTGAAAGTGCCGGGCGCGCCGCCGAGCGTGCAGGTCGCCGCGGGCGAGTATCACTCCGTCGCACTCGCCACGGACGGCAGCGCGTGGGCATGGGGGGATGATTCCAGGGGGCAGCTCGGTCGCGCCGGCCCGTCCCTGCCGCATTTCGCGTGCGAGCCTGCGCCGATCCACGGCGTCGACGCCGTCACGGTCGGCGCAGGGCTCGATCACACGGTGATGGTCGGCCCTTGAGCGTCACTGACAGGAGTAGCTCGAGGGTTGTCGGACGGCGATCGCGCTGATCGACAGGTTGCTGGGGAGACCCCCGAGCGAGTTCTGATCGAGCGTCGGGGCGAGCTTCGTCCCGCCGATCGTGTAGTTCTCGAGGCCGCCGCCGACGCCTGCCGGGATCCGGAAGAGCGCTCGCGTGTAGGGCTCGTAGAGCAGCGAGGAGCCGGCGCCCGTGCAGAACTTCGCGGACGAGCCGCCCACTCCGAGCGGGATTGCGTACACGCCCGCGTAGTCGAGGAGCGTCGTCACGAACACGACGTCGTTGCACGGATCGTACGCCGCCCGCGGATTCACGCGGGGGCTGCCGAAGGGAAACGTGACCGCGGTCGTGCTTGGGACGTGCGTGATGGGGCTGAACTTCTGCACGCTGCCCGTCGTCGTCACCGTGTCGATGCACGTCGGAGCGGGCGTCGTTGCGTCGGCGGGCGGGAACACGAGCACGTCCACATTCTGCTTCGGGTCATGGACGTCTCCGGGCGTCCCGCTGGTGCCGGACACCGTGCCGAGCGCGGTGAGCGCCGTCGCGTCCTTGGTGACCGCGCTATTGGTCACCGAATACTTCTGCAGATAGACCGAGCACTCCGTTCCCCCGCTCGTTCCGATGGGGCAGGCGGTCCCGTCGCCGATCATCACGACGTTCAAGGTGCCGCCGACCGAGCTCGAAGGCGTGAACAGGATATCCTGAGGGTTGCCACCCGGAAGCGGATCGGGATCGGGCAGCTGCTTGACCAACTTCGGTGCGGAAGTGTCCAGGATCGTGATCTTCTCCGACGCCGGAGGCGCCGCGCTCGACAGATATGCGAGGCGTTGATTGAGCACGCCGACACCGTATTGCGGCGTCGGGAGCGTCGTCGCCAGGCCGATTTCCTTCCACCTGCCGGATGTCGTGTTCAGCTCGCGTACGTGGAGCCGCGAGGGCTTCGACAGATCCGCGCCTTGCTCGAAGATGTACCAAATGTCGGTAGCCGGATCTTGGACGATGGCCGGCACGTTCCCGATCGCCTCCGACGAGAGCGGGGTGCCGTCGGTCGGGCTCAACACGTAGAGCTTCGACGAGTTGGAGTCATACGCGACGATCGCACCGTTGGGGCCACCGGGCGTGAATGGTCCGCCGCTGTCCGGCGTCCCGCCCTCGGTGGAGGTGGTGCCACCGGTTCCGGTGCCGCCGCTTCCCGTCGTTCCGCCGGTACCGCCCGTCGTTCCACCCGACGACGCGTCGGGGCCTGCGTCGGAGGTGCCGCCCGTGCTCGACGTCTTGCCGCCGCTCGCGGTCGTCCCCCCGCTGGTTGCGGTCTTACCGCCGCTCGCGGTCGTGCCGCCGCTGCCCGAGTCCGCCCCTCCGCTACCCCCTGCCGCATTCGGTTTGACGCTGTCCAAAGAGTTGATGAACGAACAACCGGTGACGAGCGCCGTCAAGGCACCCCAAGCAACAACTCTCATCGAAGAAGCCTCTCGCGCAACGTGTTTCCGGACAAGGATGGGGCGCTCAATTGTTCTGCGCGCCTTGCATGATCCAGTTCCCAATGGTGTCGATTTGGGTCTGGCTAAGCCGCGGCCGACCCGACGCCTGAGGCGGCATGTAGCTACCGGTGTGTCCGCAGCAGTCGGTGATCTTGTCGTAGAGGTAGCTGTCGGTCGGCACCATCGAGGCGCCGTCGATGCGTTTTACCGTCGAACCCGTGCCGAGCTCGACCACCTGCACGTTGTAGATGTTCGACCAGGCGGACCCCGCCATCAGGTTTTGTCCCTGCACCGGTGACTGCCCGCCGAGCGTGCTGTGGCAACCCTGGAGCGCGCAGTTCGCCGTGAAGATGGGCTGCACGTCGAGCGAGAAGCTGACGTACGTCGTGACCTTCAACTCGTCGGTGTTCGTATCGATATTTCCGGCTTCGTCCTCGGAGCGAACGACGACGTAGTAGTCGGTGTTCGAAACGTTGGACCCCGTCGGCACGACCTTCGCGAGGGACTCGGCCGGGATGTGAACCCCGAGCGCGCCCGGGTTCGAGACGAGAAGGGGCGAGTCGTAGCTCTCGCCGCCCGCGGTGAGTGAGACGTAGACGTTGTAGACGATCGCGTCGTCAGCCGAGTCGTTGTCCTTCGCTTGCAGCCAGGTGAGATCGATCGTCGTCGAGTCCACGGTGTCCCCGCTCACACCCGCGAACACCGGCGGCGTGCCGTCGTTCGTCGTCGTCGCGGTTTGAATCACCAGGTTCTTGTCCTGGTTTTTGAATGCATCGGTCGCGCGGCAGATGAAGTTGTAGCTGGTGTCCGGCGAGAGCCCCGTCACACGCCCGCTGGTCACCGGGTTTCCGGCGGAGTCGACGCCGGTGAACGTCCCGACGTCTTGCAGGCTCGCGAGCGGCGTGTCCTTCGTGATCGGCACGTCCGAGGCGTAGACGTCGTACGTGATCGCGCTGGCGACCGTCGTATCGTCGGTCGCCGGAACCCAGGTCACCGTCGCGCTGCTCGCCGAAGGGCTGAGCACGGTCTGGCATCCCGCGAACACCGGCGGCGTGGTGTCGGCCGCGGTGCTCCCCGACACTTCCGCGACGTTCGTGTCGATGTTGCCGGCGGCGTCGACCGCGTTGACCCGAAACTGGAACGCCGTTCCGGGCGTCGGAAGGCCCTTCACTTCGGCCTGAGTGGCGCCAGGGTCGCTGATGGCGCCGAGTTCGAGCACGGTCTGCGTCGCGGTGTGCCAAAAGACGCGATATTGGAGACCCGCGGCCGCGGTCTGGTCGTCGGTCCCCGCCTTCCACTTCACGAGCACTGACGTCGAGCTTGCCGCCTTCGCGGAAGTGGCTCCGGCGAAGGTCGGCGCCGTGTCGTCGAACGCGGGCTTTGCGCTGAGCGACACCGCGTTGTCGTCGAGTGCAGTCCCGACGTCGGAGACAGCGCGCACGGCGAAGTAATATGTCTTGGTGCTGTCGAGCCCCTCGACGGTGAACGAGGTCGCGCCGGGCGGCGCGTCGTCCGCGGGGACCGCGAAGTTCTGCGTCGCGGACGTCGAGTAGTAAATCTCGTAGTGGATCGACGCCGCCGGGTACGCCGGATAGCTCGCCGGAGACCACGTCAGACGAATCGCGTTTGCCGTCGCGGTGCCGGTCGAACCGGCAGGAGGTGTCTGATTGGCGGGCGACGCCGAGGTGATCCCCCCGAAGCTGATCTTGTCGGCGGTGGGCGTTCCGGAGTCGACAACCGGACCCGGGCCGCTATCCGGCGTGCCAACCGGTGCGCTCGCGTCGGGCGTCGGCCCGGCATCGGTTTTCGGACCGACCGTCACCGGCGCGACGATGCACTGATCGCCTTTTTGCTCCGTGCCTTTGCCGCAGGTGAGATTGCTGCCGCCGCCTCCACTATCGCAGGCGGCGAGCGTCAGACCGGCGACCGCGGCCGCCGAGAGAATGGAGAGCAGCGCGGCCCGACGCGGGTTCCGGAAAGTCATAGCCAGGTTCGTTCGCATGCGCGTGGTCATGTCGATCTCCAGAGTCTCGCTAGTTGGCGAGAGCGCCTTGGTTGATCCAATCCAAAAGGACGTTGCGTTCTTCGCCGCTCAGCTTGTCGGCAGTGTCGCGGGGTTCGAGCGGGCCTTCGTAGTTGTTCGGCACCGCCGCGGAAAACGGGCTCGTCTCGAGGCCGAGAACGTTCACTCGTCGATAGATGATGCTGAACTGCGGACGGAAGGGGTCGATGAGCTTCAGCTGACAAGCGCCGAACGTCGCGTCGAGCTTGTCTTTGGCCGGGCACGCCGCCGGGTCGGTGGCCGAGCCGAGCACGTTGATGATCGCCGCGGGTTGATCGAAGTCGTGGCAGGCGATGCAACGATCGAACAGGATCGAGCTCACGTTCTTCGACCACGACGTGGCCGTCACCGCCTGGACCGTGTGATCTCCGGTCTCGAGGTTGCCGGATCGATCTTCGGCGCGCACGAAGACGCCGTATTGGGTTCGCGGATCGAGGAAATTCAGCGGTGCCGTCTTGACCCCGAAGTCCGTCGAAACCGCGACGTGAGAAATGAAGGAGGCGCCCTGGCAGTCGGTCGCCGTCGCCGAGACGCACAGGTGGAAGCGCACGTTTGCAGCCGCTTCGCCAGTCGCCGCGGGCCAGCTCACGTTGAGCCGCGAGGGCGGGCTCGTCACGACCCCGACCGTCGGGTTGCCGCCGACCACCGGAGCCGACCCGACGGCGCCTCCGTCCGGCGTGAGCGACGCCAGCGTCGTCCCGCCGAGCGTCGTGACGTTCGTGTTCGCGTTGCCGGCGCCGTCTTTCGCGATGACGACGACGTTGTAGTTCGTGTTGGGGGTTAGTCCGAGAAGCGTCGCGGACGTGACGCCGCGCAAGGTGAGGGCAGGTGTCTTCAGCGGCACGGTCGAGGCCGTCGAGTAGTAGACCGAGTAGGTGAACTGATCGGGCGTCAGCGACGTGTCATCGGCTGCGGGGCCCCAGGTGACCTGGAGCGAGCGCGGGGTCAGGCTGGTCACGCCGTTGACGCCGTTGAACGTCGGCGGCGTCGTGTCGAGAAGGCCTCCCGTCGTGGTCTGCACCTCTTTGGTGTTCGAGTCACGGTTGCCGGCGCTGTCCTGTGCGCGAACGATGAAATAGTATCGCGTGCCAGGTTCGAGATTCGGGATCACGATCGACGAAGCCCCAGGCTCGCTCGTGTATGTCGGCGGCGCGGTGTTCTGATTCTCCGTTCGCGGGCCCTGCGTGGTTGCCCAGACGTCATAGATGATGTTCTGCGCCTCGGTGGCGTTGTCCGTTCCTGGAAGCCAGAACACGCGCACCGTCGTGCCCTCGGAGCTCGCCAGGCGCGCGCCGTCGAACGCCGGCGGCACGCCTTCGGGCGTGACCACGCTGAGTACGCGCGTGTTGGTGTCCTGGTTGCCGGCTGGATCGGTGGACCGAACCATCACGTTGTACGTCGTTTGCGGGACCAACGGCGTCGACCCCGTCGCGCTCGGGATTGCGGTGAGCAACGTCGAGTGTTCGCCGGGCTTCGATTTGTAGGCCGGCGTATCCGTCGACGGATCGGGGTTCACGCCGACGCTCGCGAAGACCGAAAAGACGAGTTGTGAATCCGAGACGGCAATGTCGTATCCCGCGCCCCATTCGACGAGGATCGAATGCGCCGACTCCGCCGTCAGTGCCCGTACGCCGCCGAATGACGGAGGCGTCTGATCGGGGCTCGTCGCGGACACCTCGACGTCGTTCGTGTCCTCGTTGCCGGAGGCGTCGAAGGCGCGAGCGACGAAGTAAAACGTGTGCGCCGGAAACGCGTCGGGGACGACGGCGCTCGTCGCGCCCGTCGCTGCCGCGACGAAGCACGGCGCCGCGGACTGCTCGAACGGCCCGGCGTCGGCGAGCGGGCTGCCACAGCGCCGCGTTCCCTTGAAGTCTTCGCCGCCCTTGGTCGACGCGCGATACACGCGATAGGCGATCTGTGCGGCCGGCGTGTGATCGTCGGTCGCCGCGGCCCAGCTGACTTGCACGGACGTCTGATCGATCACGGCGATCTTCGAGATGCCGGCGAACACCGGAGGCGTAACGTCCTTGGTCGAGCCGCTCACACCGCCCGAACCGCCGGTTCCGCTTCCGCCTCCGCCTCCGCCTCCGCCTCCGCCTCCGCTTCCGCCTCCACCCCCACCCGCGCCGGTCTCCTTCGCGCTCGCGTCCGGTCCACCGCCGGACGCGCGGGATTGTCCGCTTCCACAACCAAACGCGAGCAAAAGCGTGCACGCGCCAAGCTGGGACCAAGCAAGCGTCTTCATGGGGCCTCCAGTCGGTACGGCGCAGTCACCTGCGACCGGACCGGCTCGGAATTGACCATACCCAAGTCGGGCGCCGCTTCCTACAACCAACTAGTCCCCCGGATCCAAGATTCGTCGGAGAATTTTGGAGGCCCGTGACTGGGCAAGGGCCTCCAAAATTCAGGACGCCGCCACAGCTTTGATCCTGGGGACCGACTTTCTCGATAGTCCCCTGAATCATTGATTCAGGGGACTAGAGGCGAGAGCGACGGAGCACCGCGCGCGCGCTCCGTCACGGGCACGTCGGGGGCGTGGAGGGCGGCGTTTCCGTACTCAGATACGGTCGATCGAAAGGCGGGCAGCCCTTCTTCACGCGCACGTCGGTGAGCGCGTTCCTCATGAAGTCGAGGATGTCCGTCAGGTCGGTTTGAGTCAGGCTGAGCGGCACGATGATCGGGTCGATGAGCCCGACGATGTCGGCGGTGTTGCGCCTTCCGCCCGAGATGTAGAGCGTCATGATCGTGTTCAAATCGTGGCCGGGGCCTTCACCTTCATGAAGAAGCCCGTATTGCTCACGAAGCCCGACGTTCCGAAGGTTCGCCGTCTTGAACTTGGCGACGTCCGTGCTCTGACCGGTCGTGATCTGGAGACCCGTGTCCCAGCTCGGCTCGTGAAAGCCGATGAAGTGGAACTTGTTGTCGGTGAACAGCGGCGGACTGTGACAAGAGGCGCAGTGCCCGGGACCGACGAACACCGTCCACCCATGGATCTGCGCCGGCGTGATCGGCGGCACTGACGCGCATTCCGGCGGCGCTTTGTCGGCCTGGGTCCAGCAATCCCACGGTGTGAGGTTCGACGTGAGACGCCGTTCGTGCGTCGCGATAGCGAACAGGATCCGTCGCGCGTTGATTACGTTGTCCGGGTCGGTGGTCTTCACCTTGTCGATCGAGGCGAACACGGCCTGAAACATCTGCGGATAGCTGCTTCCGTTGTTCGTGATGAACGTCTGCATGTCCTGGGGAGGGGCCTTCGCTTTGGCCAACGGCTTCAGCGTCGTTTGCGACAGCTTCGCCTCGATGTCGGCCCAGGTGCGACCCGTGCAGGCCATCTCTGCCGTACCGATCGGCGGGTGCGACGCCTGATCTTCGAGTGCAGCGCCGACGATTCTGCCCGTCGTCTGATCGAACGTCCCCACGATGAGCGGCGCGGCCGTCGTCGCGAGATCGGGATCGTAGAAACAGCCGCCCGGTCCTTCGCCGTTCTTGCAATAGCCCGCGTGTCCATCCCAGAACACCTGGCCCGCAAACATGGCGTCCAGATACGTCGGCGGCTTTCGTGTGGTTACTTGCACCGTCGAGTCGCCGGGCGTCGTGAGCGATCCGTCGTGATTGCACTTCGGGACGCCCTGGGCGCCGCGAATATCGTCCGAGGTGATATCGGGCTCCGTCTCGAACACGCCGTTCGGTCCCGGCAAATGAGCCGCGGGATCGTTCGTGCGCGAGTCCGAGCCGCCCGATTGGATCCGGTGGCACGTCCCGCACGCCATGTTGTCGAGCTGACCCATTTGCTCGTCCCAGAAAAGGATCTTACCGAGCAGCGCTTTCGAATCCGTGTGCATGTTCGCCGAGGGGTACTCGACCGTCGGATACGGTTGCTGGCAGCGGAAGTTCGCGCACGGGTCGCCGGCGTCGCCGCTATCGGGGCCTGCGTCTTTGCTTCCGCCCGAGCTGGTCGTGCCGCCCGAGCTGGTCGTGCCGCCCGAGCTGGTCGTGCCGCCCGAAGCGCTCGCATCGGGAACGCCACCGCTTCCGGTCGTTCCGCCGCTGCCGCTCACGCCGCCGGTCGACGACGCGCCGCCGGTCGAGGTCTTCCCGCCGGTGTTCGCGGGTGTGCCGCCGGTCGCGGGCGGCGAGCCACCCGACCCCGCGTCGGGCGCAGGCGTGCCCGCATTGTTCGAACTGCAAGCAAACAGGGCAAGCGAGCAACCGAGCGTCGCTGCGATCGAGGTCAAGGAACGAAACGGCATGGCGTGACCTGTCCAGTTACCGGGTGACACCGAGCGCCGCTCGGCCGAGCGCGCCGCGCTCGAGGAAGAAGAGGAAGCAATCGTACCGTTCCGTTTCGAACGCCGCAATCTACAGAGCGAGTTTCGTCACGGCGCGATGGAAAGCACTGCGGAACGCCTCCATCACGCGCCACGGCGCGCTCACGTGGCCCTCAGGAAGCGCCGGCAAGAAAAGGTTACACCGGGGTCACCGTGGATTGGCAGCCGTGAAAATGTCCGGCAAGCGATGCTATGCTCCTCCTCGGGTAGTGAGGTTGAGCATGATGCGAGTTTTGCGTCTCCATGGGCATGGCCTGGCCGTAGTGACGGCCGCCGCGGCAGCGGCGCTCGTCGCTTGCGGTGGCGAAACGTCGAGGAGTTCGGTCTCGCAACTCACCGAACCGCCGACGCCGACCGGCGGCACGTCGTCGACTGTCGGCGCGACGTCGAGCGGCGGCGCGGCTGCGGGAGGCGCTTCGTCGACGGGCGGCGCGCTCGGGCTCACCGGTGGTGACTCTTCGGCGGGCGGCTCGAGCGGCTCGAGCGGCGGCGACGTCGGGGCTGGCGGCGAGCCGACTGGCGGCGAAGGCGGCGCTGCTCCCATCAGCGGCTGCGGCGGAGGCGGGGGCGACGACATCACTCGCGCGTGCGATGGCAAGCCCGCTGGGTCGACCGCGTGTGTGTGCAACGACGTCTGGAGCTGCGACGCGACTTCGGGACTCCTGCTGTCGAGCTGCGCCAGCTGCGTGGACGGCAAGTGCGCCGAAGCGGCCGATCCGTGTCCTTCGTACCTGAGTCCGCTCATCGATTGCGTCGGTGACTGCGACGGGGGCGAGCGAGCGCCGATGGCTTGCATGGGCGCCACCATCGTGACCGTCGCCGATGGACTGCCTCCGTTTGCGGCGGGCGTACGTGTTCCGGCTGCCGCGAACGCGATTGCCTGTGCGAACGGCGCTGGCCACTACGCGTCGTTCACCCTCGCCGGCGCCGACGCGCGCGTGTTCGTGACGCCGCCGTGGACGTTGGTGAATGGCTCGCCCGGCGCTGCGTGCGCGGGAAGCGCCGGCTCGACTTGCTTGATGAGCCGGCACTCCGACGTGAATCGCACGGTGGTCGCCATCACGAAAGACGGCCAGGCGCAGCCCCGCAACGTCTACATTCTCCAGCCCGACGACGCGTCGGGATGTCCCTCGCCGTAAGATCGCGCGCAGTGTTTGTGAGCGCCGGGCCGTTCGCGCTCCGACCCTGACCGCCGGCGCCCGTTGACCCGCTTCGGCGAAGCGTGGCACGACCGCTGAATGAATCCGAAATCGCGGTTCGTCGGGAAGATCATCGTCGTCACCGGGGCGTCGTCGGGGATCGGTGCCGCGTCGGCGCGCGCCTTCGCGGCGGAAGGCGGCCACGTCGTCGTGACGGCGCGCTCCGCCGGTCCGCTCGAGCGCGTCGCGCAGGAGATCGTCCGGGCCGGGGGCAAGGCCGTCGCGATACCGACCGACGTCGGCGATCCGCAGGCGGCAGCAGCGCTTCTCGAACGCGTCGCGCGTGAGCTCGGCGGCATCGACGTCCTCGTGAACAACGCGGGCGTCAACTATCGCGGCCCGGTCGAAGAGCGAAAAGCCGAGGAGCTCGCCCAGATCATCTCCGTGAATCTCATCGCGCCGATTCTTCTCTGTCGCGCGGTGCTTCCTCATCTGCGAAAGCGCGGTCGCGGCGCGATCGTCAACGTGGCCTCGCTCGCCGGTCGCGTGCCGCTTCCCGGCGAAGCCACGTATTCCGCCTCCAAGTGGGGCCTCCGCGGCTTCAGCTTCTCCCTCGCCGAAGAGCTCGCCGGTACCGGCATCAGCGTGTCCCTCGTTTCGCCGGGTCCGGTCGACACCGGGTTCATCATGTCGACGATCGAGGACGTCCCCGACCTCGTCTTTTCGCAGCCGATGAGCACAGCCGAAGAGATGGCCGCGCTCGTCGTCGACGCCGCGGCGGACGGTGAGTCCGAACGGCTTCCGTCGCGTGCGTCCGGTTATCTCACGACCATGGGCTACCTCTTCCCGAAGTTGCGCCAGCGCCTCGTGCCGTTGATGGAACGCCGCGGCCGCGCCGCAAAGCAGACGTATTTGCGTCGCGCAGCGTCGCGCTGACGGAACGCCCCGAGCGGCGTGCACGCCTCGGGGGACGCCGGCGAATTGACGGACGCGGGCCTCGACGGTAGCCGTGAGGGGAAGGGAACATGGTTCGCAGGGGCACGCGGCGCGCGAGGAACGAGATGAGTCGAAGGCGTCCTTCGATACGGCGCCCTGCGTCCGCTCGCGCCGGGATGGCTGCGGCGCTCGCGGTTTCGGTGTTCGCCGGTTCGCGCGGCTCGCGCGCCGCCGAAGATGCGCGGCTCGTTTACAGCCGAACCGCGGACGCCGTGCAATGCCCCGACGAATCGACGTTGCGCGACGCGGTCGCGGCGCGCCTCGGTTACGACCCTTTCGTCGCGTACTCCGCGCGCACGATGGTCGTCGAGATCCGCGCCGCGGGCGCGTCCTTGAAGGCTCGCGTCTACCTCGTCGAGGCGGACGACGTCGCGGGCGGCGTCCGCGATCTGTCGTCGTCGTCGCTCGATTGCAAGGAGCTGACGTCCGCGGTCGCCCTCGCGATCAGCATCGCGATCGACCCGGGAGTCGTTGACCGAAGTCCGACGGAGCCGGCGGCTCGAGCCGTCGAACCCGCGACGGCAGCGTCGTCGGAGGCCGTCGATCCGGCTGATTCGGCCGGATCGGACGCGCCGGCCCTTCATCGCGACGTCCCGGACGTCGGCGCGCTCGCGCGCAGGGAGCCGAACCGCGATCGGGGCGTTGCGCCGCGTCCCGGGGCGGCTCACGCCCCCGCGCCGCCGATGGTGTTCGGCGTCGGCGCGGGCGGTCTCATCGCATCGGGGCCCGAGCCGCCGCCGGTCGTCGGGGCCAGTTTGCTCGCGACCTTGCGCGGTGAGCATTGGGAAGCGAGCGTGTCCCCACGCTGGGACTTTCAGACGTCGAGGAGCAGCGGGTCGGGCGGCAGCGCGCACATGACGAGCTACGGCGCGAGCCTCGCGCCCTGCTACCGGAGCGGGCCCGTGCTCGGCTGCTACGTGCTCGAGTCGGCGCTGGTCGTGTCGCAAGGCGCGGGCGTCACGCATCCGCGCGCCGATCATTCGCTGTGGGTCGCTCAAGGGCCGCGCCTCGCGTACCAATGGCAGCCCCGGCACGCGCTCGGCGTCGTGGCTCGGCTCGACGGGCTCTGGGCGCTCGAGCGCATCGGGCTCGAGCTCGACGGCGCGAACGTCTACCAGACACCGCGGTTTCTGGCCCGCGTCGGCCTGGACGTGACCTACGAATTCTGACGGCCGCCCGCCTTTTTCGAGACGGATGAGCGATGGCGGGCCCAAGACATTCGAGCGGAGTGCAAAAAAACCTGGCCCTCGTCCCGCCCGTTGGCACAAGGTCGACGGACTTTCGCGACGTGTTCGAAGCAGAATTCGGATACGTCCTGCGCACGCTCCATTTTCTGGGCGTGAGGGGCGCCGACGCCGAAGACGTCGCTCACGACGTGTTTCTGGCCGTCTTCCGACACTTCGCCGACTACGACCCGTCGCGCCCCGTCCGCCCGTGGCTCTTCGCCTTCACGTACCGCGCCGCGCGTGATTTCCGTGCGCTCGCACGCCATCGAGCGACGGCGCTCGGAGACGCCGAGCGGTTCGTCGATCCGAGCCCGCTTCCCGACGCGCTCGCGATGCGCGCCGAGCTCCAGGCGCTCGCGCTTCGCGCCCTCGACGTTCTCGACGAAGACGAGCGCGCGGTGCTCGTCGCGCACGACCTGAACGAGCTCGCCGCCCCGGAAGTCGCTCGAGCGCTCGCCGTTCCGCTGAACACGGTCTACTCGCGCCTCCGCCGCGCACGGTCGAAGTTCGAGGCCGCCGCGCGTCGGTTTCGAGCGCAGGAGAAGAATCAATGACCCCCCTCGACGCCTCCGAGCTCGCGGCCGCCTTGCGCGAGCTCCCCACCGAGACTGCCGCGTACTCGAACGAACAGCGCCGCGTCCGTGCTCGCCTTGCGGAAAACCTCGTCGGTTCCCTGGGCCCGTCGCCGGAACACCCGGCGTCGCGCCCTGCGACCGTTCCTTCGTCGAGCCCCGCCGCAAGTGGGCTCCGAGCCGCCGCGCGCCTGAGCCGGACCGTGGCTGCGGCTATCGTGGGGGGCACCCTCGTCGTCGGGGCCGTCGCAGGTGTGGGCGCGGAACGTTGGCTGAAAGCGTCGCGAAGCGTCGCGCTCGCGCCCGTCACCGCGCGCGCCGTCGCCGCGGCGCCTGATACGACGGGCGTCGTGAACGCGCCGCGTCCCGCGCCGAGCTCGGCGCCCATCGCGCTTCGTCCGGGCGTGGAATTGCCGTCGCTCGTCCGATCGGAAAACGCGACGCCGAGCGAGTCGTCGCCGCCGGCGAGCGCCGCGACGGGCGCCCCTAAAACCCAATCGACCGAGGGCGCCACTCCGTCGCCCAAAGTGGCCACCTCGGAGGTCGCATCTCTGTCCGAAGAAGAGCGCTTGCTCGATCTGGCGCGCACCGCGCTGACGCGCGGAGAACCGCAAGCGGGCCTGGCGCCGCTCGCGCGCCACGCGGTGCGGTTTCCGAACGGGCAACTCGTCGAAGAGCGCGAGGCTCTTTACATTCGCATCCTGGTGGCGCTCGAACGGGACGGGGAGGCAACCGTTCGCGCCACCGCCTTTCGCCGGCGTTTCCCCGACAGTCTGTTCAAGACCGTCGTGGACAACGCGCTCGCGACGATCTCGAGACGGACCGACGACGCGGACCCCAAACCGTAGAACATGGGGTCAACGCAATTACACTCGTCTACGAAGGCCGCGAGGCCCACTGCATCGCAACGGCGCAGTCGCAGTCGCTGGTTCACAAGAGACGCGCTCATCGTGCTCGTCGTCACCCTTTCGGGTTGCGCCGAGAAGGTCGTCAACGTCGGTGACAACGCTTCTACGACATCGTCCGGACCGGTATTGTACGCGAAGGCGGAGCCTACGAAGGTCGCTGCGAGCGACGGCGGCGGAAGCTCGAACCTCGTGAAGCTGGTCGACCGCGAATACCGGATCGCCGCCTTCGCCGTGGATGCGGGGCGCCTTTTCTGGCTGACCACGCCGAACATCGCCGGCAACGACGCGCCGGACGTGCTCGAGACCTTCAACACGTGCGTCGTGACGAATTGTGCGGGAACGGTGAAGAGCTACTCGGTCGATAGTAAGGGCATGGGCCCGTTCGGCGGCCCCAATTTCATGATCGCGACGAACACTTCCGAGGTGTTCTGGACGGACGTCGATCAGAGCAAGGGGATCGCGCGTTGTCCGAAGAGCGGCTGCGTCACGCCCGAATATCTGTCGACCGGCCAAGAGACGCCGCCGTTGTTCGCGGTCGACGACACGACGTTCTATTTCGTCGACAGGGTCTTCGCCAGTTGCGCGCTTGGAAACTGCGTCGATTCCGCGCAAAGGTTTGCCATGACGGCGCCGGCCGGCGCGGCGGCATACGAAGCGTCGGGCGCGATGGTTCTCGATGGAGACTACGTCTACATGGCCGACTATCCACTCGGGAGCACCTGGACGCGGCTCTTGCGCACTCGGAAGGACGGCACCGGCACCTTCGACGTGATCGTGCCGAACGTTTCTCAAGTGGGAATGCTCGTCGCTCGGAACGGAGCGCTGTATTGGGACGACGAGCAACCGTTCGGCAGCGTCTTCACCTGTCCGGAAACTGGGTCTGTGGGCGCGCCACGCACGGTAGTCGGCAATCTCGCCTCCTCGGATTCACTCGCGGTGGATGACGAAAATGTCTATTTCACGTACGCGGGGGATGCGGACGTGCTGCCTGGCAACGTGCCGAGCACCGACGAGCTCCTTCGGTGCCCGATCAGCGGCTGCGACAAACCGACGACGATCGCTGCCAACATAGGAATCGTCGGGCTCGTCGCCGTCGATGACGCCTACGTCTACTTCGTCGGTTCCGATTGCGACGGGTCCGAGGAGTCGCCGCAGCGCCTCGCGGACCGGTGCGCTTACATCGCGGCGGTGCCGAAGTGAACGCGCTCAGTCGCACTGGGGCGGTCGCGCGCTACGCTTCGTTCGCCGTAGTCACGGCCCTTGGCGGTTGCGCCGACAAGACCGTCGACGTGGGAGACAACGTGCACAAGAGCGCGGCCGCGGGGACCGATGCGGGGCCAACCTACGCCACCGCCGCGCCGGATGCCGGCAACGAGGCGGGAAGGGCGATTCCGTGGCGAATCGTCGACCAAGAAGCGACCCTCGTCGGCTTCACCGTCGCGGCGGGTCGGCTCTATTGGGTCTCCGTGACGTCACTCGCCAATCCCGACGTCACGCCGACCGAATACCTGAAATCGTGCGACGTCGACGATTGCCGGCACAGCGTTCGAAGCGCGACGTTGTCCTTCGACAAAAACCTACCTTTGACGATCTCCTCCGCGAGCCGCGTCGACGTGGTTGCAAACGACGCATCCTTGTTCTGGCCGGCGCTTCCGGAGGGGCAGGGGGTTGCCTCAGCGGCGCGAAACGATCTGGCGTCGGTGACGTACCACCCCGCGCGCTCCACGGCCGCTCCCACGAGCATCACGGCCGACGACACGACGCTCGTGTTCATCGCCGACGGGGTCGTCGGCGGTTGCGTCATCGACAATTGCGAAAGCTCGCTGAAAGGCTTGGACGTCACCTCGGCGCGTGACGCGGGGATCGTCGACGTGCCGCGCGACGTCGTCCTCGACGGCCCCTACCTTTACGTGAGCACCGACGGGGGGATCGTCCGGGCTCAGAAGGATGGCACCGGCGCGCAGGTCATCGTGAAGGACCAGCCTTTTTTGGACGCCATCGCCCTGCATGGAGACTCCGTCTATTGGACCGAGCACGTCTCGTTCGGGCGTGTGCAGAGCTGCCCGCTCACCGGTTGCAATGGCGTGCCGCGAGTCGTGGCCGCTGGCCTTCCCCAACCGACCTACGTCACGGCAGACGACCAGTACGTGTACCTGACTTACCCGGGAGTGACGTGGGGGACACCTCCCGACCCGCAGTTTGCGGAGCGTCTGCTCCGCTGTCCCATCGGGGGCTGCGACACGCCAGAAGTGCTGCTCGAGAACGAACCCATCGACGGCCCGGTCGTGACCGACGACAAATACATCTACTACTCGGCACGAGCCTGCGCGTCGGCGAGCAGCCTCTCGAACGCCACCTGCGAGTACATCGCCGCGATTCCGAAGTGAGTTCTTCGGCTCGAGTGCCTTCCGACGTCGATTTGCCGAGCTTTTGCGGCCACTAGCGGCTGAGGGACGGCCGACACAATACCGCCACGTGTGGCGATTTCGGCGTCTCAGTCGCGGCGCGCGTGGCGGGCGACGACTTCACGCAGTGCTCCCATCGAAAAGGGCTTTTTGAGGACCGCAGCGGCGCCGTCGCGCTCGGCGCGGTCGCAAAGTTCCTCCGCCGCGAACGACGTCATCAGGATCACCGGCACGCTCGGATGATGCAATCGCATCTGGGCCAGCACCTCGAGCCCCGAGATCCCAGGCATCTGAACGTCGGTAATCAGCAGATTCGCTTCGGAGTCGTCGTCCGCAAGGCCAAGCACGTCGTTCCCGTTGCTCGCTTCCACAACCACGAACCCCTCTCGACGGAGGAGCAACCCGATCAGCTCGAGCAGGTCGGCGTCGTCGTCGGCAACGAGCGCCCGCAGCGCCGGTTCAGCCGCCGCTGCGTTCGGGGCAGGGTTGGAATCTGCGATGGCCATGTTCTCCACACCTGCACGTCGGGTGCCACGCGAGTTCGTAAAGGCGGCGAGGGGTGGCGGCCGCTCAACTGACCCCGTACGTGTCGAGCTTCCGATACAGGGTCCTGCGGTCGAACCCGAGCACGTTGGCGGCCTGCGTCTTGTTGCCGCTTACGGCCTGGAGCACCTTCAGCACGTATCGCTTCTCGACTTCGGCCATCGATAAGAGCTCGGCGGGGTTCTCGGTGGGGAGCACGAACAGGCTGCTGCGATAGGTGCGGATCTTCTCCGGCAAGTCGTCGACGGTGATGTGATCGAATGGCGTCAACGCCACGGCGCGCTCGATGCAATTGGCGAGCTCCCGGACGTTCCCCGGCCAAGCGTAGGTCAGGAGGCGTTCCGCGGCCGGGCTCGCCAGCCCGACGACGTGTTTGTTCGACTGGCGGGCGAAGCGCTCGATGAAGTGCTGCGCGATGAGCAATACGTCGTTTCCGCGAGAACTGAGCGATGGCGTCTGAACGCGGATCACGTTGATGCGGTAGTAGAAATCCTCGCGAAATCGGCCCTCGGCGACGTCCGCTTCGAGGTCGCGGCTCGTGGCGCACACGATGCGAGCGTCGAACGGCGCCTCTTGGTTGCCGCCCACTGGCCGGAGCTTCCGCTCCTGCAGCGCCCGCAGGAGCTTCACCTGCATCGAGATCGGCATCTCTCCGATTTCGTCGAGGAAGAGCGTGCCTCCGTTCGCCCTGACGAACAGCCCGACGCGGCTGCTACTCGCATCGGTGAAGGCGCCCTTCACGTGACCGAAGAGCTCGCTCTCGAGCATGGTCTCGGGAACCGCGGCGCAGTTAATCGCGATGAACGGGCCGGCCTTCTGGCGGCCCTGCTCGTGTACGGCTTTCGCGATCAGCTCTTTGCCGGTCCCGCTCTCGCCGGTGATGAGCACGGTGGCGTCCGTGTCTCGAATCCTTCCGAGCAGCGAGTACACCTCCTGCATCGGCGCGCTGTCTCCGATGAGCTCCCCGATCGGACCCCTGGATTCGACCGCGCTACGCAGCCGCTTCACTTCTTCGCCGAGCCGCCGGAGCTGCACCGCGCGGGTCAACGTGAACACCAGATCGTCCATCTGGATGGGCTTCGCGATGAAGTCGTAGGCGCCTGCTCGGATGGCTCCCACGGCCGTTTCCATGCTCCCGAAGGCCGTCACGACGACGACCGGGACACTCGGGCGGCTCTCCATCGCGCGCCGGCAGAACTCGAGCCCGTCCATGCCGTTCATGTGAAGATCGGTGACGATGGCGTCGAAATCCTGCTCGCCCAGGGTCGTCATCGCTTCGGCGCCGCTGCTTCTCGAGACGACGTGAAACCCACGCGTGCCGAGCACCGAGCTCATCACGTCGCGCATGGCAGCGTCGTCGTCGACGACGAGCACTCTACTTTCCATGGGTCATCCCATTGGTCTTGCTCCGCGGAAGATGCACGCTGAACGACGAACCGCGTCCGGGCTCGCTCGCCACCGAGATCCACCCGTCGTGTTCGCGTGCAATTCCCTGCGCGATCGAGAGCCCGAGCCCCGTCCCTTCCTCCGCGCTCTTGGTCGAGAAGAAAGGGTCGAAAATTTTCGGGAGCAGCTCTTGTTGAATGCCGCTTCCGCGATCGATCACGTCGACGCACGCGTACGGCGCTTCGTCGCCGTGGGGGTCGCCGTTCGCCGTGCGTCGCTCGTCGTGGACGCCGACGGTGAGCTCGCCACCGTTCATCGCTTGCGCGCCGTTGATCACCAGGTTGAGCACGATCTGCAGGAGCTGGTCGGGGTCTCCTTGAACGTCCACGCCCGCCGCGGGAACGTCGAGTCGGACGACCACGTTGCGCTTCTTCGTCGTCTGGGTGCAGAGGGCGATGGCGCTCCGCACCACGTCGACCATGTTCACGTTCTTCTTCTTTCGGGGGGTGCGCCGGGCAAACGAAAGCACGTCGGCGATGATCCGTGTCATCCGCTGCGATTGCTCGACGATGATGGTCGCGTTGCGGCGGGCGTCCTCGAGGGTCGCGGTGGTGCTCGACGCGATCAACTGCGCGCGGAGCTGGACGACATTGAGAGGCGTTCCGAGCTCGTGCGCCACCGACGAGGCGAGCCGTCCGAGTGTCGAGATGCGATCGGAGTGGCGCAGCTGCTCGAGCGCCGCCACGTGCGCTTCGGCGGCAACTCGAGCGGCGAGCAACTTGTCGCAGGTCGCGTCCAGCTCGTCGGCGAGACGACCGATGTCGTCGTCGCGCTCGAGACGCAGCCGGGGCACGAAATCGCCGTCGCCGACCGCGCGGGCCGTGGCGACGAGTCGACGGAGAGGGCTCAAGAAGAGGAAGTGAGCGACGACCGCGGCGAGCACCGCGACCGTGCAGGCCAGCAAGACGGCTCCGACCACGTTCTCGGCCAGGAGGTGGTGGACGAGCCCCGCCTCTCGCGGCGACAGATTCGCGACCGTCGCTTGTTCGGCGCTCCGCTCGAGCACGCTGTACAGGAGGCACCCCGGCGCCAACGCGACGACGAGCGACAGTACGAATTTTTTTTCTAGATTAATGAGATCCCGACCGATCCGTTCCGGCGATCCGAGGGGATCGAGCCATCGCACGAGGAGGCCTCGCGGGAACCATTTGCAGCGGGTGTAGGCAACATGATCATCCCCCAGCCAAATAGCGAGGCGAAATCCGGCGTTCGGCGCAAATTCACTCGGGTCGATCGACAAAAAGGCGCGCAGGGGCGCATGAAGCCGCGTTCGACGATCATGCGCCCCTGGATGCCAGAGTGAATGCAACGGCGCCGTCTAGGGCGTCGCTGACGCCGTCGGGGCCTGAGCGCCCTGCACGACGATCTCGACTCGTCGATTGTCCGCGCGGCCTTCGGGTGAGGCGTTGTCCGCGACCGCCCGAGTCGAACCGAAGCCCTGCGCGGACACTCGGTCGGCGGCGATCCCGCGCGACACCAGATAGTCTCGCACCGACTGGGCCCGGCGCTGCGACAGATCTTGATTGTACGCGGCGCCGCCCTGCGAATCGGTGTGCCCCTCGACGGAGATCTTCGAATCGGGATCCTGCTTGATGAGTACGTTGGCGACGTCGTTCAACTTCAGCTGCGCCTGGGGCAGAAGGTCCGCCTTCGCCGACGTGAAGAGCACGCCTCCCGAGAGCGTGATGACCATCCCGCGCGCGTCCTGCTTGACGGCCGCGAACTTCGCCAGGTCGGCGGCGGCCTGCGCGGAGCGCTTCTCGGCGTCCTTGCGCCGCTCGGTCTCGCTCTGGAGCTCTCGGCCCTGACTGGCCAGTTCGGCGTTCGCTTGGCCGAGCGCCACGGTCGTTTTCGCGGCGTTCGCGGTAGCGGCCGTCTGCGCCTGCGAGTCGGTCTGCTGCTTCGCTCGCATGTCCGCAGCAGTGCGCGCATGCACTTCGGCGAGCTCGGCGCGGCGCGTCGCCGTGTAGGCGAGATCCGACGTCTCCTGCGTCGCTCCATTATCGGAGAACGACTTCTCGGCGAGGTTGAGTGATTCCTTCGCCGACTGCAGATCGGCCGCAGCGAGCTGCGCCGAAGGTCCGTGGCTAACCCGATCGTACGTCGAGCGCGCCGTGTAGAGGTCCTTCGGGGGCTGCGCCGTCGCGCACGCTGCCGCGCCGACGAACGAGGCGAGAAGGATGGCGGCTGGGATTCTATTCATGAGTTTCATCACTGCGCTCCGTTCGCGGCCGCGTTGGCAGCCGCAGTGTTGGTTGCCGCCGCATTCGAGGCATTCGTGGCCCCCTGAGCGGAGGCCTTCGCGTCTTCTTCACGAGCAAGCGCGAGAGCCAGCTCGGCGTCGGCCGTGGCGCGCAACAGTTCGAGGTTTGCGCGCTCGTCATCGCCGTCCCTCACGGCGATCTTTGCTTGCGCGATCTGATCATCGGCGAGCTTCAGATTGAGTTGTGCGGACGACTTGGTTCCGGCGCCGAGCTCCCGGGCGCTGCGCTCCGCCGACTCCGCGTCGGCCATGCGTTGCGTGGGTATCGGAACCGATGCTCCGCACCCCCAGGCACACGAGAAGAGAACGATCGATGCGATTATTTTTTTCAAGAGGTCCTCGTCGGCGCTTCCTGTAGGGGGAAGGAGCCAGTGAGCTTGGCCACTTTGACCTTGCGATGAATCGACGTCGTCCATCCATCACTGCGACCTTTCCGGTCGGCGCATGCTCGGCGCATGGCGCGAGTTGCACGCCTCGTGCCACAAGTCGTTTGCGTCGTGGGGTCGACCCACCGTCGCTTGCTCGTCATTCGACCATCCGCCTTGCCGGAGCCACTGACATTTTCGCTACGTGTGGCGGCACTACCCACGCTTCGAGGCCGGTCGCGACGCTCACGTGGGCGCCCGCGACCGCGAACCAGCAACGTGAGCAGCTTGCTGGTCGGATACCGTCGGACGGCGACGCCAATCGTTGGTTGCTCCGGTCCCCGACGCCCCCTCGGGGCCGTCGGCGAACCGGCTCCGGCCCATGCAAACGTCGCTACCGGCTCAGAAAAATCCCATCGCGCCCTTCCCGATCGGCGACGAAAGCGAGCCCGCGGGCGGCGCGTATTCAACGCGCAAACAAGATAGCCGCGCGCCACCCCCAAGCGGGATAAGCTAGGCAGTTATGGTGCCGATACTCTTGCGTTCTTGGTGTCTGCCGCTGTGCTTGTGGGGCTCCGTCGCTTGTGGAAGCTCCTCCGGCCACTCGGGCACGAGTAGCGGCGCGAGTCAGAGCGGCACGGGCGGAAGCAGCTCGAGCACGGGCGGAAGCAGCTCGAGCACGGGCGGGAGCAGCTCGAGTGGCGGAACGGTGAGCTCCGGCGGGTCGAGCGGCTCGGGTGGTTCCGGCGGAACGGCCGCGACCGGAT
>Ga0265320_10000937_pt1 | contig 21751 bp, 15 predicted proteins | sample 4827metaG_FD_202087 | JGI IMG/M metagenome (GOLD analysis project Ga0265320, IMG submission 202087) | Rhizosphere microbial communities from Carex aquatilis grown in University of Washington, Seatle, WA, United States - 4-8-27 metaG | ecosystem: Host-associated > Plants > Roots > Rhizosphere >...
TCCCCGGTCAAAATCACGCGGCCAAAATGTCTTTCCTGATACTCCTGGCTGGCCTGTGCCCACTGGGCATAACAGATAAACGGGAAATGAGATGCGTTCGTCCGGCCCTCAATGTCGGTTTCCCAGACCACCTGGTTGAGCGCTTCATCCCACCGGCCATTGCTGTGAACGGGAGGCGATGGCAGCGACAACCGGATGACAAGATGATCGGATCCTCCAACTGGGTCGAATTCAACCAGTTCCCCGACCGTCTCGTTCACCACCTCCGATGGCTCCGGTGGTTTGGCGTCAGGCTTCAGCTGTTTGTCCCTCTCCCATTGCTCGTGCCTGGCGCGATAGTAATCTGTGCCAACGAGATATTCATCAAACGATTTATTCATCGTTGTCTCGTCGGCAAGGAAAGCGAGCGAAGCGGGCACGGGTTCGGTCGCCGGCACTCCCATTTTGTCCGCCACCAGCCGTTGAATCCGGAGCAACAACGCCTGCGAGTTGTCTCCAGACGCCGCTCGGAACAGGTCGGGAATTTCTCCGACCTTGAAATACCCGCGTTCGGAAAGGTATTGACCAAACCGCACGGCCAATTCCTCGTCCGCATTGGTTTTGCAGCTGCCGGCGAGTTGCCCCGCCCAGCAATACAGGCCAAGATTCTTGAGATCGCGCCTAAAATCCGCATCCAGGAACCGGTGCAAATTGTCGTAGCCGGGTTCCCCGCCCAGCTCCAGCCGGCTCCAGCCGACGATCAGGTCCGCCAACCTTTCACCGGCCTGGAGGCGTCGTTCGGACATGCCCACCAGATCGTCATTGCCGCGGAACCGTTCCATATAGAAGCCCGCTTCTCCGAGGCTGGTGGTCAGATGGGTGTAAGTGCCCGCGCCACCGACGTCATTCGGCAAATCATTGGTAAATTCACCCCGGACCATGTGACGCTCGCCGCCGTTGGCCAGGCTCTGCGGCGGATACAGGGCGGTGATCGCCACGAATTCATCCGCGTCAAAGGTCTGGTAATTGGGGACGCCGTTGGTGCCCACACCGTCCTCACAATAAAAAACCAGCGTTCGCTCGATGTGGTCGCCTTGCGGCTCAAGTTGGACCACGTACTGGTTGTGCGGACACCCCGTCACCAACAGAGCCATCGCCGCCAGGGCAAAAGGCAGGCATTTATGAAGTGAATGCTTTCCGCGCATGAAAATTCTCAATTTTTTCATAATCATTTTCCGCTGCCGTACGGATTGGCGTTTATCGCTTTTTGGGGCCTGCCATCATGGCAGCGCCCCTTCATCCAGACAAAGCGGAATTGGCGGACAAAAGGGATCACCAAAATCCGATTTTCAATTGCCCCGGAGCGACGAATGGCTTTTGGCTCGCGCCAATGGGCTTGGCTGCTACAGTCCTGCCGGAATTTCGTGTCCGATGGACTCATCTACGGCCAGCGCTGAAAGCTTGTTTGCCCGTGCAATTGAACTGCCCGCCGGCGCCGCGCGCGACAAATTCGTGGCAGCGCAGTGCGCCGGCGATCCGGCAATGCGTCGTGAGGTCGAGTCGCTGCTCCGCGCGCATGATGAAGCCGGTGATTTTCTGCACGCGCATTCGGAGCACCCTGATCCCCCGCACCGGGGCGCCACCGCTTCGCAGCCAGGCACGGCGGCCTTGAACGCCGCGGCGCATGCGGAAGTTTTCTTGCGCGACACCGGCGAAGGCGCGGGCGGGCACCTTGAAAACTATATCGCGACGCTGCCAGAAGCAGTGCGGCGGGAAGTCCATGAACGCATTGAGGCCGGCCTACGCGTACGACAACTGCGTGGCCACGCGGAATCTCCCACCGCCGAACGCGAAGAGCCGCCGCCGCAACTGCCGGGATTCCACATCGAGCGCAAACTGGGCGAAGGCAGCCTGGGCGTGGTTTATGCCGCGCACGACGAAAAACTCAACCGTCGCGTGGCCATCAAGGTCTTGCGCCGCCGCGCGGATGAACCGCTCCGCCGCCGCGTGCTCGAAGAGGCGCGCAAGGCCGCTGGCCTCGGCGACCCGGCGGTCGTCACCATTTTTTCCGTGCTCGACGAAACCGATCCCCCGGCCATCGTCATGGAGATGGTGGAAGGCTTTCCGCTCGACCGCTTTGCGGCCCAACTCAACTTTGAACAAAAAGCGCGCCTGCTGCGTGAAGTGGCGCGCGGCCTCGCAGTCGCCCACGAACGCGGACTGATCCACCGCGATCTCAAGCCGGACAACATCATCGTCGGTCCCGACCTGCGCCCGCGCATTCTGGATTTCGGCCTGGCGCTGTCGCTGGAGGAAGCCGGCCGGCAAGGGCGCGGGTTTGAAGGCACGCCGCTTTACGCCTCACCCGAACAGGTCCGGGGTCAGCCGCTCACGGCGGCGACGGACGTATTCTCCTTGGGCAGCTTGATGTTCAAGGTGCTGACCGAGCGGCCGCCGTTTGCGGGCGAAACCGCCGCCGAAGTGCTCGAGGCCATTGCCACCACCGCGCCACCGTTCCTGCGGGAAGTCGCCGTGGGCGTGCCGGAAGATTTGCAGGCGGTCTGCCTGGCGTGCCTGGCGTGGGATCCGGCGGACCGTCCAACGGCGTCCGAAGTCGCGCTGGAACTGGGCCGCTTCCTCGTCGGCGAACCGGTGCGGCTCAAACCCAAGCTCTACGATGACCTTCTGCGTCGCAGCATCAGTGAATACTCCAGCCAAGCCCGCGGGTGGGAAAGCCAGAGCATCATCTCCCGTGACGAACGCGATGCCCTGGAGGTGGTGCATCGCCGGCTGCTTGCCGACGAAGATCACTGGATCATTGACGCGCGGCGGATCACGCCTTTGCAAACGATTCTTTCCGGCGCCACCTGGCTGGCGGTGGTCGCGACGGTGTTGACGGTCTGGATGCTGCGGAACGAACTCGGCCCGACGTGGCGATGGATTTTGCCAACCTATTTTACCCTGACCCTCCTGCTGGCGGGTCAAATCGCCCGGCGGGAGCGCGAGCCGCTGGCGGCGGCCACGTTTCTGGCCGGGGCCGTTCTGGCCATTGCGCCGTGCGTGCTTGCCCTGCTGGCCGAGTTGCATGTCTTCACCACTCCTCTGACAAACGTGAAACAACTGTTCCCTGAAACGTTCACCAACCAACAGGTGCTGGCGGCGGCGTTCACGGCCCTGGCCGTTTCCGTGTTCTGCCTGCGGCGGCTGAAGATGACGGGGTTTGCCTGGACCACGGCCACCCTGGCGGCGGCGAGCTACGTCGGCCTGCTGCTTTGTTTCAACTGGCTCGATAAAAAACCGGAAATCCAGGCGCTGTGGTGTCTGCCGCTGGCCGCCATGGAACCGGTGGCGCTCGCGCTCGAGCGAAAAGGACGCGTACACTGGACGCTGCCCTTCCATTTGTTGGCGCTGCTCGCGCTCGTTGCCGGGCTCGATGTCATCGCGCTGAACGGACCCACGCTGAAGATGCTGGGCGTGGATGGCGCGCGCTGGGCGTATTTTGACGACCAGCGGCTGCATGCGTTTTCGATTGCGCTGAACGGCCTGTTTTTCCTGTTGCTCATGCTGCTCACGGAACGCGCGGCGAGCCTGGATTTGCGGCGCGCCAGCAAGCTGCTGGAGGTGCTGGCGATTGTCCATACGTTGAGCGCGCTGTTCGTCAATGCGATGGGGCACCGCAATGAGGTTCACGTGCGCGTGGACGTCTGGTTTTACCTCGCTGCAGCGGGGCTGTTCCTGGTGCTGGCGCCGTTCCGCTCCCGCTGGCGGTTGCTGGTCGGCGGGCTGGCCGGTTGCGGACTGGGAAGCTATCTGCTGGTGGATTTGGGAATCGTGGACCGCAAACCCTTCATCATCGGCCTCGGCTTTGCCGGACTGCTCGTCGCGCTTGGGACGTTCGCGTATGTGCAACGGCGGTCACAGACGGGCCGGAAATAGTATTACCTTTCCCCGGCCTTCATTTCACGGTAGAGCCAGGCCCGCGCATAAGCCCAATGCCGTTTCGCCGTGGGCACGGAAAACCCGAATACCTCCGCCGCCTGCTCCATCGTCAGGCCAGCGAAAAATCTGAGCTTCACCAGCTCCGCCTTGGCGGCGTCGTGCGCGGCCAGACGCTCCAGCGCCTCCTGCAGCGCGAGCAACTGGTCGTCGTCCATGCCAGCCGCGAGTTCCAGGCTATCGGGATCGAGCGCCACCCGTTCGGCCGGGCCGCCGTGGCGCAGGGCTTTTTTGCGCCGGGCGTTGTCAATCAGGATGCGGCGCATGGCCTCGGCCGCGGCGGCAAAAAAATGGGCGCGATTTTGCCAGGCCGGTTGTTCGTCCCCGCCCAAACGAAGCCAGGCTTCGTGAACCAGCGCGGTGGCCTGCAGGGTCTGGCCCGGAGTTTCGCGGGACATCTTTTGCGCAGCAAGCTTGCGCAGTTCATCGTAAACCAAAGACAGCAGCCGGTCGGCCGCCGGGGAATCGCCCGACTCGATTTGTTGCCGCATGACCGTGAAGTCGCTCACGGGAAAACTAATACCGGAATTCGGAGGAGGAGAGAAGCATGGAATCAAATTCTGTTCAGCGCAGCCACCGAGGCCGACTCTCCACCATTGGCGGTCGGCGTGGTCTCAACTTGCCGCCGTTGAACATGGAGCCGGCACCGGGCGCAATGTTGAACATTCGTTCAGCTGTCTTTTCGCACTCACGCGGCCCCGACCGGTTTTGAACCGGGCTTTGACTTCGAAGGCGAAATTATCCAGCGTCGCCAGGCTGACGGGGTCACCGTTGAACGGGAGGGTCAGGCTCAATATCCCTTCGCGCTCGGCCAGGTGATGATATTGCGCCTCGGCGATTTTCGTCGGCATGCATTCCAATGGCCCGAGGCAAACCACCGCGTCAATCTGCCCGCGCCGCCACTCGTGCAGCGGCGCGCCCACCGTCAGGACGGCCTCGCCTTCTAGCGCCGCATTGACATACGGCGCGGCGGCGGCCAGCGCCTCGGCCGTGGAAGGCGGTGTAGTCCAGTTGAGTTGAGGCGCCAGCGCCGTGAACGCCGCGGACTCAATCCGGCGCCGGACGAGATAGCTGAAAGTGTCGGTGACAGGGTTGCGTCCGTCCTGCTGCCGTTGCAGGTGGCCGCAATAATTGATCCATTCGGATTTGGGGGCCAGATGGACCCGCAATCCACGCGCCTCCAGTTTCTCGATGAGGAAATCATTGCTGAAGTCCACGCCGCGAACGTAAATTTCACCCGTCAATTCCACGAGCGGCAGGTCGCCCGGCCCCCGCAGTGCGGCAAAGTCCCGGCCCGCGCGTTGCAGCAATTTGCGGATGCCAAACAACCGGCCGCCGGCCACCTCCCACAACGCCGATGGCAGCGAAAGGTCGCCGCGCGCCGCCAATTCCACACACGCCAACAGGTCACGGTGGCAGCGCTCATATAGTATATTGGTGGCACCGCGATCGCGTTCCATCGGCCGCACGTCAAATTTTGCCTGGAGCAATAAATCGCTGGCGACGATCCCGGCAAAAACCAGCATCTCGGTGCCCGCGGGCAGGTCGTCAAAATAACCGGTGTCCTTCGGCGACCAGATGCGGACGCGGTCGCGCCAACCGTGGCGTTCAAGCACAATCTGGTTGAGCAGATTGTAAACCCCGAACCGGCAGGGACCGTCCGTGCTGGTCATCAGATAAACAAAACGCTCGCCGTCCCTGGCTCGTTCCAATCGTTGCAGGAGCGAACCGAGCGTCAGCGGCATGGGCAGGCATTCCTTGCCCGAGGTATGGCGGCGCCCCCGAACCAGCGAACCCGCGTCCGGCGCCGGCAGGCTTTCCGCATCCAGTCCCAGGCCGCGAAACACGGCGGCGACGGCTGCCGAAGCTGGGCCGATGTAAGGCACCAGCAACCGTTCCTTTGTGCCTTGGCGGGGGCGGATGTGCTCCATCCGCACGCCACTGAACTGGGCTGTTTCAAAATCGTTCAGGACGGCGCCTTTGCGCCCCGCGCGCCGGTCTTCCTCAACACAATGCAGGAACGCCTCAACGCGCGTCTTGGTGCCGGCGTCGCCGGAGTGACCGTCAGTTTCAATGATGGCAAACGGCCTGCCCTCCATCACGTAGGCGGCGAAATGAAGGTTGAAACTGTCCGGCCCGCACGAGTAGTTGCTGCAATACAACGCGTACAGTCCCGGCGTACGACGGATCTGGTGCGCGGCGCGCAGGAGGTTATGCCCGTAACCCCAATACATGTCGGGGAACATCGGCGCGTCCGCCGCCACCGGGAAACAATCCGCTGGAATTCCGATGGCGCCCTGCTCGCGCAGAATGGCGGGCACATTCGAGTTCAACACCGGATGGTAAATCGTATAGCTCCGGCCCAGCACAACCACGGGCACGATATTTTGGGCTCGGCAAAATTCCAGCGCGCGACGCCCGATCTGCAAACACGCGGCGTCAAACTGCCGTTGCCGCGCGACACCCGCACGCCAGGCATTGCGCCACTGAGTCTGGCTCAAGCCCAGTTCCGCGGCCAGCCGCCGGCAACCGGCCAGAAACCGTTTCGATTCGAGGTTGGCTTCATCGAAATCCAGCTGGGGCGAAAGCATTCGCGGAACCGAAGAGCGTGAACCACCTTCGCCGCAGGCACCGGAAACCGGGCGCGAATTCATGCGGGCATGGCTGCCCGTACCCCGAACGAAACCGGCCGTCCAGCGCATCAAATCCGGGGCTGCCTGAACCAAGGGACAAACCACCGAGCAACGCTGGCCGTTCACTCGCGGCGTGCTGCGCAGCATCGGCACAAAAATCCAATCCGCCCCGGTCGCAATCATCTGTTCCATCAGTCCGTGAAAAAGTTGCATGGGCGCGCAAAACGGCACATTGGCCGTCTGGATGCCGCGCTTGAGGGTTTCGTGGCCGGCACCCGTCACGATTTCCAGATCAAATCCGGAGTCGTGGAAAAAAGCCGCGAAGAACGGGAAGATGCCTTTGAGCATGAATTCTTCACTGAGCGCGATGCGCGGTTTGCCGCGTGTGCCGGTGAACGGCGCAATCAGTTTTTGCAGCATGTCTCCGCGCTCACGGAACGGGTCCGGGGCGAGATCGGGCAGTTTTTTCTTGCGCGTTGCCTTGTCGTGCAGCAAACAGCCACCGCCCCAGGTGAAAGTGGAGCGCTGGTGGCTGACCTGGGTGCGCAGCCGTTCGATGCGACAACGATTGCCCGCGCCACCACAACCGCGCGTGGAGCCACAGACAAAGGTGTCCTTCTGTTCCACCCTGGCTTCGAGGAAACGCGCCAAGTCAAGCGGCACCAGCCGGGTCGCTCCCAGTTCGCGCGCCGCGAGCAGCGCGATGCCCAGCGCGCCCACCGTGCCGGGATTGGGCGGAACGACGACCTGGCTGCCCGTCTGCCCCGCCACGGCGGCAGCGAGCGCATCGGCCGCGAAAGGCATGCCCTGGCAAAAAATCACCTGGCCGATGGAGCGGTTGCCTTTCACCCGGTTCAAATAATTCTTGATGATGGAATCATAGAGTCCGGAAATGATGGCCGGCTGGGCCACGCCGGCGGCCACCGCCTCGTCAATCACCTCGGCCATGAAGACCGAGCAGTGTTGTCCCAGCGAAACACCGCCGGTGGAATTCATGGCGGCCAGCCCCAGCTGGCGGACGTCCTCGATGCCGGTAAACTTGCGGCCCTGTTCCTCGATGAATGAGCCGGTGCCGGCGCTGCACGCCTCGTTCATTGCGCAATCAATGATCCGGCCTTCCGCCAGCCGGATGTATTTCGCGTCCTGCCCGCCAATTTCAAAAATCGTGTCCACGCGCGGATCAAAATGCAGGGCACCCGTGGCATGAGCCACGATTTCGTTGACGATGAACACCGCATCCCTGCCGTAACAGGATGTCAGCAACGACCCGGCCACCTCGCGGCCGCTGCCGGTCGCACCAAACGCAACCACGGCGCACTTCGCCGCCGGGCCGGCGGTGAAGCGGCGCAACAAATCCTGCGCCGCGCCGACCGGATTGCCGAGCGTCTGACGATAAGCTTCCCAAACCGTTTCCCGGGTTGCCAGGTCCATCGCCACCACCTTGGCGCCGGTCGAGCCGATGTCGAAACCGAGGATAATGCGCCGGAGTTCGCCATTGACCACCGCCCAGGGTTGGGCCGGGAGGCGGCGGATGCGGTCAAGCGATCCCGCCAACGCCGGAAGTCGTTCCAGTTTCAATTCCCGCGGCGGCAGCAACAAGGCATCCAGCGCCGGCAACTCCAAAGAACCTTCCGCCGCGATCAGCGCGCTGCCCAGCGCCTCCAGGCAAAGCGCATCCTCCTCATGGAAGGGGACCAGGCTCATGCCCTGCCGTGCCAGCGCTTCGCCGAACACCCGGCGCACGCGCGGTGACCGGCTCACCCCACCGGTCAGAAGCACCCGCGCGGGACTGACACCGGGCTTGATGAGAACGAGAACGTTTTCACAAACGGCATCGAACAGCCCGGCCAAGATGCGGGCACGGTCCTCACCCTTGTTGGCGAGATGGGTCATGTCCGTCTTGAGGATCACGGGGCAACGACCCGACAGCGGCGCGGGGTTGGCCACGTCGGCGCACAACGCGCTGGCCTCACCGACGGTGAGGGAAAAGCGTTCGACGAGTTGCCGGAGAAAATTGCCCGTGCCCTGCGAACAGCGGCTGTTTTCACGGAACATCGTCAACCCGCCGGCGCGCTGTTCCAACACGGAAAAACCATGACTGCCGATGTTGACCAGGGTCACCGGCTCATCGCCAAAAAAATGCCGGCAACCGCGGAGCAGCGCCTGCTTCGTCGGAATCCGTGGCAGGCGAACCTGGCCGGCAAACCGGCCGCTGGCCGCGGCACCGTCGGCCTCCTGCCAATCCCAGCGCCGCAAGGCGTCGAGCAACACCGGACCGGGCTGCTGGCCGTGCTCGAGAATTTCGCGCCGGCCGATACGAAGCCCGTCTTCGTCCCGCAGCAATTCGACCAGCTTGAGGGTCTCGGCCCCGGCATCAATGCCGATGAAACGGCATGAATTACGATCCGCCAGGTTTGCGGTACAATGCTCCGAAAAAGTTAGGCCAGGGTGGTTCAATGTTTTCATAACTTTAAAAGACCGTGTCCCGCTGGGAAACCTAAATTTTAAAGGCTTATTCATAACCCAGCTGTTGTTCATGCCGTCTTCTTTAACTCAGCTTGCTTAAATCGTGTTAATTGATAAAACTTGGCGCAGCATCGGCTGGCTCAATGAACGTTCATCACCTCGAGTTGTTTTATTACGTTGCCCGGCACGGCGGCATCATGCCGGCGGTGCGCAACATTCCCTACGGCATCCAGCAACCGGCGGTGAGCGCGCAGGTCGCCCAGCTCGAGGAATTTCTCGGGGTGAAATTGTTTCAGCGGCGGCCGTTTGCCCTGACTCCGGAGGGCGGCAAGCTTTACGAATTCATCCAGCCTTTTTTTTCGAACCTCGACAAAATCGCCGGCGAATTTCAAGGCGGTCAGGCGCGGCGCATCCGGATCGGCGCCTCGACGATCATCCTGCGCGATCACGTTCCCCGGTTGCTGCGGGGCGTGCGCAAAAAATTCCCCGGGTTGAAGCTGTCACTGCGCGAAGGCTTCCCGGCGCATCTGTATGCGCTTCTGGAAAAGGACGAGATTGACCTGGCCATCACCTTGATGGAAAAGAAAAATCCTCCGGGATTCCAATCCTTGACGCTGCTGGAATTGCCACTGGTGCTGCTCGTGCCAAAAGCCAGCCGCATCAAATCGGCGGACGAATTGTGGCAGCGTGACCGGATTGATGAATCCCTGATCTGCCTGCCGCCGGCCGAATCGCTTTCCCGGAATTTTCTCAACCGGCTCAACCAGCTGGGCGTGGATTGGTTTCCCAGTATTGAGGCCAGTTCAACCGACCTGATTGAAACCTACGTGGCGAAGGGCCTCGGCATCGGCTTGTCGGTGGCGGTTCCCCAAAAGCCGCTGCCGGCCGGCGTGCGCGCGTTGCCGCTGCCGGGGTTTGCCCCGATCATGATTGGGGTGCTGTGGCAAGGACACATGACCCCGTTGTTGCAGGCCTTCATCGAAGAATCCAAGTCGCGGGCCAAGGAGCTGGCCTGAAACGTCCACGCCAAAACCGGTTCCCGGTCTAAACTGGTCCCAATCCCCATATGGGGTGAATACCCCATGGCGCAGACGGTTTTTCTGCTTATTTTCCCCAAATGATCGATTACGGGTTCCAAGACACCCGCGCCTTGGGTTTGGACAATGACGGTGGCATCGGAAGTCTTTTCAGGCGAATTGCCCCTGGCACATCCCCTTGGCGCGGCAGTTGCTGAACCAATCTCCAGTTCGATTTGAATTGCCGTTCGCAATTCCGGAACTGACAAAATTAACAAGCAACAACACATGGCACTGCCATTTTTAAACGGCGTAACGCGGAAGAAACGGTCCCAGATGATGGTGGTGGATCTGGGCAGCCGGACAACCAAGGCCGTCGTTCTGGAACGGCGGGGCGAAGTTCTGGCGCTCACCCGTTTTGCGCTGCTGGACGCGCCGATCTACGAAAAAAAACTTTCCACGGAAATGCTCGCCGAACATTTGCGGGCCGTCTCCCACGCGCTCGGATCGCAAACCAAGCTGGTCACCCTGGCCGTCGGTCTGGACGACACGGTGGTGCGGCAGGTGGAGTTGCCGCAGATTCCGATTGATGACATGCGTTTGGTTTTGAAAAACAACACCAAAGGATATTTGCAGCAGGACATGCCCAATCATGTTTTTGACTGCCACATTTTCCCGCCCAAGGCACAGGGCAAATCCGCCGAGGCCCCCAAAGCGGGGACCATTCCAAAATTGAAGGTGCTTGTGGCCGGCATGAGGCAACAAGGAGTGGATGATTTTCAGAAGGCGATCCGGGATGCCGGGCTGACCCCGGACCACATCGTCCCGGGGCTCATCGGACCGGTCAATGCTTTTGAACTGGCGTTCCCCGAAGCGTTTGCCGGTGAGTCGGTCGCATTGGTGGACATCGGCTTCAAACATTCCTCGGTTTGCGTGGTGGATCGCGGCGAATTGGTCTTGAGCCGCGTGGTCAACATCGGCGGCGACAAACTGACGGCCGGGCTGGCCGAGGCCATGAACATCACCTACGCCGAAGCCGAAGGCATCAAGGTGGGCATGGCGCCGGAAGTGCAGTCCACCCTGGAATCCCAGGTGCAACCGCTGGGACGCGAATTGCGCGCCTCCCTCGACTTTTTTGAACACCAGCAGGACCGCCCGATATCGCAAGTCTATATCACCGGCGGATCGGCCCAGTCGGAGATGATTCTGCAAATGTTGCATGCGGAACTGATTGCGGACTGCAAAGCGTGGAACCCGTCAACGTCATTGCAGCTGGCGCTGCCCGGACAACAAGCGGTGGAAATTGAACACATCGGACCGCAATTGAGCGTGGCAATTGGCGCGGCGCTGGCGGTCTTTTAACGAATTTACATTATGCCGATTCGCATCAATTTGCTGGCAGAGGCTCAGGCCGCGGAGGATTTGCGCCGTCGCGATCCCGTCAAGCGCATGGTTTTTTGCGCCGCGTTTCTGGTGGCGCTGATGCTGGTCTGGAGCAGTTCGCTCCAACTCAAAGCCATGCTCGCCCGAACGGAAGTGACGGACCGGCAAATGCAGATCCAGACGCAAACCAATGAATTCCAGCGGGTGCAGGTGGACCAGAAGAAATTGACGGACGTACAAGGAAAACTGGATGCCTTAAACAAGATGACGGCCAGCCGTTTTCTGCAGGGCAACCTGCTCAACGCCCTGCAACAGGTCAATTCGCCCGGCGTGCAACTCATGAGGATAACAGTAAACCAAAGTTACGCTTACACCCCCGGGACGAAATCGCAAATCGGCCAGGTGACGGAAAAAATCGTTGTTTCGCTGGATGCGCGCGATTCCAGCGCGAGCCCGGGAGACCAGGTCAACAAGTTCAAGGAATCTGTCGCCAACCAAGCCTATTTCAAGACGATGTTGAACAGGACCAACGGAGTTCAATTAAGTTATCTGTCGTCACCCCAGCCGGGACCGGATGGCAAATCGTTTGTGTCGTTCACTTTGGAATGCAGTCTCCCGGAGAATAGCCGATGAAAAGATTATCCAAAGAAAAGCGCAATCAACTGATTACGGTCAGCTTCATCACCCTGGCCGTGCTGGGAGCGGCCTATTTCGGTTTGATCCGGCCCCAGTACGCCTCCTTGTCCAAAATCGCCCGGGACACCAGAGCTGCGGAAAAACAACTTCGGGACATCAAGAATACCATCACCAGCGCCAGGACGGTGACAAATGACTTGTCCCAAACCACACTCGCCCTCGCCAAGATCGAGGCGGACATGGCTTCCGGCGATCTGTATTCCTGGACTTATGACACCCTCCGCCGCTTCAAACAGCCATACAAGGTGGAGATTCCGGATGTTGGCCATCCCACAATCGGGGAGATGGATCTGCTGCCGGCCTTTCCCTACAAGCAAATCCGAATTGGCATTAATGGGACAGGCTATTACCACGATTTGGGCAGGTTCGTCGCCGACTTTGAAAATAATTTCCCACACGCCCGGGTGGTTAACCTCGTCGTTGAACCCATGGCCGGCGCGGACGGCGGCAACGAGAAACTTACCTTCAAAATGGAAATCATCGCCCTGGTAAAAACCAACCCCTCATGATTGAAATCATATGAACCGGTGCATTCATTCCTCCAAAAGCGCGATCGCGGCCGGACTTTCGGTTGCGTTCGTCATGGTTTTGCCGCTGGCAGCAGCCCCGGTTGCCCGCTCCGCCGCGCCCGAGGTGGCAGCACACTCCGTTTTCGTTCTTCCGACCAACCAGCAAGAAGGGCGCGATCCGTTCTTCCCCAATTCCGTCCGGCCGTATGAATATGCGCCGGCCACCAGGAAAAACTTCAGCGATGTGTCGTCGCTTATTCTAAAAGGCATTTCCGGCCCTCCCGACCATCGACTGGCGATTATCAATAATCACACTTTCGGTGTCGGCGACGAACAGGATCTGCTCACCCCGCAGGGCCGGATTCACATTCACCTGGTCGAAATCAAAAACGATTCCGTCGTGATCGAATCCGGCGGCGAGAACCACGAGTTGAAGTACACTCCCAACCACTGAATCCCAAAAATGGACGCTGCCCCCCACAATTCTGACCAGTCCCGTTGGACAAATCTTTCACCGGCCGGGCGGCCTACTGGCATGAAACTTTCTTTCCATATCACAGACAATAAAACGGCGACCATCAAAACAGCCGGACGCCAGTAAAAATTTAACAGCTCGTATTTAACATAAAAACAAGTCGGAGCCGGATCGGAGATAAAAGTATGAAAACAAAAATACTAATCGCAACACTGCTGGGATGTCTTGCATGGCAGCAGGGGGCACTGTCCCAAACTGATACCACTGCAACAAATCCATCCACCTCGGACACAGTTGCGCCCGCGACCCAGCCCGCCGACACCAATGCGCCGGCGGCAACTGCGGCCGATACCAATGCGCCAGCGGCGGTTGCGACCAGCACCGACACCAACACACCGGCGGCCGCAACCGGCACCAATGAAGTTGCCGGCACGACCAGCAACAATGAAACGGCCGGCGCGGCCGGCACCCAGCCGTCGGGCCCGCCCACCATACCTTTGATTCAATTTCAGGACGTTCCCATCACCACCGCCATTGAAAACCTGGCCCGCCAAGCGGGAATCAATTACCTGATTGATCCGAAAATTGGTTACGGCCAGCCTGACCAGAGTGGTCAGATCAAGCCTGAACCCACCCTGTCCATCCGTTGGGAAAATGTCACCGCCGAACAGGCGCTTAACGCCCTGCTCGACAACTACGGTCTGCAAATCAGTGAAGACCATAAGACCCAGATCGCCCGCATTACCACCAAGGATCCCTCGGCACCCGCCCCGCTTTCCACACGCGTCGTTCAACTCAAATACACCAGCACGACAAACATGGTGATTTCAATCCAGGCTTCGTTCACGGACAAGCGCAGCAAGGTGCTGCCTGATGTGCGCACCAGCCAGTTGGTTGTCGTGGCCACTGATCCCGAGCAGGAAGCAGTCGACTCTCTCATCAACAAACTCGACAAGCCCACCCGTCAGGTGTTGATTGAAACCAAACTGGTCCAGATTTCCAGCAACCCCAAGACCACAAAGGGCGTCGATTGGACCGGCACGCTTGCGGCACAAAACGTGACCTTTGGTAACAATGTTCTCGGCGGACAGTCAGGTCAGCCTTACTCGCAAACTGTTGCCGGAGTTAATGATCCCGTGCTTGGCCCTGTGGTAACCACGACTTATGGCGTCAACAACCTCGTTCAAAATCCTGCCTTGCTGCTGGATACCCGTCACGGATTCAACCCCTCAACGGGCTTCCTCAACGCTGATGGCGTGCATGCCGTGCTCTCCTTCCTGAATTCAACTTTTGATGCCCAGATTACTTCCACCCCCCGCGTGGTCACTCTGGACAACGAAATGGCCACTATTGAAGTCACCCGCAGCTTCCCTATCATAAATCTCACCGGCGGATCCGCAAACAACGCTGGGAGTTCGTCGATCACCTATTCCAACGTGGGAACCATCCTGGAAGTAACACCGCGTATTTCCGCGAATGATTACATCTGGTTGAAGGTAATACCTATTGTTTCCGACCATTTTGGGGATGTCAGTGTCACCGTGGGAGGCGGGAGCGGAGGTGGAGCAACCACCTACCCCGTTCCAGTGTTCGATTATCGCAAAGTGGATTCGCAAGTGATGATTCCCAATGGCAATACGCTGGTCATGGGCGGCCTGGTCCAGGACAACCCGACCGCTACGTACACCAAAGTGCCGGTCTTGGGCGATATCCCCGGATTAAAATGGGCTTTCAGCAGCCAGAGCAAATCCACCACCAAGGACAATTTGATCATTTTTATGACACCCACCATCATCAAAGACCAGGACTTCCAACAGGGCACAACCGCCGCTGCTGACTTCCTCAAATCCAAGCCGACGGTCATGAAACATATGATGAACCCACATACAATGATGGACGGCGCCGAACCCCGTGGTGATTGGAGCGACCCGGCCCCAATGCCCGGTGAGTTTGATAAATAACCGACAGACAACCCGGACGTTTCCGGGAAATTTCAACGGCGCGTTTTTCGAAACGCGCCGTTTCACTTTTCAATGGCCGGGACTTTCTGCTGCCACTCGTTTCAGATAGTCAAAGGAATAAATCCCTGACGAATGTCCGTCGGCCCAGACCGGCTGGACCGCATACCCACCCACCCCGGTGATTCGCACCAGTTCAAAAGCCTTAGCGTCCAGCACCTTTTCCGGGTTTTTATAGACGTTGCCCAGGATGTCCACCTCGCCTTGGCATCCCGCGCACGGACAACTTAGCCGCAACTTCTCCAGCGGAATGAAATTCTCGCTGCCATCATCCCATTTGACGGCCAGCTCATTGCCAATTGGCTGTATGTCCACCGGTTTCATCAATTCTTCTTCAACAATCGTTCAAAGGCCGCCAGTGTTTCCGGGCTGACGTGATGTTCGATTCCCTCGGCGTCCATCTCGGCCACTTTTTCTGAAATTCCCAACGAACGTAGAAACGACACCACGGTTTTATGCCGTCGCCGGCATTCCTCGGCCAGTTTATGACCGGCCTCGGTCAGGAAAATGGCCCGGTAAGGCTTGGTATTCACATATCCCGCCTGGCGCAACCGGGCCAGGGTGCGATTAACCGTCACGTGCGTCACCCCCAGCCGCCGCGCCAGGTCCACCACCCGCGCCTCGCCCAGGGACGCCGAAAGGTCGGCAATGGTTTCGACATAGTCCTGCGTGATCTCCTCGGCCCGGTCCCGGCGCGAACGACGGAAGATCTCCGCATGGTGCTGCACGGAAGGACGCGCCTCCCGGTTCCGGGTGGCGGACGGTTTGCGGGTGGCTCGTGGCATAACCTCAAGAGTGAATCCAAAGGCCGTTTATTAGTCGAGGTTTTATTTTGTACCCTCGGCTACAAACGGGTTGACAGGCCCCATTTTAGATTGTAACTAAGGCTACATAATTTGGTACATGGTTAGATTTTACAATTTTGTTCGCTGGTTGGTAGTGCTATGTTTTGCAACTTTCGGTGGGGCGAGCGTCCTCGCGAGCTGTCGTCGCTGCGCTTTGACGTGCCCAGGCCGGCTCGTCAGCAGCCTCGCCCCACCAAAACATACCACTATTCGCTGGCCCGCCCTGCCCTGCCTCCCGCTGGCCGTGGCCATCAGCCTGTTCGGTCCGGCGGCATTCTTCCCGGCCAGCGCCCAGGAAACATCCCCTGACGGCGCCAACGCCCCCGACAAAACCAGCTACAATCTCTTCCACCCCGTGCCGCCAGGACTGATGCGCGAACTGAGCCCCGACCGCCCCGACAAGACCGAATCGCCCTACACCGTCGATGCCGGCCACTACCAACTGGAATTGGATTTTGCCAATTTCACCTGGGATCAAACCGACGGCACCACCACGCGAGCCTGGAACGTCGCTCCCTTCAACCTTAAAGCCGGACTTTTGAACAACGTTGACCTGCAATTCATTTTTGATGACTACCTGTACGTGCGCACGAACGACCGCACCTCCGACACCACCACCCATTCCGGGGTGGGCGATTTCACCACCCGGTTGAAAATCAATCTTTGGGGCAATGACGGCGGCCAAACCGCTTTTGCGCTTTTGCCTTACGTCAAATGTCCCATAAGTTCGGACAGCCTGGGCAATGACGCGATCGAAGGCGGCATCCTTTTCCCGCTCGCATTGAAATTGGCCGCTGATTTTGACCTGGGCCTGGAAACCGCCGTCAGCTTTTTACGCGATGATACCGACAGCGCTTATCACGAGGATTTCATCAATTCCATCACCCTGGACCACGTCATCCTGGGAAAGCTGAGCGGTTACCTGGAATTGTTCAGCGACATCAGCACGGAAAGTCATTCGGCCTGGGTGGGCACAGTGGATGTTGGCCTGGAATTCCTCGTGACGGAAAATGTTCAACTCGACTGTGGCTGCAATCTGGGAGTCACACCCGCAGCCGACAATGCGAATACTTTTGCAGGCATCACCGTGAGATTTTGATGCCGGTCAAAACTGAATTTACTGACGGAACAACGATAAACATTTCATGAGTGAACCCGAAGACACTTCCGGACCCGCGCCGGACGCCGGCTGGCGCAAACCGGCGGGGCAGGCTTCGCTGGCGGAGGTTCACCGCAGTATTCTCGTTCCGAAGACCGCTCCCTTTTGGAGAAAGCTGCTGGCTTTTTCCGGCCCGGGCTACCTGATCGCCGTCGGCTACATGGATCCGGGCAATTGGGCAACCGACCTGGCGGGTGGTGCCCAGTTTGGCTACACCCTGCTGTCCATCATCATGATCTCGAACCTGATGGCCATTCTGCTCCAGCACTTGTCGGCCAAATTGGGCATCGCCACCGGACGTGACCTGGCCCAGGCCTGTCGCGATCATTATTCCACGCCCACGGTCTGGTGCCTCTGGATTCTTTGTGAAATTGCCATCGCCGCCTGTGATTTGGCCGAGGTTGTCGGCTCGGCCATCGCCTTGCAACTGCTCTTCGGCATTCCGCTCGTGTGGGGTTGCCTCATCACGGCCGCGGACGTGCTGGCTGTGCTGTATTTGCAGAACAAGGGTTTCCGTTATATCGAAGCCCTGGTGGTCACCCTGATTGCAACCATCGCCAGTTGTTTTGCCGCCGAACTGTTCTTTTCGAAACCGGGTCTCGCCGGGATCATGCTCGGTTTCATTCCGAGTTCGCACATCGTCACGAACCAGAACATGCTCTACGTCAGCATCGGCATCATCGGCGCAACCGTGATGCCGCACAATCTTTACCTGCACTCGTCCATCGTTCAGACGCGCAAATACGAACAAAACACCGGCGGCAAGCGCGAGGCCATCAAATTCGCCACCATTGACTCGACCGTGGCGCTCATGTTCGCCTTGTTCATCAATGGCGCCATTCTGGTGCTCGCCGCGGCGGCATTTCACTGGTCCGGCCACCAGGACGTGGCCGAAATTCAGGACGCCTACAAATTATTAAGCCCGCTGTTGGGCGTGGGCACCGCCAGCATTCTCTTCGCCGTGGCGTTGCTGGCTTCCGGACAGAATTCCACGCTCACCGGCACGCTGGCCGGTCAGATCGTCATGGAAGGCTTTGTAAACATCCGGCTGCGTCCGTGGCTGCGCCGGTTGATCACCCGCGCGCTCGCAATCATTCCCGCCGTGTGCGTGATCGGTTATTTTGGCGAAAGCAAAACCACGGAATTGCTCGTCGCCAGCCAGGTCGTCCTGAGCATGCAACTCGGGTTTGCCATCTGGCCTTTGATGCGTTTCACCGGCGAAAAAGCCAAGATGGGGGAGTTCGTCAACCCGCTTTGGATCAAAATCCTCGGCTGGACCGTCGCCGCGATTATCATTGTCCTCAACCTGAAACTGCTCTTTGATATCTTCATGCCAGCGGCGGTCTTGAAAATATTTTATGGGCATCTTGGTCTGCCCATTCCATCCCCGTAATCCTGGCCATGTACCATAAAATTCTAGTTGCCCTCGAAAACGGCCCGGCGGATGAAAATCTGCTGCCGCACGTCATGGAACTGGCAAAAAAATTCAAATCCGAACTCCTCCTGCTGCACGTTGCCGATGGCTGGGCCGCGCGCTGCTTTGACCAGTTGACCCTCGCTGAATCGGAGGAAATGAAGAGTGACCGCGCCTATCTGGAGAACGCCGCCGGCCAGTTGCGCCAGGCCGGCATTACCACCTCCACGCAACTCGCCCTGGGCAGTCCGCCGGCGGAAATCCGCAAGGTCGCCGAGGCCGAACATTGCGATTTGATTGCCATGGGCAGCCACGGCCACCGGTTGTTCGGCGACATCCTGCACGGCAGCACCATCACCGAAGTCCGCCACAAGACCCTGATCCCCATCCTCCTCGTGCGCGTGCAGAAGAAATAACTTTAGAGCGGTTTAAATAAACTCGTAGCCGCGAACGTCAGTTCGCGCCATATCATTTCCATTAAATCGATTTGCGCCGACTGACGTCGGCGGCTAAACAATTTTTGAAAATGCTCTAGCGGCACTCTCTGTGAGCGTCGACTTTCTCGTTTCAACAGCCACACTTCAATTTCAGGTTCACTCGCACAAGAAATTCTGTATCATTCGCGCACCGATTTTATGAATCCCGAATCCATTCTCAAACAACGGTTGATTTGTGTGGCGGTGATCGATCAACCGGACGACGCCGTGCCGCTCGCCGAGGCCCTGCTCGCCGGCGGGCTGAACGTCATGGAAGTCACGTTCCGCACCAGCGCCGCCGCCGACTCGATCGCGCGCATCCGTAAGAGTCTGCCTGCCGTTTCCATTGGCGCCGGCACGTTGCTGACTGCGGAGCAGGTGCAGCGCGCCCTGGACGCCGGCGCACAATTCGGCGTGTCGCCGGGCCTGAATGAATCGGTTTTGGCGCTGGCCCACAAAAACAACATGCCGTTTTTCCCGGGGGTGGTGACGCCGACAGAAGTGGGCCGGGCGCTTGACTTGGGCTGGAAACATCTGAAATTTTTCCCGGCCGAAGCGGCGGGCGGCGTGGCCATGCTCAAGGCGCTCGCCGGTCCCTTCGGTCATACCGGCGTCAAATTTGTGCCGACCGGCGGTATCACGGCCGCGACCTTGCCAGATTATCTCGCGATTCCCCAGGTCGCGGCGATTGGCGGCTCCTGGATGGCCGAGCGCAAACTCGTGGCGGAAAAGGCGTGGTCAAAGATCACCACCTTGACTGCCGAAGCGATGAAGATCATCGCTCAGCCGCAAAAAACGTAGCGGCGGGCGTCCCGCCTGCCGTGGAGGGCCGGCATCTTGCCGCCCGAAACAGCGTCCGCATTTTCAGAGACGCAAGGAATCTTCCATGCAAAGCCGGCAACGCGCGGTTTTATCCGCCGGGCGGGACGCCACGGCTCTACGGCAGGCGAGAACGCCCACCGCCACACAACCATCTTATTTCCCAACCGTCACCTGCAACGGCGCATCGCGGCATTCGGCGAAACGTTTGATATAATTCTCCCATTGGACGTGGTTTGTGAAATCGCCGCTCCGGTCCCAGCACGCGCCGAAATAATACGTGAACGGCTGTCCGACTTGCGCCGGTAAAATCGCGAGTAGGTTGCGGATGGGCGGATAACCTTCGTGCGTTGGCTGGGGCACGCTGCCGTGAACGACCGAGTCCGGCAAATCCGGCGCGTCGTTCGTGAATGTCTGCACGCTGCCTTTGGGCAAAATCACCGCGACCCCCATTGTGCCTTTGGGCTGGTCTTCCGGCTGCCAGTAAGCCATCCAGCCTTCGCCCTGGTCGTGCATGATAAATTCCACGCGGTTCGTCGGGCACGCGCGTTCGGCCAGCCCGACGCCAACAGTCAGCGGCGAATTGTCTTCGCTCGCGAACGTGTCCTGCGCCTGGCTCAACCACGAACCGGCGTCGATGCTGATCCGCTTCGTCGAGGAAACTTTTCTGCCGCCGCCCGCGTCCCACGCGTCGTAAGTCACTTCAAATTCCGAGCGGATCGGACCGGTCGTGATGAGTTTCCAATTGCGATAATTGATCGCCGCGTGAAGCTTTTTCCCGTCCCAGATGCCGCTGCCGCCATCACCACAGCTTTTGCCGACGCGATAATCGTCCATCTCGCTGCCGTTGTCCTCATGATAATGTTTGGTGCGATACATCTCATCCATGATGAGGTGATGATCTTTTTTGATCCACGCGTCAATGCCGCTGGTAATCGTGCCTTCGCCCTTGATGAGCGCCTGGCCGTACATCCGATGCGCCGTGCGGTCACTTTCCCAGGCGAAATCATCCATGCGCTCCGGCACGTAACGCGCGAACGTCTTCACGACGGGCGGCGGCACGGCGGCCAGGGCCGATGCGTCCAAAATGTAAACCATCCGCGTCTCACCCGGCGCAAGGTCAACCTGGAAAAGCAGTTTGTCCGGCGACTGATTCGTCCCGGAGGCATAAATTTGCGAATCCAAAATGCGCGAGGAACGACCGTCCATGACCGCGAATCCTTGGGTATGAATTTTATTAGCAATGTCACTTAAATTAAGTTCAACCGTTTCACAATCACGGCGAAAATCAGCCGGGTTGGAAACTTTAATCACGACCGGACTTGCATTCTTCAATAGCGCCATCCGGTATACCTCGCTGCCCGCGAGCAAAAACACTCCTGCGCCGTAAGGCTGGGTGGAATCCGCTGCGAATTTCTCCGGTTCGCTGCCGGCAGGCTGGATGTGCGTGAGCTTGCCGTCGGCATTCACACAACCGACCAGTGCCGGCCAGGCCTTGCGGACGGCTGGTTCATATTTCGCGCGGTCCAGCAGGCCCTGGTTTATGCCCCAAGCCAGGCCGTAGGTGAACAGCGCGGAACCGCTGGCTTCCGGCATTGGAAAACTTTCCGGGTCGAGCAGGCTCGCGCGCCAGAGGCCATCCGGTTGCTGGCAGGCCAGGATTTTTTCGGCCATGTCCTTGAACAATTGCTCGAACCGCGACCGATCAGGATGATTGGCCGGCAGATACTGCAGCATCCAGACCGTACCGGCCAGGACCCAGCCATTACCGCGGCTCCAGAAAACTTTTTTGCCGTTGGCTTCGTGCTTTTTGAAGTAGGTGCTGTCCCGGAAATAGAAATGTTCCTCTTGGTCGTAGAGATAATCC
>Ga0265320_10000939_pt1 | contig 21724 bp, 14 predicted proteins | sample 4827metaG_FD_202087 | JGI IMG/M metagenome (GOLD analysis project Ga0265320, IMG submission 202087) | Rhizosphere microbial communities from Carex aquatilis grown in University of Washington, Seatle, WA, United States - 4-8-27 metaG | ecosystem: Host-associated > Plants > Roots > Rhizosphere >...
CTTCGAACAACTTCAGTTTGCGGAAAATGCTTTTTCTCATTCACCGGAAGCCAATCAGGGGACAACGCAATCCGATCCGCTTCATCCCGAAATCAATCAACCGGATCCCATTCAACACCAAAAAATAAATCCATGAAAAATAAACCCATCCAATCTCCACAACCGTTTTACATCCCGCTCAACCGCAGTCGCTTCATGCGCGCCATTGCCCTGGCCTCGGCGGGTTTTACCCTGCCGGGTTATCTGGCCGAGGCATTGACCATGGCACCGCAGTTGACGCAGGGCCCCTACTATCCATTGCCCAACAACATCCCGCTCGACAAGGACAACGACCTGCTTTACCTGAACGACAGCCTCACGGCGGCGACGGGAAAAATCACCTATCTCACCGGACGCGTCCTCGACGGCAGCGGCAATCCGATCAAGGGCGCGCTGCTGGAAATCTGGCACGCCGACAACGGCGGCAACTACATCTATTCCGCCACTTCGGCGCGCAATTCCGCCGCCGATGCGAATTTCCAGGGTTTCGGCCAGTTTCTCACCGGCGCCAACGGCGGGTACAAATTCCGCACCATCAAGGCCGGCCTGTACACCGGACGCGCGCGCCACTTTCACCTGGCAGTCACGGTGCCCGGCCAATATGGCCGTTATTGCACTCAGTTGTTCTGGAATGAAACAGCCTACGTCACGGATTCCCATGGCGACAACACATCCACCGCGTGGTCGCTGCAGAATGCCAACGACTCGGTTTTCAGTTCGCTCACCAGCACGCAACAGGCCGCGGTCAACCTGGCCTACACGACCGTGGATTCCACCACCGGAGCCGTGGCGGCGAACTTTGATTTTGTCGTCGGCATCACGCCGATTGATATCACGTATCCCAACGGCGGGAGCCTGATTGTCGCCGGAACGCAAGTACCGGGACCGGGGGGCACAAACCGGTTCAAGGTCAGCGTTCCCGCGTACACGAATTATGGCTACGAGGTTTATGGCAATCCGTCGTTGCTGAACGCCGGCAGCGGCATCACCAACTGGGACACATCATCACTGACCAACAACCTGGGCTGGGCCGCGCTGCCGTTTTCGCTGACCCAAACCGGCGCCATCAATACCAACAGGTTCATGGCGACCAGCAACGGCACGCTCGATCTGTATCTGAACGAAAAAGCGTCGAACGGGTTTTATTATGTCGCCTTCCGGATTCCGGGAAGCACCAATGGCCCCTAGTCGGCCGGGATGAAATGCACCCGCGCAGCCCGCCCGCAAAACAGTTTCCGACAGGATGCGACAACGGCTGGACTCCGACGGGCAAAACATCCATCTTAATCTGTGCTTAACGTTCGGGCATCTAAAGTGACCGCCGAGGAGTCAGGAAAAACAGCAATGAAACCGCTATTTTTGACGAATAACGTGGTTGGCCTCCGGCGATTTGAGCCGGCGGACGCGCCGCAATTGTTTGATGCCGTGCATGAATCGGTCCGGGAACTTTGCCGGTTCATGACCTGGTGCCGCCCGGGTTATTCATTGGCGGCCAGCCAGGCGTTCGTGGCCCAAAGCGGGTCTGACTGGGAAAAGGGAGAACAATATAACCTTGCCATGGTTGATTTGGAGGCCGGCACCCTGCTCGGCAGCATCGGATTGAACCGCCTTGATCAGACGCATCGGACCGCGAATATTGGTTACTGGGTACGCCGGAGTTGCGCCGGACGCGGCGTGGCCACGGCAGCCACACGGTTGATCGCGGAGTTTGGACTCAAGGAATTGGGATTGCACCGGCTGGAGATCCTGGTCCCCAGCCACAATGCGGCGAGCCGGCGGGTGGCAGAAAAAGCCGGCGCGCGGTTCGAAGGCATCCTGCGAAACCGGCTGGTGCTGGCCGGCCAGAGGCACAATACCTGCCTGTACAGTCTGATTCCCGAAGATTTGACCCCCGCTCCAACCCGGGTTGCCACCACAGCACTGGTTGGTTGAAGTCGCCAACGGTTTCTGGCGCCGGCCACCACGCCGATCCGGGTGGAAAATTAATCCGCAAATTTTCAACCTTCACGTTCACTTAAGGTTCCGGCGTGTAGAGTGAGCGTGAAGATTGCACCCGGCATAAACACAACCGAGAAAGAAAGAACATGAAAACAAAAATGAAAATCACCATCGCACTGCTGGCGCTCGGAGCGTCGGCGCTGTGCGTAAACGCTCAGGACGACAGCGGCACGCCACCTCCGAACGGTCCGGGGCCGGGCCATCATCATCCGCCGCCCCTGCCCCTCGTTACCGCGCTGGACGCCAATCATGACCGGGTGATTGACGCCAAGGAGATCGCCAATGCCAGCACCGCGCTGCTGACTCTGGATAAGAACGGCGATGGCAAACTGACGACAGACGAATACCTGCCGGCGTTGCCGGCGAATGCACCGAAAGATGCACCCCGTCCGCCACAGCCGGCGATTTTGAAAGCGCTCGACGTGAACGGTGACGGCGTGATTGACGCCAGTGAAATCGCCAACGCGCCCGCCGCGTTGAAAGCACTGGACAAGAATGGCGACGGCAAACTGACCCCGGATGAGTTCATCGGAGCACGTCCGCACATGGGGCCACCGCCCGGACAAAACGGCGGCGCAGCGAATGACGACCAGATGCCGCCTCCGGAAGGCGCACCGGACGGACCCCCTCCGGGCGAATAACGATTCTGCTCGTGTGAGTGGAAAGGCGGCGGGTTGTTCTGCAAAGCTGGGTGCGAAGCAGTCAATTCCGCCGCCTGCATTTTTGGAGGGTGGGGACGGCGCGCTGCGCCGTCAGCGCCGCGTTCAGCGGCGCAAGTGTTGAAAGGAGAAATTTACGCGGCGAACTTGATTCATTCCGCCCGCTGTTATGCGGGCGGGGACATTGCAGCGCGATGTCCCAACCATCCAGTTTATTGCGGTTGAATTCCGGCAACGCCAACTGGAGAAGAATCTTTCCGGCAAAGATACAACCACGTCAACAAGGCGGCCAGAATGGACAGGCCGCCACAGAAAACGTAAGGCAATGGTGCGATGCGCAGGTAAAGGATCGCGGCGAAGAGCGGACCAACAATGCGGGCCAACGCTCCGGCACTTTGCGCCACTCCGATGGTGGCCCCTTGCTCGTTCGCGGGGGCGAGATTCGAGAGCAAACCAAACAACGGCGGACGGGTCAGGCCGGAGCCAATCGACAGGAGGGCCAGCGCCAGAAGCATCTTAATCCATGGCCAGTCGGTCGCATGCAGTACCGCCAGCCACTTGAGCTGGCCCTCGCCCTTGATGTACGGCAGGAGAATCAGGCTGATGCCGGTCAGGAGCAGACTCAGCGCAATCAGTTTCGGTTCGCCGAACATTTTGACCAGCCGCCCGATGGCCCCGCCCTGGATAAAGGCGCCGATGATGCCGCAGAAAACAAACAGCGCAATGACCGTGGTCGCGGGTTTGGTTTCATCCACGGTGATGCCCAGATTGAAATTGTCGCTGACGAGCAACGGCAGGGTGCTTTCAAAGCAACTGAAGGCGAACGTTGCCAGGAAAAATATCAGGATGAGCAGGCCGATCTTCGGCTGCGCCAGCGTATGCCCCCATTGGGCCAGATGCGGACGTTGGGTTGCCTGGCTGGAATCAGGTTTCAAACTTTCAGCCAGGATGAAAAACGCGAGGCAAAAATTTGCCGCGCAAAGAGCCGCCGCCGTCCAGCCCGGGCCGGTGCTGCCAAACAATTTCAAGGCGATGCCGCTGAGCGCAGGACCAAAAATAAAGCCCAACCCGAAGGCCATGCCAATGAGCCCCATCCGTTTCGAGCGGTTTTCCGGCGGCGTGATGTCGGCGATATAAGCCTGGGCCACGGTGATGTTGCCGCCGCAGATGCCGGCAAAGATACGGGACACCAACAGCACCCACAGCGCAATGGAATGATTTTCAAAACCCGACCCGATGGCGAACAGCACGTAGGAAAACGCCGCGCCGGCGGTGCTGATGAGCAAAATCGGCCGGCGACCATGCCGATCGGACAATCTTCCCCAAACCGGCGAGAAGACGAATTGCATGGCGGAGAACGAGGCAATGATGGCACCAATGACGAAACCGCCCGCGCCGTAATGCCGGCTGAAGATGGGCACCAGCGGCACAACGATTCCGAAACCGATGAGGTCGATGAAGACCGTCAGGAAAACGACGAGCAATGATGGCTTGCGATTCATCCCTTTTTTAATTTTGAGCATTAAGTTTTAAGTTGTTTCGGTTCGCAACACAAAGTTAAAAATCAAAAAGTTGAAACCGGCGCCGAAGCCCCATCGCCGGCGGCCGGACGCATCCTCCCCAGCCTTGACGCTTTCCGGCGAAATTCATATTTCTGTGAAGTGAGCCAAACCCGCTGGGCGGTTGCCATTCAATCGAAGAAAGTACCCCTTGATCTGGAACTTTCGACGGCCGTCTGCCGCTGCCTGCAACAACTCGGTCTCCCAAACGTCTTGGTGCAGGACGGCGATCCGGCAGGGTTTGAGGCGGATGTCCTGCTCCTGTTGACCAACCTCGGCAATTATCCGGTGTATTGCCGAAGGCTGAAAAACTGCGGCTCACAGCGCCCGACGACCATCTTATGGCAGCTGGATCCGTTGCCGCCGGAGAATCTGCCGCCGGAAGCAGAGGCCGCGGGTCTCAAGGCTTCTCGCTGGAGAGACCGTTTCTGGCTGCACCAGTCCGCCGCCGCCATGCCGCGTTGGAAAAAATTATGCACTTTGTTCCGTCTGCGCGAATGGGCCAACAAACAGTGTTCCGCCCCGGGCTACCGCAAAACCAGCCGGCTGATCCAACGCAGCGTCGGCGGCGATTTCGACTGGGTGCAGGTCCGCGCGGTGATGGCCAACTGGCGAAGGATTCTGGACAGCCACAAGGAAGGGTGGTTGGACCATTACGCGGTCAGCACAAACCAGCGCCGACGTTTCCTCACCAACCGCGGAATCGCCGCGCATTTCATTCCGGTTGGCGCGCATGAAGAAATGGGCAGCGATCGGGGACTGTCGCGGGACATCCCGGTCGGTTTTCTGGGTGCTGTAAAATATGGCCGGCGGGTGGCCCTGCTCGAACAATTGAGCAGGCGACTGGGGGAGAGGGGCGTCCCGCTAACACAGGTGACGAACAGCTGTCACGGCGAACAACGTTGTGAATGGCTCAATCGCACCCGTATCCTGGTCAGCCTGCACAATTATTCCTGGAACCCCGCGTGGATTCGTTTTCTGCTGGCGGCGAAGTGTGGGGCGCTGGTGGTGAGCGAACCGATGGATGACGAACATCCCATGGTTGCCGGCGTCCATTATATCGCCGCCACGGTGGATGAGATGCCGGAGGTCATCTGCAAACTGCTCGACGACCCGGAAAAAATTTGTCAGGTTACGTCTGCCGCCGCCCACCTGTGCCATCACGAACTGACGCTCCTGCGAGCCGCGAAGAAATTGAGCGGATTGGGCCAGGTGGCAAAACTCCAGATGCCATGCCGGAATTGATTCCAGTGTCGCGGCCCGACTTCGGGCCGTCGGGAGCTGCTGCCGTCCAAGCGGTGCTGGCCAGTCATTGGGTCGGCATCGGGCCCAAGACGGCCACCGATCTGGTTATTACCCAAGTCGGCCATTTTCTGCGGCACGTCCGTCTGGCCACACAACGCCGAAAATTACGCAAACTGAACGGAGTGATCCCGTGAACCCGCAACCGTTGTTGATACTCGGCACCACCCAGTATGCCCTGGTGTTTGCCGACGCCTTCTCCGATCTCCCGCAATTTCAAGTCACCGGATTTGTGGAAAATCTGGACCGCCAACGGTGTGGCCAACGCCATGGCGGACTGCCGATTCATTGGGTGGATGACATTCCGCCGCTGCGCGAGACGCACGCCGTCATCTGTTGCCTTTCCACCACCCACCGCGACCGTTACGTCCAGCAGGTCAAGGAACTGGGTTTCCCGTTCGCCACCCTCATTCACCCCACCGCCATGGTCTCGAAAAAATCCACTCTGGCGGAGGGAACAAGCCTGAATATTGGCTGCATTGTTGCGGGCTTTACGCGTATCGGACGTTATGTGCAGATCAATCGCGGCGTGACGATAGGCCACCACACGACCATTGAAGATTATGTGACCATTCAACCTGGCGTAAACATCGCCGGCAACTGTCACCTCGGGCCGCAAACCTACATCGGCATCGGCGCCACGGTCGTGGATGGCATTACAATCGGTGCGCACAGCATCATCGGCGCGGGATCGGTGGTCACCAGGGATGTGCCGGACCATGTCCTCGTGGTCGGCGTGCCGGCCAAGGTCGTCAAAGAAGGGATCGAAGGGAAATGATTACTCCGTCAACAACTCAATAGGCCATGCAAACCTCCATACAACCGCTGATCATCAATGCCGCCATCACCGGCATGGTGCCCATGTCGGCGGACAATCCCTCGGTTCCCATAACGATCGGGCAGATTGTCGCCGAAGCCCGCCGCTGCGCCGACGCCGGCGCCTCGATTCTTCACGTGCATGCACGGAGTGAGGACGGCACGCCTACGTGGCGCCCGGAAATTTATCAGGCGATCATCGAAGGCATTCGTTCAAGTTGTCCCGGTTTGTTGATTTCCGGATCCACCAGCGGACGCCTCTGGTCGGATTTTGACAAACGCTCCGCCATGCTGGACTGCCGGCCGGATCTGGCCTCGCTCACGCCCGGTTCCATGAATTTTCCGGCGGCGGCGTCGGTGAATCCTCCTCAAATTGTCTGTCAACTGGCCACCGCCATGAAGGAACGCGGTGTGGTGCCGGAACTGGAATTCTTTGAAATCGGCATGATTGACTACGTGCGCGATTACATGATTCCCCGGGAATTCCTTCAGGCCCCGTTTTACGCTAATTTGCTTCTGGGATCGCTGGGCACATTGGCCGCCTCCGCCCGCAATCTGATCCATATGGTGGATGCGTTGCCGGCCGGCACGGTCTGGTCGGCTGCCGGCATCGGCCGTTTTCAATTTCCCGTCAACAATCTGGCCATCGCCATGGGCGGCCACGTGCGCGTCGGCCTGGAAGACAATCTTTGGATGGACGCGGAAAAAACCGACCCGGCCACCAACGTCCGGCTCATCGAGCGGGTCGTCCGGGTGGCGCAAGCCATCGGGCGCCCCATCGCCAGCCCGGCCGACGCACGGCGCATCCTCGGCATGAAGAAAAATGACCGCCATTTGGTTGAAGACAAATCAATCCATCCGGACCAGATCCCCCAAATCGTCGGGGTTGTTTTGGGTCAGTGAATCGGCCGGGGTCAAAATCCAATCATGCTGTCGGGACAACCGGTGTCCAACCGGGGATTCAAAATCGCCGGTGGCAGCATTTTGCATTTTGTTTCTGTGGCAGTTCACATTGGGATTGGCTTACAAACGCTCAGTGGATATTTGGCGGACCTTTTTCTGCTGGCAGAGCGCCAGAGGGCTGGCGCACTCCAGGACGCTTCGCGCATTTTTGCAAACATCGTGTCAGGCGCGGCGTCTTGGACTTCGGCGGCCCTCCGCCGCTTTTCCCGCAGCCTATTAAACGGTGCCCCTGTTACCTGGAATAGCGTTAATTTCCAGGCCACGTTTCCAACTGAAACTCATTGAAGATATTCACCTCAAGAAGTACTTTCGGTCGCCTGTGAAGATCGTGTTATCAAAAACCAATAAGTCAGCTTTGCCTGCGGGGAAGAACTCCCCTCTTGTTGCGCCATGATTGATTCCGTTTCCGAGACCGCCGGGGCTGCCGCCGACTTGAAAAAAACGCGCCGAAAGAAAGCCGCGCAACAGCATGGCCCCACCGTTGACCGCCTGCCACCCCATTCGCCCGAGGCTGAGATGGGTGTGCTGGGCTGCGTCCTGCTTTCACCGAACGAGTGCATGGGTGAATGCCTGGAAAAAATCCGGGGGGACGGCAAGGACGTTTTTTACGACCTGCGGCATCAGACGATCTTCGAGGCGCTCGTGACCATGTTCGACACGCGCGAGGCGATTGATGTCATCACAGTCCAGCAGCGGCTCAAGGACCAGCAGCTCCTCGAACAGGTCGGCGGCATCGCCTATCTGGCGCAGTTGCAGGACGCCGTGCCGAGCGCGGCGAATCTTTCCTACTACCTGGAAATCGTCCGCGAGAAATTCCTGCTGCGGAAAATGATCCACACCTGCACGGACGTGGTCGGGCGGGTCTATGATTACGAGGGCGACGTGGACGCGCTGATGGACGAGGTGGAGCGCGACGTGCTGCGCATCAGCGAAGCGCGCGTGCAGGGCAGCGTGCTGGGCGTCAAGGAACTGGTGGGCAAGGCCATCGGGACCATTGAAAATTATTTCAGCCGCAAGGGCGTGTTGAACGGATTGGGGACGGGCTTTGCGGACCTGGACCGCATGACGGACGGTTTGCACGGCAGCGAAATGATTGTCATCGCCGCGCGGCCGTCGATGGGCAAAACGTCCCTCGCGATGAACATTGTGGAACACGTGGTGCTGGAGCAGAAGCTGCCGGCGGGCGTATTCAGCTTGGAAATGAGCGCGGAGTCGCTGGTGTTGCGCATGATGTGTTCGGTCGCGCGGGTGAACCTGCGCAGCATCCGCGAAGGCTTCATGAGCGAGTCGGATTTCCCAAAGCTGACCAGCGCGGCGGGCCGGCTGGCCAACGCGCCGTTGTTCATCGACGATTCGGCGGGGCTTTCGATTCTGCAACTGCGGGCGCGGGCGCGGCGGCTGGCCCAACAGCACGGCGTGAAGCTTTTTGTGATTGATTATTTGCAATTGCTGCATTCTACTGCGCGTCGCTCACAGGAGAACCGGCAGCAGGAAATAGCGGATATTTCCAGCGGCATCAAGGCGCTGGCGAAGGAATTGAAGGTGCCGGTGCTGGTTTTGAGCCAATTGAACCGCGAACTGGAGAAGGACAAGAGCCGCAAACCGCGTTTGTCCGATTTGCGGGAATCGGGCGCGATTGAACAGGATGCGGACGTGGTGGGTCTGTTGTACAAGCCGAACGCCGGTGATGACGAAGAAGGCGCCGCCGTGGAAGAGCCGGATGGTCTGCCGGTCAATCTGTTGATTGCCAAGCAGCGCAACGGCCCCACGGGCGACGTGAATTTAACCTTTTTGAAGCCGTACACTCGTTTTGAAAGCGCAGCCAAAGTCAGTGATGAAGACGTGCCGGTGGACCGATAGACGATGAAATATATTTTCCGCCTTTTCGGGGCCTGGCTGTTGCTGGCCTGTGCACCGGTCCTGTGGGCGCAGCCCACCGGACCGAAAATTGACCGGGTGGATGTGAAGTATGTCGGCCCCGCCTCCGTCAGTGAACAATTCGTCCGCGCGAACATCCGGACCAAGGCCGGCGACACCTATTTTCCCGCCGCCACCGAAGATGACATTCACGCCCTCTATACCACCGGACAGTTTTACAACATTCGCGCCACGTTGGATCAGGGCGACAGCGGCGGCGTGATCCTCACTTACACCGTCCAGGCAAGGCCGCGGCTGACGGACATCAAAATCGAGGGCAACAAGAAGGTCAGCGCCTCCAAAATCCGGAAAAAAATCACCGTCAAAACCGGCCAGCCCCTGGATGAGCAGAAGCTGTTCACCGACAGCCAGGAAATCAAGAAGCTTTACGAAAAGTACGGTTACGCCGGCTCGCAGGTCAAATATGTCCCCAACATCGATGAAACCACCGGACGCGGCAGCGTCACCTTTGAAATCACCGAGGCGCCGAAGATCAAGATCGTGTCGCTCGATTTCATTGGTGCGGCGGCCTTCACCCAGAAGCAACTGCGCGGACAGCTCAAGACCAAGCGGCACTGGATGTGGTCCTGGCTGACGGGCAACGGCGTGTACAAGGAGGACCAGTTCGAGGATGACCGCGACCTGCTCACCGATTATTACCACAATCATGGCTATCTTGATTTTGAAATTAAAAACGTGAGGCTCGACCACCCGAACACCAACTCGATGGTGATCCGCTTTTTCGTTTATGAAGGACGGCAATACAAGGTCGGTTCCATCACCTTCACCGGCAACACACTTTTCAACCCGGAGGAAATCCATCGGGGGCTGCAAGCCGTCCATGATTTTCAGCGTTCCAAGGCCAAACTGGGTCCACACGGCCTGGCGATGGACTCCGCCGACATTTTCACCCCCGACGGCCTGGACAAGGACACGCAGGCCATCGAGGATTTTTACGGCAGCAAAGGTTATATTGACGTGATCCGGGGACCGGGCCTGCGCGCCGTGTACATTCCGAACGTGGAAACGGGCACGATGGACCTGGAATTTCGCATCCGGGAAGGCCAGAAATCCCACGTCGAGCGGATCGACATTCGGGGCAATGAAAAAACGAAGGACAAGGTCATCCGCCGGGAACTGGCCATCTCGCCAGGTGAGGTGTTTGACATGGTGCGCGTCAAGATCAGCCAGGAACGCCTCGAGGGCCTGCAATATTTCTCCAAGGTGGATCTGCGGTCGGAGGCGACCGATCCGCCGATTGCCGGGCGCAAGGATTTGATCGTGAACGTGGAGGAGGAGAACACGGGCAATTTCATGCTCGGCGCCGGCTTCAGTTCGGTGGACGCGCTGGTCGGTTACGTCGAAGTATCGCAGGGGAATGCCGATTTGTTCCACCCGCCGACGTTCACCGGCGCCGGCCAGAAACTGCGCTTGTTCCTCCAGATCGGCACCCAGCGCCAGGACTACGAACTGTCATTCGTCGAACCCTGGTTTTTGAACCGCAAGCTCGCGTTCGGCGTGGATCTTTACCGGCACCAATTGGACTTTGAAAGTCCCAACAATATTTACAATGAGAACCGGACCGGCCTGCGCCTGAGCCTGACCCGCGCATTATGGAGCGATTTTTTCATCGGCAGCATCAGTTACACGCTCGAAGACGTGGGGATCGACCTGAACGACGGGTTTTACGGTGATCACATTATAGTGAATGGTGGTGTCCCATCACCGGTTCAACGGAATGTGCCGAACGACATCCTGGCTCAAACCGGTGATCATTTGTACAGCCGCTTCGGCGCCACTATTGCCTATGACACCCGCAATAGCACCCGACTGCCGAACCGTGGCCAGCGAACAGAATTCGACCCCGAATTCAACGTCGGCGACACCACGTATTACAAACTGGATGTCAAGACAGCCTGGTATTTCCGGGGGCTTTTACCCAGTCATGTGCTCGAGTTGATCGGACGTGCCGGGGTCGGAGATAGCGTAGGCAGCGGTGACGTACCGTTTTATGACCGTTACTACCTTGGCGGCCTCTATTCCCTGCGCGGTTTCAAATTCCGCAGCATTGCGCCGCGTGAAACACCGCTTTTATCCACTGTAACGGAGGACCCCATTGGTGGGGATACCTCCTGGTTCGGATCCGTTGATTACAGCCTTCCCATTTTTGAAAAGGACAACGGTCCCGGCGTGCGCTTCGTCCTGTTCTACGATATCGGCGCCGTTTATCCGAAGGCATTTTCGTTGTCCGGAGCCAATTTTGACGATGACTGGGGCATGGGCTTGCATATCAACATTCCCAAACTCGGCCCTTTGCGGCTTGAATATGGCATTCCGATCCACCATGATTCATTTAACGGGGCCTCCGGCCGGTTCCAGTTCGGTGTCGGCTGGCAACGTCCTTTTTAAGATGATTCATTCTGCAAGAAAAATCCTGGCGGCGGGACTTGCCGGGCTGGCTTCGGGCCTGCTGTCGTCGTCGGCCGCGGCCGCCACACCCATGGCCATGCCGGCCAACCTGCCACTTTACTTTGAAGCCAACCAGGGCCAGGCCAATATTCCAGCGCAATTCATTGCCCGCGGCCGCGATTATCAGTTCTCGGTTTCACCGGTTGAAGCCCACATCGCGCTTCGCCAGACCGGCGCCCAGCCCGCTGCCGTACGCATGCAATTTGTCGGCGCCAATCCGCAGGCACTCATCCGGGGTGATGCCGAATTGCCCGGTAAAATCAATTACCTCACCGGCAGCAATCCCGCGCAATGGCGTACGGGCGTACCCATGTTCGCCCAGGTCCGCGTTGGCGAACTTTATCCGGGTGTCAATCTGGTTTACTACGGCAATCAGCAGTTGCTCGAATACGATTTTACCGTAGCGCCGGGTGCCAACCCCCAGGCCATCGCCATGCACTTTGATGGAGTGGACAAGATTTCAAGCAGCTCACAGGACGAACTGATTCTTAGTCTGGCGGGGGGCGAAGTCCGGCAGCCCAAACCGGTGATTTACCAGATGATGGGGAATGTGCGAAAAGAAATAAAAGGCGGTTATCGAATCGTGGATGCGCACACCGTCGCCTTTGCAATTGGAGCCTATGATAACAGCCAGCCGTTGGTCATTGATCCTGTTTTGAGTTACTCGACTTTTTTCGGCGGCAGCGCCGGGGAAACGGGTTATTCCGTGGCTTTGGATACCAATGGCAACGTTTACATGACCGGCCAGACCCTTTCCACACAATTTAGCCCAAGCCGGCCTTTTACCACCAACGCGTTCCAGAAAAATTTCGCCGGAGGCAGTTTGACCGGGGACGCCTTTGTCTTCAAGCTGAATGCAGCGTCGGGCCAGCCGGCCTACATTACCTATCTCGGCGGCAGCGTTGACGACGGAGCTTTCGGCATAGCTGTGGATTCCGCCGGCAACGCCTACGTCACCGGTTTTACGGATTCGCCCAATTTTCCAACTTCGACCAACGCACTTTACAAAAACATCAGCGGAATATTCCTCCCGAGCTTTGGTAGTTATCTGGTTGACGCCTTCGTGACGGAATTGGATGCCAGCGGCTCCAATCTGGTTTATTCAACCTATCTCGGTGGTTCCAGCTCTGACAGCGGCATGGCGATTGCCGTGGATGCGACAGGAAATGCCTATGTGACCGGCTATACTTATTCCAGTAATTTCCCGACCATCAACGCGCTGCAGAGCAAACTGGCCTGCACCAATTCCTTTTTCTTTAATGCCAACGCCTTCATCGCCAAAATTAGTCCCGGCGGCACAAACCTGGCCTATTCCACTTACTTCGGCGGCAACAATTTTGACCAAGGCAAAGGCATTGCCGTGGATACCAATGGATTTGTCTATGTGACCGGTTTCACCGCCTCAACGAATTTTCCCGCCACCAACGGGTTCCAACAATTCTTGAACGGTTCAAGCAGCTTCACCTTGAGCGACGACGCTTTTGTGGCCAAATTTGATCCCACCGGCGCCAACCTGATTTATTCGACGCTTCTGGGCAGCCCCAGTAGCGACGCGGCCAATGGCATCGCCGTTGACAACACCGGCGCCGCTTATGTCACCGGGTGGACCGTTTCATCCAATTTCCCAAACACGGTCGGCTCAACCGTGACTGGACTCTCCTCCTTCCTGGCCACCAACACTTCCCTCGGCATCCTGGTTACAAATGCGTTTCTCACCAAAATCACCAATGGAACGCGGGCGGGCATCGCCTGGTCGGCGCTGTTCGGCGGTAATGGCGCAGACGTGGGCAACAGTGTGGCGGTGGACCCGGCCGGCGAAGTATTTGTGACCGGCTCGGCTTCCTCGATCAATTTCCCCATCTTCAATGTCCCCGCCTTGATGCGCTATCCCAATTCCGGCGTGAGCGACGCGTTCGTTATCGGGTTCAACACCAATGCCACCTCGCTGCTTTATTCCACCTATCTGGGCGGCCAAGGCAATGATTATGGATATGGCATCGCGGTTTACACCAATGGCGATGCCTACGTCGTAGGCCAGACGCTTTCCGCAAACTTCCTAACCAACAACGCCGTTTTTCCCACCCTGAATGGCCCGAGCGACGCTTTTCTTGCCAAAATCAAGTTAACGCTGAATCCGACGGTAATTACGACACAACCAGCCAGCCAATCAGTTCCGGTGGGTACGAGAGTGACATTCCAGGTCTTCGGATCTGCGGAGATACCTCTTCATTTGCAATGGCAATATGATGGGATTGACCTGGTTAACGGACCAAACATCAGCCAAGCAACCAACTTCAGCAGTTTGATCATCCTCAGCGCACAGATAACCAACAGCGGATTCTACTCGCTGATCATCACGAACTATACGGGGTCGGTGACTAGTGCCCTGGCCGAGCTGACGGTGACGAATATGCCGCCGACAATCCTGACGAATCGCCAACCGATAAGCCAGACGAACGGGGTTGGAACCACTGCGACCTTCGCGGTCACCGCAACCGGAACGGCGCCGTTGAGGTACCAATGGCAATTCGAAGGGACGAACCTCGTGAATGGAACCAAGTTCAGTGGCGTGACCAACAGTGTGCTGACCATCAGCAATGTGCAGCCGACCAACGGCGGGAACTACACGGTCATCGTCACAAATATTGCCGGCTCAGTGACCAGTTCCAATGCCGTCCTGACGGTGCAGACAACACCAATAATTATAGTGCAACCGGTAACCAACCAGTCAATAGCGGTGGGATCGACGGCAGCCTTTGTCGTCACCGCCATCGGAACGGTGCCGTTGAGGTACCAGTGGCAGGTGAACGGCACGAACCTGGTAAACGGAGGTCACATCAGCGGCGCGACCACCAACCTGCTGATCATCAGCAATGCGCAGACAACCAACAGTGGAAACTACACGGTCATCATCACAAACATTTCCGGATCAGTGACCAGTTCCAATGCCGTCCTGACTGTGACGAATACCCCGCCGAGGATCACCGTGCAACCAATCAGCCAAACGAACGGGGTGGGAACAACTGTGACTCTGGCAGTCACCGCGACCGGGACAGCGCCGTTGAGTTACCGCTGGCAGGTGAATGGCACCAATCTGGTAAACGGTGGCCACTTCAGCGGCGTGACCACCAACGTATTGACCATCAGCACCGTGCAGTTGACCAACGCCGGAAACTACACGGTGATCGTCACCAATTTCGGCGGCTCGGTGACCAGTTCCAATGCCATACTGACGGTGCTATCAGCGCCGGTGATTACCGTGCAACCGGCAACCAACCAGTCAATCGCGGTGGGTTCGACGGCAACCTTTGCCGTCACCGTCATCGGCACGGTGCCGCTGCGGTACCAGTGGCAGGTGAACGGGACGAACCTGGTGAATGGTGGGCATATCAGTGGCGCGACCACCAACTTGCTGATCATCACCAATGCTCAGACGACCAACAGCAGCTCCAACTACACGGTTGTCGTTACGAACATTTCAGGCTCGGTTACCAGTACACTTGCCAGCCTGACGGTGACCAATATCCCACCGGCGATCACCGTGCAACCGATAGGCCAGACAAATGCGGCGGGATCGAACGTAACCTTGCTGGTGACCGCGACCGGCACGGCTCCGTTGAGTTATAACTGGCAGGTGAATGGGACCAATTTGGTCAATGGAGGCTCCATCAGTGGCGCGACCACCAACAAGTTGATCATCACGAATGCGCAGACAACCAACAGCGGCATCTACACGGTCATAGTCACCAATTTTGGAGGCACGGCGACCAGTTCGAATGCCGTCGTGTTGCTGACGAACATTCCACCAACAATCACACTGCAGCCAACGAACCAGACGATCAATTTGGGATCGCCGGTGACCTTCGTGGTCACCGCCATCGGGCCGGGGCCGTTGAATTACCAATGGCAGATGAATGGCACGAACCTGGTAAATGGTGGCTCCATCACTGGCGCAACAACCAATGTGTTCAAGATCAGCAGCACGCAGACGAATAACGCCGGAAACTATGCGGTCGTCGTCACCAATTTGGGCGGCTCGGTGACCAGTTCCGTTGTCACCCTGACGGTGTTGGCCGCACCGGTGATCACTGTGCAACCGATCAGCCAAACAAACGCGGTGGGATTGACCATGAGCTTTGCCGTCACCGCCACCGGGATGACGCCGTTGAGTTACCACTGGCGGGTGAACGGCACGAACCTGGTGAACGGCGGTCAAATCAGTGGCGCAACTACCAACGTCCTGACGATCAGCAATGCGCAAACAACCAACAGCGGCACCTACATGGTCGTTATTACAAATCTTGCAGGGTCGGTGACCAGTTCGAATGCGGATTTGTCGGTGACGAATATCGCGCCAACGATCACCGTGCAACCGATCAGCCAGACAAACGGAGTGGGAACAACCGTAATTTTGGCGGTCACCGCGACCGGGACGGCCCCGTTGAGTTACCACTGGCAACTGGAAGGAACGAACCTGGTGAATGGCGGCCGGATCAGTGGCGCCACCACCAATGTGTTGTCCATCAGCACCGTGCAACCGACCAATGGCGGGAACTACACCGTGATCGTCACCAATTTTGGTGGCTCGGTGACCAGTTCGGTTGCCGCCCTGACGGTGCAAGCGTCGCCGATAATTGTTTTGCAACCCACCAACCAGTCACTGGCGGTGGGATCAACAGCAATATTTGCCGTCACCGCCATTGGAACGGTGCCATTGAGTTATCATTGGCAGGTGAACGGAACGAACCTGGTCAATGGCGGTCAGATCAGTGGCGCGACCACCAACGTCCTGTTCATCAGCAACGCGCAGACAACCAACAACGGTAACTATACGGTCGTCGTCACGAATATTTCCGGCTCGGTCACCAGTTCCAATGCCGCCCTGACGGTGACCAATATCTCGCCAACGATCATCTCCTTGCAGCCGACGAACCAAGCGTTGCCGGCCGGATCGAATGTAACTTTTGTGGTAACCGCGACCGGGACGGCACCTTTGGGTTACCGCTGGCAGTTGAACGGGACGACTCTGACAAATGGCGGCTCCATCAGCGGCGCGACCACCAATGTGTTGAAGATTAGCAATGCCCAGATAACCAACAGCGGAACCTACACGGTCATTGTCACCAATTTTGGCGGCTCGGCGACCACCAATGCTTTCCTGACGGTGGCATCGGCGCCGGTGATCCTGGTGCAACCGACGGACCAGTCGGCGGGAGTGGCATCATCTGCAAGCTTTGCCGTCACCGCCGTCGGGTTATTGCCGTTGAGCTATCAATGGCAGGTGAACGGCACGAACCTGATAAATGGAAATTACAACGGAGGTTTCATCACTGGGGCGACCAACAATGTGCTGACCTTTGGCAATGTACAACTGATCAGCAGCAACTTTTACTCGGTCGTCATCACAAACCGCGCCGGGTCGGTGACCAGTTCCAACGCCCTTCTGACGGTGACGAATGTCCCGCCGGCCATTACGCTGCAGCCGACCAATCAGACGGTGGGAGTGGGGTCAACGGTGACCCTGATTGCCAATGCAACGGGAACGGTCCCGTTGAGTTTCCAATGGCAGGTGGATGGCATTAACCTTGTGGACGGGACAAATTTGGTGACTGGAGGCATCTTCAGTGGTTCCACCACCAATAAGTTGACCATCAGCAATGCGCAAACAACCAACAGCGGCAGTTACACGCTCATCGTCACGAACATTGCCGGGTCGGTGACCAGTTCCAATGCGGTACTGACAGTGACGAATGTTGCCCCGACGATCATCGTGCAGCCGGTTACCCGGACGGTGGGGGCGGGATCGACCGTAGCCCTGACGGTCTTCGTAACCGGGACGGCCCCGTTGAATTACCAGTGGCTGCTCGAAGGAACCAACCTGGTGGACGGAGGCCAGATCAACGGTGCGATCAGCAACAGATTGACCATCAGCGATGCGCAGGTAACCAACAGCGGCAGCTACTCGCTCATCGTCACGAACCTGGCCGGGTCCGCGACCAGTTCCAATGCCGTCCTGACGGTGACGAATGCCCCGCCAACGATCATCGTGCAACCAATCAGCCAGACGAACGGAGTGGGAACAACTGTGACCCTGGCCGTCACCGCCATTGGCACGGACCCGTTGAGTTACCAGTGGTTGCTCGGAGGAACCAACCTGGTGGATGGAGGCCAGATCAATGGCGCGATCAGCAACATACTGACCATCAGCAATGCGCAGTTGACCAACGACGGAACCTATTCGGTCATCGTCACAAACATTCTCGGGTCGGTGACCAGTTCCAATGCCGTTCTGACGATGTCGAATGTCCCGCCGACGATCACCCTGCAACCGACCAACCAGACCGTGGGCGTGGGATCAACCGTGACCCTGGCGGTCGCAGCAACCGGGACGTCGCCGCTGAATTACCAATGGCAGTTGGAAGGAACCAACCTGGTGGATGGAGGCCAGTTTGATGGCGCGATCAGCAACATACTGACCATCACCAATGTGCAGTTTACCAACAACGGAAATTACACGGTCATCGTCACGAACGTAGCCGGGTCGGCGACCAGTTCTAACGCGGTTTTGGCGGTGGTTCTGCCCGCGCTGAGTTTCGGGAAGATCATCGATGCCGGGGGCGGCAGTTTTGTATTGAGCGGCACCGGTGGTGGAAGCAACGGCACCTATTACGTGCTGATCTCGTCCAATCTCGCGGTGCCGCTGACCAACTGGACGCTCATGGCGACCAACCAATTTGATGGCCTGGGCAATTTCATCTTCACCAACACCGCGCAAACCAACGCGCCGCAGGAGTTCTATTTGCTGCAAATGCCCTGATTTTGCCTGCGCCCCGTCACCCACTGCCAGTTTTCAGTTGGCGACACGTGTGAAATTTGCTTTCCTGATGCCCATGAAATTTTTACGTACGACCCTTTTGACCATTTCGTTGCTGGCCTTTTTAAGCGTTCCCGCGCACGCCCAGACCAAAATCGGCACGGTGGACCTGCGCAAACTGTTTGACGGTTATTGGAAAACCAAGCAGGCGCAGGCGGCTCTCAACGACCGGAAAACGCAACTCGACAAGGACGACAAGGGCATGCGCGAAGACCTGAAGAAGGGCAGTGATGACTACCAGAAGCTCTTGGAGCAGGCGAACGACCAGGCCATTTCCGCCGACGAACGCGACCGGCGCAAAACGGCTGCCGCAGACAAACTGAAGGCATTGCAGGATTCCAAAAACGCCCTTGATTCCTTCGAACGCCAGGCGCAGGTCACCCTGTCCGAACAGGGCCAGCGGATGCGCGAAAACATCCTTACCGAAATCAAGGCCGCCGTCGCCACCCAGGCCCGGTCCGCAGGTTACACGATGGTCATTGATGCCGCGGCGGAAACCGCCAACGCCACCACCGCCGTGGTTTTTAGCAACGGCGAAAACGATCTGACAACCGCTGTTCTCAAACAACTCAACGCCGGCGCGCCCATCGGCAGCCTGTCCTCCCCGGTGACGCCCTCGCCGTCATCGTTGTTGTACGGCACCAACCAGCCCTGAGAGCCTGTCTAAAAGTAGTGGCGGGCGTCCCGCCTGCCGTAGAGGGTGGCATCCTGCCGCCCGGAAAAACCGCTCGCGTTACGGCAACGCTCATATTTTACAAGGCTGGCGGTGGAAGACGGTTTTTCGCCGGGCTGGAAGCCACGGCTCTACGTCAGCCAAGTTGGCTGACACTACGATCCTCAGACAAGCTCTGAGGCCCCGCCTCAACTGGCACTCAACCGCTGCACCGGCTTCTCGAAAAGCATCCGGTGCGATTCCTCCAGAATCCCGGGAATCCGGCCGGCGAACGGGCTGTGACTCAATAACGGCTGCAGGTTCACTTCGCGGATCTTCGCCGCATTTTCGCCCGGAAACCAATGGTCCGCCTGGCCCAGCAGATTGTATCTCATCTTGCCCCAGGCCACCAAGTCGAGTGACTTGGCGTAGGTCCACAGGCGGAGAATTTCCGACACATTGATCTGTCCGGGCACGTTGTCGAAATTCGGCAGGCCTTCAAACCACCGCGCGCACCAGTCCGCGCCCAGCGCGCGCTCCATTTCCGCCCGCAGCCGTTCTTCCATCGGTGCGATGGTCTCCGGAATCCGGTCGTAATATTTCAACGCGGCGATGTGCTCGTCAAAATCACCGGGCCGCGCCGCGCCGCAACTTAACGTGTGCACCTCCGTGCGTTCCAGGCAATAAAGGTCGTTGAACACCATCGGTGAAAGCGGTGCGCACAAATCGACCATTTTTTTCGGCGGCTCGTACAGTTTCCCCCCCTTGTCATTCGGGCTGATGATGAACACCCCCATGTCGAGCCGGTGCGCGGCCTCAATTGTGGACCAGTTCAGGTCGTTGACGAAATACCAGTGGACGTTGAAGTAATCGAACTCACCGGTGTTGACGGAGTCGAGAATGACGTCCGTCGTCGCGTGCGTGGAGAAACCAATGAACCGCGCCCTGCCCTCCTTCTGCAACCTGCGCGCCGCGGCCAGGCAACCGTCCGGCTTCAGCGACCATTCCAGCAGCTCACGATTGTTGATGCCGTGCAACGAGAGCAAATCCACGTAGTCGAGCTTCAGATATTTCATCGAGGTCTCGAACGTTTCGAGAAATTCCTTCGCCACCGCCTTCGGGGCAACCTTGGTCTGGACGATGATTTTGTCGCGCGCCAGCTTCGGGAGCACGTTGCCCAACTGCATTTCGGAGGTGCCGTAGCCGCGCGCGGTTTCGATGTGGTTGATGCCCAGCTCAATGGCGCGATGGATGGTGGCCTCGAGGTTTTCCTGGTTTTCTCGCGGGACATCCTTCGGATCCACGTCCTGCCACTTGAATTGATAGCGCATGCCCCCGCACGAAATTACAGGCATCGACAGTTCCGTCCGTCCAAAACGACGATATTTCATCGGAGCGAAAATAGGTGACCCCCCGGCCCGTGGCAAGCAGGCGCGCCCAATTTGCCTTCAAAAATCGCTTGCCTCGGCGCCTCCCGCCGCATATAGTCTGCGCTCTTTTGCGATAAAGATTTAAAGATTTTATGCGACGACCCAAAGGCATCAAGACGAAGAAGTCCGTGGCCAAACGTTTCAAGATTACCGGCACCGGAAAAGTCATGCGTTCCAGCGCCGGCCGACGGCATCTGGCCCAGACCAAAAGCCCCAAGCGCCGGCGCCGTCTCCGCGGCTCCACGGCGGTGCATTCCACCGACGCGTACCGCATCACGCAAAACCTGCCGTTCAGCCACTGATTTCCTGAATTCGGCCCCAGAACCAAGACGCCAGAACCCAGCACCCAAAATTTTATGCGAGTTACCAACGCCGCCGCCTCCCGCAAACGTCGCAAACGGATGGTCACAGCCGCCAAAGGCTACCGGATGCGCCGCTCCAAACTGTACCGTTACGCGTCCGACGCCGTGGACCATGGCCGTCAATATGCCTATCGCGATCGCCGCACCAAGAAACGCAATTTCCGTTATCTCTGGCAGATCCGCATCAACGCCGCCGCCCGCGCCGCCGGCCTGACCTACAGCCGCTTTATCGAGGGCCTCAAGGCCGCCAAATGCGCGCTCGACCGCAAGGTGCTGGCCGACCTCGCCGCGACCGATGCCGCCGCCTTCAACGAGCTGGTCAATCTCGCCAAAAACGCGCTGAAGGCCAAACCGGCCGCCACCCTGGCGAAGGCATAACCGGGTTCAATTACAAATCTCAACGGGCGGCCCGAAAAGGCTCGCCCGTTTTTCTTTTGTTTCCGTCCTCCATCCTCTATTCTCCGTCCTCGATTCATATGGGATTCCTCGATGACATTGAGCCGCTTAAACAGACCGCCCTGGCGGATTTAAAAGCCGCGCCCGACCTTGCCGCGCTGGAACAGACCAAGGGCGGCTGGATCGGGCCCAACGGCAAATTCACCGCGCTGATGAAACAGCTCGGCACGCTTTCCAAGGAGGAAAAGCCCGCCGCCGGCAAACTCATCAATGCCGCCAAGGTCGAAT
>Ga0265320_10000943_pt1 | contig 21701 bp, 31 predicted proteins | sample 4827metaG_FD_202087 | JGI IMG/M metagenome (GOLD analysis project Ga0265320, IMG submission 202087) | Rhizosphere microbial communities from Carex aquatilis grown in University of Washington, Seatle, WA, United States - 4-8-27 metaG | ecosystem: Host-associated > Plants > Roots > Rhizosphere >...
GGATGAATCCATGACGCAGGAACTCGAAGTGAATCACAACATCGAGAAGAACAACGTCCGGGCTGTAAAAAGCCTGTTCCCCGGCAAGACCGGCCCACTGGCACCGCTGCGCAAACTCGTCGGCCAAGCCCGCAAGCGGCATCTCTCGCTCACCTTCGAGGGCTTCGGCGACAGCCGGCTCCTCGTCGTGTCCGAGCACCAACGCTACCTCGACGCCATGGAGAACTTCCAGCGCGACTTCAACCGCGTGGCGGCGGAATTCATTTCGTCCTACGACTACCATCTGGCGACCGAGCGCATGGCGAAAAACGGCAGCTTCCGCGAGGACGATTACCCCATGCGCGAAAAGCTGCCCGAAATGTTCGCGTTCGACGCGACCATCCTGCCGCTGCCCGAGCCGAACCAATTCCTGCGCCTGGCCCTGGGCGAGGAGCTGCAGCAGAAATACGCCAATCAAGCGAACAGCGCCATTGAGCGCATCCGCCGCGAGACCTACCGCAACATGATGGACCTCATTTCGCAGACGGCCGCGAGCCTTGCGGGAGATGGTCCGATTGTGGATTCCGAGAACAAGAAAGGCCCGCTGGCGAAGCTGCGCGAGTATTTGGAGCGCGTGCCTTCGCTGAACATCACCGACGACCCAGAAATCACGCGGTTGTATCAGGCCGCGAAGGCCCAACTCGACGTGAGCACGGAGGCCCTGCGCCTCAGTGAAACCGTCCGCCACCAGACCGCGAACAAAGCGGCGAACCTCGTTCGCCAGTTCGGCGCCGTCGGCGCCCGCAAGATTGCGGTGTAACCCATTACTCCCATGCAAATCTACGAAGGCAAAATCTCTTATACACCGGTGGGCGAAATGGATGGCTCGGACTGTAGCCGACCGTATGACGCCTACCGGTATATCAAAGATGCGTTCGCGCCCTATCCAGTGCAGGAAACCGCTTGGGTGATTCTACTGAACCGAAAGCAAAAAGTACTGGGCCGCGTGATGCTCTCGCTTGGCACCTTGTCCAGCACGCTGATGGGTGAAAAAGAAGTATTCCGCGCCGCCATCATGGGTCACGCGGCCGCCATTGTCGTGTGCCACAATCATCCCAGTGGTGACCCCGGACCCAGCGCGTCGGACTTCGAGATTACCCGCAAATTGCGCGCCTGCGGCGAGTTTCTGGATCTCCCAGTGCTCGACCACATCATCGTCGGCGACCCGTCCGCGGACCCGCGTGGCGTCGGCTTCTACAGCTTCCGCGACGCCGGGATGCTCGCCTGATTCCCCAACCGTAAACCCCAAACCGTAAACCAACATCCCATGAGCCACATCACAGCAATCACCGTTCAGATAAAAAGCCTCGCCGCCCTCCGGGCCGCGGTCGCTGAATTCGGCGCTGAATTCATCGAAGGCAAGACCACCTACGAATGGTATGGCCGCACCACCGGTCCCGTTCCCGCCGGCCTGAAGGCCGAAGAACTCGGCAAATGCAGCCACGTCATTCGCATCCCCGGTGTGAAATACGAAATCGGCGTCGTTCACCGTCCCGACGGCACCTACACCCTTGCCTACGATTCGTGGGGCGATGGCCAAGGGCTCCTCAAGAAATTCGGCGAGGGCTGCGGCAAGCTCGTCCAGTCCTACGCCGTCCACACCGCCACCATGGCTGCGAAGGCGAAGGGGATGCTCGTGCGCCGACAGACCCAAGACAACGGCGCTATCAAACTTGTCATCACCCAAGCGTAAACTCACCACCATGTCCCAATCCATCGAAGTCATCGTCACCCCGTCCGGCGAAATCGTCATTGAGGCCGTGGGCTTCAAGGGCGGCGCCTGCGAGAAAGCCACCGCCGCGATCGAGCAAGCCCTCGGGGTTGCCCGCGCGAAACGCCGCAAGCCTGAGTTCAATCAGCAAGCGGCTCCCATCACGAAGCAGCAATCCATCGGCCGATGAACGCCGTCACCACCCTCACCATCGACTGCGCAGGCATTGCCCGGGGGCTCTACACCGACGCCCTCGACCTGCGCCAGTTGGGCTCTCTCCGCATGGAGCGGGCCTCTGTCGTCGAGTTCAAGCACACGACCCAGCAATGGGAAGTGCGCACGCCCGACGGCAAGCGCGTCCTCTTTTCCGACTCCAACCGCGAGGAATGCCTTCGCTGGGAGCGGGAATTCTTCACCCAATAAACCAACACCATGAAAGACCGCATCGCCTCGTATCTCCGCGCCGGGTATCCCGGCCTCTACCTCGTCTCGCACGAGGAACAGCGCGTCGAAGCCGAAGTCCTCGCCGCTGCCAAGAAAATCGGCTTCTCCGTCTGGGCATGGAGCCTGTGCTCCAGCCTGATTGATGTCGCCAATGGCAAAGTCGTCCCCGAAAAGGAAGACCCCATCGCCATGTTGGAGCACGTCAACACCATCACTGAAAAGTCGGTGGTGCTGCTGCGTGACTTCCACACCATGATGGACGACCGCAACCCGGTGCTCTCCCGCAAGCTGCGCGAGACGCTGCAAACGGCCAAGACCCGTAACGTGGCACTCGTCATTGTCGGCTGTCGCGTTGTCCTCCCGCCCGAGCTGGAAAAGGAAATCACCGTCCTTGAGTTCAAATTGCCCGGCCGCGAGCAACTGGCGGAAGTGCTCGATACGCTTTGCAGCGCGTCCCAGATTCCCTTGCTCGTCGGCGAGACCCGCGACGCCGCGCTCGACGCCGCCCGCGGACTGACCACGGTGGAAGCCGAAGCCGCATTTGCGCTCTCCCAAATCGAGATGGGCAGCATCCACCCCGACGTGATCTCCCGAGAGAAGGCGGCGACCGTGAAGAAGAACGGCCTGCTGGAAATCGTGGATACCAACATCTCGCTCGACGACATCGGCGGGCTGGACGAAATCAAATCGTGGCTGATGAAGCGCCGCCGTGCCTTCGGCTTGGACGCGGTGAAATACAAGCTGCCCACGCCGAAGGGCTTCCTCGCCCTCGGGCCGCCCGGCTCCGGCAAGAGCCTCTTGGCGAAGGCCACCGCGAAGAGCCTCAACGTGCCCCTGCTCAAACTCGACGCTGGCAAGCTCTTCGGTTCCCTCGTCGGCCAGTCTGAGGGCAATCTGCGTAGCGCCCTGGCGACGGCTGATGCGGTGTCGCCGTGCGTGCTCTGGATTGACGAATTAGAAAAGGCGTTCTCGGGAACCAAGTCCAGCGGTTCGACCGACGGCGGCACGACCTCCCGCGTCTTCGGTTCGTTCCTCCAATGGATGCAGGAGAAGAAGACGGCGGTGTTCGTCGTGGCGACCGCCAACGATGTTTCCGCCCTGCCGCCCGAGCTGCTGCGTAAGGGCCGCTTCGATGAGAACTGGTTCGTGGATTTGCCCAACGAAAAGGAGCGCCTCGAAATCTGGAATCTCAAGGTGAAGCAATTCGGCCGCGACCCGGCGAATTTCGACCTCGCTGCGCTGGCGAAGGCCACTGCGGAATTCACTGGGGCGGAAATCGAAAGCCTGTTCTCGGACGCGATGTTCCACGCCTTCGACCAAAACCGCGAGCCCGACAACGCGCTCCTGATTCAACTCGCCAATCAGGCCGTCCCTCTCTCGCGGATGATGAGCGCCGAAATCAAGGGCTTGCGCGAATGGGCCGAGGGCAAAGCGCGCCGCGCCACTTCGGTCGAGGAAAAGAAGAAGGGCCGCGCACTCATTCAGAACAATTAACCCATCCCAACCATGAAACACACTCTCGTCGTGCCACCGGTTTTCGTGCAGCAAATCTCCGGCGCCCGCTACGTTCGCATTTTCCCCTCGTGCTACGAGGTGGAAATGTTGAACGGCGAGAAATTCCGCAATTTCCATCTGACCTCCAAGCAAAAGGACTTGGACTTCATTGACTTGGTTCAGGCCATCCTGAACCGCTAATCCACCACCATGAACACCACCAACAATCCTTTCGGCTTCACTGACGCCGACATCATCGCCTCCTACACCCGCGCCGAGGCTCTGGCCGACGGCTTCCAGATTGACGTTTCCGAAACCGCCCGCGAAGCCGGATTCAAATGCACGGTTTACCTCAACCGAACTGTTTACGACACCTACGTCAAAATCCCCGAGGGCGTCAAAGGTCAGGATGAAGCCGGGCGGCTCTGGGACATTCTCTCGATGTTGCACTTCTCCATTATGGAGACCCCCGCCACTAAGCGCATCGGTCGCCTGACGTATTCGCTCTACGTCCGCAACGACCCGGCATCGCAGGATGATTTCGACGACACCAATTTGGTTCACCTGGTCGCGACCTGCGGCCCGGTGGACATTAACGACCCTCGCCCGGCCATCACCGTGATGCTGCCGGACGAGGATTAACCCACACACAAAATGCACGCATCAATAATCGCACAGGCACAAACCCTCGTCGGCCGCAAGATCGTTGCCGTCCGCTGGATGACCCGAGGCGAAGCCGAAGAATCGTTGTGGAACCATCGCTCGCCCATCCTCGTTTTGGACGACGGCTCCTATATTGGCGCCCAATCCGACGACGAAGGTAACGACGCCGGCGCCCTGTTCACGCAGAAGTTCATTCTGCCCGTTGACCGATAACCCTTTCGCCGTCCCGTCGCCATGAAGCTCAGAGCGTGTGCGAAAGCCCGCATCTCCGCACGAGGGCAGGCGGGCGGCGGATTATTTTAATCCACCACCACCATGAAAAAGAAAACCAAATCGTCGAAAGGCGGCATCCCGCTCACCGTCGTCGTCTATGACGAAAACGGCCAAGAGGAGCCGTTCCAAAACCTCATCGCCGCTGACATCAATCTGCTTCAGCGCGAATCGCCGGCCCTGCCGAAAGGCCCGCCGCGCCGTGCCCTGTCCATGCTGATTCACCGCATCGTTGAGTATGAATCGTTGCGCACCACCGGCAAAGTCCAGCGCTGGACCTATTTCACCGCTACGACTGAAACGCTGAAGCGCCTGCGCGAAATACTGCAAAAAAGAAGTCAGGACTGCCAGCAAAACATCGACAAGCTCAGGCGTCGTGGCGAATTCGCCAAGGCCGACCATGCTGAATCTTTTCGCAACGGCATTGCCGCCGCCATTTGCATAATTGACCAACTCAAATAACCTCCACCATGCCAAAATCCAATCCTGTCATCCTGCCCAAGTATCCGGTGTTCCCGAAATCCGCACCGCGCAAGTTCTCAAATGGTAAACGGTCGGCGATTACGCCCGGTCCCTGGCGTATGGCCCGAAAGCCTGAAGCGGAAATTCTCTCCGAGAGCGGACAACTCATCGCCCTTTGCAAATGCGGCTACCGGTTGGAGCATTACGCTAACGCCCGAATCATGGCGGCGGCACCTGACCTCTTGGAGTGCCTCCACCGCGCCCTCGACGAAAACGACGCGATGCACAATCAAGGATTCCCTGATGCGGGATGGGCGAAAGAAGCCCGCATGGCCATCGCCAAAGCCACTGTCCTTTATTAACCCAATCATCACCATGCCCAAAATCAAAAAACCCAAAGCAACGCCATCGACCACGAGCATGATAAAGCTCCGCGTCAAGGCTCCATATACCGTCATCGAAGGCTTCTATGACGTAACCGTCACGGACAAAAAAGGCAATCCCGTCGAGCCGCTGGAAGGATGCGAGGCGGGAAAAAAAGCTACGCAAAACGTGTGCGACATAATTTATGCCGTAAATGCGGCACCTATCCTGCTGGCGGCGCTAAGTGAAATCGAGGGTATTGTGCGCCGCGCGATTAAGCAGGATACGCAAGAAGACCATGCTGCCGCTTTGACTGAAATCCTCGACGAGATTAGCGGCCTTGGCGGCAAGTTTATGGATGAAGCTAATTTCCCATTTTCCAATGCCGGAGAACTCCAATGAAACCCATCGCCAAAACCAAAATCATCCGCTGCCGAGGCTGCGAAATCTACTTCCGCAAGTTCGACTTTCCCGAGGGCAACCAATGGGAGCCCATGCGCAAAGACACGTCCGCAATCGTGAAACTGCGCGAGGAGAAATTCGAGGCGACGGGCTACGTCGTCAAGATTCCCAGCGAGTGCAGCGAAGCCAAGGAAGCCTTCCGGCCAATCCCCGCGAACTTCGACACGGACACCCTCTCGCCCTACAAGGCGAACGAATACGCCGAGGGCCATGCTCCGCTGCGTGCCTTCAGCTTTCGTTAGACCAACCCACCACTACCATGTGCCCACGCAATATCCAAGAATCCCTGAAACGCTACGCAGAACAAGGATGCCCAACTGGCGACTTCCTTCGCGCCGTGCTGGCCAATGACCTCTTCGAGTCATTTGGCCGGGCGGATGAGGATAATCAATCCGCCATGTTCGCCATCGTCAGCCATATCTACAACGAGCTCCCCTCGGATTGTCACGGCAGCTACGAGATCGTTGACGAGTGGATTGACCTGCACACGCAACGCCGCCGCCTCGCGGCCGCAGTCTTGCCCAACTCTGAATTGCCCAACCCTGAGCCCACACCATGACCCAACGCCGCGCATCCCTCAATCTCGACAACCTGCAGGAGGTCCTCTCCGCGTCGCCCGACGGCGCGAAGAAGGGCACGATGCAGTTTGAAACTCCGGTCGCCGTCGCCCGGTTGCTCTCCATCCCATTGCCGCGCCGTCGCCCGGTAATCGTCGATCTCCAATGCGGCCACGGTGTCCTGCTCAATGCCGCGAGGAACGACACGACCGAGCACCGCTTGGGCGTGGACATTGACCCGACCTCGCCCGGTCACCACCGCAGCGTCATCGTCGCCAACGTCTGCGAGCTGCTCCCTCTCTTCCGCGACGTGGGCATCAAATTTCCCCTCGTCGTCCTCAACCCGCCGTATGGCCTGCGCTGGCCCACGACCCACCTGCCGGCGCCTCCGGCCGCCAATGGGGCCAAGGTGGGCTATTCCGGTCGTCGCCTCGCAGAGCCCCACCTGGACTCCACCTACGCGACGTGGCTCATGGCACATCAGCTCCTCGCGACCTATGGCGAGGGCTACATGATTGCCAATGCCGACACGGTTGAAAAATTGTTGGGCCACTGCCCGCTGGCAAATCGTATCTGGTGGCAACTTACGATGCCGAACTTCTTCCCTGAAACGCCAGGGTTGGAGCGCGTGGCAGTGGTTTACTTTGCAGCAGACCACCGGGGCGGTCCGCAATTCACCAAGCTGGAAACGAACTCGACCATCGAACTCGAGAAGGCGGTAAACAAGGCAGCGGCCCGGCGGCAAAGCTGGATTAACGGCACGACCATCGACCGCACCGGCGCCGGCGGCGACGATGTTGCCTGCATCGAGACGGCCGAGCGATTCTCTGCCGTTAAGGGCGAGTGGGCCGAACGCCAGGCCGCGCTCCGTGGCGAGGCGGGCGAGTGGAACATCTACCTGCGCAACGGCCGCATCGCCATCAACCTGACGCCGTTCCAAACCCTGAGCGGGCAGGTGCCCAAGGCGCTGGCCGAGTCCCTGTTCCGCCTGCGCAACCGGACGCCGCTGGAAATGATGGTCATGCGCGACACCCGCGAGGCGCTTGAAACTGCGCTCCATTCGAAGATTTGGAAAGTCCAGCCCTTGCTCATGGAAGCATTGGTGAAGGCCCGCGAGCAATTCGACGACGTGCGCACGCCCTTCACCCGGCCCGCACTCGCGCAGCGCGTCGGCTGGCTCGACGAACAGGACGCCATCAAGTGCCTGCACGACTGGCGCACGTTCGAGAAGGGCAAGTCCTACGAGGTTACGACCATCACCTTCACCGGCAAGAAAATCGAGTGGCGCGAGGGCAAAGACGGCATGGAAGAGATTTTTGTCAGCGGGCAGGAGTTGGCAATTATGGTGAACGACGGGAAGGCCAAGCACACGTTCACCCACCACGCCCTCGACCCCGAGGAACTACCCGAGGAGTTGGCAGAGGCCGAAAAATTCCACGGGCTGCGCGACCTGCTCGACCACTTCGAATTGCCCGACGTGCCCGACCTTGCCACGCGGCAGCCAGCGCGCTACGCGGCGAACCTTGTCGCGCTCGCGGCGATTGAGACGATTTGAACTACCAACCCAACCAAAAACACCATGAACGACACATACAAGCCATCGGGCACCACCATCGCCAAATTGCCCGTCCGTCTCTCTAAAGACGGCGTATTTTATGATGCCAAAAACAGGCGCTTGTCGGACGACGACCTGCTGCGCCTGGTTAATCGACTAGCCCGCCGTGCCGAGCGCGGCAGAAAATTGCGCCGAGAATCATTGGAGATGTATGACTACCTCACCGCAGCGGGGAGGATTCCGTCGGGCATCCATGCTCAACTCTGGGCGCCCTTCTGCAAAGAACTCAATGAGCCCAACGACGCCGAAGTTGAATGGCCGGAGAAGACCCCGTTTCTATCCGGTCGCTGCGTTACGATTCCGGGCTTATAATCCTGCCAAATTTTCACTCATGTCCACCACACTCGCACCCGCACCCAAACCGGCATTCGTATTGCCGAAACGTCGGTTCCAATTCAAACCCTTCCAAAAGCAGGACCTCGCGCTCGCTGGGCTGAAAGACGGCGTGATCTTGGCATGGGAGACCGGCATGGGCAAAACCATCGGCGCCTTCGCCTGGCCGATGCTCAAGAAGGCCAAGCGCGTGCTCCTGGTCGCGCCCGAGGGTCTCCACCATCAACTCCGCACGACCGGCCGCGAACTCTTCGGGGCCCTCGTCCTGCCTCTCGACGACATTGACCGGTTCTATGCGTGGCGGCTCAACCGCCCGCCGCACGAACTCAATCGCCCGGTTTACTACCTCACGAGTTATACCCAACTTGGGCACAATGGCGCCGACGAGTGGATGCCGAAGGTGGACCTCGAAGGTAACCGTATCAATCAGGTGGCCTTGCGCGAGGACCGGGAGAAGTATCTCCGCAGCATCGGCATCGCTCCCACCGAGGAACACCACAACAACATTGGCGAAACGAGGAACGGAATCACCTGTGTCTGGCGGCCGTCCCTCGCCCGCATCATCAATTACCACGACGCCTTTGACTGCGTGGTCGTGGACGAAGGCACGAAGCTGCAGGGCAATGACGCCCACGTCGCCCTGGGTGTCCGGCTGCTCACCCCGCGCTACCGTCTGGTTCTCACTGCCACACCCATCAAGAATCGCTTGGAGTCCTTCTTCTGGCTCGCCTGGTGGGCCGCAGGCGGTTGCCCCGAGCCCACCGCGCTCTGGCCGTACAGCGGGTCGTCTGAGGCCCGGGAAGAGTTCGGCTCGCACCATCTGCAGACCGACAGCAACTTGTCCAAAGCGCAGGCGCACTTTGAGGAAACCGGGAAGAATCGCGCCTTCGTTCGCCGAAGCGCCCGCGTCTGCAACATTCACCGCCTCTGGAAACTCATCGCGCCCCTCGTCGTCCGTCGCACCAAGGCCAACTGCGGTGAGGAGATCGTGCAGCGCCTCATCAAGCCGGTGAAGACCCCGCCGGGCACCGACCAATGGGACGTTTACAAGCACTACCTCGACAACCCGCCCGAACAGACCGCCTACGGCAAGCAGTTGAACCAGATGAACGCGGCCGGCATCCAGATTAACTTCCTGCGCCGCGCCGCCCTCTGCCCCTGGGAAATGACCACCGCGAAAGCCATGGTCAAAGGTGGCCAGTCCGCCAAGTTCACCTTGAACCCGAAGATGTGGCTCGTTCTCTCCATCGTCGCCGAGTGCCTCGAGCGCGGCGAGCAAGTTGTCATTGGCTCCCCATTCCAAGAATTCTCCACCGTCCTGAACAATAAGCTCGTCGAGGCCGGTGTGCGTGTAGCGCTCCTTGACGGCCGCGTGTCCCCGGAGAAGCGCGGGCGGTATGCTGCCGAGTTCAAAGAGGGCATCTACGACGCCATTATCGGCGGCATCGGCGCCATGGGCGAGGGCCACTCCCTCGAGTGCTGCCCGAATCTCATCCTCCCGTCCCTCGATTGGGCCTTCGACGTGAACAAGCAATTTCAAGATCGGGTGTGGCGCATCAACTCCCCGAAGCCAGTGACCATCTACCTGCCGGTCCTTGAGGGCACGGTAGACGAGCGCCTGACCGACATCTTCCACGAGAAGGCCGATACCGCGGGCCTTGTCCTCGACGGCGAATTGCCCGAGGATATGGTGGAGGAGATGGACATGTTCGCCTTCCTGCGCGGCGTGAAGCGCGACAGTAAAAAGAAGGACGGCGTGAAGACCATTGACGAAGCGGATTTGCTCACGCGCTGGCCGGTGCTGCGCGAGCGGTTGCGCAAGGCGGCGGCTACTCGTTAGTCATGTCGCGGCGGGTGATTTCAGACGGCAATTCCTCGCGCGTGACCGCAAGCCCGCGCCCGGCGCAGTTGGCCAAGAATTCGCCTTCCAGAAAGGCAAACTCTTTGGCGGTCTTGGCCTTATTCAATTCCCTTAGGTGAACCCGCTCGACACCGAATTCCTTTTCGTGGTGACGCAAGCAGCGGATGCGATACCACACCAGCACAGCCAGGCCCTCCGCTTGAAGAAGGGCGACCTCTTTGATGATTTGTTTGATTTCAGGACTCATAATTATTGGGTGATGATTTTGCGCGGGCGAGGACCGAACGGGATGGGTGCAGCTACCGGCGGTGGCGGTGCCTCTTTCTTGACCTTGGGCTTTTTCGCTTTCGGCGTGAGGTCGATGTCGTTCGGAATGCCAATGGCCTTAAGTATTTCCTTTTGGTAATCCTGTATGCCGGGCACGGGCGGCAGATTTTGAAATGCCCATGCCGCAACTTCGCCGAAGCTGTTGTTGGAAACCTTGGGCGCCTTCACCGGTTCGTCTATCCACACCGGGTATTTCGGATACCAAATTTGCGGCACCTGCTCCTCCGGCGCTTCCTGCTTCGGCTCGAACGCCACTGGCATCAGCGTCTCGAGCCCTTCTTTCTTGTCGGCCTCGGCCATCGCCCACGGCGAAAATCCCTTCTGGTAAACTTTGCCGTGGCAGTAGGTGACGACCGTGATTCCAAATTTGCCGTCATCTTGAACGTCTGCTCTTTCGACAAAGCAATCCGGCCGCTTGCGCACAGAGCAGCAGTAGGCGCACACCGGCCGCCAGTTGTCCTTAATTTGCTGCTTAATCAAGCTCATCGTCTATTTCTTCGGCAGCGGCCGCAACAGCACGTCGCAGCCTGGGTGAACGACCGGCGTGAATTTCATCCCGTCGGGAAAGATGGCCTCCAGCGCCTTCCACCGGCCCTTCAGCGCCCTGCCGGATGCCTTGCCGGGGACCGCAGTGACAACATTGCCGTCCTCCGTGCCAATTCGAATGCCAAGCTCCTGCGTCGTTCGATTCACCAGCACAGTGACCTTCGTTTTCTCCTTCAGCGCCTTGTTGTGCTCCACGAGCCAGGTGAGAAGCCTCGGGCAAAACATCAGGAAGCCGGCACGGTTCAGGCAGGCGAAGTCGGAAATGGCCCGCGATGCGCCCAATTTCAGAATGACCTCGAAGCCAGGCATCCGGTCGTCCGGCGCCGTCGTGAGCATGGCGTCCTCGCTCGAGGCACTGCGCGTGCGCGTCATGCGGGTGGGCGACGTCGCCTCGGCCTTCGGCACCGTCGGGGCCGCGGCTTCATCGTCCTTCTCGCCCTCCTCTTTGAAAAGCCGGTGGCCGCTCTTACCGCGGGCCTTCGCGTCCCGGTCCGCCGACAGGCCCTCGATCTTCCGTCGCACCTCCTGAAAGTGGGTCACCGTTATTCCCGTCGGCGACTGGAAATGTCGCTTCACGAACGCGGTCAGCAACTCCACGTCCACGTTCTCGTTGCGGGCGATGCGGTCCATGGCCGGTTCGGTGCGGCCAACCAGTTTATTCAAGGCGGCGCGGAGGAGCGTAAAACACTCCATCGAGTCAAGGTATTCGTCGGTGATTTTCATGGTGGTGAGGTTAAATTCAATTTTCCTGTTCGTAAATCGGCGTTATCGTTAAGGCGTTGGCGCGGGTGAGGAGTTGAAATGTATTCCATTGCTTGACTTCGTTTAGCCCTTCTAGGGTAAGCTCAAATCCATCTTTTCTATTTCCTTCGGCTCCAAAATGGGGAGACATTTCGACAATTTGAAAAGACATGAAATACCAAAGACAATCCGCCATCTCCGGCGCGACGGCGCAGAGGGACGTATCCTCGTCGCTACCCTCGAACATTATCTGTCCGTGCGCGTTATTAACTCCTTGCGCCCCCTCAAATGGTGCGGGCGATAACGACCATGGCCCCTTCGACCAAGGCGGCGTGTATTCGATTTTGTAGGATGTTGGGGTCATGGCGCGAGGAAGGGCCTGTTGTGAAGTGTGCCCTGTGCAAAACTCCAATCCCCTTGCGGCGCACTCACGGCATTGAGCAAGTCTCCATTTGCCCGTGCCTTCGCATTTTTGGCAGACGTGACTTACCTGTGTGGGTTGGCCGTTGGCATAGCAAATAGATTGGTTGTCGTGGCCCGTGCCGTCACATTGTTTACAGATTCTAGGCACCTCCTCGCTCGGCCCGTCGGTCGCTGGGACGGCGTAAAAGAGGCCGCTCGAAGGCAGGCAACCGACGAGGGTAGATTGCGCCCATTGACCATGCACCATGCCCAATTCTAAAACCAATGCCCCTTTGGGCACCAATTCCCCTTCGGCAAAAGTTTTGATTTCGTAGCCTTTCGGCGGTGGTAGTTGTGTGCTCATTATTTTTTGGGTTGAGGTTCAAATCTTCCGCCAGTTCGCGCAGCAGTTCGTCAGCCCGCGTGATGGCTTATTCCGCGGCGTGGTGCAGTGGCCTGGCTGGCTGCCGGCGCTGCGTTGATGCCTCCGGTCGCATAGTCCGTGCCAGAATGGCTTACGGCGCGCGGGCGAGGGCTCTGGCGCGGGCATCGAGGTCGAGGTGTAGCCGTAGATCGGTCCACCGCCGTTGTTCGCCGTGTCGCCGTTGAACGTCCCATCGGCGCCCGACGAAGAAACCCTGACCGTGATTTGCGGCGAGCAGTCCAGCGCAGTGTTGGCGTAGGGGCTGATGGTGTAGATCATGGCGCCACCTCCTTCTTCCCGCGGCCCGGCAGCATCGCATAGACCATTACTGCGGTCGCAAAGTCGGCCATCGCAAGGGCAAGGTCGTGCTCCGCCGCTGCCCAGAATGCGGCCAGGACGTTCAGGACGACGATGAACGCCCCGACGCGGCGACTGAGGAAGATGGCGAGGATGCGGTTCATTCGGTTGGGTTGGTGGTGGTGTCTGCGAAATACTCCATCGCGAAGACCTGGAACGAGCCGAGGCGCAGCAGTAACGAGTCCTCCTGCTCCGGCGTTCGGCTCTCGGATGTCCACGAGGGCTGCCGAAACAGGTAGTCCTTGTAGGCGGTGGTTATCTCCTCGCGGGAGATGGTTTTTTTGAGGGGGGCGCTCATTTTGAGTGGGGGTTGAAAGTCTCGTAGGTGAAACCCGCCGCCGTCTTCCGCACCAGCACGAACGTGATCATCGGGTACTCCATGATCGCCTGTTTGAATCGAGCCACGTCCTGCGGGCGGAAGAGGTTGCCCTTCGTCTCGTGGACCGTCATGCGTCCGCCGACTCGTTGACCAAAAAAGTCCGGCCGGTATTTCTGCCCGCTGTTCATCCAGAGGGTGATGGGCTTCGGCTTCACCCACACCCAGCCAGGGTCGTTGCGCGTGATCTCCCAATACTCCCGCTCAAGCCCGTTCTCCAAGAGCGGCTTCGGCAGGCGAAGGGACGGCCTGGCCGGCGGCAGCGCGATGGCGGACATACCGGTCTTTTGGTAGGCGTCCAATTGGGCCTGGGTCCAGTTGCGGCTCATGCGGCACCTCTCAGTACGGAGGCGCACATGGCCTCGGCCAGCTCGACCGGCACGGCGTTGCCGACCTGCTTAAATTTCTCGTCCCGGTCGCCGGTGAAGATGTAATCCTTCGGGAATCCCTGCGCGGCCGCGACTTCGTGGATTTTCAACATGCGAAACCGCACGTCGAATTGGAACGTGCCCTCGGGCGTCTTCAGCAAGAACCCTTGCGCCAAGCCGAACCGCTCCTTCGTCGTAACCGTCGGCAATGGCTCCTGAATGCTCGCGCCTTCCTTGTTGGTGCCGTAGTAGGGCAGCAGGACAGGTTCGACGAGGACAAGGCTCTCCTTGCCGCAGACCGTCGGCAGCGGGTCTTCCACGCTCCGGACGGGCGTGCTGCTGGCGTGGTCAACGCGGGAGATGAACGCCTCGACCAATGAGTGCTTGTTCGTGCCCACTACCGTCGAGAGCGGCTGGTGAATTGAACGAGGGGCATTGCCGCGGTGAAAGCCCTCTGAGCGCAAAATGAACGGCTCGCAGACGCCCAGGCCAGAGGATCCGTCGATGGTCGGCATGGGATTGTCCAGCGAGAGCACCCGCCTGTCCGTGCCGTCCTGATGATTGACGTGCATGAGGAACGGCTTCGCCAACGCGAACCGCCCAAACGAGCCCGTCACGGTCGGCAGGGGTTGGTCGAGGCTTGCGGCCGTCGAGGTGTTGTTCATCACCACCAAGAATGGCTCCAAGTCGATGCCGGAGAACTTCCGCAGACCGGCGATAATCCGGCGCATGGTGTTTTCGGCCAAGGGCTTCTTCCGCCCGAATATCGACCGGCCCTCAAGCGTCCAGTCGATGATCTCCCGCGCCGGTCGCCACGCCGTCGTGCCGAAAAGGTTATCCCCCGGGAAGTGAGTCTGCTCAGGCCAGACAATTCTCCCGCGCCGCCGAGCCCGCAGAATCAATCGCGTGCGGCCCTGCGCGGTCCCATAGTCCGCCGAATTCATGTGGCGCCACTGAACGTCGCTGCACCCCAAGGCATAGAGCCCGTCCACCAATTGCCGGAATAGCCTCCCCCGCATCGACACTAGGGGCTTGCCGTCCGCCCCCAGCGGGCCCCAATTCTCGAATTCGCTGACGTTTTCGAGAACGAGGTCATCAACGTAAGTCTTCCCCATGAAGTCTAGCACGTGGAACGCACCGGCCCGGCGTTGGTTCTCGACCGGTTTGCCGCCTCGAGCCCGGCTGAAGTGCGTGCACTCCGGACTGGCCAGCAAGAGATTGACCCGGCCGCCTGGCGTCACGTCCTCGGGCTTCACCGCCTCCACCGATGTGCACATGTGCTTCGACCCCGGGTGGTTGGCTGTGTGAGTGTCGATCGCCACTTGCCAATGGTTAACAGCGGTCAGTTGGACCTGGACATTCTGACGCGCGGCAGCCCTCAGCAGGCCAGTGGAGAATCCGCCAGCGCCACAGAAGAAATCGACAGCGATGATTTTACGGCCGCTCACTTTTTTGCCCCCTCTTCCCTCAGGGCTTGTTTCGTCGCCGCAGCCATGACGACCGCTTGCATCCAGTGGGGGCCTTCGAACCGGCGCTCGTCGAAGCCAGTCCAGTCGCCCATGCAATCGACGCAGGCTACCGGTGCCCTCTCGTCGTTGTCATCGTTGTCGTTGGGGATGGTCACGCAGCCACCATGGCCGGCAGGCCCACGAAGCTCATCGATGGCCTCGAATACCGCGGCGGCTTGGTCGGCGTCGATGGCTGCCTGACGGAACTCTGGAAAGGTATTAAAAGGGGGCCTAGCGCCAAGATCGCGCCAGCCTTTGGCTTGGTCTCGAAGGGCGGCAATCAGTTCAGTTGGGCTTTTCATGGGTTTTGGGAGGGAATTGGGGTTGGGATTTGGGGGGAATGGGGGTTTTGCTGTGGAAGTTGAAAAACTGGTGGCTTATTGGGCGCGCTCGGACCAAGGGGACCTGTGCCGAAAACTTATAGAAATGATAGCTTCCTTATTTATTAGTAGAATTTAAGTGGTAACCATCTACCGCATCATTCTTTGTTTAATCGGGACAGCGTAGGTGTAGTGCTGGCCTTGTCGCAGGAGGTCGGCGCAGGGCCACCACGTCATGTCGGCTGAGTTGTAGAAGTGGACTATTACGCTTTTATGCGCCTACCTCTGACCGGGCTAAAGACCCCGCAGTCAGCGATCTGCTGTTGAGTTCCTTTCAACGACAGGTAAATTTTGTAGACATGCCTGGTGGCGCAAGATGAAGGATTCCGGCGAGGTGGCGAAAGCCGACCCCGAACAACTGGCGTCCGTCGGGCGCGATTTGCTGCCCGTCGTGGAGATTTACCGCGAGGTCACCGGCGAGAAAGCCGAGAAGCGCCCGTCGGCAGGCACCAAAGCCGAAGCCGGTCCCCGTGCCCAGGTGTCCGCCCTGGCGGCCCACTTCAAGGCCCTGAGCCATGTAGGAGACACCGAGAAGCTTCAGAGTTTCAAGCGAATGCTCGCCCCTATTAATGGAATCTACAATCTGCTAGAAATTTTGGGCCAGCAAAAGGGCGACTCCATCTCGACCCGAATTCTTGGCAAGAGCAGCATTGGCAAATAGCCGCCGCTGCCCAAGAGAAGGGGGCACCCATCTCGACCAGCATCCTAAACCCCCAGGCTTCGTTGGGCACGAGTTTCCACTTGGCTGGGTCGATACCTTAGTCGGATAGGATTTTGGTCATGGTGGTTGGATGCAATTGTGACTACTTAGACAAGGAAGGCGCCGACCGCCGCCCGCAGGGCTTCCAGCACCACGGACTCCGGCACCTTGAAGAACCCCCGCGAACCCTTCCACGGCACCGGCTGGACGAAGCGGCGCAGGTTGCGCGTGCGCCAGGCGAAGCGACCGGGCTGGTAGTTGATGATTGCCAATATGTTATGAGGTTGTCATTGCAAAATGACAGGTGGGGCAAAGTTCATTTGGCGCCACGAACACAGGTCTAGAAACGCCAGCTCATGTATGCGCATATACGATTCAGCCCGAGCTGCAGGTCGAAACCTAATTACGTAAGGAGCGTTGCTCAGTTTAGCCACCATGGCGGTGGTATCACGTCGTCTATAAGTAGCTATTGATTTCCTCTAATCAGGGGTCAAAATTCGCGTATATGAACGAACTCACAATCGAATCCACGCCAAATGAGATAATGGACATCCCGGTGGCCATCGGCAAATCCGTTGAATTTTTTTCTGCAGGGTTGATTTTTAATCCTGAATTTCCGCTGACAAGTAAAGAATGGCTTAGGCTCGGGTCGAAGCTCGGTCGCGCGGCCCGTTTAGCTAACTTTTGGATCGGTGATTGGTTGAATTACGGGGAATCGCGCAAAGAATATGGCGAAAAATATGATGAGGCGATGAACGTGACCCACCTGGATAATGGAACGCTAAGAAATTACGCTTATGTTGCGGCCAGAGTGGACCTGTCGCACCGACACGACAATCTTTTTTGGCAGCACCATGTCAATGTCGCCTCAATTGAAGACCCCGAAGACCGATGGATGTGGCTCGATCTGGCGGCAGATTTGGAGGCGGCGGGGGAGCCGATGTCGGCCGTTAGGCTATCGAGGAGCATCAATGCGGGGAAATTGATTACACCGAAAAAGCGGAAACGCCTCAAGTTCAACGAGGACTTGAACAACGTTGTTCCACATGTGGACAGGATCCGCAGATGGTGGAGCCAGATGCAGAAGGCGGGTTGGTACAGGCACGCAACCCCCGACCAAAAAATGGCCGTCGCTCGAGATCTAGAACCAGTAGTTCAGATTTACCAGCAGATCAAAGGACTTCCTGCCAAACCCGAGCCCAATGCTGCTACAGCCCTGATGGATCCCGCGGCGTATGTGGCGTCTGTGAAGGCCCGGTGGAAAAAGCTCAAGGAAACTGGCGACGTAGGCCTGTTCGCCTTTGCCGAACGCCAAGCAATGGGTCGCGAACTCGCCACTATAAAGGAGATTTATGAGGAGATTCGACTTCCAGGCGCATAGATTCGGCAGCAAATTTGAATTGGTAGTTCGCAAAACCAACAAAATTAATTCTTGGATAACAATGAGTTAAGGGAGCTTTTCGGAGCAATCCGAAGAGTGGGCAACGGTGTAAATGGGCAATGTGCCAATGTTTCCTTGCGCCGGGAAAAGCGTCAATTTCCCCGGCATACTCATGGTATGGCAGGCTCATTGATGCGCATCAATAAGTTCTGCCTTGGGCACCGTATCGCATCTGGCCGGTGCTCATGGCGCCATGACACCTGACCGGGGCTGGTCTCTTGGTAGCCGGATGTACCAAAGTAGGCTGGTTAGCATTGTGGGCGGTTCTGGCTCACTTTGATTTACGCGTTTCAAAACTCGCCCTCTGGACCTCGTCAATTTCTTGCCACACTTTGCGGATAGATTGAGCCACCTCTGCATCCGACCTCCCGTTCGACTGGATTTGTTCAGCGAGGAGGATTAGATATTCCTGCCATTCTGCCTTGGTTGCTTCTATAATTTGGGCTCTAAGTTGCCAGGCCCATCGGGGTCCAAACCGCTCCTTGAATTCATTGAAATCTGTAATTCCAACGACTGCGGCAAATTCACCCACCCGTTTTCGCCATGCAGCCGCCCCGCGCGAAACACTGGCAATTTGGCTATGGTGACGATTCCAGAGCTTGGACGACTTCCGATCTCGATCCACCCGACGACTACCTTTCCAAGAGGCGGGCCAATTCATGAAGCTGTCTTCCAAGTGTCTACTCAGGTAGCGCGCGATGGCGTCCGCCGTTGTTCGGATGGGGAGAAACTCAGCACGCCCAAGACCATAATTCGGCAGGGAATCTCGCATCTGCTTCCATACCGCGACAGTTTCCGGCGCACTGCTCTGCACGTATGCTTGGCGAGCCTCATTGAATGCTTCACTTCCCCGTTCTCCTTTTCGTTGTAGCTGAACGGTCTGGTTAAGGGCGTCCCATCGGAATTGGCCCGGAAGCATATTCCAGTGAGTCGCGACGAGCAGATGAAAGTGCGGCGCACCACATTTCTGAGGGCCTAAGACGCGAATATAACCGCGAAACCATTTGGCTTCATTGGTGCGCCATGAGTGAAAACGCTTCGCGAATTCCCGCGGGTGCAAATTTTCATCAGCCGTAATCGTCATGAGCGCGCAAAAATCCCGGCCAAAGTACTTGAAGAAGTCCATGACCTGACCGCGCAAAGTAAAGATTGCCATCACCCCCTTACCGGTAAACCTACGCTTTGAGGGAAGGACGGTTGCTTGGCGGGGCGCTATCGCTATTTTATCTCGTGCGCCGCCAAACTGACCGGCTTCGCCATTTGGGGCCTCTCTTATTTTGCCCTTGGTTTGCGGCGGATTGGTGGTGTGCTTGGTGCAATTGTGACTACTTAGACAAGGAAGGCCGGCATAGGTTAAAATCGGGCCCTGCTTGGTCCCCGTACTTGTGTCAATTTGCACCGATGAGGGACGAGCGCTCATGGCTCATCCGCGGGCTGGAATTTTCAGTTTGGTGCGGATATGCACCCCGACCTCGGCGGGGTCATAATATATGAAGTGCCCAACCCTGTGGAAGGGGATGAGCCGGAGCTTCGTCCAGGCGCGGATAGTGCGAATCGAGGGTTCTTTGCCGATTGGGAAGATGCCGCTGGCGCGAAGGCCGACAACATCGGTGAGCTGGTTAGTGATACTGGAGGGCGAGATTGGTGAGTCCATTCCCCTCGATTCTTGTCAACTTCGCTAGACTGCCAAGGGCATGGGGATGATGTTCGCGCTCCCGTTCGGCATTATACTGAAAAACTGTTCTGCCTCGCTCGGATTTTTCAGATCCAAGTAGTGCTTACGGATGATGCTCTCGGAATTGCCCGCCTGGAGAGCGGCTTCGCCCATAGAACGGAATTTGGCCACAAACATCGAAATGAACGTGTGCCGCATCACGTCATGGGTAAGACTGAACTCCTTAAATACGTCCCGCCGCAGCTTGGCTGCATTCATGGGAATGATGGGGAACTGACTTAGAGGGTAAGCCCGCAGCCAAGCTGCCAGATTGGGCTGAATCGCCACCAGCCGCTTCATCCGTACCTTCGACACTTCGGGCTCGATGTGAATTACGCCGGTATCCAGACGGACGTGCTCCGGCCGCAGTTTCAGGATTTCACCGGTACGCAGGCACGGACGGATGCCAGCGAAGAGGCAGAGGGCGAAATAGGGCACCAGCGCCCCATTCTTGAATCCCTCCAAGTGAGCCATGAGCCTCGCCGTCTGTTCAGCACTGATCGTCGTCGCAGAACCGCGTCGGTGGTTGAGGCGGTGGTGCGGGGTTTTCTCAATGGGGTTGGAGGCGACCCAGTCTTTCTGAAACGCAAACTTAAAGAACGTCGAGAGAACCCCGCGGCGGTTGTTGTAAGTTTTCAGCGACGGCGCACCCCGTTCCAAATATCGGACCAGCAAGGCCGGCGTAAACTGCGCCATGGTGGCTTCTGGGAACCACGCCTTGACTGCCGCCAGCTCGTATTTAATCGCCCGCAGTTGGGGAGGGGAGAGGAGGGTTCGCTCGCACTCCAACTGCCTTGCACTGTAGTACTCGGTGGTCGCATCGCTGAGCAGCACATCGCGCTTTCCCTCGGGGTAATTCGTCAGGGCGTAGTCGAGATACCCCAGCAACGACCGGGAGCGGCCTTCGAGGCGGCGGAATGCATCTTCTGCCTCCCTCAACTGTGGTTCGGCAAGGAAGGTGGCTGCCGACCGCATACCGCCAACGGCCTGCATGGCCTTCAATTCCAGTGACGCCTTTTCGGCAGCGGCTTCTTCCCGCGTTTTAAAATTCTTGCGGACGCGGATTTCTTGGAGGAAACCGGACACCCGCCACGAGGTGGCACCGTTCCGATTCTTGAACCGACTGACGAGGAATTTTGATTGATTCATGCTTAGGTTGCCATGTCAACTTGGCAACCTAGCTTTGCGGAAAACTTAACTCCTTGGTATCCAAAGAGTAAAAAGTGCTCGGGAAGGGACTTGAACCCTTAAACCTTGCGGTATACGCTCCTGAGGCGTACGTGTCTACCAATTCCACCACCCGAGCTTGATTGCGGCATTCCGACGGAGCCGGAAGACGCGAAACAAAGGGTTGAGAATTAACCGGCAAAATGGCAGGGTGTCAAGCTTGTCACGGCATGGCGGTGGGGACGGCTCTCTCCCGCCTTGGCGGGATTCGTGGACGCCACGGAGTGGCGTCCCTACCAATATATGCGTTTCTGGAAATACCATGCCTTGGGCAACGACTATCTCGTGCTCGATGTCAAAGATGCGCCGCGCCCGCCGAAGCTGGCGGACATGGTGCGCATCTGCCATCGCAATTTCGGCCTGGGGTCGGACGGCATCCTTTATGGCCCGCTGAAGCCGAGGGGAGCGGATTTTGGCCTGAGAATATTCAATCCCGACGGCAGCGAAGCGGAAAAGAGCGGCAACGGCTTGCGTATTTTCGCGCGGTATTTGTGGGACCAGAAGCGGGTCAAAAGCAGGCCTTTCACGATTCAGACGCCGGGGGGCATCGTTTCGTGCGCGGTTGGGGCAGGGGCGAAGCAAATCACGATTGAAATGGGGAGGGTGAGTTTTCACAGCAAGGACATCCCGGTGAATGTCAGCCCGGCGCGGGAGATGCTGGACCAAGAGATCGAAGTCGGCGGGCGCAAATTCCGCTATTGCGCGGCGACGGTCGGCAATCCGCATTGTGTGCTGCCGCTGAAGGAGATTTCACCGGTGCTGGCGCACCAGTTTGGCCCGCTGATTGAAACGCATCCATTGTTTCCCAACCGGACGAATGTGCAGTTTCTAAAAGTACTCGACCGGAAAAACATTCAGTTGGAAATCTGGGAGCGTGGCGCAGGTTACACGCTGGCGTCGGGCAGCTCGAGCAGTG
>Ga0265320_10000945_pt1 | contig 21665 bp, 20 predicted proteins | sample 4827metaG_FD_202087 | JGI IMG/M metagenome (GOLD analysis project Ga0265320, IMG submission 202087) | Rhizosphere microbial communities from Carex aquatilis grown in University of Washington, Seatle, WA, United States - 4-8-27 metaG | ecosystem: Host-associated > Plants > Roots > Rhizosphere >...
ATCCCCGGCTGACGCCCACTTGCAAGGCGCTTGGAGGGACGATATCTACGGTAGCGGACGGGGGAAATAATTCCCTTTGTGCGGCAAGATCGGCCCAAACGGGTATCTCGCAAATTGCCCCATCTTAGGCTGTTAAAAGTGCGGCACTCGCGACGGCTGCGATTGCGGCTCTACACGCCTCTAATGTGCGCCTTTGGCTGCCTTGCGGCGAAAGCCCGTAACGCGGTGGCACCCGGGCCATTCACGGCCCGGGTGCGCCCCACTCGAGTCCGGCTCGCGCCGGGTCTATCGGTTACGGGGTCGGCTCGACAACGAATGTCTCGACGAGGCCGGTGCCGCTTGCGCCGTTCGTTCCCTCGACGACAACCGTGTAGGCGCCGGGCGCCGCTGTCAGGAGAATCGCCGCCTCCTGAGGGCTTGAGGGAGCAAAGCCGGTAGCCTGGATGGCGGCCTGCTGCGTCGCCTGCCAGCCGGCGTTTGAGGCGATCATGTTCATGCCCGAATAGATGGTTAGCGTCGTTCCAGAGACCGGGTTCGGGACGCCGTAAGCAGCGAGGCTCGGACCGGTGGCGCGAACGACCACCTGGACGGGCTTGCCCCCCTGGACCACAAATCCCCCGATCAGCGGCGAGGAGGCTCCGATCGGTCCGCGGGTCGAGAAGTTCACGACCGGCATCGGGCCCACCCCGGGGTTATGCTGGTAGTTGCGCCCGTTGAACGGCGTGCCTGCAAACGGGAACACCTTGTTGTACACGGCGTCATTGCCGGCGACATTGTCGATGTTGGCTGCCGAGCGGATCGTCAGCGGGTTCGTGCGAAGGTCGCTGATGACGGCCGTGACCGCGATGGAGACGACGTCGTCCCCGTAGCGGCGGCCATTCGGCCAGCCGCCGGCAACGGCGCCGCCGCCAAAGCCTGCCTGGATGTTGCTGTGGAGGGTGTCCCCGCCAAAGACGCTCTGGTTTGAGAAGCCGGCGTCATCGGGGTATGCGGGGAACTCGGCGCCGCCCCCTGCCAGGCGCGCGGGGCCCGTCGAGAGGTCGACCCGAATCATGTCGGGGATGAAGATGCCGACGAGGTCGGTGCGGCCGGTCGTCGGGGCGACGGACATGCCGCCGAACGTGATCGCGTTGACGAGTGCCGCCAGCTCGGGGGTGCTCGCATACTGGGCGAAGAGCGAGGCGTCCGCGGAGGGCTTCGTGCGGCCGTAGAGGTCCTTGTCCTTGAGGGCGACAAGCACCTCGTTGAAGAGAGGATTGCCCTGGCGGGCGACCTGCACCCACCCGCCGCTCAGCGCAGGCGCCGGCGAGCCGGGTCCGCTAGAGAGAACGGTCATGGCCTGGCGGCTGGTCGTCGCGTAGACGCCGACCACCTGCTGGTCTCCGCCGAGCTCGGCGACCGGGATCTCTAGCGAGATCGTGTGGATGTTGTAGCCGCTCTGGCTGTCGAACGAGTTGGCCGACCCCGCGCGGAGGTTCAGCAGGTCGAAGATGGCGTTGATGTCGCCGTAGAAGCCGTCCTCGCGCTGGCCCGCGAAGGCGCGGTAGCCGTTGCTCAGGTTGGCGATGGCCCCGGAGGTGTACGAGTCGAGCTGGCTGGGGTCCGTCACGCCGGGCTTCGCGGGATTGTTGCCGTTATCGCCGACGTTGTAGTGGGGCGTGGCCAGTCCCTGGTTGTTCGGCGGCACGGTCCCGGTCCCGAGCACCGTCGAGGTGGCCCCGACGACCTTCGTGACGGTGTAGGTCTGGGTCAGGTTCTGACCTGCGTCGCCATTCGAGCCGACGACGCCGACGTACGACTGCAGGATGGTCCCGGTGGTCTTGTAGTTGGTCGTGAACTTGATCTGGTAGGTGATCGTGTCATTGCCGTACGGGACGTCCGCACCCGTCGAGACGATGATCGAGTATAGGACGTTGTCGTCGAAGTTGTACTTGTTCGGGCCGATGCCGGGCTCCTCGAACGGGTATACCCCGAGCGAGACCTCCAGCGCCTTGGAGCCGTTCGGCCGGTTGGCGACGAAGGCGTAGACGTCGGTCGTGTTGGCGGCCGGGTCGAGCGTGATCAGCGGTGCGTCCATGTGGCTTGAGGCATGGGCGGGCCGGGGCGCGAGCAGGGCCGTGCAGGCGAGCAGGGCCGCGAGGCCTGCGACTATCTTGGGTGATTCGATCTTCATGACGTTATGTGTGTGTTTCTTGTTTACCGACGCTGGGGCTGGAAAAAGGAGGAGGGCTCAGCTCGACCGGGGCGGGGCCGCCCCCTGCTCGCGAAGCCGGGAATCAAGGAGCTCCCGCTCGCTCGGCGTGAGCGTGGCGCAGTACCTCTGGGCCTGCTCGAAATAGCTCCGGGCTGAGTCCGGCCTTCCCCGGTTGAGCGCGATGTCCCCGGCATGGAGAAAGAGGCGGGCGTCCTTGGTCTGCTCGGAAAGGGCGGCCTGGATCGCCGTGTCGGCGGCCGCGAACTCGCCGCTCGAGTAGAGCGCCCAGGCCAGCGCGTCCTTTGTGAGGACGTCGGCCCTGTTGGAGGTCTCCGCCACCGCCAGTCGCTTGGCCTCTGCGGGAGTCGTCCCGCGGGTGGCAAGGAAGAGCGAGGTCGTGCGGGGGTCGGCGGCCTCGCCCATGGCGACAAGGCTGGACTCGATCCGGGCGGCCCCCGCCCCGTCCCCTGTGGCGCGCAGCGTGTCGGCCAGCCACCACTGGTACTCGGGCAGTGGGTTCAGCCTCTCGGCCCGGCCGATGGGGCCCACGGCGTTGCCCGGCTGGCCCATGGCGAGAAATGCCCGGCCTTTAGCCAGCAGCGCAGGCGGATAGTCGGGTACGAGCTGCTCGGCGGCCTCCGCCACCCGCAGGGCATCGTGCGACCGGCCGTCTTGGAGGTAGTAGTTCGAGAGGCGCGAAAGGGTCCACGCGGTGTTGGTGGCGTCGAGCGGGCTGCCCGCCCGGACCGCCGCCTCCATAGCGACGATGGCGCCCTGGAGGTCGCCCGTGAGCCAGCGCAGGTTTGCCGCCCTGCTGTAGGCGTCCACGCCGGGCTTCAGCGCCATCATGCGCTGGCAGGCGTCAACGGACTCCTTCAATTTACCCTGCTCCATGAGCGCGTCGCTCAGGAGGGCGTAGTCGAAGGCGATGCCGCGGCGGGCCACCAGCTGGCGGGCGTCGGCCTCGGCATCGGCGAAGCGGTGCAGGTTGTGGCAGACGCTGCCGCGAAGGAGCAGCGACGCGTCGCTCGCCCCGAAGCGAGCGTCCATCGCGTCGGCCGTCTTCTCCGCCAGCTTGTAATAGCCGGGGTCGAGCGTCCGGCGAGCCTTGGACATGTAGGCCCACCCGAGCCTCTCGTAGGGCCCGGGCGCCGGCTGGTTGGCGGCGACGGCCGCCCTCACCCTGCCCTGCCACAGCGCAATATCCCGGTCCTCCTTCTCAAAGCCAGTGGCCGCAACGAGGATGATCTTCTCGTCGAGGGAGAACGCGGCGGCGGGGGTCGCCGCGAGGCCCCGCGTTGGGAACAGAGGCAGAGCGCAGGCCGCCACGAGGAGCGAAGGGACAAGGAGAATGGCTCGCATCGGGGACTCTTCGCCCAACTCGCCCGCCGGGATGCGCCGCATAAACTATATCTGGAAAAAATACGCACCGTGCATCCGCAAGCGCCTCCCGCTCGTATCGGCCCGCCCCACCCGAAAGCGTCCTCAGAAGCGCCTCAGGATGCTGATGCGGGCGGTGCGAGGCTCCGCGGGGTGGATCTGCACGCCGCTGACGCCCGCGGCCGCCTCCCCGGGAAGCCGCGACGTGTAATAATACGCGATGTCGTCGTTCCGGCGGTCCAGGATGTTCAGCAGGTTGACGGAGATCTCCCAGTCGCGGCTGCGCCAGCCGACGCGCCCGTTGAAGGTCAGCGACGAGGGCTCATGGAACTGCCCCGTCTCGACGATGGGCTGCGGCCCGAAGTAGCGCGCGCGCAGGCTGCCGAAGAATCCGTGGCCGGGATTCACCGTGACACCGCCGGACAGGACGGTGCCGATGGAGTTGGCAACGTAGACCCCGCCGTTGGTGTCCTGCCTGTAGCGCGCGTGCGTGAAGGAGATGTCGCCGTCCAGCGCGATCGTCGGCGCGAGGTGGTAGAAGTTGGCAAACTCGACGCCGTAGCGCCTGGTTGCGCCGCTGGGGTCGGTCTGTCCCGTGTCGCCGTCAAAGGTCAGCTCGGAGCCGAGATCGAGGCCCCACGCCGACACCGTGCTGACGAGCCCGGGGACAAGCGACGTCCGTGCGCCGATCTCCACTCCCTCGGCGCGCACCAGCGGTGTCACCGGAGCCGCGGGTTGGCCGTCCGCGGGACCCACGTGCTCGACCGTGCCTCGCGCGTCGTTGCTGTGGAAACCGTCGCCGGCGTCGAAGTAGACCTCGGTCTTCTCCCAGGGCCCGAGCACGAGGCTCAGCTTTGGGCTCAGGATTTCGGCGGATTTCTCGCCGGAGTTGGCTGCGTTGCTGTCCGAGACAAGGAAGTCCGCCCCGTCGGCCCTTAGGCCACCCTTCACCCTCATCCAGTCCGAGACCTTTGCCTCGCTCTCCAGATAGACGCCTCCCTCGTATTCGTGGACCGACGAGAGATCGACCGGAGCGATCACCCCGCGGTCCTCAGTGTGCAGAAGGCCGAGGAAGATCACGTCGGACCGGTCACTGAAACCAAGGGTCGTCCTCACGTCCCTGCCGGCGATACTCGATTGCCACTCGCGCGAGCCGGAGCCCCCAAACACCCCCCGGCGGTCCCGCTGGGCGAACTGGTCGCCGTGGACGGGATCGACGAGGAAGTACGTGAAGTCCGAGTAGAGGCTCAGCCGATAATAGAGCGCATAGGCGTTCAGCCTCGTGGTGGAGTTCGCTCCCCTGCGGACCCAGTCGAAGTCGAGGTTGGCCCTCGAGGTGCTCCCGCCGTCGGAGGGATCGATCGCCCCGAACCGCGGTATGAGGCCCTCGTCGATCGCCCGTTCCGGTACCTGGTCGGTCGAGTTCCAGGCGGCTCGATAGCCCATGAGTGTGATCGAGAACGTGTTGTCGCCGAAGGCCCAGAGCCTTCTCCCATACAAGGAGACGTGGTCGGCATCCCCGGGATTCACCCAGGGACCATTGTCATAGCCGTACTCGACCGCAAAGGTCGCCTGGCCGCCAGCGGTCGACACAGAGTTCGCCGCCACAGCCCGGAAGTAGGATTCGTCCGGCGAGGCCTCCACCTTCACGAGGCCCCGCGCCAGCTGGTCGGCGAGGTGGAACTGGGCGCTGCCGGCGGCGGAGAAATCCCCGTTGGCCGGCTCATACGTGCCCTTCTGGTAGGCGATGCTCTGCACCACCTCGGGAATGATGAAGTTGAGGTCGGAATAGCCCTGTCCGTGGGCATTGGAGGGCAGGTTGACCGGCATGCCGTCGACCGTGGTAGCGAAGTCGGTCCCGTGGTCGAGGTTGAACCCCCGGAGGAAGTACTGGTTGGCCTTCCCGTCGCCGGAGTGCTGCGTCACGATCATGCCCGGCACCGCCTCCAGAAGCTCCCCTCGGCGCAGGAACGGCCGGGAATCGAGCTCGGCCGCGCCGACCTCGCCCTCGGAGGGGGAGTCGGCCTCGCCGACGAGGTCGTTTTCCCGGCCGTAGACCACCACCTCGTCGAGCTGGAGGGGATTCGAAACGGGAACCTGCGCCCCGGCCGGAAGGCTCAAGGCGAAAAGGATGAGGAGAGGCGCCGCAGACAGCCTGCGGGAACGGAGCAAGGACATGGGAAATCACACATGCGGAAAGAGGCGGAGTGGGAAAAAGCCAGGCGCGGGGCGCGCCTCGCCTGAAGGGGGCGCAGGGGAGCCGCGCCCGCGACCTGCTATCCCGGCGGCACGAGGGGCCGCGGGACCGACGCCTAGACCGGGACGCCCGCGCGCGGCGGAAGGTGCGGCGGCTCCGCGCGCTCACCCGGGGCGGCGCGCACATCGGCCGGCTCAAAGGTGACGGCTTCCGAAGGGACCGGACAGGTGCCGGCTTCCCGGGAAGAGGCCAGATCGATTTTCTTCACGATGGACTCCTCAGGCGCGGGAGCCGCGGGCGCGGGCGGAATCTCGGGCTGCGCCGAGGCGAGCGCGGCCTTCGCGTGCCGGCCGGACAGCAGGGAGTCGACCTCTTCCCTCAATTGCTGCTGATGGGAGAAATGTCGGGCACCCTTCGCCCAATGGATCACGCTGACGTTGAGAGTCTGGGAGAGGTTGACGCAGATCCAGGCGACGACGAGCGCGAGGAGGGGCAAGGTTGCCGGTTTTCTCCATGGGCGCTTCACGGGCATCGACACCCTTCGTTTGACGGGGGCCGCGCGGATGCAGGAAATCGGGCCGGGGACGCTCACGTGCCGGGGAAGACGGTGCGCTCAAGGAACCAGTAGAGGCCCGCCAGCGCCACGAGCGCGGAGAGGATCGGGACGCCCAGGCGTACGAACCCCGGGTTCTTCCGCAGCTGCCAGACCACCGGCAGGACGAGCAGCGCGATGGACACCTGGCCGATCTCGACCCCGAGGTTGAACGTGAAGAGGGGCATCGCCAGTCCGCGGCCGTTTGAGCCGATGCCCAGCTCGCGAAGGACGCTTGCGAACCCGAAACCGTGGATGAGGCCAAACCCGAAGGTGACCGCCCAGCGCCCCCTGGGCTCGGCGCCCCGGCGGACCAGGTTCTCGACGCCCACGTAGAAGATCGAGGCGGCTATCATCGGCTCTATGACGCTGCTCGGGATGGCGACGATGTTGAGCGTCGCTAGGGCGAGCGTGATCGAGTGGGCGACCGTGAAGCACGAGATGATCCCGACGATCGACCGGAAGCTGCGGCAAACGACCAGGAGCCCAAACAGAAAGAGCAGATGATCGTAGCCCGTCCAGATGTGGGCGATGCCGAGGCGAAGGAAGCCCCAGAAGGAAGGTGGCGGCTCGGGCGCGGCTTTCTGAAGCCCGGATAGGTCGACCGAGACGGGTTCGCCGGCTGCGCTGAGCAGCCTCTCGACGAGGATGACCCCCTTCTCGTCGGTCAGGGAGACGTATTCGCGGTGTCCCGGCGGCAGGCGTTCGATCACGAGGCAGCGGACTGTCGTGGCACCGCGGGGCCGGCGGGCGGCGGTCAGCGTGAAAATGACGCTGTTGCCGGAGGCGAGGGTCACCTGGTCGCTCGCCCAGGGCACGACCCCCTGGGCGTCCCTGACCTCGATCAGGTTGGGGCCAAGGGCCTCAAGGCCGGGCTTCTCCCGAGCAAAGTCTTCGGGGCCCCATGCCGCCGAACCTGACGGGGCGGAACCGGGCACGAGCCCGCGCAGGTCGCGCGGGGCGAAGCCCACGGAAGCCACAAGTCCGCCCGGCTCGAGGCTTAGCTGGGCCGTGCTGATCCCCGGGTCATGGGCATGCGCCTGAGTCCCGAGGACGAGGGCGAATGCGAGTATCCGGGTTAGGCGTGCCACCCTCACGTTACGCCCCGGGGCCCGGGATGGATGCAGGAGTGTCCAAGGCTCCCGGGGCTTGCTCCCAGGCCTGCGCGTGGGGAAGCCGTTTTCGTTGGACGACCCCTATCGGACCGGCAAATCTGCCTCGAAGCAGGCGCTCACCCTATGCGGACCTCTGACTTCGCCCGTGCTCTCTTTGGAATCTCGGTGGCGGGCCTCGCCGCGCTCAGCCTGATCTACGGAAACTTTGGGGCCCTCGTGGGACCGTTTCCAGCATGGCTTCCCCTGCCCAAGCTTTGGATATACGGGCTGGGCGCACTCCTGCTGCTGGCGGGCGCCGGTTTGCTGCTGTCGCGCACCGCCCTGGCAAGCGCCGGGGTCATCGCCGTTTGCGGATTGCTCTGGGCCCTCGCCAGCATTCCTCCGGCGTTGCCCCATCCCCTGAGCGTCGGATCCTGGTACGGTTTTTGCGAGGCCCAGGCGACCCTTGTCGGGGCATGGACTCTCTACGCCGTGCTTCGGAGGCAATGCGAGATCCCAGCCATCTCGGCATTGACCGGCGATCGGGCGCTGCGCGTGGCGCGCGCCCTATTGGGCGCGGCCTGGGTGCTTTACGGCGCCGCGCACTTTGCCTACGAGGCCTATACCACGTCCATGGTGCCTGCGTGGCTTCCCGCGCGGGCGGGATTCACGTATCTCACGGGATTCTTTCACATCGCCGCGGGCCTCGGCCTTCTGTTCGGGATTCTTCCCCGCCTGGCGGCCGGGCTCGAGGCCGCCATGATGGGTCTATTCGGTTTGCTCGTGTGGATTCCGAGCTTTTTCGCGCATCCCCTGCCTCCATGGGCGGCTTCGACTCAGGCCCGTTGGTCGGAGACCCTGCTGACATACGTGCTCACTGCGTCGGCCTGGATTGTCGCTGCTTCCCTGCGGCGGTCTCCCCAGGGGAATGCCGCAACCGCACCCTAGAAGGGGCGTCAGGCTCGGCCAGGGCCACTCTTGGCGGCATCAGGCCAATCTGTCATCTACTTGTGACCTTTGTCGTCGCCGCGGCCGCCGCCTCCCCCGCCGCCCCCTGCGCGGTTATCGGAATGGGACGGCGCGCTGTGCGCCGCCGGCCTGGGGGCGCTTGGGTGTACATACCCGCGGTCCGCATGGTCGTCGTTATGCGCGTCATTGCGCCCTCCATACCAGCCCCGCCCGCCTCCCGTGACGATGACGTCGCTCTGGATCCACGGGCCGCCGCCGTATTCGATGTCCCCGCCCCCGCCGCCGCCCTCGGCGACGCAGCCTGTCGATGCAGCGAGAATCGCAGCTGCGGCCATGGAGGCGATGAGGAGGCTTCGGGAGTGTTTCATGGTCTTATTGCGGGATGATGCCCTATTTGACACCGGTTCGGGAATAGGGTGTTCACCCGTCTGGGATTTTCTTTCGATTTCAGCCACCCATGTCGCGCCTCCAGCTTCTGACCCGGTCCGCCCTTCCCCTGGACACCGCCGCGCTCGCGCGCTACCTCATCGGGAAATTCCTCGTCCGCGACTCGCCGGACGGGCGCACGAGCGGCCGCATCGTGGAGACCGAGGCCTACCTCGAGGGCGACGCCGCCGCGCATTCCTTCCGCGGGCCGACGCCGAGGAACATGTCCCTGTACCTCGGGCGGGGCCACGCGTACGTGTACTTTATCTACGGGGCCTGGTTCTGCATGAACGTCACCGGCGGCCGCGAGGGAATTGGGACGGGCGTCCTCCTGCGCGCCCTCGAGCCGGCGGACGGCGTGACGCTCATGCACGGGCGGCGCCCCGGTGCGCACCCGGGCCGCCTGGCTGTGGGCCCGGGCAACCTGGCGACCGCCATGGGAATCGACCTGAGCCTCGACGGGTGCGACCTGTGCGCACCCGGCCCGCTTTGGCTGGCCCGGTCGAGCGGGAAGCCGCCCAAGGTCGACATCGGTGTCAGCAGGCGGATCGGCATCACCAAGGACGCCGACCGCCCGCTCCGCTTCTACGACCGGGGTAGCTCCTCGGTCAGCGGGCCCAGAAGCCTTCGGAAATGACGGCCCCTTACAGGGAGCCGCCGGCCTTGGTGGCGTTGCCGCCGCGCTCGATGCGCTCGACCTCGCGCTCCAGGAGGTCGCAGCGGTAGGCGAGCAATCCGACAATCCCGGCGAGATGCTTCAGGTTGTCGTCGTTGGAGGACTTGATCAGAAGGTTCGCCGTCTCTCGGATGTCGGCGAAGTTGTTTTGTGCGGGTAGGAGTGACATAGGAGCCCACCCTACCACCCGCGGGTCCCGTTGGCAATGGGGTGATATCCCGCTCCGCGGTCGAACGCCCCGCCCCCGGGTCACTGCGTCCCGTAGGCCAGGACCTTCTCGTTGCCGATCTCGACACGGCCCTCGGGCAGCCTCTCGCGCAGCAGGCCCCCGCTGTTCCTGCCGAAATACTGCGAGGCGTGCTCGGTCATCGCCGCCAGGGCCTTGCTGAAATCGTTGCCGCGCGCGCGGATGCTGTAGCGCGTCTCCCAGAGGAGCTTCGCCTTCTTCTGCTTCCACATCATCTGGAAGTCATAGGCCATGAGGACGACGAAGTAGCGCTCGTCCTCCAGCTCGTTGACCAGCTCCTTGCGGCGGAACTCCAGGGGCGTGCCCCTGTAGCCGTCCGCCTTGTCCAAGAGGGTCTCGTACCCGAGCATCGAGGCGTTCTGGGCGTCGAGCTGGTCGCGTGAGCGGTCCTCGGCCGCCACGGCGGCCATCGCGCCGGTCATCGCGTTGTCCAGGTCGACCTGCTCGGGGGTCTGCAGCGTGTAGCTGCTGGCCGACGAATTGAGAGGCGTGAGCGGAGCGCACGCGTCATTGGGGTTGTTGCGCACGATCTGGGCGTGGTTGGCCGCCATCGCCTCCGCGGACGCGACCTGCAGGTTCTGGCCGGCGGCCGAGTTGAGGGAATGCACCGGCGAATGCGTGGTGCCCCAGTAGACCATGACCAGGATCTTCGTTGCCTTGGGATCGCTGCTCGGAAGGTAGCTCCTGCCGGCGAGCGGCACGGCGACGGTCTTGGCGACATCCATGAAGGCGACCTTGTCGATCGTGTCGTCCTGCGCCGTCCCGCCCCACACGCCTCCCTTGCCGAAGGCGTAGGTCTCCGTCTGGAACTTCCCGCCGGGCAGCTGGGCGCGGACGTAGTCGGCGCTCGCTCGGGACGACACGGCCACGACGGCGCCGTCATCCAGGGCGCGGGCCGGGCCGGCGGCGGCCGCAAGCACGGAAAGTAGGCTGAGGTGGAGTCTTGTGAATGTCATGATGATCGGGGCGGTTCGCAGGGTATAACACCGCCCGCGGCCTTCCCCCTTCAACATCCCCGTGAGGCCTGCGGAACCGGCTCGGTCAGCCGCCCTTCCTCAGGCGAAGGTCCATCCAGCCGACCATCTTCTCCCACTCCGCGGGAAGGTAGACGTGCGGCGTGTCGGGGTAGATGATGCTGACGAAGGCGTCCCCCGCCCCCTCGAGCCTGTAGACCGGCGACACTCTCGCCTCCAGGTTGTGGATGCCGGCCACGGGCGAGCCCGGGTCGCGGTCGCCCGTCATGAACAGCATAGGCCGCGGCGCCGCGCAGGCGATCACCGCCTCGGTGTCGAAGTGCCGCAGCATGCCCGGGACGAAATAGTAGATCCCGTGCTCCTTCAGGCTCCCCGCCAGGATGAGGTCCTGGTAGCGCGTCATGCACCCGACGCAGACGGCCGTCCTCGGCCGGTCGTCTAGGGCCATGACCCACCAGCTCCGGGTGCTTCCCATGCTGATCCCGGTGACGCCGACGCGCGAAGCGTCGACCTCCGGGCGCGAGCACAGGTAGTCGAGGGCCATCAAATCGTCGCGCACGATCGTCCCCCAGAGGGTCCGGCCGGCCCAGAGGCTGAACTTCGAGGACGTGAGCTCCCCCGCCCCGCCCTTCTCCCCCGCTCCCGCGGGCCCCTGGCCGTCGCGCTCGCCGAACCCGCAGGCGTCGATGCCGAGCACGGCGTAGCCCAGCCGCGCCAGCGTCGGCCCGGGCGCCACGGGCGTGGCGTTTGTCTGGAGCATCTCCTCCTTGCCGACGTTCCACTGCCCGGCGTGCCAGTGGCAGTAGAGGATCGCCGGGACCCTGCCCTTCGCCCCGGCCGGTAGGAAGAGGTATCCCGGCACCGTGAGCCCGAGCCCGTCGCCAAAGGTGAACTTTTCGAGCACGTAGCCGTCGTGCTCGGTCCTCGAGAGCACCGTCACGTTGGGGACCCTCGGGCGCGCCGGGAAGTCGCCGAGGAGCGTCCAGAGCGTCGCCCGGATCTGTGCGCGCTGCCTCGACCACGCCTCCTTGGTCGCCGGGGCGCTGAACTCCGGCACGGGAACGGAACCCAGCCACTGCGCGGCATTCGTCTCCTGCGCCGAAGCCCTCATCTCGGGAAGGAGGAGAAGGACGAGGACAACGGTGGATGAAAGGGGGGCATGCTTCATCGGGGGGCGCCGGGGCGGGTACGATCACACCCGCCGCGAGGCCTTGTCAACGACCCGCCCCAGCCGGCCCTCAGGCAGGCATCGCGGCCATGTACTCCGACATCCGCTCCAAGGTCTGCTTGGCTCCCTCGAGCGCGCCGAACTCCCGGACAACCCGGTCGCGTTCCTCGGCCGTGGGGAAGACCATGCGGATCGTGACGCGGGTCTTCGTGGCGCCCACGGGGTCAAAGCTCCAGGTCGACTCAAACCGCACCGGGGTTCCGCCCTTGCGGTGCCCTCCGTTAGAGAAGCGCAGGCGCTCGGGCTTCACGACCTCGATGAAGAGGCAGCTGTTGGGATACTCGGTTCCGTCGGGCCCTCGCATCACGTGGATCCAATTGCCCCCGGTCCGGACGTCCATGACCTCGGTCGTGGTCGAGAAGCCGCGGGGTCCCCACCAATGGACCACGTGCTTGGGATCGGTCATCACGCTCCAGGCGAGCTCCTGGGACGCGTCCAGGACCCTCGATACCACAATCTCCCTGTCCGGATGGGCCGCTGGGGCCTCATTTTCCTTTTTCATTTCTTTTATCCTTTCGTTTGAGTTCGCTGAGATATTCCTCGAGCCGGTCAAAGCTCTCCTCCCAGAACTGGCGGTAGTCCCCTACCCATTCGGCCGCCTCCCTCAGCGGTCGCGCGCTCAGCCGGCACGGCCTCCACTGGGCCCGGCGGCTGCGTGAGACGAGCCCGCTCCTCTCGAGCACCTTCAGGTGCCTTGAGACGGCGGGAAGGCTCATCCGGAAAGGCCGCGCAAGGTCGTTAACGGAGGACTCGCCTCGGGCGAGGCGCGCGAGAATCGCCCGCCTCGTGGGATCGGCAAGGGCCGAAAAGGTGCTGCTCAGTCGGTCGTGTGGCATCGGATCAATTATTATTTAACATTATGGTTAAATACCAAACCGAGCCCCGTCAAGGCCAGGTTTTGTGTCGCGGTGCCGCGCCGGCCCACCGCGGTTCCCTAGGGCGCCGGGGAACGCACCGGGCCGTCGTCCGCGCTTCCTCGCGTTCTCGAGTAGAGCGCCGTGAATTCGGCGCCGAGCAGGAATATCTGGGCCGAGTAGTAGACCCACAGGAGAAAGACGCCGATCGAGCCCGCCGCACCGTAGCCCGACAGGGCGACCCTCCGGCCGAGGTAAATCGCGACGAGCTCCTTTCCTATGGTAAACAGGACGGAGGTCGTCGCCGCCCCCACCCACACGTCGCCCCAGCGGATCGATATCTGGGGGATCACCTTGAAGATCACCGCGAACATGACCGTTATGAGGATGAAGCTGAGGAAGACGTCCGCCAACTGGGCGGCGAATTGCCACCTCATCTCCACGTTGCCCGAGGACCGCAGCACAGCCGTGAGCCCCGCCGTCGCCAGGACCGAGACAAGGAGCAGAACCGACACCGCGAGGACCATGCCGAGGGAGAAGAGGCGGGCCCGGACGAATGCCAGGAAACCCGTCTTATGTCGGACGCCGTGGACCCTCCAAATTCTGTTCAGGGAGTCCTGGAGCTCGTTGAAGACCGACGTGGCGGCCACCACGAAAACCACGGCGCCAATGGCCGCCATGAGCGTGCGCCGGGTCGGCCCGTCGGAGCCCGCGACCATCGCCTGGAGCGCATGGGCACCGTCGGGTCCCATCAGCTCGGACATCTGCGAGATGATCTCGCCCTGGGCCGCCGCCTTGCCGAAAAAGAAGCCGGCCACGGCGATCGCCACAAGGAGGAGCGGGGCCACCGAGAACATGGTGTAGAACGCGAGCGCGGCTCCCATGCTCTGGGCGTAGTCGCGCCGCCAGGAGGCGATGGTCCTCGTGAGGAGCCTCCACGCCTCGATGTTGCTCAGCTTAATCACGGGAATTTCACGGGAAGGTGCGCCGCAGCGTCCCCCGTAGGGACCGAGCGACAGTGCCGTCGGTTCCAAGGGCAGGCCCGGGCCGGACCAAATCAGGTTGGCAAAATAGGATTTCCAGGCCCCGCGCCGTAGGCGTTGAATTTGTTGCAACCCGGATGCCGGCAAACAGTCTATAGCCGCAATCCAGCCCATGAAATTCACCGCGACCCACCTCAAGCGATACCGGCAGATTGCCGCTCTTCTCTGGAAATACGGGCGCGGGGACATGGTGCACCAGATGGCGAACCAGGAGGGGTTCGACGTCGAGGAGGTCAAGGTGGGCAAGAAGGACGCCTCGCCCGAGGACCTCGCCGACGACCTGGAGGCCATGGGCCCGACCTACGTCAAGATCGGCCAGGTGCTCGCGGGAAGACCCGACATCCTGCCCGAGGCCTACCGAAAGGCGCTCGCGCGCCTCCAGGACAAGGTGAAGTCCTTCCCCTACGAGGACGTGGAGCGGACCATCCTCGCCGAGCTCGGCGTCCGGGTCTCCAAGGCCTTCGCGAGCTTCGACGTGCAGCCCCTCGCCGCCGCCTCCCTCGGCCAGGTCCACCGGGCGACCCTGCGCGACGGCCGGCAGGTCGTTGTCAAGGTGCAGAGGCCGGGCGTCAGGAGCGAGATCGCCGAGGATTTCGAGGTCCTCGAGGAGATCGCCTCCTTCTTGGGCGAGCACACGGAGGTGGGAAGGAAGTACCGCTTCAGCGCCGTCCTGGCCGAGTTCCGCACCGCCATCCAGCAGGAGCTCAACTACGAGCTCGAGGCCCAGAACCTGATCGCTGTCGGCAAGAACCTCCAGGAGTTCAAGCGGATCCTGGTGCCCCAGCCAGTGCCGTCCTTCTGCACGAGGAGCGTGCTCACCATGGACTACGTGCCGGGCCGCAAGATCACGGACCTGGGGCCGCTCGGCCAGCAGGGCCTGGACGGCGCCGGGCTCGCCGATGAGCTCTTCAGGGCCTACCTGAAGCAGATCCTGCTCGACGGGATCTTCCACGCCGACCCCCATCCCGGCAACATCTTCATCATGGAGGACGGGCGCGTGGCGCTGCTCGACCTCGGGATGGTGGGCCACACGGGGCCGGCCATGCAGGAGAACCTCCTGAAGATCCTCATCGCGGTCAGCGACGGCAAGGGCGAGGAGGCCGCGGAGCTCGTGATCCGCATGAGCGAGAAGACCGAGCGCTTCGACCACTTCGAGTTCAGGCGCCAGATAAGCCAACTCGTGGCCACCCGGCTCAACCAGGGCCTGCGCGATCTCAACGTGGGTAGCTCCCTCATGACGGTGAGCCGCGACGCGCGGGACAACGGCCTCTATGTCCCGAGCGAGCTCACGCTGCTCGGAAAGACCCTCCTGGAGCTCGACGACGTCGGGCGCATCCTCGACCCGAACTTTGACCCGAACGCCTGCATCCGGAAGCACGCCGGGGAGCTCACGGTGACACGCCTGGGCCGGGAGGCCACACAGGGAAGCGTCGTGAACGCCCTCCTCGAGATGAAGAACTTCACGGTCCAGCTCCCGTCCCGGATCAACCGGATCATGGACGCGGTCGCGAACGCCGAGCTGGAGGTCAAGGTGAAGGCGACGGACGCGAAGATGGTCGTCGAGGGGATCGAGAAGGTGGCCAACCGCATCACGAACGCCATCCTCCTCGCCTCGCTCATCATAGGGGCCGCGCTCCTGATGCGGATCGACACGTCGTGGCACCTTTTCGGCTACCCCGCCTTTGCGATGCTGTGCTTCCTCGGCGCCGGCGCCGGGGCGGTCGTCCTCATCTACAACATCGCCGCGCAGGACCGCCGGAGCCGGAAAAACAGGCCCCACTGACCCCCCGGCTCAGCGGCCGATGAGCTCGCTCACGAAGGAGGCGCTGGGGAAGCGGTCGCAGACGGCCTTGATAGAGACGAGGATCGGCACCGAGATGAGCGCCCCGGGGATGCCCCAGAGCCACAGCCAGAAGATCAGGGAGACGAAGATCGCGACCGGGTTCAGCGTGAAGCGCCGCCCGAGGAGAATCGGCGTCACGATGTTCGACTCCAGCAGGTGGAGCGCCAAGTACCAGCATGCCGGCAGCAGCCACTGCCACAGGGCGTCGAAGGAGAGCAGCCCGACCGCGGCCAGGAGGACCACGACGACCACCGGGCCGAAGTACGGCACGAAGTTCAGGAGGGCGACCAGCATCCCCCACATGGCGGCCTTGGGGACGCCCAGTGCGAAGAAACCCGCGGCCGCCACCGCGCCGAGGCCGAGGTTGATGAGGAGAACCGAGGAGAGGTAGTTGGAGATGTTGGACTGGACCTCGTGGCTGATCTCCACCGCACGCTTCTTGTCGCGGAGGGTCGGCATCACGTGGACGAACTTGTGCAGGAACAGGTCGCCCGAGGCCAGCAGGAGGTAGGTGAGGACCAGGACCTCGCCGAGCCCCGCGAGCACGGTCCCGGTCCAGTTGAGGATGGAGCTCGTGCCGCGCTCGTCCTTGATCTCGACGACGGGCGCCTTCTTCCGGTCGGCCTTCTTCTCCGCCTCGGTGGCTCCCAGGTCGCTCACCGAGTCCATGGCGCGGCCCATGCTTGAGGCCGTGGGAAGGAGCTTCTGCACCCGGCCCCGCAGCTGGGTGATGTGGTCCGGCGCGTCGTCGATCCAGTGGATCGCCGGCCTCCCCAGCTCCACGAACCCGACCGAGACCGTGGCGACGAGGAGCACGACCACGATGGCCGCCGACGGGACGGTCGGGATGCGCATGTAGGACAGTCCGTTCATGACGGGCTTGAGCGCCATGGTCACCAGGCACGCGAGGAAGAGCGGCAGCATGACCGGCCGCGCGAAATAGAGGAAGGCGGTTATCCCGAGGACGACGAGGATGACCTGGGTCCCCGAGGGAAGAGGGCGCGCCGGCGGACCCACCACGGGCGCGACCTCCGCGCCGGGCGCCTCCGCTGGACCCTGTTCTGTCTCGTCAGGCATCCCTCACAGTATGCGTGCGGGCGATATGGTTCCCCAGCCCCAGGGGCCGGGCACATCGGCCCGTTTTCAGCTGCGTGCAATGGGACTCCGCCCACCGGCCGATTATTCGCGCTGCGGGGTTGCAGGCAGCGGGGCGTTTGCCCACTTTGGGTCGTTCATGTCCCTATTCAGCCTCCTTGACGTCAACCTCTGCTTTGGTGGCCCCGCGATCCTCGACAAGGTCAATTTCCAGGTCGATCCGGGCGAGCGCGTCTGCCTGCTCGGGCGAAACGGCGCCGGCAAGTCGACCCTCATGGGCATCATCTCCGGGGAGATCAAGCCGGACACGGGCGACGTCTTCCGCCAGCCGGGCTCGCTCTTCGCCCGGCTGACGCAGGAGGTGCCCGCGGACGTTGAGGGGACCGTGCTGGACGTCGTGACCTCGGGGCTGCGGCCCCAGGCGGGCCACGAGGAGGACTGGGAGCGGGACGTCCTCGTCCACGACCTGATCGACCACCTGCAGCTGGCGCCGGAGGCGCGGTTCGCGACCCTGTCGGGGGGGCTCAAGCGCCGGGCCCTCCTCGGCCGCGCGCTCGCGGCCAAGCCCGACCTCCTGCTGCTCGACGAGCCGACCAACCACCTCGACCTCGACTCCATCCTCTGGCTCGAGGAGTTCCTGATCTCCGAGAAGATCACGCTCCTCTTCGTCACCCATGACCGCGCGTTCCTGCGCAGGCTGGCCACCCGCATCGTGGAGCTCGACCGCGGGCGCCTCGCGGGCTGGGCCTGCGACTACGACACCTACCTCGTCCGCAAGGAGGAGGTCGTCGCCGCCGAGGAGAAGCAGCAGGCTGCGTTCGACAAGAAGCTGGCGCAGGAGGAGGTGTGGATCCGCAAGGGCGTCAGGGCCCAGCGCTCGCGGGCCCAGGGCCGCATCCACGCGCTCATGAAGATGCGAGCCGAGCGCACGGCGAGGCGCGCCCGCACCGGGAACGTCACCCTGCGCCTCACGGAGGCCGAGCGCTCCGGCGTGAAGGTGATCGACGTCGTGGACATGTCCTTCTCCTACCCCGACGGGCGCGTCCTGGTCAGGGACTTCACGACCACGCTCACGCGAGGCGACAAGATCGGCATCATCGGCCCCAACGGCTCGGGCAAGTCGACCCTGATCCGGCTCCTCCTCGGCCAGCTCTCACCGACGAAGGGGATGATCACCCACGGCACCCAGCTCGAGTTCGTCTACTTCGACCAGATGCGCGCCCAGATCGACGACGACAAGACGGTGGCCGACAACATCGCGGGCGGCAACGAGACCGTCACCGTCGACGGGCGCACGAAGCACGTGATCAGCTACCTGCAGGACTTCCTTTTCACGCCCGACCGCGCCCGCACCCCCGCCCGCGTGCTCTCCGGGGGCGAGCGCAACCGACTCCTCCTCGCGCGGCTCTTCACGAAGCCGGCCAACGTGCTCGTCATGGACGAGCCGACGAACGACCTCGACGCCGAGACGCTCGACCTGCTCGAGGACCTCCTTGTCGAGTACAAGGGGACCCTCCTCATCGTGAGCCACGACCGCGACTTCCTCGACAACGTGGTCACGAGCACCCTCGTCTTCGAGGGCGACGGTGTCATCGGGGACTACGTCGGCGGCTACGCGGATTGCGTGCGCGAGAGGGCGAAGATCGCGGCGGCAAGGGCCGCCCGCGCGGTCGCCCCGGCCCCGCCCGCAGCCGCCCGGAAGGCCGTCGCCGCGAGGAAGCTCACGGCCAAGGAAAAGCGCGAGCTGGACGAGCTGCCCGCGCAGATCGAGGCGTACGAGGCCGAGCAGGCCACCCTCGGCGCCCGGATGGCCGACCCCGTCTTCTACCAGCGGGAACGGGGAGCCGCGGCCGAGGTCAAATCCCGCCTCGATGAACTGGAACGCCGGCACGCCACCGCCTTCGCCCGCTGGGAGGAGCTCGAGGCCCTCCGCCCGAAGGGGTGAGCGCGCGCCGCGGGATGCTCGTAACACCCCATACAGGCCGGCGGGCCGGGAGGGTACCATGGGGCAGGCTCCACGCCGTCCATGCCACTGAACGCGCACCTCACCTGCCCCCTCTGCGGCGCGGCCCACCGGCCCGTGCCCCTCGCCCGCGGAGAGAAGGCGCACTGCACGCGCTGTGACACGGTGCTCGCCAAGGGCCAGTTCGAGAGCTCCGAGGCCACCCTCGTCTTCTGTGTCACCGGGCTTGTCCTCGCGCTTCCCGCGTGCGTCCTGCCGTTCGTGGGCGCGGGCAAGCTCGGCGCCGAGAGGACGAGCACGCTCTTCACCGGCGTCGGGGCGCTCTGGGACAACGGCATGCGTGCCCTCGCCGTGCTCGTACTTCTCTGCGGCGCGCTCCTGCCGATCGCCCTCCTGGCCGCCCTCGCCCTCCTGCAGGCGCCCGGGCGCCTCGCGGGCCTCCTGGGATCACCCGCCCTGCTGGCGCGCGCCGCCCGGGTGCTAGAGCTCTGCGCGATCCCGGAGGTCCAGGTGCTGGCCGTCCTCGTCGCCCTCATGAAGCTGGGAAGCGTCGTCAACGTGAGGATCGGCCCGGGATTCTGGTTCTACTGCGCCATGTCCCTCTCCCTCCTGGTCGCCCAGCGAAGGATCAACTTCAACGCCTTTGGCTCCGGCCCGGCCGGGCCGGAATCAAAACCATGAGCCGGCGCCTGTTCACGCTCAGCTTCAGGGGCCGGTCGGCCTCCGCCGCGCTCGCCGTGGCCGCCGCCGTGATGCTCGTTCCGGCCAACCTCCTGCCGGTCCTGGACACGGACTCCTCGGGGAGCCTTCGCAGCGACACCATCTTCTCCGGCGCCGTGGAGCTCTGGCGCCACGGCCTGGGTGCGATCGCGGTGATCGTCTTCACGGCGAGCATCGTGATCCCGATCCTCAAGCTCGCCGGCCTGGCCTGGCTCCTCCTCAGCGTCCGAAACGGCGCCCCGGACAATCCGCGCCGCATGACGCGCGTCTACTCCGCCATCGAGTTCATCGGGCGCTGGTCGATGCTGGACGTCTTTCTCGCAGCGTTCCTGACAGGCCTGGTCCAGTTCGGGGGGCTCTCCACGGTCGTGGCCCGCGGCGGCATCGTCGCCTTCGCCTGCGCCGTGGTCCTCACGGTGCTGGCCACCCAGGCCTTCGACCCGCGCACCCTCTGGGAGGGCCGTCCCGCGGCCCTGCCCCTCCCCTCGCCATGAGCCCGGCGCCCGCACCCAAAGTTTCCCGCGAGCGCGCGTTCCCCCTCATCTGGATCGTCCCCATGATCGCCGTCGCGATCGGGCTCTGGATGGGCTACCGCGAGCTGCGGGACCGCGGCCCGGAGATCACGATCGACTTCGAGGACGGCACGGGCATCGAGACCGGCAAGACCGTCCTCGAGTACAAGGGCGTGTCGGCGGGAACCGTGCAGTACGTGGAGCTCAAGCACGACCTGAGCGGAGTCACCGTGCGCGTGCGCCTCAAGAAGAAGGCCGCGGCGCTGGCGAGCGCGGACTCAAAATTCTGGATCGTGCACCCCGAGATCGGGTTCTCCGGCGTCCACGGGCTCGAGACGCTGGTGACCGGCGTCCACCTGACCGTCCTGCCCGGAAAGGGCGCGCCCGCGAAGCGCTTCAAGGGCCTCGACAAGACCCCGGCGCCGGACGTCGTGGACGAGGGCCGCTCCTTCATCCTCCAGAGCGACAGGCTGGGGTCGCTCACAACCGGCGCCCCGGTCTTCTACCGCGAGCTCAAGGTCGGCTCCGTCGAGGCGAGCCGGCTCTCCGACGACTCCACCTCCGTGCTGGTGCGCGTGCACATCGAGGCGCCCTACGTGGGCCTTGTACGCACGAGCTCCAAGTTTTGGAACACCGGGGGGTTCTCCTTCAAGGTGAACCTGTTCGGCGCCCAGATGAAGGACACGTCGCTCGAGTCCCTCATCACGGGCGGCGTCGCCTTCGCGACGCCGGACACGCTCCCCCTCGCGCCCGCGGCGGAGGACGGAGCGCAGTTCGGCCTGGCCCCCGAGGCCGACAAGGAGTGGATGAAGTGGGCGCCGAAAATCCCGGTGAAGTCCCCGGAAAGCGTCGTCGAGAAGGCCAAGGGCGGCGGCATCCTGCCGTCCTTGATCAAGTCGTAGCGGCGGCGTTCGGCGAGAGGCGCCCGAGCTCGAGGGCCTCCTCGGCCGCGCCCTTCGCGGCGTCCTCGGACGCCTCGAATCCCTCCTCGACCAGGAACCCGACGGGGCCGACGATGGCCCAGCGCCAGAGCGTGGGCTCCCGGCGCTCCGTGATCGCGAAGCCGCAGGAGCCGGCGACCGAGGCGATCTGGAGCGTGGCCATCGAGAAGATGCAGGAGGAGGCCACGGCGGCCGACTCATGGCCCGCGGGAATGTCCTGAAACAGCCGCCATGAGTATTCTGTGGATCGGGAGTTCGTGTTCATGGCGGGAGCGTCCCGATAGTACCGGGTTTCCCGGCCGGGCGCCACTGGGGTGATACCCCCATCGGCGCGGGCCCGCGGCCCAGGAATTTCCGCCGGCCCGCGGAGATTCTGCGACACCGGATCCGGCGGATGCTTACTAATGGGGATAGGACCACGTCCGGCCCGCACCGAGCCCCGCAGCGGGGCTCGGGGCGGGACAACCCAAAAACCACAATGAAGAAAAGCACACCCATGCCCGAATCCAACATAGGCACCAACGGTTCAGCCACGGCCACGGTCGACGAGCTGAAGTCCCTCATCCGCGAGGCCGAGGCGGCCCTCGGCTCCGGGGACAACGCCGGCGACGAGATCGAGGCGCTGCGCGAGCGCCTCCGGGACGCGATAGCCGACGGCCAGAACATGATCAGCAACCTCAGGGAAAACCTGACGCGCCAGGCCAAGCGCGCCGACGG
>Ga0265320_10000947_pt1 | contig 21645 bp, 23 predicted proteins | sample 4827metaG_FD_202087 | JGI IMG/M metagenome (GOLD analysis project Ga0265320, IMG submission 202087) | Rhizosphere microbial communities from Carex aquatilis grown in University of Washington, Seatle, WA, United States - 4-8-27 metaG | ecosystem: Host-associated > Plants > Roots > Rhizosphere >...
ACCGAACGCGAATGGCAGGATCCGGCGCGGGCCCGCGCGGACCTGTCGGCGCGCGCTGAAAAAGCCGCCGTCCCGGCCCCGGCGGCCCCGGCCAAACCCAACGCTGTGCAATGACCGTGAACGAAACCAACAAACCGGATTTGATCGGGACCGAGGTTGACGCCTCGCTGCGGGTACCGTTGCTCGCGCTGTTTGGCGGCGCGGCGCTGTGGCTCGTCGTCGGTTCCGTGCTGGCCCTGGTCGCCTCGATCAAGTTTCATCAACCCGATTTCCTAGCCGGTTGCCCGGTGCTAACCTACGGCCGGGTCCAGCCGGCGGCCGATGACGCTTTGCTGTACGGTTTTTGCATCCCCGCCGGGCTCGGCGTAATGCTGTGGCTGCTGGCCCAACTCGGCCGGGCGCCGTTGCGCGGGGCCATTGTGCCGGTCGTGGCGGCCAACCTCTGGCACCTCGGCGTGCTGGTCGGCCTCGGCGGCATCCTGCTGGGGGAGAGCACGGGTTTTGCCTGGCTCGAGTTTCCCCGCGCCGGCGCGGTGCTCCTATTTTTCGCCTATCTGCTGCTGGCGCTGTGGGCGACAATGAATTTTGCCGCCCGCCAGGAGCGCACGCTCCATCCGTCGCACTCGTTCCTGGTCGCCGCGTTGTTTTGGTTCCCGTGGATTTATTCAACGGCCAATTTGTTCCTGGTTTCCTCGCCGGTGCGCGGCGTGGTACAGGCCATCATCGGCTGGTGGTTTGCCGACAACTTGATTTTTGTCTGGCTGGCATTGGTCGGCGTGGGCAGCGCGTTTTATTTCCTGCCGAAGTATGCCGGCCGGCCGCTGCAAAGTTGTTCCCTAACGCTTTACGCCTTCTGGCTGCTGATCCTGTTCGGAACGTGGTGCGGCATTCCTCCGGGCGCGCCGGTGCCCGCCTGGCTGCCCACCGTCAGCACCTTCGCCGCGATCATCACCCTGGTGCCCATCATCGCCATCGGCATCATCATGTGGCAGACCCTGTGCGGCGGGGAAAAATGCGTCACCCGGGGCGGGCCGTTCTGCTTCATCCGGTTTGGTCTCGGTTCGTTCCTGCTGGCGTCGCTGATGTTCATCGCGATGGCCTGCCCGGAAATGAGCCGGGTGACGGGGCTGACCTGGTTCGGCCCGGCCCAGACCCAGTTGCAACTCTACGGCTTTTTTGCCATGACCATGTTCGGCGCCGCGTATCACCTGCTGCCGCGCGTCGTCGGCCTGGAATTTCCCTATCCCAAACTGGCCCGCGCCCAGTTCTGGTTATCGATGGCGGGGATATTGCTCTTCGTCATTCCGCTGGCCATCGGCGGGGTGGTGCAGGGGATGAAGCTGAACCAGCCCGACGTCGCTTTCCTGGCAGCGACCCGGGCAACGCTGGTCTTCTTCCGGTTCAGCACCACCGGTCTGTTGCTGCTCCTGCTGGGCAACCTGCTGTTCGCGCTGAACGTTTTCGGGCTGACGTTCAAATGGAAACTCGCGCTGTTTAAACAGGCGGTGGCGCTCGTAAAGGAGCCGCTGGAGGACGCTTCTGCTGCGGTACGGCGCGACCAGGAGGAGGCGCAAGCGTGAAAAGCGGCTTTTGGATTTTTATCGCGGCCGGCCTGGCCCTCGGCGGGTCCTGGTGCGGGTTCGTGCTTGCGCCGGAGCTCCAGCTCGGCGGCGCCCGGCAAACGGCCATCCTCAACTCCTCAGACGCCTATCCGCTCCAGCGCACCGGTGACGCCACGCTCGGGCTGCAGGTTTATCGGGCCAATGGCTGCGCCGCCTGCCATACCGAATCGGTCCGGCAGACCGGCATCGCCTGCGATGTGGTCCTGACCGCCGGCGGCAAGAATCCGGACGCGGTGACGAACCTGATTTCATCGCTGGTCCTGACCAATCTGACCAAGGAAGACGCCGACAAGGCCGCGGACAGAATTACCGGCGCCGGGGGCAAGGTGGAAATTCACATTGCGGCCACCGGGCCGGACATCGCCCGCGGGTGGGGGATGCGCCAGAGCGTGGCCGAGGATTATCTCTATGACCAGCCGGTGCAACTGGGCAATGTCCGCGCCGGACCCGACCTGTCGAACGTGGGCCTGCGCGGCGACCTCAATTCACAGTTGATCCATCTCTTCATGCCGCGGAGCACGGTGAAAGATTCAACCATGCCGCCGTTCGAGTACCTGTTTGTCGTCCGCCATCGCAAAACGGGGGACGCGCCGTCGCCGGATGCGCTCCGGTTTCCGAAGGAAGTCGGACTGCCGGACGGGTATGAAATCGTCCCGACGCCGGAAGCGAAGCAGCTGGCGGCATATTTATTGAGTTTGCGCGCCAACGTGCCGTTGTACAGCGCACCCGTATCGCCTTAACCCATGCCATGAGTGACGAATCAAGATCTATGTCCGGTCAGAATCCTGCTGACGAATCGGTGGCTGACGGATCGAGCCTGCTGATTGGCTTGATCATGCTGACGTTGGTGCTGCTGTTTCTGGGCGGGGTATATTTCGACCGTCACAGCGGCTGGTTCAACCCGCAGGTTTACAGCCCCTACGCATCGACCGAACAACTGGCGGCGACTCAACCCCAATCGGGCGCGGCGGCGGCCGCGGCCCATGGCAAAAAGGTTTATGAAACCGCCTGCGGCATCTGCCACGGCACCGACGGCCTGGGCAAACCCGGCCAGGCCCCGGCGTTGGCCGGGTCCGAATGGGTCAATGCCAAAGGATCCAAAGCCCTGATCCTCATCCCGCAGGTGGGTCTCACCGGCCCGATGCAGGTCAGTGGCAAGGATTGGAACATGCAGATGGCGCCGATGGGCGCGGCTTTGTCCGACGCCGACCTGGCCGCCGTGCTGACCTATATCCGGGGTGCCTGGGGCAACAAAGCCGGCGAAGTCACCGCCGACAACGTGAAATCCGCCCGCACCTCGCTGGGCGCCCGCCCGCAGCCCCTGACCGGCGAACAATTGAAATCCATGTCGGAGTAATCCATAGATTTCGCCGATTCGGCCACTCGGCATCCGCCTATGAAGATTGATCGGCTTGACCATCTTGGGTTGACGGTCAAAGACACTGAAGCGACATGCAAGTTTTACTCCACTGTCCTGGGCATGGAGATTGTATCGTTTGGCTCAGGACGCCGCGCCTTGTCGTTCGGTAATCAGAAGGTCAACCTGCATGAGGTTGGGCACGAGTATTTACCTCATGCCGAGCATCCGATGCCCGGTTCAGCTGACCTGTGCTTTATCTCAGCCATTCCGTTATCGTCGGTCCTTGACCGTCTTCATGCCTGCGCCGTGCCATTGGTTGAGGGACCGGTGGAGCGCACCGGAGCTACCGGCAAGATTCGGTCTGTTTATATCCGTGATCCTGACCAAAACCTGATCGAGATTTCAGAGTATGTATGAGCGGCCTGACCCGCGCTGGAGCCAACGGCCACTGCCCCTTGAATTTTGGATTGAGCGATGACGACTGGAGGCCATTATTGCATCGGGGACTGGCCGCCCGGGGCCCTGGCCCGGCTTGAGTCGTTCGCTGGTCCAAGTCCCCGGGTTCGACGTCTGAAGAAAGGAATCGCATGACTGACATTCCAAAGGATTTTACGGATGCGTTGAAGGCCGGCGGCGTGGCTCAATTCTTTTCAGGGTGTACGGGCCCGCATCAGAGGGAATATCTGAACTGGATAGCCGGGGCCAAGCGGCCGGAGACCAGATTGAGACGGATAGCCCAAGCAATGAAAATGCTTTCCGCCAGGCAGGCGAAAGAGGCCGCGTGCGCGAAGAAAAAAGCCAAGGCCAATTCTCAGTGAGGAATTTTTATTTCCGCACGCACAAAACTGACCACCCGGGCGTGTGATTCATCTTCTCCGGCAGAAACCAGCGTTAAACGGACCGTGGAGCCCGCCAGACCTCGAATCAAAGCAATCGCCTGGGCCGCCTTTCCGCTTTGAACCGGGACGGCCGGCCCGGCTTCCTGGGTAACGGCTATAATCCGGTCGCCGACGTGGATTTCCTTTTGAGCTGCTGCGGGCGAGCCCGGGAGGATGGCTTTGACGACGAGGTTTTGCCCTTCCATATCCAACGCCACGCCGATCCCGACGATTGACGCACTGGGCGCTTCGAGAACGTTGGCGCCGGGCTTCCATTCCACAAATTCCGACCCGCCGCCGGCAAGCTTGTTCCGGTCATCCAGGATAAAGCGCTCGAGAACGGTCGCCTGGGCGAAATCCAGCCGGTACCGATAGCTTTGCTGCCCCTTCTCATCACTGCGGTCCACCAGGGTCATTGACGCTAAATCGCCGAGACGTTTCAGATCGGCCTGGATTTGCTGCTGTTTTGGCCAAAGATCTTTCCACTCTTCCGGAGTGTAATCATCGGCCTGCAAGGCGCCCTTCGCCGCGTTCTGGATCATGGCCTGCAGGCGGGCGGTGACTTCGGGTTCCTGGTCCGGGATCGGTTTGAACTCGTCCAGGGGAAAACGCCTCATGTTCACCGGCAAGGGCAGGGGAGCCTGGTCGAGCTGCTCCTTGATTTTCGGCATTTCATAATAGTGAGCCCCTTTTTTGAGCTCCACCGCGAGGCTCAATTTCACCTCGTCGTCGCGGTCCGGAAATGGGTAGAGAAAGATGTCGCCGGACTTCAAATCGTAGATGTTGGAATACTTGGTGGCATAGTCGCCGGTTTGCCGGCAGTCTCGTAAAATTTTGAATCCCTGGGGCACGGTGGGTTCGGGGTGCTTCGCCAGCGCGAGTTCCAGCGTTTGATGTCCAAAACCAAACCCCCGGCATTGGTTTTCGTTTTCCACCTGCAACTTGCCGTCTTTGGCGCCGATGATGACCGAAGCGCCCGTCCGGTCCGCCACCAATATTTTTGCGCGCCAGAAACCCGGTTCCCGATGAGCCCGATAGAATGCGATGGCGTCATTGATCGTGGCGCACGTCTCAATCATGCGCTGGCTCGAATTGCCCCGGGCATCCGGCAAGCGTGAGTCCGGCCTCCAGGATTCCGCGTATCCCGCCACCCAGTCGAAAGCCAGCCCCTCTGTGTTCATGCCGCCCTGGGCCCAGCCATTGTCAAAGCCGACATAAACCGCGCCGTGATAACCGTCACCGGCAGGCAGGAACCAGATTCGCGTTTTGGGGTCCGACCAATCCTCGTTGTTGCAGAACAGGGCCCGGTTGGTATCGGTGAGCACAAAAATGGTGCAGGCGGGCGCGGGCCGGGGGGCCAAAACGAGACCGGCCAGGATCAAAGCCCGACCCCACGCGGGAATTCCTGCCCGAAGATTCAGATGCAGTTTCATAGTCAGATTCCTCTTACGACATATCCAGATTGAACCCGCTCAAAAGTGTTTTCCGGGTACAGCTTAGCCAAGAACCCGGGATGAAGAAAACCAAATCCTCGCCTCCGCATTCAGCCTGCCGGACGAAGGGAGTGTTAGTGGAGGTACGGTCCTGGTTCCCGGCAGGGCGCAGCTCTCCGTGCGCGCCGCTCACCATCCCGCACTGCGGGACGGAATTTTGAGATTAAACTCTCCCTCAGGGGAGGAGATTGATTTTTTCGAGTGGATTCGGGCAGTGGCATAAGGTCGGCCCATTGTTTGGGTAGCCGAGACTGGCGCACCGCCCGAATCCTGGCTGCATTTAACCAGCTCGCCGGAATTCCGTCAAAGTCGGGCCGGCGACATACCCGTTACAAAACGGAGGCGGCGGTCTGCTCCTGGTGCAACCCTACACCGTTTTGTCTTCGCTGTTTGTTTCGGCTCCTCCCCTTGCCGATTGGTTCAAAATGAGGGCTAACCCTTCTAGGCCCAAAGACGCAGTCCAATCAGGCCCCAGTAACCCAGATAGATGGCATCGGCTGCCACGGCCATTGCGACCAGGACTGAATGCCAGTAAGCCAGGCGGTTCATAAGGGCACGCCGCTCACGATAGACAACCCAAAGACTCGCGGCCGCTGTCAGGGCGAAGGTCAGGCTCGAAAGCATGATGCCAATCGTCACCAACGATGGAACACCCAGGGTCCACAGATCCTCCCGACTAAAATAAAAGAGTCCCAGGAATGCGCCCATCGAAAGCGTACTGGCCAAAGGCATGACCCGCACGGACAACGGACCGGCATTGCGCAGTTTGCCCAGCAACATTCTCGCACCCCAGACCAGCGCGAAGAGCGGCGAACTGAGCATGAGCACGGCAATCAGGCCGAAGCCAATCCACTGTCCCCAGACCCGTGACGCGGAAACTTGCTTGAAAGTTCCTGTGCCGCTTTCAATCAGTATTTCCCCATCGGCATTTGGCAACAGGGCGAGCGTCGCTCCCGACTGATAGTCCGTGCGGAACAGTCGTTCTGTCATGGGCACATCCCGGTCGTGATGGCCGCCCAAGGTTGCTATGAAAAGTCCATTGGTGGTGAAAACCAGCCGTTTGATGTTGAGCAGGCGTTCCAACGCATAAAACATCTGCATCCGCGGGCTTATGCCCTGATAATATCCTGCATAATGCCGCTGCAGTTCGGCTGGAATCGACACCACCGGCGGCAGCGGCGGCGGAGTCAGGCCTCGAACCACATATTGACGGACCAATCCCCCAATTCTCGCCAGCGCCTTTCCGTTTCCCGAATTGATCATCACCACATAGCCGCGGCCCTGGGTGGGAAGATAAGCCATTTCGGTGAGTCCACCCATCACGCCACCGTTGTGCCCGCGAAACACAAAGGCGCCTTCCAAGGTTGCACAATTATAGAGCCCGTAGCCGGCGACCTTGCCCAATTTTGAAGAGGGCAGGGATTCCGTGGTTTCCATGCGCTCAATGGATGCAGTCTGGATCAGTTGGGTGCCGTCCAGGCTGCCTCGCTGGAGATAAAACCGCACATAGTTGGCCATGTCCCGGGCGGACGCATTGATCGAACCGGCGGGCCGGTAGGCAATGTGCCAGTAAGGATACGACGTGATGCCGTCAGAATGATACAGCTTCGTCAGCCGCTCCTGTACTGCCGGCGGATAGAAATAACTGGCGGTGTCCATGTGCAGCGGTTTGAAAAAATGCTCCTGGACATAATCCTCAAAACGCTCACCGGAAGCCTTTTCGATGACCGCTGCGAGCACGGCGGGTCCGGAATTGCAGTAAGCCATCCGGGAGCCGGGCGGCCAGCGGCAGACGCGCGAAGACGCGCCATAGGCCAGCGCATCCTTCAACGCGATGGGAGTCGGATCGTTGAGCGCATACTCCCGCAGATGGATGTCGTCAAAACCCGAGGTGTGTTCCATCAAATGCACCAGGCGCAATGGATCAGTGGCCTCCCACGGATTAACAAACGTGACGTCCGGCACCCATTGCCGCACCGTGTCCGTCAGCTTGAGTTTGCCTTCCTCCTGCAACCGGAGCGCCGCCAACGCAGCAAACCCTTTGGAAACCGAGCCGATGCGAAACAGGGTGTCGGCGGTGACCAGTTGGTTGGCGGCCACGTCGGCTTTCCCGATGCCCGCCACCCACTCCGTCTGGTCGCGGGAAACGATGGCGATGGCGGCTCCGGGAGTCCTGGTTTCCTTCAAAACCGTTTCAATCGCCGCCTGCAACTCGGGGATGGATTTGGGCCGGCTGTCCGCCTCCGCAGCCGGCAACCCGCCGGAGGAAACCAGCAGCGAAGCCAGCAGGAGCAACAGTTTTTTCATGGCTAATTTCGCGGATTGTTTTAACAGCCGGCCGGCAGTGTTTTTGGCCTGCCGCTGATTTCAGCCTTCAGCCTTCGTTTTCCGCCCTTTATGTTTTCAGTCCTCCAGTTCGGTTATGGATTGATGCTCGGATTGCGGACGAACCAGGTAAATGATTCCTTTCACCAGTTTCCATAAACCATAGCCTGCGCCCAGCATCAATACTCCCAAACCTTTGCCAGCGCGGGTGCTCGAATGAGGTATTTCGGACTGTGCCAGCATAAGATAGATCAGGCTGCCGCTGACGACCGTGACCACGGCACCAATCAGAGTGTTTTTGATGCCCATTTTTCGAATCTCCCGGTTGCGTTCAAGATTGAAGGCTTTGATCTGCTTGTCGGCTTGCGGTTCGGACATGCCGTTCGAGGTCAGGTAATCGCGGACCGACTCCGCATCTTCGCCCCAGATAATTTTCGCCCGGGCCTCGGTGATCAATTGTTCGGTGTCCATATAAAATCTGGTTCAAAATGCGGGACTGAGCCATTCATGGCATTTATTTCGGGAAAATTCGAGTCATGGCAAGGCAGGCGAAACCCAGTGTCACAGCCAGTATTAGGACCCCGGCTATTTTCATATTTGTTCCGCTATCCAACGGCAAAGTTTGTTTATGAGAGTCAACCAGCCAGAGACCTAAAATGACGCCGCAGAGAAATCCGCCCAGGTGCGCAGCATTATCAATAACCGAATATGCCACAATTCCCATTGCTGCGATGATGGCCACATTAATGGCGATCGATTTTACAAATCCGGGAGGTAAGATGTTCTTCCGTTTGACGCCAAGCACAGCTAAAAAGCCGATCAATCCCAATAAGCCGCCCGAAGCTCCAACTGATGTCACATTGGGCAGTAAGAACAAGCTGAAGATGCTGCCCGCCGACGCTGAAAGGCCAAACACGAGAGCCAAATAATGGCGGGAGGTTAAAACTTCCATTAATCGTCCCAGTCCAATCAACGCCGACGCGTTAAAGATAAAGTGCATCACGTTACCGTGCAGCAATGGCCCGGTGAAAAGACGCCACCATTCGCCTTGCCAGACAGCGGGTTTGTCCAGGCCCGCCGCTTTGGCGGATTCCTCAAAACCATAAATATTTTCCAAAACAAATACACCGCCCAGACCTCCCAAAAGCAGCCAGGAAAACAGAATGCGACGAGACAAAACCCATGAATGATAACGACCAATCGTAATTTCTTCATCCATGACTGCCGCAAAATTGGGCTTTAGCTTTCTAAGACCGAAAATGCCGGTCATCACCGGAATCGCGCCGGTTGTTGTTGCTAACAATAACATCCATGTCCATTTGGCTGAATGATCGTGCCCGCCGAGCAAGAGGGCAAATGTCCCCCAAACAAATGCATTGATCGAGCCAATTACGATGGCGCTTTTCATTTCACTTCTCTGGCGCTCTTGTAAGGCGTCAAACAAAAAATCGATTTGGGTAGCGGGGACAACTCGCGGCGATTCGGGACACCAAACCAGATGTATTGGGGGCCATTCCCGGCTGCTGCATTTTTTAATCAATTCTTCGCGCGTACAACCGACAAATTTTCCCCGAATCTCATAACCATAATCCTTATCCGCAGGCCTTTCAGGGAAAGCATCTTCCTTTTCCCAAGGAGGGATAAAACCGGAATTCATATTTCATCCCAATTTTTATTCCCTATTCTGGTGGCTGGCAATTATTTTCAGCCGCCAGAATTCAGCCTTTCCTTCACTGCCCCGGCGCCGCCTGGCAAGAGCGAATCGCGAACGATAGCTTCACTTGAGTTTCAGAACCACCACGTGCTCGGTTTTCAACGGCGCAGACTCGATTCGCATGTATGCGTTCTGCGGTGATTCAGCATTTCGCAACGCCACCTCCAGCGCGACCTGGTCGCCGGCCCTCAATTGAGGCGAGGCCGTCTCCGCCAAAGTGCCAGCCTCGGTGGAAAGCCATGCACGAACCCATACTGGCGCACCTTCGGGGCCGTTGAGCCGGGCCTTGAAAATCGCGGTTGTCGGATTCGGTATCTCAAGCCGAACGTCGCTCAATGAATAGCCTTGGGAGGGTGGCAAAACATTCACGAACGAATCCAGCATGTTGGAATTGGGCGTCAGCATGAAATTGTTCGATAAGTGCAACATGGATGCGACCTGACAATTCAAAGCTGCCTGCCTCAGTGCAGCCCGGCAAGAGCGAAGATGGTTCAAAATGCGGGGCCAACCTCTTCATGATCTCGCAATGCAACCAACCAGCGGCTGCCAGCCTTCTGATTCGCTTCAGGACTGCCGGTTGACAGGCGGAAAAATGCCGCGCAAAAAGGCTCCGCCTCACGCGGCAGTCAGCGCCCCTGACGGGTGGTCGGGTGGTTTGGGGAAGTTTCCCGCGTTGGCGCCCGGGTGCCGCTGAATAAGATGACCCGAGAAGCTCCGAAAGGCACTCTGTTTCTGCGGTTTCTGTTGCAAAATAGTAGGATTATCCATTCCCAAAGAGAAGGAAATATGTTAAAACCTTGCAGTTGACCGGAAAAAATCAGAAGTAAATCGGAGCACTTAGCCGGACGGAAACACTCGGAAGACCTATAAACTTATGACAAAAGCATCTATTTCTATTGGTAACACAACGAAGATCGCCAGTATGGCAGCTGCTGCTGCCCTTCTTGGTCTTGGAGCGATTCAAGCGCAAGGTCAGTCGATTCTTTACAATTTCTCCGATAACACCTCTGATGGTTGGGCCAATGCAGGATTCAGCGGTTCCCCGCTCGCTTCAGTCTCAAACATCGCCGGCCAAAACTACATTTTCCTTCCTTTAGGCGGTTTCCAGGTGGGAAATGTTTCCGCCAGCTCCGGACCTTTCTTCAATGCGATGCAAGCCGCCGCTGCCAATCCGGCCGGCTACCAAATCAGTTATGACTATTACATCGATACGTCCACTTTTGTCGGATCGACTTTCTTGCAGTTTGGCACGTTCGTCAACACGGGCAGCGGCTACTATGCGCAGAATTATGGCACCCCTAACGAACTCCAACTGGATGGCACCCAGACGGCCAGCGGCCAAATCTTCCAAGGCCACATTTCGATTAACCTGGCTACGGTGGGTTATGCCATGTCCCCGGCAGAGACATTTTACCGGCTGGGCCTCATTGAGAATAGCAATGGCACGGGGGTTGGGGTGTATGTCACCAATATCAGCGTCGCGCCTGTTCCTGAACCGGCTTCGTTGGCCCTGTTCGGTCTGGGCCTGGTGGCCGGCACGGTGTTACTCCGTCGCCGCAAGGCTTAATGCCTGACGAAAACAAGTTTATTCAAGCCCCGCAAGTTTTGCGGGGTTTTTTGTTTGGCCCTGCCTTCAGCTGCGAAAGTTCCGGCAGAACCGGAATCTGGGCGCGCGTCAGTTCATGAAACAGGCCGATCATCGCTCTTAAACCAGCTCTGAAGAGATGAAGTCAGAGGACATTTCATCGGCACATCGCAGTTGACAGTCACCGGAGGCGTATTATGGTGGTTGCGATACACGGAATCGCACCAGGGAAGCCATATATTTCGTGATCACAAATAAACATGAACGAAAAAATTGTACAAATCATTCCTGCCGATGATTGGTTTGCCGTGTTTAAGATGGATGACGAAGCCGAATTGTCGATGCCTCTGAATTGCTGGGCCTTGTTTCAAGAGGAGGATGGCTCTTCCAGGATCGAGGGCATCTACGTGGACGCAGCCGGTGATTGCACCGCGGCCAAATCGGCCGACAATTTCGTGCGTTACAAAAGACTTTCAACGGTTATCACCTGACTTCTGAATTGCCTGTGGGAGCTCCAACATCGAATCGAAAGAAGCCGGTTTAGTGTTGGGGCTGTGCGCCAATCCCATTGCGCCACAGGCTCGACACTGCAACTGCAAACGGCACGCACGGAGTGACGTGCCCTGACCTTCGACGCAGCCGCAGCCATTCATGGAACGGCCGGCGCAAGGTCGCGGGCCAGCGGGCAGGTTTTTAATTGTTTCAGGCCTTCGACGACGGCTTCAGCGTTCAGTTTGGCGCCGGCTTTGGTCGTGTGCTGGTTGTCAAAGAAGTATTTGGCGGCCGGTTCCTTGCCGAGCGCATCGTAACGGTTCGCCGCCAACGTGTTCAGGTCAATGAAGAGCGCACCGCTGACTTTGGCGGCATCCGCCGACCATTGGGCGTAACCGTCCAGGCCCCGCTTTATCTTGCCGTCTACCCAATTGTTGCGCGGAGCGGACGAGCAGATGACCGCCGTGGCCTCCTTGGCTTTTGCCTCTTTGACGTATTGACGCAGATACCAGCCATAGGCGTGGATGGTTTCCTTCTGATGAGTCACCGGCGATTCGATTTCCTTCGTTTCATCACCGTTGCCGTCCATAGTCACGCGGTCGGGATAGTTCGATGAGTTTTTGGCGTCGTTATGACCGAAGTGAAGGATCACGAAGTCACCGGGGGCGAGCTGTTCCAGAATTTTGGCCCAGGCTCCCTCTTCACGATAACCCCGGCTGCTGCGTCCGCCGCGGCCCTCGTTATAGACATGGATTTTGTTGGCGTCGAAAAGCGGGGTGAGTTCGTATCCCCAGCCCCACGGGCCGGTCGCCCCGTTTCCGCTACCGGTCTTCACGATGGAATCGCCGACAAGGAACAGCGCCGGGTGAAGGGTGATATTCGTCGACGCAGCCGGCATAATCTTTTCCTGTGCGCGGGCCGTCCGGTCGGCTGCAAATGCGAAGGCAATAAAAAGCAAAACGGGCATGCGCAGACGGGAGATCATCATGGTGAAACAATTATTTTGGATATTGTGGACACAGCACAAGTTTAAAGACGATGCCAGCGCCGCGGGCCCTGCTGTCGGATACAGCGCAACCCAGGCTGATCGCACCCTTCAATTTTGACTGTGTCATGAAATTCGATTATTGTTCTGTTCCCGGCCTGCGCGACAGTGATTGCGGTTGGGCTTCTCCCTGCATGAAGAATGTCTTGAATTGTGGAAAGCACGCTGGCCGGATGCTGCGATTGACCGTTTTGGCGCTATACAACCCGCCCAACACCTTGGCCAACATGTTCTATCGAACCAGCAGATAATCCGCTGGAATACTGTTTTGAACAGCATCCCGGGGAACAAGACATCGAACACTGACCATCGAATCAAAGGGAGCTGGCGCGCACGGGTGAGTAGCGATGGCGGAGCCACAGCGTTTGGAACACGCCCACCAGGCTCGACGACATCCAGTACAGGCCCAATCCCGCTGCGAGTTTCCAGACGATCAACAAGGTGACGAGCATCTGGATGACGATGAGCGTGTTCCGCAGTTGCGCAGAAGTTGACGGCATCAGATACGCGGTCAAGCCCGTCAAGGCAAGAATAGCCAGCGTCAGCAAAGCATCCGGCGAAGCGAGGTTCTTAATCCACAGGAACGCGCTGTTGGAAGCGAGTGAAGCCCGGATCGAACCATAGAGCATCCCGAATATCGGAAGCTGGATGAAACTGCCAACCAGGGTTGGAAGGTCGAACGGACTGCAATCATTCTTTCGATACAAATTCTGCATTTCTCCGAAAAGGCGCTCCGGTTTTTTCGCAAACCGCTTTTTAAGCTGTTCCATCTCGGGTTGAAGGGCGCGCATGATTTCCTGGTTTCGGCGCGCCCGGCGGGCCAGCCGGAGAGTGAGCGGCAGCAGGGCAACCCGGATGCCCAGCGAGAGGGTGATGATGGCACAACCCAAACTGCCGCCAAACGAGTGGGCGAGGGCGGCGAGCAAAACAATAATCATGTCGTTCATAATCAAACAGTGTAATGGCCTGAGGCTCCGGTTATTACTTCGCTGCAGGAGCAGTTTAGAACGATGCCGCTGAAGCACATATTACAATCTGCACGTGCGTTTGGAATACCCCAACATCGAACGCTAAATATCAAACCAAAGAGAGCCGGCGGCGCGGCAGCAATGCCCTACCGAATTGGATGCGTCCGAGGGCGGAAATTCGGGTCCATCTGCATCCATCGACAGTTGGAAAATCGGCACCACGCCTTTATTCCCATTACTCTCTCGCGCCTGAAATTTCTCGACCGGGCCGGGAATTGGGCGTATTCACCCGGCCACAATCCATTGATCATGAATGCAAGAATTCTTTGGCCGTCTGGCGCGTTGACTATTTTGCTTTTCACCGCTTCGCTGGCGCGAGCGGACGTCATCACGAACAACGCAGTTCCCCTTGCCGTCGGCCAGACCGATGCGCGGCCCAGGATGCATTTCACCGAGCCTGACCCGCTGGATTTCTCCAATCATGACGGCTACGTCCCGCTCTTTGACGGCGTGAGCCTCAAGGGCTGGGACGGCAGCCCGAAGTTCTGGCGGGTGGAGGACGGTGCGATCGTGGGTGAATCCACGCGGCAAAATCCCAGCGGCAACTCGTATCTGGTCTGCCGGGACATGAAGACCAGGGATTTCACCTTGAAATTCGAGATGAAGATTGTCGGGAAAGGCGGGAGCGGTTTTCAGTATCGCAGCCGGACGGGGATTCCGTGGCTGGCGCCCATCTCGCCCACGGTCATCTCCAACACCGGGCCGGTGAACCTGGACTGGATGATGACCGGGCCGCAGGCCGATTTCTGGCCGAGCCAGATTTATACGGGGCAATTTTATTCCGAGAACACGCCGATGCGCATCATCGCGTGGCGCGGGCAGGTAGTGGAGAGCTTTGGCGCGGCCAGCAAGCGGCTGATGGGCACCATCGGCGACCGGAAGACGCTCGGCGAACTGGTGAAGACGAATGACTGGAATCAGTACACGATCATCGCGCGAGGCGGCACGTTCATTCACATCGTAAACGGCCAGCTCATGGCGGTGCTGGTGGATGACGATCCCGATTCCTCAAACAACCAGCCAGGTTTGTTCGGCATCGAGATCGAGGCCATCACTAAATTGTACGTGAGAAATATCTGGGTCAAAAAGCTCAACTGAGGGCTTGCCCGCCGCGTCGGAGACCGGATATGTGCTGTGATCACGCCGGCAATTGCCAACGGTTGTCCGCGCAAAACCTGCCGCGCCGGCCGGAGCTTGAAATCTTGGTTTTGGTCGCAATCTAAAAAGCGCGCCATTGGCCGCGGCATTGCCAGGTTCAGTCCGGCAGCGGGTTGGCGCCTTTTTCCTCGACGTAGCGCAAACCGTGGATGCGGCGTTTGCCGATGAGCAGTATGGCAAAACCGATCCAGGAGGTCGCGGCCAGGATCAACGCCACCGGCATCATGGTGTGGGAATCGAAAATACCGACGCTCGCGGAGGCGAGGCCGGAGACGCCGATCTGCAGGAAGCCGAGCATGGCCGAGGCGCTGCCGATGTTGTGATCGAACGGCACCAGCGACAGCGCCGCCGCATTCGGACAGGCCAGGCCGAGACTGGACAACGAAATGAACAGCAGCACGAGTGTGGTGGCCAATCCGAACCAGCCGCAAAGCGTTCCCACCAGCAGCAGCAATGCCGCCGGACACACCACCAGCATGGTGGCGTGAAAAATCTGTTCGCTGGAAAATTTGCGCAGTAAAAAGACGTTGATCTGGTTGCTGCCGATGAACCCGACGGCCAGCCCGGCAAAGATGGCTCCAAACTTTTGCGGGCTGACATGAAACACCTCCATGAAAACGATGGGCGAACTGGCCACATAAACCAGCAGTCCGGAAAGGGCGAACGAGCCGGAGAGCGCGTAGGTGATGAATTGCGGCTCTTTCAGGACAATGGCGTAGTTGCGCACAATGGGCACGAACCGCAGCGAGACACCGGGATCCGGCGGATGACCTTCCGGCAGCAGACGCCAGGAAACCGTCAGCATCAAGGCCGCGAACAGAGCCAGGATGACGAACACCCATTGCCAGCCGAGATGCACGGCCACAAAAACCCCGATGCTGGGAGCCAGCAGCGGCGAAACCCCGAGGATTAAAATCAGCAGGGAGATGATTTTGGCGGTTTCATGCGCCGGAAAGAAATCCCGCACCATGGCCATGGAAGCGACCTGGGCGGCGCATCCGCCCAGCGCCTGCACGAAACGCATGGCCACCAGCCATTCCACGCTGCGTGAAAACAGGCAGAGCAGGGAGGCCGCCAGGAACAGGGTCAAGCCGGCGTACAAGGGCAGTTTGCGCCCGAACCGGTCCAGCAACGGACCGTAAAAAAGCTGGCCGGCGGCCAATCCGGCAAAGTAGCTGGCAATGGACAGGGAAATGCGGGCGGTGGACGTGTCGAGCGCGGCAGCCATCTGGGGAAACGCCGGTAAATACATATCGATGGCGAACGGGCTGATGGTGGAAAGCGCCCCCAGGATGATGATAATCAAATAGCGATTGTGGGATTGGGTCATGGAGGAACAAAGCTAAAGGCTGAAGACCAAATAAAATGAAGGTAACGCGGTGCCATCCATGCTGGCACAATGAACAGTCTCTTTCTCCCGGTCAAACAAAGAATTAATCCAGGCTAGCCACTTTGCCGAAGGCAAGCCGGCAGTGGAAAGTTAAACCAGGTCTGGCGTCCTGCGTCTTAATTTTCGGGTCATGGAGAACTGAAACCAAGGGATTCCCTAGTCGCGAGCCAGCCTGGTAAGACGTAGCTTTATCCATGCAAACAATTTCCGTACAACCAATTGGCAGCGTGCGTCGAGAGTTTCAGGAGAATGAAATACCATCGCGCCTCCGTAAAATCATTGCAAGGTTGCGGCGGACGATGAAGATTCCAACGGGTTATCAGGATAAAACCGGTTTCCATTTCGGCATTGAGCCGGCCAAAGAAACCGGTTTAATGAACGGTCCGTCCGCGTAAAGAGCTTTCGCCGTCTCACGCGACCCACGCTCCTTTTCAGGATTGTGAGTTTGAAAAGAATGAAGCCTCGCTATCCGCTGTCGCTGAACAATGGTGCGACAGACTTCGGCTCCTACTAAATCATAAAGTTAATCCATGCAGGCGGCCCAAAACTGACATGGCCGGTTCAAGTCCAATAGCCTTCGTAATATTTATAGGCATTACCCTGTTGCTCCCAGCGCGGTGCAACCCAGATTGAACCCGGACTCGGAGGCAATTCCCAATGGCCTGCCACCCACCTATATCCATTGTTGTTTTGCCACGTCCAGTAGCCGGCGAGCCACACATGCTGAGGAGACGGCTGGGCCAGTACAACATCCTGCTGGAGTGCTGGCGGTGCGGTGTTCACGATAGTAGTGGTGACACCAGGGGTTGCGGTCGCAATGGTCACATTGGCAGGGTTTCCGACGAACACGCCGGGCACCGTGTCCGGGGTCGTTGTGGTGGTGGTCGTCGTCACCGAGCGGGTGGGAGCCGGTGGCGGAGGTGCAGAAACCATGTGCGACCGGGGCTCGGAAGCGCAACCGGCCAGGAGACCGAGGATCCCGCAAAATGCGAAGACGGGTGTAAATTGCCTCATCAGGCGGACGGAGGCTGAACGGGACAGAAAGTTAATGAGCTTTGTTTTCATTTTTAGAGACTACTCCCGTGCCCGTGCCCGCACCATGGGGTGTTATACTTAGGGAGCAACGACCGGCAGACTAAAGGCTGAAGACCAGGTGAATAGATGGCGCACCAATCCGTGAAATCCACGTCAGAAATTACGGGCCGTGGCGTCCTGGCGTTGAAAGAATCCGTTCCATGGCCCAGCGCGCATGTTCCGCGATTAATGACTCGGCATCGCCGGCGGCTTTTTCCAGGGCGGGCAGGGTGGTTTTGTCACCAACGTTGCCCAGGGCCACACAGACGTTGCGCAACAGGCCGCGGCGTTTCGTCCGCAGGATCGGTGTGCCGGCGAAACGCGATTTGAAACCGGCCTCATCCAATTGCAGCAACGCCACCAGGTCCGGCGCGGCCAGGTCCGGACGGGCGTGCACCTTCATCATCTTCCCCTCGCGGGCGAACCGGTTCCAGGGACAGACCGCCAGGCAATCATCGCAACCGAATATCCGGTTGCCGATCGCCGGACGGAGTTCGAGCGGGATGGGGCCCTTCAACTCGATGGTGAGATAGGAAATGCAACGCCGGGCATCCAGTTGGAACGGGGCGGTGATGGCATTTGTCGGGCAGGCCTCGATGCAGCGCACGCAGCTGCCGCAATGATTTTTCTCCGGCAGGTCCGGCTCCAGTTCCAGCGTGGTGACAATCTCCGCCAACAGGATCCAGTTGCCAAAACGCCGGCTGATGACGTTGGTGTGTTTGCCGACGAACCCGAGCCCGGCGCGCTGGGCAAAATCACGTTCCAGCAACGGCCCGGTGTCCACGTACCACAGCGACCGCGCTTCCGCGCCGCCGAGTTGGTCCAGCAGGCCAGTCAGCTCCTTCAACGATTTGGCGAGCACATCGTGGTAATCGGCATAGCGTGCATAGCGCGCGATGGTGGCGAGACGGGTGACGGGCGGCGGGTGGCGGGGTTCGGACACAGGCGATGACTCGGCACTTGTCACTCGACACTCGTCGCCTCGTGCGTAGCTGACCGCCAGAGTGATCAAACTCCTGGCTCCCGCCAACACCTGCTGCGGATCAGACCGTTTCGCGGCCGTGCGTTCGAGCCAGATCATTTCGCCGTGTTGTTTTCCAGCCAGCCAGCCCCGGAACCGTTCCGTGCTGGCGGGCCTGGCGGCGGTCGTGAACCGGCAATCGTCGAACCCCAGCTCCCTTGCCCGCTGGCGGATCTGCTCTTTCATATGTAGCGGTTGTTATGGCGGGGCGAGGCTGCAGACGAGCCATCAATCGTTTTCGACACACCAAAGCCGGCTTGCGGGGACCCTCGCCCCACCTGGACGTCACGGCGTGTCACTGGCTTTTCCATCACCGGCGGGAGGCTTCGAGGTGGAACTGGTGCACGACCTGTTGCGCCACTTCGCGAACGGAACGCAGCTCGGTGTTCAGCAAGACGTCGGCTTGTTTATAGAAGGGTTCACGCGCGGCGAGCAGTTCGCGGATTTTCTTATGCGGATCCTTGTCGTGGAGCAATGGCCGGTGTGTCTGGCTCCGCACCCGTTCCCAGATTTTTTCCGGCGACGCCCAGAGGCAGACGACGAGCGCGTGGGTCCGAAGCCCGGCCAGGTTTTGGGGATTCAGCGGCAAACCGCCGCCGGTGGAGATGACGGTCCTGGTCCTCCCGGCGAGTTCCGCCACCAGGTCCGATTCCAGCTTGCGGAAGGCCGGCTCGCCGTCGGTCGAGAAAATCTCCGTGATCGCCCGGCCGGTGCGCGACTGGATGACATCATCGGTATCGAGGTGATCGAAATGCAGTTGTTCGGCGACCAACCGGCCCACGGACGTCTTGCCCGCGCCCATGAAGCCGATGAGCGCGATGTTGACGATGTGGCGGTCGCTTTGCACAGCCATGGATTAACCGAATCGGGCGCATGGCGCACGCCGATAATTGATTCGGACCTTTTCTTCCTGCCCGGGAGCGTCGGCGGAACGGTACGACGACAACTCGACAGAATCGCCGGGTGCGCTTAAATTCATTGCATGGGACTGGCACCCTTCATCCTGGCCTCGGCTTCACCGCGACGCGCGGAATTGCTGCGGCAATTGAAACGGGACTTCCGGGTCGCGCCCGGTGACGCGACGGAGATTCTGGACGAGCACCTGTCACCGTTCGAAATCTGCCAGCTCAACGCGCATCGCAAGGCGCGGGCGGTTGCCAAGAAAAATCCCGACGCGCTGGTGCTCGGCGCCGACACGCTGGTCTTTCTGGACGGTGAAATCATGGGCAAACCCGCCGACCCGGCCGAGGCGGATCGAATGCTGACGCGGCTGCAGGGCCGGACCCACCAGGTCGTCACCGGCCTGTGCCTGATTCATTTGCGCGCGCACCGGGAACGCATGTTTGCTGCCAGCACGGACGTGACGTTTCATCCGCTGGACGGCGGTCAGATCCGCGAGTACCTGGCGAAGGTAAATCCGTTGGACAAAGCGGGCGGCTACGCCATTCAGGAACATGGCGATGAAATCGTTGAGGAAATTTCCGGCTCCTACAGCAATGTCGTCGGCCTGCCTCTGGAACAGTTGCGGGCGGAGCTGGCCGCATGGCAGAAGCGGTGAGGGAACGGATTGCAGATTTACCATCAGCTTTGGACCGAAGCGGCGGCGGCTTTTGCAAGCGGACGCCCGCAGATCGATCCCCATCTGGCCAACCGGGCAAAGGATTTTCGACGCGGGGTGACGCTGGCTTTCCGGCCATCATCGGCGGTCCGGGCAAAAGTGAAAGACTTCATGGAGCAGCTGGCCCGGGTGGCACCGGGACAGCATTTATACCTGCCCGAAGAACTGCATGTCACCGTGCTGGCCATCATTTCCGGATCGGAATTCTGGCGGAAGGAAATGCGTCCCCTGGCCGCCAGCCGCGCAATCCTCAATGAAGTTTTGCAACGCTCTCCCGCCTTCAAAGTCCATTTCCGGGGGGTGACCGCATCGCCGGGCGCGGTCCTGGTCCAGGGTTTTCCGGCCAACGACGCGCTGAAGAAAATGCGCGATGAATTGCGGGTGGCTTTCGGGCGGAACGGATTGGGCGGCCAGCTCGACCGCCGTTATAAAATCAACTCCGCACACATGACCGTCATGCGCTTTGGCCGGCCCGATACCGACTGGCAACGACTGGCGGCCTGGCTCGCGGAAAATCGTGAAACGGACTTTGGCGAGGTGGAAGTCAGCTGCATCCAGCTGGTCTGGGGTGACTGGTGCGCTTCGGCGGACGTGGTGCGGACGCTCCAGGAATATGGTTTGCGAGATCAGGCGCCCTGACCGGATCCGCCGGCTGCTTTCAAAACGTCCCCTTTGCGAGTCCAGGCGTTAAGGCGGTATAGACCGGCACAGGTGGTAGCGCCCGGTTGCCTTGCTTGGTAAGCAGCGCGTCCAGTTTGTCCAACGACTGACTGGCAACTCTTTGGTAGTTGGCAATGGTCGGCGCCAGATCGCTGTCCGCTTCCGATATCAATGCGGTTTGATTGCCGGCTGGCGGGAGCGAGGCAACCTCCGATGGTTGCCGCCAGATGACGACGGCTATGCCAACAATCACCAATGCCGCGATGGCCGCCAACGCCACGTCCCAGTTCAGCCGGGCAAAATACGCCGCCAGGATTTCTCCAAACGAATCCGGTTTTGCCGACCGGAATCTGCCGGCCACTTTTCGGTGGAAGCTTTCGGACGCCTGAACATCGGGGGTTGCCTCCGCGGCCGCCAGTTTTTCAGTCACGTTGGAAATTTCCACCCAATAGCGGCGGCAACCTTCGCAGGTCTCCAGATGCGCTCGCAACTGGCGGGCCGACTGCGCCTCCAGCGCGTTCAATGACAGCCAGACAATGAGTTTCCGGTTTTGGGCACAAGGTTTCATAACCGACCGCCTTTCATTTTAAAATCAGACCGCTGGGCGCTGAAGGCATTCATTTTTCGCAGCTTGTCCAGGGCATGAAACAAACGGGATTTGACCGTCCCCACGGAACAACCCAAAGCGGCAGCAATACCCTCCAATGAATGATCCACGTAGAAACGCAGGTAGATCACCTGCTGTTGTTTGGCCGGCAATGTCTGGATGCATTGCCACACGATCACTGCCTGTTCGCGCAGTTCGGCGGCCTGGTCCGGCAGGGTGATGGGGGCGGCCAGATCGCCAGTGTGTTTCTCAGATTCGTCCGGGTGCTGCGAGCGAAGCAGGGCCGCCGGCCGGAGACGATCTTCCCGGAGGACATTGCGGTAACGATTCAGCAGGATCGCGCAAAGCCACGTGAAAAACTGGCAGCGCCCGTTGTAGCGCCGCAAACCCTTCCATGCCTCCACCAGCGTGTCCTGAGCCAATTCCTCGGCCAGCGCCGCGTTTCTACAAAGCGTCATGGCCTGCCGCAAAAGGCGCGTGCTGTAAGCGCGATAGACTTCGCCGTAAGCTTCGGCATTGCCGGACCGGGCCGATTCCAACAGTTCCCGGGTGTCCGGGTTTTCGTTTCCCACGAC
>Ga0265320_10000949_pt1 | contig 21596 bp, 24 predicted proteins | sample 4827metaG_FD_202087 | JGI IMG/M metagenome (GOLD analysis project Ga0265320, IMG submission 202087) | Rhizosphere microbial communities from Carex aquatilis grown in University of Washington, Seatle, WA, United States - 4-8-27 metaG | ecosystem: Host-associated > Plants > Roots > Rhizosphere >...
ATGTTCTGCAAGCTCAAAAACTGGCGACGGATCGCAACCCGCTACGACCGTCTCGCGCGAAACTATATGGCTGCCATTGCCTTAGCAGCCGTCATCATCGCGTGGGTCATATGAGTCCCCAACCTAGGCCACTGAACCGTATCCCCGCGCCATCGCGGCGGCGAAAATAGGGATCAGCGCGAAGAAGAACACCTCCAGCCACAGGAAGCGGCGCGACATGCGCACCGCGCCGTCGCTTGGCGCGAAGGACGCATCTTTCGCGAAGGCGCGGCGCCAGCGGATGATCGCCACGGTCGGCTGGATCGACAGCAGGCCGACGACCGCGAAGGCGCCGATCTTCGCCCAGAAGAAATGATTGTGCGAATAATAGTCCCAGCCCTTGGCCGCGAACACCGCGCGCGAGAATCCGACGGCGATGATGAGCGCCGCCAGGATGCCGTACCACAGGTCCACCTTGCCCACGCGCGCGGCGTCGGCGCCCGTCATGCCGGGCTTGATCGCGCCGATCTCGAACGCCAGCACGGCGGCCAGCGCGAAGATCAACAGGTGATGGCCGATGGCGAAGGCCAGATCGGTGCTCGCGAAGTCCATGTTGCGCTCCCCCTTGCGCCGGAAAATCCGGCTAGCGTTTCTCGTCCCGCTTGGTCGGCAAAATCCCCGGTCCCGCGATGTCGCCGAACGGCTCGTGATAGGCGTCGGCCTCCGTCGCGACCGTCGGCTCGACCCGCCGCGTCTCGGGCGAGCTTTGCCGCACGACCTCGCTCCCCACCGCCACCGCCGCCGCGGCGGCGCGCGCGCCGGCATCCGCCGCGCGCCGGCCCCAATGGCGCAGGAACAGAAGCTCGCGCGCATAGGATTCCTCGAACAGCGAGTCCGCCTCGGTGATGCCGCGCAGCGCCAGCGCATGTGCGCGCCTGGCGCCCACGAACCACAAGGGACTGACCAGCAGCGACGACGCGATCACCGCGATGGCGAGCTTGTGGCCTTCGGGCGTCAGCGCGCCGACGGTCATGCCGGCCGTCGCCAGCACGAAGGAGAATTCGCCGACCGGCGAGAGGAACAGCGCGGCGGGAAACGCCACCTCGCCCGGCTGGCCCAGAAGCGACAACAGCGCGAGGTTGAGCGCCGACTTTCCGATCGTCACCACCGCCAGCACGATCGCGATCAGCCACAGATGATGCAGCACATAGGAAAGATCGATCAGCAGGCCGATCGACAGGAAAAAGATGAAGAGCAGGATGCTCTGCACCGGCTGCGCCAGGGCGAGCGCGGTGCGCCGCAGCGTCGAATGGCCGACCGCCAGCCCCGCCAGGAACGCGCCCAGCGCCGGCGACAGGCCGAACAGCCCCGACAGCGCCGCCGCCACGAAGCACACCGCCAGCACGCCCAGCGTGCCGACATCGACGTCCTTCATCAGGAACGAGGAGGCGGGAAAGCGAAAGCTCTTGATCCTGGTCAGCATCACGATGAAGCCGACCAGCAGCAGCACGGCCAGGCCGAGCTTCACGCCCGCCAGCGCCAGCGCGTCGGCCGGCGCGTGCGGCGCCATCGCGTTGGTGAGCAGCAGCAGCGGCACCACCGCCAGATCCTGCGCCACCAGGATGGCGATGGTGAGCTTGCCGGCGCGGGTCTCGGCTTCCTCCGAATCCTCCATCATCTTGAAGGCGAGGGCGGTGGAGGAGATCGCCAGCATGAAGCCGATCACCACCGCGCTCGTCGTCTCGCCGCTGGTGAGCTGCGCCAGCGCCACGGTGAAGGCGGTGCAGACCGCGATCTCCGCCACCGCGATGCCGACGGCGAGTGGCAGGAGGCGGCGGAACGCGGCCAGCCGCAGCTCCATGCCGATGATGAACAGCAGCATCAGCACGCCGAGATCGGCCAGCGTCTCGACCTGCGCCGAATGTTCGATCATGCCGAACCCGGTGGGGCCCAGCAGGACGCCGACCAGGATGAACCCGGCGGCGGCGGGCAGGCGCACGCGGTTCATCGCCAGCCCCGCGATCACCGCGGCGGCGAGTACCAAGGCCAGGGCCGTCAGGTCGTCCATGGAATGCCTTCCTCCCGCGCAATTGTGTCATGGCCCGCGAATGCGGGCCACCCAGTTCACGCCCGCGACCGCAGCCGGCACCAGGGATTCACGCGGAGGCGCGGAGCACGCGGAGGCGTTGAAACTCCGCGTCTCCGCGCCTCCGCGTGGGCCCATCGAAGTCATGAGTCTCACGCATCTCAATTCGGTCCAAATCCGTTCCAGACCTGCTAATCTCCCCCCATGCCCGGCTCCAAACCCCCGCAGACCAACGAAGAACAAAAAACGCTGATCCTGACCGGTGCCTCGCGGGGCATCGGCCATGCCACGGTCAAGCGCTTCTCCAGCGCCGGCTGGCGCGTCATCACCTGCTCGCGCCACGCCTTCCCGGAGAACTGCCCTTGGGCGGCGGGGCCGGAGGACCACATCCAGGTCGACCTCTCCGACCCCGACGACACCGACCGCGCCATCGCCGAGATGCGCGAGCGCCTGCCTGACGGCAAGCTCCACGCCCTGGTCAACAATGCCGGCATCTCGCCGAAGGGCGAGAACGGCGCGCGGCTGGGCGTGATGAACTCGACCAAGCAGGTCTGGCGCCAGGTGTTCGAGGTCAATCTGTTCGCCACGCTGTGGCTGGCGCGCGGCTTGATCGACGAGCTCGCCGCCGCGCACGGCGCCATCGTCAACGTGACCTCGATCGCCGGCAGCCGCGTGCACCCCTTCGCCGGCGCGGCCTATTCGGTGTCCAAGGCGGCGCTCGCCGCGATGACGCGCGAGATGGCGTCGGACTTCGGACCCTTGGGCGTGCGCGTCAACGCCATCGCGCCCGGTGAGATCGACACCGCGATCTTGAGCCCCGGCACCGACAAGCTGGTCGAGACCATCCCGCTGCGGCGGCTGGGCCTGCCCGAAGAAGTCGCCAAGGCGATCTATTATCTGTGCACGGACCAATCGAGCTACGTGACGGGGGCGGAGCTGCACATCAACGGAGGTCAACACGTGTAGCGCCGTCTGCCCTCCGAAGCCCACGCAGCGAGCGCAGGAGGAAGCTGCACATCAAGGGCGGGCATCATGTGTGATGGGCGCCGTCTTGATATTATCGCATGATTGCTATATATTGATGCAATGGAAACCTGGCGCGTCGAAGTCCTGAACGACATCGTGCGGGCCGAGATCGCGGCGTTGCCGCGGGATATCCGAGCCCGGCTGACGCATATCGTCGACATGATGATCGCGGTCGGCCCTGAGCGGATGCGGGCGCCGCATGTCAAGCCGCTGCGCGACAAGTTGTGGGAGATGCGCATGAGCGGCCGCGACGGTATTGCTCGGGCCATTTACGTCGCGGCGCGCGGGCGGCGAGTCGTGATCCTGCACGCCTTCGTGAAGAAGACGCAGAAGACGCCGCCGCAGGCCATTCGCCTCGCGCTGCAGCGGGCAAAGGAGTTGGAGTGATGACGATCCCGTTCAAGAAGCTCAAGGACGAATGGATGAAGGACGCGGCGTTCCGCGCCGAATACGATCTTCTCAAGCCGGAATTTGCGCTGGCGCTCGCGCTCATCACGGCGCGCACGAAAGCCGGCATGACTCAGGCGGATGTGGCGCGGAAGATGCGAACCACCCAGTCCGTCGTCGCGCGCATCGAAAGCGGCCGCAATCCGCCGAACCTGAAAACGCTGGAGCGCTACGCCAACGCCGTGGGCCGGCGGATTCAGCTCAAGCTGGTCTCGGCGGCGTAGACGAGACCGTTCGGCCCGCCGCTCCCTTCGGCGCTCTTAAATCCGGCAGGAACACCGCCAACACGCCGATCAGCGGCAGGAACGAGCACACGAAATACACGAACGAAATGCTCGTGTGGTCGGCGAGGATGCCGAGCGCTGCGGCGCCCAATCCGCCCATACCGAACGACAGGCCGAAGAATAGCCCGCTCACCATGCCGACACGGCCGGGCAGGAGCTCCTGGCCGTAGACCACGATCGCCGGAAACGCGCTCGATAGAACCAGCCCCGCGCCCATGCTGAACACGCCGGTCCAGAACAAATTCGCGTACGGCATCGCCAGCGCGAAGGGCAGGGTGCCCAGGATCGAGAACCAGATGAGATATTTGCGCCCGAAGCGGTCGCCGAGCGGCCCGCCGCTGATCGTGCCCACCGCCACCGCCGCCTGGAACATGAAGAGGTGAAGCTGCGCCGACGGCACGCTCACATGGAATTTCTGGATCAGGTAGAAGGTGAAATAGCTGCCGATGCTCGCCATGTAGACGAACTTCGAAAAGATCAGCGTCACCAGGATCGCGATCGATGCCTTCACGCGGCCGGGCGTCAGCGCCTCGGTCTGGTGCAGATGGCCGTGATGCGTCGCGCGCGTCGTGCGGTTCTTGGCGTACCACGCGCCGACGCGCCACAGAACGACGATGGCGATCAGCGCCGCGACCGAGAAGAACGCCACGCCGTCGCGCTGCCCGGGCCTAATCGCCAGCGCCGCCAGCAGCGGCCCGAGCGCACCGCCGATCGAGCCGCCGACCTGGAACATCGATTGCGCCAGCCCGCGCCGCGAACCGGCCGCGAGATGCGCGACGCGCGAGCTTTCCGGATGGAAGGTCGAGGAGCCGACGCCGACCAGCGCGGCGGCGGCGAGCAGCAAGGGATAGGTCGGCGCCAGCGCCAATCCGATCAATCCGAAAAAGGTGAACACCATGCCGGCGGGCAGGGCATAGGGCACGGCGCGGCGGTCGGTGTAGAGCCCGACCAGCGGCTGCAGCAGCGACGCCGTCACCTGGAACACGAAGGTCACGAGCCCGATATGGGCGAAGTCCAGATCGAAGGTCTCTTTCAGGTTGGGATAGATCGCCTGCAGCAGCGACTGCATCATGTCGTTCAGCGCGTGGCAGAAGCCGACGGCGAACAGCACGGCGAAGACGGTCGAATGCACCTGCAGCGGCGCGGCGGCTTTGGGAGCGGTGGTGTCGGTCATGGGCGGCCGGAAAGTGGCTCACCACATGCGCTGCTGCAACCCGCCTGGGCGCATAACACCTCCTACCTTGTGGGGAGGTCGAAAAACATCGAGCGAAGCCAAGCGAATTTCGACCTCCCCACAAAGGGGGAGGTGATTGCGGCGCTACTCCCGCGCGTTCATTTCCTCTTCGACCATCTCGGCGATCGTGTCCTTGCCGTCGGGGCTGTGCATCCAGGCCTCGGCCGCCTGCAGCGTGTCGAATTGCCGTGGCGCGCGTAAGGGCTTGTTGCGCCCATCGACGGGGATCAGCACCTCGAAGGTGCCGGCAAAGCGCTGGTCTTTCGTCTCGGCCGCAAAAGGCTGCGGCTTCTCGTATTTCTTCTTTTTCATCGGACGTCTCGGGGGCTCGCGGCCGGGCTTCTATCAGCGTTCGGTCGATATGCCAAACCACAGCGTGTTCCACGGTTCTGGCGCCTGTTCGATCAGATGGAAGCCGTAGGCGCGGTAGAACGTGACCGCGCGTTCGTTGCGCGGCCCCACGCCCAGATGCGCCGCCCGGGCGCCGGCCTGCGCCATGGCGGCCAGCCAGACGTCGATCATGCGCTTGCCCAGGCCCATGCCTCGGCAGCGCGGCAGCAGATCGATGTGCAGATGCGCGGGATAGGGCTCGGCGATGCGCCGGGGCGTGCGCGGCGGGCGGTGGATCAGCCGCGCCAGGCGCGAATCCGGATCGCCCGCTGCCGCGTCCGGTTCGCCGATCGCCGCGCGCAGCGCCGGCCACCAATCCGTCTCCAGCCGCTTTTCGAACGCAGAGGTGTTCGCGGCGCCGACGACATAGCCGCCGATGCCGGCCGCATCCTCCGCCACGAAGCAGCTCTGCGGCTCCAGCGTTCCGTAAGGTCCGGCATAGAGGTGTCCCAGGATCCTCGGATCGCGATAGAGCGCGCGCGCGTCGGCGCCCGCATCGCCGGTCTTCAGGCAGATGTCGTACAGCGCGCCGAGATCGGATGCGCGAAAGGGCCGGATGACGAAGCTCACAAAAACAATAGTATCATGGCCCGCGATCCCCCTCTGCGACGCGATGCGGCGGACGTCGGGCTGACGTATCGAACAGCGTCCGCGCCGCGGTACAATGGCGACATGAGACGGTCGCGAACGCGAAAAACACCGCAAAATTGCGGGCAAACCGGTATTGCGGGGACGCGCGCGGCGGCGCCGCACGTGCCGTCGGCGCGCGCCGGTGTGTCGATAAGTGCCCCTTCAGCACGGGTGCGCAAAAATATTTTTGGCTGCCGCGCGGGACGCTCCGTTGCGCGACTCGAAAACAATTATCTTGCCGAAGCTGCTCTAAGCACTTTGATCGGCCATGCGAATTCGGCTCGGCCGCCGCCCGGTCGCGCCCGCTCAGCGTTTAACGCCGCGTCAGCCCCGCTACGGCAGCAATTCGCGCAGGATCAGCGTCACGGGCCGCTTCTGCCCGCCATGCACGACGTCGAGCGTAAGCTTGGCCCCCGGCGGCCGGCGCAGGATGTGCCGCATGTCGGCGCCGGACAATTGGCGCGCCGCGACGCCGTCCACCGACACGATATCGTCGCCCGCCGCGATGCCGGCCTCGGCCGCGGGCGCGCCCGGCAGCACGATCGCGACGGTGAACGCATCGGCGGTCTTCTTGTAGACGCCGATGCCGGCGCGCGAATAGGGCTCGGGCGCAAGCGGCGGACCCGGCAGCGGATCGAACCACACCGTGCCCCGGCGATAGTCGAAGCCGAGCGTGAAGTTGCGATAGATCTGGTTGCCGATATTGCCGGCTTCGGTGCGGGAGGAGAACGCGCCCTTCTTGTCCTGCGAATAGCTCGCGACGATGCGCGCAAACCTCCGGCCGGCGACTTCGACGTCGGCGCGCACGGCCCAGTTCTGCGAGATGCCGCCCGAACCGAAGCCCGCGGTCGGCAGGCCCTTTCGCATGCGGGGCGCCAGGCCGACGCGCTGCGCCCACCGTCCTTGCACGACCAAAGCGTTGCCGTTGCCGGTGTCCAGGCCGTTGTCGCCCGCGATGCCGTCGATCTTCGCGGTGAAGATCGGCTGGTCGTCGCTGAAGCTGATCGGCACCGGCACGCCGCGGCCGGGCGGCGCGTTCTTCAAGGGCCGGAACGTCAGCGTGTTCGCGCCATAATTCAGCTCCATCGCGAAGCGCTCGAACAATTCGAGGCCGAGGATGCCGGCAAGCGGCGGCTTGGCGCCCATCTCGACCGTGTCGTACTGCAGGGGAAGGATGACGAAGGACTGATCGCGCAGGCTGACGCCGCCGATCTCCAGGCGGTCGACGCGCGTATATTGCTCGGTCAGCGTTCCGGCGCCCGAGCCGCCCGCCGTGCCGGCCCCCTGGCCGTGCAGGCCGAGCGCCGCCGCCGCTTCGGGCGACAGGATGTCGTGGCCGCCGGTATCCAGGATGAAGCTGAACGGGCCCTTGCCGTTCAGCTTGGCCGCGATCGTGATGAAGCCGTCGACCGCCATGGGCACGGTCGCTTTGCCGCCATCGACCGTCGAATCGTCGGGCGTCTGCGGCGGCGCGAATTCGCCGTTCGGCGCGTGCGCGACGAACGCCGCGCGCGCGACGGTCACGATGTCGGGTTCGGAGTCGCCTTCCTGGGTCGCGGTCTTGAACGGCACCAGGGCATCGCCGACGCGCCGATAGTCTTCATAGCGAACCGTGACGTCGTCGATCGGCATCTCCCAGATGCTGCGCGCCAGCAGGCCGGATGCCGTGTCGAACCACAGCTCCGCCGCTTGTCCGCCCCGCGGAGTCGCGCGCAGGACGTCATAGGTCTTGTGGTCGTCTTGCCGCGCGCCGAGGTCGTCGATCCGCGCGCCGCCGGCGCCCGGCCGCAGGAAGTCGCGCCGCGCCAGCCACATCTGCGTCGCCGCGTTGCCGCGCATGAAGACGGAATTGAGCGCATGCACGCCGCCCGACGCGTCCTGCCGCCAGTGATCGTGCCCGTCCCACACCTCGGCCGCGCGGAAGACGCTGAAATCCGCCGTCAGGTGCCGGCGCCCGCTTGCGGTGTCCTCGGCCAGGCGCCACTGGCCGTCGAGGCCCGACGCGTGCTCGGCGCCGGTCTCCACCAGAAGACCCAGCGTGTTCCAGTTGGCGCGTCCATAGGCCTGCCGCGCGGCGGCGAGCACCTGCGCGGCTCGGTCGTGCGCTGGAAAGGATGCCGTCGCCGTCAGCCAAAGCGTGACGCCTGCCGCACAGACGGCCGTCGAGATCTTGTTCATGCGAGCAGGGTGGGCCGGATCGGCGGTCAGGTCTTGAATGCATTTGACCTTCCGGCACGCCACTGCCCGGGTGTCGCGCCGGTCAGCCGCAGGACGGAGCGGGTCATATGCGCCTGATCGGCAAATCCGTACGCGGAGGATACCGCGCACAGCGCCTGCCGCCCGCGCAGGATGGCGCGCCAGGCGCGGCGCGCGCGCGTCTGGGCCCGAAAGGCGCTGGGCGTTATCTCGAAGACGCGCCGAAAGCCGCGCGACAGCGTCGCCGGCGCCAGGCCATGGTCTCGCGCCCAATCGCCCAGACTGATATCGGGATCGCGCCGAATGCCGCGCGCCAGCTCGTCCGGCCAATCGCGGCAGGCGTTCGCCAGGGGCGCGGCCGAAGCCAGCAACGCCTCGCGCGCCTCGGCGGGATCGCGTTCGGCGATGCGCGCGATAAAGTCGGGATCGGGCACGCGCACGTGCTCCCATCCGTCCGCCTGCCATCCCGCGATCTCGAAATTGAGCGTCTGTGCGCCGGTGCCGCAGAACCGGTCGAGATGGGCGTCGAAGGGTCCGTGAAACACCGCATCGCCCGCGCGGACCTGGAAGCGGCCCTGGTCGCCGGCCTCCTCATAGCCGCCCGCCAGCACGAGGCAGACATAGCCGGCGCGATGGCGATGGCGCGGCATGTAACCGCCCGCCGCGCAATATTCACGGCCGAGCGTCACGGAAGCGAAAGCCGGCATCGGGTCACGGCCAAAATGGACTCAATGGCGAGGATCCAAGGGAGCTGTCGCGGCGCGGTCAACACACGGCTGTGTGAAGGCGGCATGCGCCGGCGACGGGTCACCGAACTACCGCGGTTTGCGGGCGGCACCGTCGCCGCCGTCGCCGCTTTCGCGCCGCGGCGATGCGGTTAGAATGCCGTCAGTTCCAGGACAGGAGCAGCAGTGATCATTATCGAGTTCGTGATTTTCGTCGTGTCGTCCGGGCTGTTCTACAGCGGGCGGTTTCGCGACCATCTCTGGGCGGTCCTGATCGCGGGCGCCATCGCGACCGGGTCCTCGCTGCTGTTCTTCTACGATGTCTACGAGAAACTTCAGGTCCACACCGAAGCCACCGTCAAGGTCGTCAAGGTGCGCGTGCCCGTCGTGCAGCACGTCTCGCAGCCGCCGGCGCTCTCCAAACAGGAGAACTGCCGCGACGACTACCCGTTCTTCGCCCGCGTGTTCGGCCGCGAGGGCACCACCGAGCTCGCCTTCACGGTGTCGGCGGACGGCACGGTGCGGGACGTGAAGGTCGCCAAATCGAGTGGCTCCGACGGGTTGGACGACGCGGCGGTGCATTGCGTGTCGCGATGGCACTACCGCCCGGCGGTGAAGGATGGGCAGCTCGTGGACGCGCCGATGACGGTGAAGGTGGCGTGGGGGTTGGATGAGGCGGATGCGGAGAAGAGCGCTGACGGGGACAAGAAGTAGGAATGCACAAAGGCCCATCCGCATGCTGACGCTACTGACTTTCGCCGGGACCTTCGCGCAGTGAAAAAAGTCGGATCGCTACGACCCATTTCCGTATGGGTTGATCAAGTGCGAACCTGACTATCTCCAGTTAGCCAAACGGCAGCGAACCTTGAATAATGTCATTTAAGCGGATGACGCCATTTATCAGCCACGTATCTGGATACTGTGAATGAGTGCCCATCGCGAGAAGCATGCCTTTTGCTGGGTAGTCCACGCCAAAGACCTGCTGCATCCGCAGCAACGCAGCTTCTTCGCCGTAGTCACGGCTCCATTTGAAATAGGTCGCTTCTATCTCCCAATCCTGACACGTTCCCTCGCGGTCACCATCATCCGTTCGATACTTATATTTGAAGCGATAAGGACAGGGCGTGTACGGAATCATGGTCTTTGTATTGAACAAATCTTTCTGCGCGTGCAGCGCCGTGAATCGGGTTTGATCAGCCGCGATTTCTGCGGCTGATCGCTTTTCGATCTTGAACTCGAAATTGTGGGCCTTGAGAAGCGCCAAGCTTTTGCCCCGTGAACGCTCGCTCTCGAGGCTTGTCGCAATCAACCCACCTAGAAATCGTTCACGCTCAGAGGGCTTCAGTGTACCGGTGATCGAGATGCTGTCCTGATCGACCCGCAAGCTCTCAATTCGCTGATCATCGTTAGGCTTGCGCCATTTGAAATGAACGCGGTCCCAGCGGCCGAATTTCTGTGCATCATCAAGGGTGCGAAATGAGACCGGATATAGACGCAGCCACCTTCCATCAAGGCCAATACCAGCGCAGCATACGGTTTCACCATGGCGCAGCCCAATTTGCGGTGCCGCTTTGATCAGAATTATAGCGTCCGCTTCACCCGAGCGAGACGGATCGTTGCGTATGGTCATCGGCGATTCTCCGCCTTTTTTCGACCGTTGAAGTCACTACAATATGCCGCACATCAAAATCGTATTTCAATTGCTCTGCGATGATGGCGCGATGGCAGTCGATGTGACTACGCTCGTAGCAAAGAAGGCTTGACGTCAATTTGTTGGCGGCTGTTGCAACGGAGATCAATCCGGCTTTGGCCTCATCGCCTGCCAAGTGATGATCATAGATACGTCGAAATGTGGCCATGTCTCCGCTTCGAGCCGCATCACGACCAGGCTTCGGATCACCCAAAGATTTTAAGTGAAGATAGCCGATGTCTAGATCGTTCAGGGCTTTAGAAAGTGCGTTTTTCGAGAAGCCGCGCTTGCGCGAAAGAGGAAGCTCTCGCACATCGATGATCTGTTTGATTCTGTGAGATTTAAGCGTTGCGAGAAATCCGCCGAGATCGGCTCCCTCGTACCCCAGGGTGTAGAGAACCCGATTGCTCATAACCAACCCTTGCCGTTTTACAGACCTTGCGAGGAGAAGGTTAACACCTTCTTTACAAGGACGTGCATCGCAAGACAAAACTGCCTGCAATCTCACTCATCCGAGCAACGAAAAAGGGCCGGATTTCTCCGGCCCTTTTCCATATATCCAATTGGAGCAACCGGACTTAAAAGTCCATGTCGCCCATGCCGCCCATGCCGCCGCCGCCGCCCGGCATGCCGCCGCCGGCTTCCTTCTTCGGACGATCGGCGACCATCGCCTCCGTCGTGATCAGGAGGGCTGCCACGCTCGACGCGTTCTGCAGCGCCGTGCGCACGACCTTGGTCGGGTCGACGATGCCGGTGTCGATCAGGTCGGCATAGGTCTCCAGCTGCGCGTTGTAGCCGAAGGTCGTCGACTTCTGCTCGAGCAGCTTGCCCACGACGATGGAGGCTTCGACGCCCGCGTTCTCGACGATCTGACGGATCGGGGCCTGGATCGCCTTGCGGACGATCGCGATGCCCTGGGTCTGGTCCTCATTGTCGCCGGTGACGCCGTTGAGAGACTTGGTCGCGTAGAGCAGGGCGACGCCGCCGCCCGGCACGATGCCTTCCTCGACCGCCGCCTTGGTGGCGTTGAGCGCGTCATCGACGCGGTCCTTCTTTTCCTTCACTTCGACTTCGGTCGCGCCGCCGACGCGGATGACCGCAACGCCGCCGGCGAGCTTCGCCAGACGTTCCTGCAGCTTCTCCTTGTCGTAGTCCGACGTGGTCTCGTCGATCTGGGTCTTGATCTGGCCGACGCGGGCCTGGATTTCCGACTTCTTGCCGGCGCCGTCGATGATCGTGGTGTTGTCCTTGTCGATGCGCACCTTCTTGGCCGTGCCCAGCATGTTCAGCTTGACGTTCTCGAGCTTGATGCCGAGGTCTTCGCTGATCACCTGGCCGCCGGTCACGATGGCGATGTCTTCCAGCATCGCCTTGCGGCGATCGCCGAAGCCCGGCGCCTTGACGGCCGCGACCTTGAGGCCGCCGCGCAGCTTGTTGACCACAAGAGTCGCGAGCGCCTCGCCCTCGATCTCCTCGGCGATGATGAGGAGCGGACGGCCGCTCTGCACCACGGCTTCCAGGATCGGCAGCAGGGGCTGCAGGCTGGTGAGCTTCTTCTCGTGGATGAGGATCGACGGCTCGTCGAGCTCGGCGACCATCTTGTCCGCATTGGTGATGAAGTAGGGCGAGATGTAGCCGCGGTCGAACTGCATGCCTTCGACGACGTCGAGCTCGGTGGCGAGGCTCTTGGCTTCCTCGACCGTGATCACGCCTTCATTGCCGACCTTGGCCATCGCCTCGGCGATCATCTTGCCGACTTCGGTGTCGCCGTTCGCGCTGATCGTGCCGACCTGGCCGATCTCTTCGTTCGACTTGACCTTCTTGGAGCGCTTCTTGAGATCGGCGACGACGATGTCGACCGCCTTCTCGATGCCGCGCTTCAGGTCCATCGGGTTCATGCCGGCGCTGACCGCCTTGGAGCCCTCGCGTACGATGGCGCGGGCCAGGACCGTGGCCGTCGTCGTGCCGTCGCCGGCCGCGTCGTTGGTCTTGCTGGCCACTTCGCGCACCATCTGGGCGCCCATGTTCTCGAACTTGTCGGCGAGCTCGATCTCCTTCGCGACCGTCACGCCATCCTTGGTCGTGCGCGGGGCGCCGAAGCTCTTCTCGATCACGACGTTGCGGCCCTTGGGGCCCAGCGTCACCTGCACTGCGTCGGCGAGGATGTCGACGCCGCGGAGCAGACGCTCACGCGCATCGGCGCCGAATTTTACGTCCTTGGCTGCCATGTTGTGTGTTCTCCTGAACAGATTTCGATTTGATTTGAAGCGAGTGGCGAGTAGCGAATGGCGAATAGGGACCCTATTCGCTACTGGCTATTCGCTATTCGCTCTTTAGGCGGCCTTCTTCGTGGCGCTCTTGCGGCCCTCGAGAATGCCCATGATGTCGGACTCCTTCATGATCAGGAGATCCTCGCCCTCGACCTTGACCTCGGTGCCCGACCATTTGCCGAACAGCACGAAATCGCCGGCCTTCACTTCCGGAACGACGCGCTTGCCGTTGTCGTCGAGCGCGCCCGGGCCGACCGAGATGACCTCGCCTTCCTGGGGCTTCTCCTGCACGGTGTCGGGAATGATGATCCCGCCGGCGGTCTTCTGTTCCTCTTTCACGCGACGGACGACCACACGGTCGCCAAGCGGACGGAATTTCATGCGTCTTGCTCCCTAAGTTATTGCAACAAAAGTGAATTTCGCACGTGGCAGCACTCCATGACCGAGAGTGCCAGGCCAGATGAGCGGCTATTTAGAAGCGGGAAGGGGAGTCGTCAAGAGCCAGCGGCGCTCAAATCCTCTTAAGATGGCCGTGACGGCGAGATCCGATGGCAACGAACTGGACCTGGGAGGAGATGAGCCGCGAATTCGTCGCGCTCGGCGGCGCGGTGGACAATGTCCGCCACGGGCGCGGCCCGTTCGGCCATGGTCTCTTTGTCGTCGACCCGGCCAAGCCCGTGCGCGTGCACGTGCCTGCCCGCCTGCTCGTCGCGCGCGACCAGCTCGTGTGTGAGGAAGGCGCGCTGGTGGTGCATCCGAACGCATCGATCGGTTCTCGCGAGAAGGACTTCTTTCGCCGCTACCAGGCGTCGTTCTCATGGGGTCGCGCCGAGGCGGATTGTAGGTCTTTCATCGAAGCGATCGACGCGCTGCCGAACCGGATTCGCGACCTGCTCGCCGCCGAATTCCATCTTGGCCCCATGCTCGCCGGGAGCGTCGCGCAGCGCACGCGGGACCGGTTCCTCGACTCGCGAGTCATGACGACCAAAGCCGGGCAGATGTTCATGCCGGTCGTGGAACTGCTCAACCACAGCCCGTTCGGCACGCGTTTCGACTCGTCGGACGGCGTCACCGTCGGCGGCGTCTTCGAAGGCGAAGTTCTGGCGCGGTACCGCGCCGCCGACGCCTTCGCCATATTCGAGAGTTGGGGATTTGCGAGCCGCGAGCCGGCGGCGTTCAGCCTTCCCCTGTTGCTGACGCACGCCGGGCACGCCATCGGAATTCGACAGGCAACCTCACAACACGTCATCCGCGACCGCGAGGTTTCTCCAGAGGTTGTCGTCAGCGGCAAGCTGATCAGCCTGTCGCATCTGATGCTGGGCCATACCCGGCATCCCGAGCGGCCCTTTCGGACATTCCGGCGCTTGATGGAAGAGATCGGACAGACGGGCGCGCGGGAACTGTTCGATGCCATACGGACCACCAACGTCGAAAGATTTGAAGGGCTGCAATTGGCGTTGACCGGCCTCGACGGCAGTCTCGCCGTGGTGCTGCGCGACATGTGCCGCTTCCAGTTGGAGGCGCTGGCATCGTGCGACGGTGAATGAGCGGGCCGATCGCGCGCGCGGTTCCGCGCGGAACAACGGGAACCGCCCGATGTGCTCTTGATCTCGTCCGGTCCTTCGTGATGTAAGCGCGCGCGCCGTCGCTGCAGCGGCGGCGCGCCGCCGTCATTTGGGCGCACGCACGACATTCGTGCAAGGCACACGGCATCGCAGCCAACTCTCTCATCCATCGGAGACCAGCAATTGTCTGAACGCGTTCGCGCCGTCGCGCATCATGGCATTGCCGCGACGTTCGGCGCGCTGAGCTTCGCGCTCTTTACCCTCGCCACCATGCTGGTGATGAGTGGCGTGCGCTATGACATCGGAGCCAGTCGCGTCTATGCCGTCAAGCTGCCCTATGCTCGCTTCTTCACGCAGCCGGCGCCGTCCAACACGGCCTTCGAACGGGAATCGGCGATGAGCGCCACGGCGCTGCTCGATCGCTGGACGCCCTTTGTCGAGGAAGCGTCCAAGCGCTTCGGCATTCCGCCCGCCTGGATCCGCGCCGTGATGCGTCAGGAGAGCGGCGGGCGCACCGTCACGGAAGGCGACCGGCCGATCACCTCGCCCGCCGGTGCGCAGGGCCTCATGCAGGTCATGCCCGACACCTATGACGACGCACGGCGCGAACTCGGTCTCGGCGGCGACGCCTACAACCCGCATGACAATGTCATGGCCGGCGCGTCGCTTTTGCGCTCGCTCTACAGACGCTACGGCTTTCCGGCGATGTTCGCCGCCTACAATGACGGCCCCGGCAACTACGAGGCGAGCCTGCGCGGCGATCATGAATTGCCGAAGGAGACGCAGAGCTATCTCGCGAGCATCACCGCGCATCTCGGTGCCGATCCGCCGCGCCGCCGCCGCGCGCGTGTCGGCGAGGGCTAAAGTCCGCCTGATGCCGCGGCGCCGCGCCTAGTCGAGATCTTTGCCGTCGAAGTCGCTGGCATCGTGGCGCTCCGGCACCTGGCCTTCCGGCTTGCCGAAGGCGCGATTGACGGCGCGGCCGCGCTTCACCGCGGGACGCGCCGCGATCTGGTCCACCCAGCGGATGACGTGGGTGTATTCGTGCACCGACAGGAACTCGCCGGCATTATAGGCCGCGCCCTTGATGATCGAACCGTACCACGGGAAAATCGCGATGTCGGCGATCGTATATTCGTCCCCCGCGAAGTATTCGTGATCGGCAAGATGGCGGTTCAGCACGTCGAGCTGGCGCTTGGTCTCCATCGCGAAACGGTCGATCGCATATTCGATCTTGATCGGCGCATAGGCATAGAAGTGACCGAAGCCGCCGCCGACATAGGGCGCCGAGCCCATCTGCCAGAACAGCCAGTTGAAGGTTTCGGTGCGCTTGACGCCGCTCTTGGGCAGAAAGGCGCTGCCGAACTTCTCCGCAAGATGGACGAGGATCGAACCGGACTCGAAAACCCGCGTCGGCGGATTGGTGGTGTGGTCCGCGAGCGCCGGGATCTTCGAGTTCGGATTGAGCGCGACGAAGCCGCTGCCGAATTGGTCGCCCTTGCCGATATTGATCAGCCAGGCGTCGTATTCCGCGCCCTTGTGACCGGCCGCCAGCAGCTCCTCGAACATGATCGTCGCCTTGACGCCGTTGGGCGTGCCCAGCGAGTAGAGCTGGAAGGGATGCTTGCCGACCGGCAGCACCTTCTCGTGCGTGGGTCCGGCGATCGGGCGGTTGATGTTGGCGAATTGGCCGCCGCTCGGCTTGTCCCAGGTCCAGACTTTGGGCGGCGTGTAGGCTTCGGGGGCGGTCTTGGCGTCGGACATCGGGGGCTCCATCGCTGCAATGGCGGATGGTCCGACTTTGCTGCCAGTTTTCCGCGCGCGCAACTGCGCGCAGAGTATGGCTATTCTTCGCGCACCGTGGATCGCGGGCCTGGCGCGCCCTCAGTGCAGCGCGTATTCGTCGCCGATCAGATTGAGTTCGGCATCGCTGATCAACCCGCGCGCCGCGACCCGAACCTGATAGAGCTTGCCCTCGATGGAGGTCTCCCAGAATCGCAGGAATTTGTTGAGCACGGGAAAGCGCGGCGCGATGTCGAGGTCCTGCCAGATGAAGGCCTGCAGCATCGCGGGATGATCGGGAAGGCGATAGAGGATCTCCGCGGTGGTGAGGCGGTAGCCGCGAAGCTTGGCTTCAAGACTGCTCATGATGGTCCCTTCGATCGAATGCTCCGTAAGGCCCTTCCTTTTACGTTTCCCGATCCTGTCACATCATTGTTAAACGCAGGATGAAGCGCGTCGTGCCAACTTGTCGAGTGCACAAACGCAACAGAACGGGTCAGCACTCGCCGCCGCGGAGTGCTTGTCCTTGGCACGCCGTGGAGGCAGCATGCGGACGGGGGCGTCGCGAAGGGTTAACATCGCACACGCATGATCGCGCGCTTCCATCTCTCCGACTCAAAGGCGTTGTGGCGCGCCGGTGTTGCCTATGCGAACGGCGACGGCCGCGGCATCGCCGGTTCGCTCGCGCTGCACGGACTCTTCGTCCTGCTCGTCGTGATTTTGATGCTGCACCGACCGTCGCCTTCCGTCGCTCCGTCACGCTTCGTGCCGGTCGATGTCGTGCGGCTGGGCGATGAGACGACCTCGCCGCCCGCGCCGGTGAAGGCGAAAATCCCGCGTCCCTTCGCGCCCCATACGGCGAACCGCGCGCCGGCCTCCGCCAACGCGCCCGAGGGCACCTCGCCGACCGGCCGCAAGCCCATGCCGGACGATCTGGAGACCAAACTCAACGCGCTCGCGCATTTGCGCCAGCCGCAAAGCAACACCCAGCCGCTCGTCGCGCCGGCCACGGAGGATGCGGCGAGCAGCGACGCCACGCCGGGCAGCCAGGCCGCCTATGCGGTGCGCGACCTCATCCGCGCCCAGGTGATGCGCAAATGGAGTTTCGACGCGGTGGCGCTCGGCCGTCACAGCTTCCAGATCGCGCTGCGCATCGTCGTGCTGAAAAACGGCACGGTGGCGAAAGTCGATATCCTGGACCGCGAGCGCTATACAAGCGATGCGCTCTATCGCGACATCGCGCTCAGCGCCCGCAATGCGGTTCTGCTGTCTTCTCCGCTGACGCTTCCCGCCGGCGCGATCGATTATTCGATGGACGTGACGCTGAACCTGAACCCGCGCGATACGCTCAGGTGAGGGCGTCGCGCAGCCGCTTGGCGGCGCCGAAACCTTCCATGCCGGCCTGCCATTGCCAGGCCACGACCAGACCCTTGACCGGCTGGATCAGCGCCAGCGCCAACGCGGCGGTCAGCGGCAGCCAGATCAGCGCGTGCAGCCACAGGGGCGGCGAATACGCCGCCTCCACGCCCAGCGTCAGAGCGACCACGATGTGGCCGACGACCACGATGACCAGATAGGCGGGAAAGTCGTCGGCGCGATGGTGATGCAATTCCTCGCCGCAGGCGGGGCAATTGTCGTTCACTTTGAGAAAGGCCCGGAACAGCCGCCCCTCGCCGCATTTGGGACAGCGGCCCAAAAGCCCGCGGATCGTGGGCCTGGCCGCAAACTCGTCGCGCTTCGCGGACAACGTGTTCATGACGGGGGAGATAGGCTCGCCGTGGTTTCCCGACAATGACGGCGCGGGGCCCGCGTCGTGCATGTCGCAGGGTGGGATGTCGCAGACCGCTTAGGGCAATGTCCGGGCCACGCGAAAGCCCGCGACGCTGGAGTAGTCATACTCGTCCTTGACCGCCGGCGCGCCGGTACGGGCCGCGGAGCGCACGAACAGCGGAACGTTGTCCCAGGAACCGCCGCGCAAAACATGGCGCGAGCAGTCGCCACTGACCCACGCCGAGCCGTCGCGCGGCGCGCCGACATAGCTGGGATGCCAGCAATCGGCCGTCCACTGCCAGGCATTGCCGAGCACGCCATAGAGCCCGAACGGGTTGGCGCCAAAACTGGTCACGTCCGCGAGCACGCGCGCGTCGTACGGGCTGCCGCAGCCGTTGCAATTGGCGTTTCCGCTCCCCAAGGCATCGCCCCACCAGCGCGCGGTCGTCGTGCCGCCGCGCGCGGCGTACTCCCATTCCGCCTCGCTGGGCAGCCGGTAGGGACCGCTTCGGCCGGCGAGCGCGGGCCGCGCCTTCTTCACCATCGCGTTCAGCCAGGCGATGTAGGCTTGCGCGTCCTTCCATTCGAGGCACACGGCCGGCCATTGTGGCGGCTGCACCTCGACCGGCGGGCGCGCAAAGCCGCTCTCCGCGGGATGCCAGCGCAAATTGAGCAGCGCATTGCACGCGGCGGGCTTGTAGCCCGTCGCTTGCAGGAATTTCAGGAATTCCTCGCTCGTTACGTCGTATTTGGTGAGCGCGAATGCCCGCACCGAAACGGCATGCTGCGGCCCTTCGTTGTCGAAATGGCCGACCTCGCTCGCGGGACTGCCCATCACGAAGCCGCCGGCCGGAATACCCACCATGACGGGGCAATCGGGGCATTCCTGGAATTCGCGGTCCTTGTGCTCTTGTGCGTGTCCGGCGCCGACGACGCAACAGACCAAGAGCGACAACAGGAGGAAAAATCGGTTCACCGGCCCAAAGGTAGGTTTGCCGGAGATGGCTGGCAAGGCGCGGTGGCGCGGTGACGCAATCGTGAGCGGCGATGTTGTGCCCGTCTGCATTCGCCGCCACAGTGGCGCATCGCTATCGCCAAGGTTCGCATGTCCAGCACGATCCCGGCGGGCTTTCGCCCGTTGCAGTTCAACACCGGCTTTGTCGAGATGGTCGGCCCGCTTTACGGCAAATGGGCGGACGAAAAGCTCGTCATGGGCTTTCGCGTCGAGCCGCGCCATTGCAATCCCGGCCAGGTCGCCCATGGCGGCATGCTCGCGACCTTCGCCGACATGTTCGTGCCGATCGCCGCGCGCCTGCAAAGCAAAGCCGATGTCGGCTTCGCGCCGACCGTCAATCTCACCCTCGACTTCATCGCACCGGCGCGGCTCGGCGCCTGGGTGGAGGGCAGGGCAGAGTTCCTGCGCGCCGGAAAGAGCCTGTTCTTCGCGCAGGGGCTGGCGACCGCCGACGGCGTCTTGTGCCTGCGTGCGAGTGCGATCTTCAAGGTGACGGCGCCCATGGGTTTTGCGCCGACGGTCAAGTCGCTATTTGCCGATTCGTGAGGCGCGCACGGATTGCTGCTCGCGGGGCGGCGGCTTAACCTCCGCTTCGGCAGCGGCGCGGCGGAGGGCGCGGAGATGGCGGATGGCTTTGCCGGATTTCCCAAGGACTTTTTCGCGTTCTTTCGCGAGCTGAAGGCGCACAACGAGCGCGCCTGGTTCGAGGCGAACAAGGCGCGTTACAAGACCTCGGTCCAGGCGCCGATGGCGGAATTCATCGCCGCGATGCAGCCCAGGCTCGCCAAGATATCCAAACGCTTCCTCGCCGATCCCAAGCCGAACGGCGGCTCGATGTTCCGCATCTATCGCGACACGCGGTTTTCCAAGGACAAGCGTCCCTACAAGGAGCACGCCGCTTGTCACTTTCGCCACGTGTCGGCGAAGGACATTCATGCCCCCGGCTATTACATGCACTTTGCCGACGACGCGGTGTTCTTCGGCGGCGGGATGTACATGCCCGAACCGCCCGCGCTGGCGAAGATCCGCGACGCCATCGTCAAGCGCCCATCGGCCTGGAAGGCCGTCACCGCCGACAGGACGTTCGTCAAGACCTTCGGCGGGCTCGGCGGCGATCACGTGCTATCGCGCGCCCCGCGCGGCTACGATCCCGAACATCCGCTCATCGCGGACATCAAGCGCAAGAGCTTCTTCGCCATGCACGATGGCGATTTGAAGCTGGCGCAATCGCCGAAGCTTCCCGATGCCGTGACCGAAACCTTTCGTGCCGCCATGCCGTTGATGAAATTCCTCTGCGCGGCGCAAGGCGCGCCGTTCTGAAGTTGCCGCATTGGCTGGCCGGCATCGCGGTGCTAACACAACGTCATGTCCGATATCGTCCCGACGCCGCCCCAAGGCCCCGATGCGCGCTGGAGGTTTCTGCGCGACGTCGCGGTGTTCGAAGCCAAGCTCGCGCTCAACAACCTGCACAATTTCTTCCAGATTCCGCTGACCTTCGCGGTCGCGCTGTTCGATCTCGTCGTCAGGGGCAAGAGCGAAGGCGAGCGCTTCTACAAGCTGGTCGAGATGGGTCGCACGATCGACGATTCCATCGACATCTATTCCATCGTCGCGCATCGCGAGCGCAGCCTGAACAAGGACTTCACGGTGGACGCCGTGATCGAAAAGCTCGAAGCCGTGATCCTGCGCGAATACGAGAAGGGCGGCACCGCGGCCAGCGTGAAACAGGCGCTCGACAAGGCCATCGACGGCATGCAGGCCACGACCGGCGACGGCGCCGCCCGGGCGGTCGACAAGGCCGCCGACGCGGTCAAGACCGCGACCGCCAAGATACATCAGGCGATGCAAAAGGATGACGGCGGCGCACCGAAGTAGAATGTAAATATTCGAAATCGCAATACTGCAAAGTCGGCTTGTCTTCGATCGCAATGCATGCTCTCGTGATTGTGGAGCGCTTCGGGCCGCCATTTCGGCCCGTCGGGGACGCGGCCATGGCACGTCGATCGGGCAATCACGTCGCGGCGGAAGACGACACCGTCAAGGTGTTGGCCTCGGACATCGCCAAATGGCTCGTGCCCTCGGTCACGGTCCTGTTCGGGGTCGTCGGCTTCGTCGCCCAAAGCGCCCAGGATGGGCTGCTCGGGCTGGGTGCATCCACCGATTCGAGCCGTTACATATCGAGTGCCGCCGACTTCGTCGTGGCCGTGATCGCCGCGATCGTCGGTGTGGTCACCGCGCTGTTCGCCTTTACCCAGGTTTCGATCGCGGGATTCTTCTGGGGGCTCATCGGCGCCACGTTGGCGACGGCCTGCGTGCTGCTGCTTCCCAGCGTCGCGCATGGGCTGCGGCTGGACCGCTCCGCCTTCTATCACCGCTATCACGCCTATCTCGTGCCGGCTCTCGCGGTCGTGCTGCTGCTCTTCAAATTCCTGGTATTCGATGCGCCGCTTCTGAAAGTGGAAAACGTCATTCTCGGCTCCTGGTCGCATGGCACGGATTCGCCGGAC
>Ga0265320_10000950_pt1 | contig 21591 bp, 18 predicted proteins | sample 4827metaG_FD_202087 | JGI IMG/M metagenome (GOLD analysis project Ga0265320, IMG submission 202087) | Rhizosphere microbial communities from Carex aquatilis grown in University of Washington, Seatle, WA, United States - 4-8-27 metaG | ecosystem: Host-associated > Plants > Roots > Rhizosphere >...
TTCTCAAGGTACGGATACGCGCCCGTTGATCAAGGGGCAAAAGTGCGACAACTGCTCGAGACTATTGAGTAATTCTTGAGGCGATGAAACTCGTCGGAAATACTCGGTCGCACTCTGCAAACGGAAACGACGCCTCGGCATTTCGCCGACGCGTCGAAAATCTGCGCCTGCTTGGCGCCAACGTCGCGATTCAATCCGGTTTGCGCTGCATCACCGCGGCTGCCGTCGCGAGCGGGCTCGCTTCCAACGTTGCGGCCTTGTCACCAGCAGGCGTCGCCTCGTCGAACGCGTCTCGCGCGGGTTTTCCGCTGCGCGATTGCAGGTACGCTTTGTAGGCGAGCACTCGACGAGCGAGCGTCGTCGAAGTGTCGCCGCGAGCGGAAACCGCCGCTCCGTCCACGGCTTCTTGTTCGGGCTCCGCGACGAGGAAGTCATCCGGCGCCCGGCTTGCGAGTCCCGACGGATCGACGGTATAGCTCTGTAGAAGCCGCAGGCGCTCGGGGCCGCCCGTGTTGGTCTCGCCAAGTGGCGCCGCGGTGAGCCAGCCGTCGGTCAACGACCGCAAGTACCGCATGCTGGTTCCCACGTGAGGAACCCCGGTGAGCGCGCTCTCCACGTTCGCGAGCGAGCGATGAGACGAAGCGTCCACGGCTTCGCGATTCGCGGCGTAGAAGGCGCCGAGGGCCGCAGCGAAGGTCGCAAGCGCCGCGATCTTGAAATTCGACGGGCGGCGCGCGGGTCGTATCTGCGAGATCACGACGGGCTCTTCGACGATTTCTTCGACGACGAGCTCGTCGCGCTCGCCGCGTTTCCACGCTTCGAGCGCCTCGGCGAGGGCGTCGACCGATTGAAAGCGCTTCTCGAGGTCCTTCTGCAGGCAGCGTGCGATGATCTGGTCGATGGTCCCGTCCACTGCGCCGCCCGCTTCGGATGGGATCGACGCGTCGGCGTTCAACACGCGCGCGCACACCTCCATGAACGTCACGCCGTCGAAGGGCAGCTTATTGGTCAAGAGGCGGAAAAAAACGACGCCGAGTGACCAAACGTCCGTGCGTTGATCGACGGCGTGTGCGGCCGACATTTGCTCCGGCGACATGTACGACGGCGACCCCATGTGATCTTCGGGACCGGTCAGCGCACGCGCGGAAGCGAATCGCTTGGCGATTCCGAAGTCGACGATCTTGAGGACGGACTTGTTCGCTCCGACCCGCGTCAGCACCAAGTTTTCCGGTTTGATGTCGCGATGCACGATGCCGGCGCGGTGCACCTCGCGAAGGGCCTCGCACGCTTGCAGGACGTATTCGACGGCTAGGTCCACGCCGAGCGCGCCGTCTTGTTCGAGCAAGGTCTCGAGATCGACTCCGTCCAGGTGCTCCATCACGAAGTACGGAATGCCGTGCGGCAATTGTCCGACGTCGGTGACGCGAACGACGTGCTCGCTCCTCAAACTGGCCGCGGCCCGCGCCTCTTCGAGGAACCGCGCAACGATCGTCTCGCGGTGTGCAAATGCCGGGCGGAGGAATTTTATCGCCACGGCGTGCTCGAGGTCGACGTGGCGCGCCAAATAAACGACGCCCATGCCACCGGCGCCGAGGATGCTCTCGATGACGTAGCGGCCGGCGATGACGTCGCCCGGCAGCACCGGGATCTCACGGGCAGAATCGACGGAAGACCCATCGCCGAATGACTTCATCGGAGTCACGTCGGCGATCAGTTGAATCGGTTCCACAGCGGACATGGTCTGTTCCTTCGGCAATCGCTGCGTAATAGCTTTCGCGGAAAACCAAGAGAAGCAGCGAGACGTCACTCCACTGAGCAACTCTCGTTCCAGGGCTCGTTCTCTGACGCGGCGCGCGGAATTGGCCGGCTTCGGCTCGCGCGTCCGCGATCATCTTGCCGTGCACCCGCCCACTCGAGCGACATTTGGCCTCACGGGAGGGCCGCGAGACAAACCGCTACGTCGAGAAAACAACGCGAAACGCGCTCGCGGAAGTGTCTCCGAACGACGACTCGGGTGGGCGCGCCACGCACGCAAAACGCGTCGCGCGCTTCTCATAGAAACGTCACGCGGTCGCAAAAGCGACGCGCGTGGGGAAACATCACGCGGTCGCAAAGCGACGCGCGTGGGGAAACGTCACGCGGTCGCAAAAGCGATGCACGTGGGGAAACGTCACGCGATCTCGAAGAGACCCGCGCCGCCCATGCCGCCACCGATGCACATCGTGACGACCACGTAGCGCGCCTTTCGGCGTCGACCTTCGATGAGCGCGTGGCCGATCATCCGCGCGCCGCTCATGCCGTACGGGTGCCCGATGCTGATCGCGCCGCCATTCACGTTCAGGATGTCGTTCGGAATGCCGAGCTGGTCACGGCAATAGATGACCTGCACCGCGAAGGCTTCGTTCAGCTCGAAGAGCCCCACGTCCTTCAGCTTCAGGCCGTTCCGTTCGAGGAGCCGCGGCACCGCGAAGACCGGTCCAATGCCCATCTCGTCGGGCGCACACCCCGCGACGGCCATGCCGCGATAAATGCCGAGCGGCGTGAGCCCGCGCTTCTCGGCGAGCTTTGCCTCCATGAGCACGCACGCGCTGGCGCCGTCGGAGAGCTGGCTCGCGTTGCCGGCGGTGACCGAGAACCCTTCGCCGCGCACGGGCTTCAGCGAGCGGAGCCCGTCGAGCGTCGTCTCGGGGCGATTCCCTTCGTCCTTCTTCAAAGTGACGTCGACGTAGCTCACCTGCTTGGTGTCCTTCGCGACGACGGCTTGACGGGTCGGCATCGGGACGATCTCGTCGTCGAACTTGCCGGCTTGTTGCCCGGCCGCGGTCCGGCGCTGGCTCTCGAGCGCGTACTCGTCTTGCAGCTCGCGCGAGATGCCGTAGCGCTTCGTCACGACCTCCGCCGTGTCGATCATCGGCATGTACATGTCGGGGTGGAGGGCGAGCAGCGCCTCGTCGGTCGTTCGATAGCGGTTCGCGTGCTCGTTCTGCACGAGGCTGATCGATTCGAGTCCGCCGCCGACGGCGATGTTCACGCCGTCGGTGATGATCTCCTTCGCGGCCGTCGCGATGGCCATGAGCCCGCTCGAACACTGTCGATCGACGGTCATGCCGCTCACGGTGACCGGGAGTCCGCCGGCGAGGGCTGCTTGTCTCGCGAGGTTGAACCGCTGCGAGCCTTCTTGCATCGCCGCGCCGAGGATGACTTCTTCGACTTCTTCGGGAGAGAGCTTCGCGCGCTTCACGGCTTCGCGGATCACGTGTCCGCCGAGCTCTTGCGATTGGGTGTCGTTGAAGGCGCCGCGGTAGGCCTTTCCGATCGGGGTACGGGCGGTCGAAACGATGACGGCTTCTCTCATGGGTCGGCTCCTTGAAGGGTCCGCGAGGCTACACCGAGGTCGTCGTGCGAGCGAGGCTTCGTCAGCGCAGGAGATCGACGCGCGGCGGCGTCCACGGCGGAACATTTTTCGGGCAAGGGGCGGCGCCTGCGGTGACCTCGGCAAAGCCGAATCCCTGGTTTCCGCGAAACCGCAAATCGCCGATCGTGCGCCATCCACTTCCCGGGGGCGTCCAGAACGGCGCGCGCGCGAACCGGAGAAACGCCGCGGCCGTGCAATTGGCGCGCGGAAGATCGCGAAGCTCGGAGACCGGACGGGCAAACGTCGAGTACCAGGCGACCGCGTGGTCGGCGGTGATTTGCGTCGGTCGTGACGCGACGGGTGCATTTCGTTCGAGCCCCGCGCATCGCTCGGACGACACGGCGCCGGGCCACACCGAGACGACGGCCTTTCGCGCCACGTAGTCCGGGCCGTCCGTGCCGAGCACCCAGATCGACCAGCAGAGCGGATCGGCCGGCATCGGCGTTCGAACGTCATCGACCACCTCGGTGGTCGGAAAAAATGACGCGCTCGACGCCCGGACGAGGTGCGACGCCAGTTTCCCCGCGACGATGAACGTCAGGGTGATCGCAACCCAGCCGGCGATGCCGACGAACGCGCGGGCGTCCGGACGACAGCGCGACGCGACGAACGTCGAGCCGACGGCGAGCACCGAGATGGCGAGCGCCGAGCCGAGTGGAACGAAGCGACGCGTCGCTCCCGCGACGATGATCGCGGCCAAGAGCACCCCCAACAAACCGCGAACGAGCCGGCTCTCGGCGAGGAAAATGAGCGGCGGGAGCGCGACGGCGAAGAGCAGCGGTTCGACGATGAAGATCGAATCGCCGTAAAACCAACCGTCGTAGAGCGGCCAGAACGGGTGCACCCCGTAGCTGTTCTGGAAATCCATCGTGACGTGAAGGAGCGGACCGGCGAGCGCGAGCGCGACCACGGTGAGCCGTTCGGCGGGAAGAAACGTCGCGCGTCGCCATCGCGAAACGCCGAGCGCGACGGCGAGCGCCAGGACGCCGAGGGCGAGCGCGCCGGGCACGGTGTGCGTGTGCCCGCGATGGTGCAAGAGATAGCCGAGCTTCCCGGGGGTGATGCCGCGATAGAGAAAGTCGAAGTCCGGCAGGTTGTTCGCGACGATCGACGTCGCGACGAGCGTCGTTCGAAAGCCTGCGCTCGGCGCGCCGGGGGAACGCGAGCCCGCGCGCATCGCGAGCGTCGCTTCGGCGACGAGCCAGCCCGCGAGCGAATGCGTGACGTTGTCCATGAACGAGGGCTGCGGCTCGAGCGGGTCAGGGCGCAGCGGCGACCGGGCTCTTCGCCGAGGGTACGGGCACCGCGTCCGGCATTTTCCATTTGAGGGGGCCCCCTGCGAGGTGCGTGGCGTCGGCGGTTCGACCTTCGGCGACGAGCAGCGCCCCGTCCACGGCGAGGGCAAGGGCGGGTAGCTCGCTTTGCCCGAGCAGCACGTCGCGGTTCAGATCGACGACGTACGGCGCGACGAAGAACGTCGAGCCGGCGCGCAAGTAGTGCGAAAAATGCGCGAGCTCGCGATCGAAGCGCTGCTCTTTGCCGCCGAGCTCGTGGACGACGAGGGACGCGCCGCGAAGGACGAGGGCGCGCCGACCAGAGGTCGCGATGACGTGATCGCCGGCCTGGAGGTGCTCGAGCTCGCGTCGATCCAGATCGAGCAAGACCGCGTCGGTTCCCGGATGCATCGGAACGAGGCGCGGCAATTCGGCGAACGTCGAATCGCCGCCGCCCACGGTGAGCTCGACGCCGAGTGGCAACACTTTCCCTTCGGCGACCAGGTCGACGTCGGTGCGATACTTCTTCTTCGACGCGCACGTGATCACGAGGAGGTGCCGCACCGGGTCGCCGTGCACGAGGCGTGACTCGCACGTCTTTTTGGCGACCGTCACCCGGACGCCGCCCGGTTTCACGACGGTGAGGGTTTCGTCGGGGTCGCGCACGAGCCACGCGCCGTCGAGGGGCAAGACGAGTCCCGGCGCGTCGATGGCGCCGCCGGCGCCGTCGGTGCGGACGATGCGGGTGAGCGGTTCGCCGCGCGGATGGGCGGGCAAGCGATAGCGCGGCAGGGGGCCGCCACAGCGAAGGTTTTGCCCCTTCGCCTCGGCGAAGGGCCATTCGAGACGCCGGCCGTCGTTTGCGTCGCCGGTCACGACGCGCAGAATGACCCAGGCTCCGGTCACGTCGAATTCGGCGCGCCAGAGGAGGCCCGGCCCCGGATCCAGCGCCGTTTCCGCCCCCGTCGCGAGCTCCCGCACGACGACGAGCGACGCCTCCCCGCGGAGCCGGAGATAGAGCATCCGCTTTCCGGTCGGATCGAACGCGACGGCGCGTGGATGCACGAACGGGCTCTCGTCGTCACGGACGTCGGCGCCTTGGGCGGACAAGTCCGTGTCCACGTGGGTGGTCGTATCGACCAGACGGAGCTTGCCGTCGCGGACCAGCGCGACGTATCTGCCCGTGGGATCGCTTCCGCCGAACGCGTCGATTTTCGTGCCGACGCCGGGCGCGTCGATGAAATAGCCGTCGAGACGATCGCCGCCGAGCGCGCCCTGTGCGCCGACCGTCACCGTGGTTTTGCCGTCGCCGTTCGTGTCGGTGCGGGCTTGGCAAATCGCGACCCAGCGGCGATCGGGCGCCGCCGCGACGAGCGTCAGCGGATCGGCCGAGCCGAACGTCGCGGAGAGCGGAATGACGCTGCGCGGCGCCTGCTCGGGGTTCGTCGGCGAGGTTACCGCGACGGACGCGCCGGGCGCGACGGGAAGGGCCGGCGCGATCGGCAAGCGGGTTCCCGTCGTTGCTAGCAATTTTCCCGGTGATCGCAGCGTCGAAAGGCTCGGCAACGGCGCGACGGCCGGCGCGGGGTGCGCTCCGCAACCGGCCAGCACGGTCACCAATGCGGACGCGAACGCGCACGCCAATGTGAAGGGGATGCTGCGACGAGACCGCGACACTCGGTCGTTACTATATCGCTTCGAAAGCGTCGGGCCCGAACGCCTTGCTCGCCCGCTTCGGGCGTGTGACCCTCCCGCGGTGGTGCGGAGCCCATCCTTGCTCGTTCTCGCGTTCGCGCTCGGTGCGACCGCCTGTGTGGACACCAGTCCGGACCGCGTGAAGCTCACGGCGGACGTAACCGGCGCGACGCTCTCGGTGACCGCTGGGTCCCTCGTCACGGCGCTTTCCGGGGCCTTCGCGCTCGATCTGGCGCTCGGCGACCTCGCGTCGCACGATTCGACGGTCGCGACCGCGCCGAGCATCGACCTCGTCACGGCAAATACCAACGCGACGCTCCACGTCCTCGACGCGACCCCTTCCGGCGATGGTTTCCCCCTGACGTTGAAGCCCGGCGACCACCCGTCGCTCGCGTTCACGCTCACCGACCAGAACACGCTGTCGACGAGCGACGAGACGGCGGCTTGTGCGGGCCCCGTGCGGATTTCGGTGACCGTCGTCGACGCGGCCAACGGCGACGAACCGACGCTCGCGACGAGCGGTGACGTCTCCATTTCTGGATGCCCCTGATTTTTTCTCGAAGCGGGGGGATGAGTCGCGAAGGTAGTACGTAGAGGCGGAAGCGAACCGATGGGAACAGCTAGATGAGCGCAGTAGTCGTTAGAATCGCATATCACGACGGCCGCACCGAGGAGCGCTCGCTCGCGGTGGGCGCGTACCAAATTGGGCGCGACATGGGCGACATCGTCCTCGGCGACGTCAATTCGTCGGCGCGTCACGCGATGCTCGAGGTGCAGCCGAGTCGCGTGCTCGTCACCGACACCGGGTCGACCAACGGCACCTATGATCCGCAGGGGCGCCGATTGACGGCCCCGCACGTGATGCAGCTCAATCAGCCGGTTCGACTCGGCAGCAGCTCCATCACGTTGGTGAAAGCCGTGCCGATGGCGGGCGGAACGCAGGTGATGGCCGAGGTACCGGGCCCGCTTCCCGGCGTGAATCCGGTCGCGGCAGCGCCGCACTACGCGGTCGCGCCCGTGGTTCCGCAAACGCCGTACGCGGCGGGCGTTCCCGGCGTGCCCCCGTACGTGCCGCCCGCGGCTGCTCCGGGCGCGTGGGGCGCGGCGCCACCCGCCGCGGCGCCACCCGGTGCAGCGCCGTCCGCGTCGTGGGGTGCGCCGCCCGGCGGCGCGCCGCCGCCGACGTCTCCGTGGGGTGCTGGGGCTGCCGGCGCGCCGCCACCCGCCGCGCCGACCTCGCCGTCCGCGTCGTGGGGAACGCCGCAATCGGGCGTGCAAGGGTTTTCCCTGGCCGGCACCCCCGGCATGCCACTTCCGACCATGGACCTTGCCGTTTGGGGGACTCGCGCGATCGGGTACCTCATCGACAGCTTGTTCGTCGGCGGCGCCATGACCGTGCTCTTGGTCGGCTACACCGCGATCTCGGCGGCGTTCGGCGGCCTCCTCGGCGCGGCCGATCCGAGCGGCGCGGCCGCGAGCGCGTTCATGGGCACCTGGTGCATCATGCTCCTCGCGTTCCCGCTCGCCGCGCTCGGCGTCGGGCTCTGGAATCGCGTTTACCTGGTGAGCAAGCGCGGTTTCTCCATCGGCCAGGGCGTCATGAAGCTCAAGGTCGTCGACGTGAACGGCGCGTTGCTTCCGACGACCACGGCGCTCATCCGGCTCCTCGCGCAGATCGGCCTTTCGATGGTGCCGCTCGGCGGGTTGCTCGATCTCTTGTGGCCGCTCTGGGATCCGCGCCGTCAGACGCTCCACGACAAGGCCGTCAATTGCTTCGTCATCAACAACCCCGCCGGACGATGAGCGTCGCTCGCCGATGACCGTGCCGGCGCGTAGCGCGTGGCGCGCTCATCGCGGCGCCGCGCCGCTCGCGCTCGGCGCTGCGGTGCTGGTTCAGCTCGTGGCGCTCCGGCTTTGCTTCGACGCGACGCCGTCGCGGGCTTTTTTTCTGGGGCATCCCCTCGACGTGCGGTGCTTCGTGTTCGCGACGATCGGCGTGCCGTGTCCCATGTGCGGGGTTACACGCGGCGTCGCGCTCGCGCTCCACGGCGCCGTCGCCGATGCGCTCCGCGTCTTTCCCGCGGCGCCGATCGCCGTGGCCGGCCTCGTCGTGTTCGGCGTTTCGCTCCTCCTTCTCGGCGCTGCCGAGCTTCAATGTCGTTCGGTGCTATCGGGCATTCTCGGACGATGGATTCGGTCGAGCACCGTTGCGAGCGCGGCGCTGACGATCGCGGTGTGGCTCGCGCATTGGGTGTCGGTGGTGGCCTGAGACCCGAGATCGCCGAACTCGAGGCTAGCGCCGCACGAAATAGAAGAAGTCGCGCGTCGACGGTCGCGCGACGTAGCTATCGGATTGATGCTCCATTTTCGGAATCAACGACGACGAGATCCGCATCGCTCCGGTCGCGTCGCGAGCGAACGCGAGAAACCGCGTCCAATACCAGTTGATGTCGAACTCCGCCGCGGCGACGGCGCCCGCGGCGCGCATGCCTTCCGCAAGCCACCGCGGGTCGCCTTCTTCGCCGATCCCGTAAAGGAGCACCTTGCCGGACGCGTCGATGCCGATGGCCGAGCGCCGACGGGTCTGCAGATCGCTCGCGTGCCCCGCCCACCGCTTGTCGTTTCCGCGAAGCAGATCGGCGTGCAGGGCGCCCCCCAAAACGAGACACGCCGGCGTTTGCCGGAGGCTCTCGGCGTGCTCGTCGAGCGGCGCGAGCGATGCCCAGGGGCCGAGGCGCACCGAGCCGTCGTCGCCGACGACCAGCGTGCAAGCGTCGGGTCGCGGCGGCACGATGACGTCGCGGTTCGCGATCATGCCGAAGTGCCCGTGCTTGGGTTGGAAGCCGCCGTTCATCATGGCAACCAAGCCGTCGAGATCCGCGTGGGGGACGAGGCCCGCGTCGGCACTCGGCGTTCGCTTGGCCCACAGCAGGTCGTCGGTGCCGGGAACGAACCGGATCCGAAGCCGTTCAAGATCGACCGCGGCGACGGTCACCGTGACCCCATTTGCTGTCGGGATGCGGATGTACGACCGTGCGCGCGACGAGCGGCGACGCGGGGTCCGCGTTCGCGACGAACGGCGTCCAACGGCCGTCGCCGGGCGCGGCGCTTTTTGTCGACGGGGGAGGGAAGTCCGCGGGCGGAAACTGTGCGGGGCCATTCGGCCGTGCCGCGGACGAAGCGACGCGCGCGCTCTCGCTGGGCGACGCCGCGTCGACCGAGAGCGGCTTGCTGGCCGTCGGCGTCTCCATGCGCGTCGCCCGGTTCGCGCCGGCGTTCGACGCGTTGCTCCGTCCTGGATTCGCTTCGACCGATCGCGCCGGCGCTGACGTCGGTTCCGTCGGCTCGCTTCGACGCGAAGCGCAACCCGCGAGAAGACCGAGCACGACCGCGGAGGACCATCGACGAAGGGTCATCGACGCTCGCGAATCTACCCGAGCGACTCGCCGCTCACGCACTCAAATCGGTCTGGCGGCCCGGGCCGCGCTCCGCTTTGATGGGATGAAGGATCGAAAAAGTTCATGGACAAACTCGAAGGTGCGGTCGCGATCGTGACCGGCGGCGCGAGCGGTATCGGCTTCGCGCTCGCCGAACGGTTCGCGATCGAAAAAATGAAGGTCGTCATCGCGGACATCGAAGACCGCGCGCTGGAAGAGGCGGTCGGGAAACTCCGCGCCACGACCCCGGACGTGATCGGCGTGAAGACGGACGTCGCCGACGAAGCCGCGGTCGAGCGGCTCGCGGACGAATCGGTGAAGCGCTTCGGCAAGGTCAACGTGCTCTGCAACAACGCCGGCGTGCAGCGCTCGGCCGCGACGTGGCAGCTCTCTGCCCGCGAATGGAAATGGCTCATCGACGTCAACTTGACGGGCGTCGCGAACGGCATTCGCGCGTTCGTGCCGCGCATGCTCGCGCAGGGCGACCGGTGCCACGTCGTGAACACGGCGTCGTTCGGCGGCCTGGTGACCGCGCCGTTCATGAGCGCGTACACCGCGACGAAATACGCGGTCGTCGCGATCTCCGAGACCATGCGCGCCGAGCTCCACGGCTCGAACGTCGGCGTGTCGGTGCTCTGTCCGGCCTTCGTGAAGACGCGGCTCGGCGACGCCGAACGCAATCGTCCGGCCGAGCTCGACGCCGGGTTGAGCGCCGAGGACGTCGAGCTCCGCCGAAATATCGGCAAAGGCGCGTCGGCTCTCGTCGATGGCGGCGTGTCCACCGACGTGGTCGTGAAATGCGTGATCGACGCGATTCACCGAAATCGCCTCTACATCGTCACGCATCCCGACCAGATCGGCGCGTTCAAGAAGCGGTCCGACGCCATCCTACGCGCCGCAGCGGACGCGGAAGCGCTGCTCGCCGATCCGACGCGCTGAGACGAACGCGCCCTCAGAATTTCATCGTGAGAGCCGCCCCTTCGAGGGGCGGCTGAGCGCCAAGGCGATAGCCCGGCACGGCCTCGAGGGACGCGGTACGGAGCGGCGTGAGCGCGAGGTGAATCTGGTCGTGTTGCCACGCGAGCACCGAGCCGGTGATCGCCGACGCGACGACGACGAGGATGCCGCCGGCGAGCAGCGGTCCGTCCACGTCGGTTTGGTCGTAGCAGCCGCCCGGATCGCACACCGTGTTTCGGTCGGCGGATGCGAAGATCATGATCGTGCCGGCGATGATGCCGCCGATCCCGATGATCGCGCCGGCGACGCGGAGCCCGCTGCGATCGACGTAGGTGGCGTCGATGCGCGTCGGGCTCGAGAGATAAACCGGCGCGCGCGCGGGGACGACCTTGCCGTCTTTCTCGAGCGCGAAATCGTACTCGCCCGGCGCGAAACGCACCGCGCAGGGGCCGCTGCAGATCGGTTGATACGAGGGCGCGTAGCCGCGGCCGTAGTACCAGCCGTACCAACCGCGGTGAAAACGCTCCACCGGCGCGAGCCCGTTCATCATGAGGAGCGTCACCGACGGATCGCGCGGCGTGTACTCGACGTCGAACGCGCCGGCCGGCGGCGGTGGAGGCTGACGGAATCGTGCATGCCCTGGCCCGATCTGAGTGACGACCGGAGGCGAACCCACGGGCGGCGGTGGCGGCAGGTTCGTTGCGTTCGGCGGCGGTGGCGGCAGATTCGTTGCGTTCGGCGGCGGTGGCGGCGGACTGGTCGGTGGCGGCGGTGGCGTGCCTTGCGCAAACGCCGACTCTGCGGCGAGCGTGACGATCGAAACCAGAGACGAAATGCGAATCGTCGGCCTTCGAAGCATGCAGGTCTCTCCCACCGCTCAACATGCCGCCCTGAGATCGGGTGTCAAGCGAAGTCGAAAAGCCGCGACATTTCGATCACGGTGCCGGGCCGCGACGCGCACGGCGATGCAGGAAAATTCATTCTCGCGGCGCCCCGTCTCGTCGCTCGCGCCGTTCGCCGCGCGTCCGCTCAGCGCGCGGACGGCTCTTCGTATACGCCGTGCTTCACCAGGAAGCGGCCTTCCTGGAACTCTTCCGGCGACAATTCGCGCACGCCTTCATCGGACATTTCGATGACCCGGGACGCGACGCGTTCGACCATGTTGCGGTCGTGGGTGACGAACAGCGCCGTGCCTTCGTATACCTTGAGCGCTTCGGTGAGCGAGCGAATCGACTCGAGATCGAGGTGGTTCGTCGGTTCGTCGAGCAAGAGCACGTTGGGCTGCGCGAGCATGACGCGCGCGAGCAGGAGCCGAACGGTCTCGCCACCGGACAGCACCTTGGTCGGCTTCAGCGGTTCGTCCTTCTTGAACAAGAGCCGTCCGAAGAGCGCCCGGAGGCTCTCTTCGTCGACCTTGGTCATGAACTTCGCGAGCCAGTCGCGCGCCGTTTCGTCGGAGGGCGTGATCACCTCGAAGTGCTCCTGCGGCATGTATCCGACGCGCGTCTCGTAGCCCCAGTCGATCTGCCCCGAGTCCGACTTCAGGTCGCCGTTGAGGAGGTGCATCAGCGTCGTTTTGCCGATCCCGTTCTGGCCGACGATGGCGATTTTATCGCCGCGCGCGACGCTCAGGTTGAAGCCCTTGCAAATGACCCGGTCGTCGAAGCTCTTCGACAGGTTCACGATGCTGAGGACGTTCTTGCCGCTCGGGCGCGCCTGCTCGAATCGGATGAAGGGACGCTCGATGTTCGACCGCTTGAGGTCGCTCATCGCCTTCTTCTCGCGCTCGACCTGCTTTTCGCGCGACTTCACCTGACTCGCGCGCGAGCCGGCTCGGAACCGCTGCACGAACTCCTGCAGCGCTTCCACTTTCTTCTGCCGGGCGGCGTTGGCGAGCTCGAGCGACCCGCGCGCCTCGGCCTTCGCGGACACCATGTCGTCGTAGTTGCCGGGGTAAACGATGATCGTCTCGAAATCGACGTCGGCGATCTTCGTCGCGACCTCGTTCAAGAAGTGGCGATCGTGGCTGATGACGATGAGCGCGCCCTCGTAGGCCATCAAGAAGCTCTCGAGCCAACGGATGCTGCCGATGTCGAGCCCGTTCGTGGGCTCGTCGAGCAGAAGCGACGCGGGATTTCCGAACAGCGCCTGCGCGAGGAGGACGCGCACGCGGTCGCCGCCCTTCAGCACGTCGAGCTTCTGTTCGTGAAGCTTCTCGGGAACGCCGAGGCCTTCGAGGAGCACGGCGGCTTCCGCGTCGGCGGTGTAGCCGTTCTCTTCGGCGATCACGAGCTCGAGCTCGCCGAGGCGCATGCCGTCCTCGTCGCTGAGGTCGTCGCCCTTCGAGAGCAGCGCTTCCTTCTCCTCGATCGCGGCCCAGAGCGCCGGGTTTCCCATGCGGACGACGTCGAGGATCCGGTGCTCCGCGTAGAGCGCTTGATCCTGCTTCAAGATGCCGAGACGGCCGCGCACGTTCACCGAGCCGCCCACCGGCTCGACGTCGCTGGATAGGATCTTCATGAACGTCGACTTGCCGGAGCCGTTCGGTCCGGTCAGGCCGTAGCGCTCACCGGCGTTGAACGTCACCGTGACGCCGTCGAAGAGGACTTTGCCTCCGAAGTTCATCGAGATCTCTGTTGCGGTGATCATCGTCAGGCCTCTTCAGGTGTTACGAACTCGACGGGGGCTTCGAGCGCGATCGCGCGCACTCTTTTCCGCGTTTTGCCTTCTCGTCGATCGGGTTCCACGCGCCGCGTGGCGTCGCCCGTTTTTCGCGTCAGGCCGAGTTCGCGCGGGAAGCTAGCAGAAACCGCCGTCGATGCTCGCCAAGACCCGCGAATTGGGCAAATTTGTCGTTTAGATTTGGGTGCTTACCGCGACGGGCTCCGCCTCTGTGGGGGCGCGCCCGGCCGTCTCCGCCCGCATCGACGAGAAACGAAGGCGGCGACGTCATTCTGCTCATCGATCCCGCCGACCGCTAGTGGCCGCTCGTCGTCTGGCGTCGTGCAGGTTTCGTGGGCGTCACGAGCGCGATCGGCGCGTCGCATTTCCGCCTCGGACGTCGCCCCCCGCCGGGTGCGACGTCTCGTCTCGCCGTGCGCGACGCGTGCGCGACGAAAAATCGACGCGAGACGGCGAGGTGCGGTGGCTTCCGCGCGCGAGAATTCTAGAATCGACGTGCTCGCGCGGTTTTCGCACGGCAAGCGCTCACCCCTTCGGAGCGCGCCCCGGGAATTTCATGGATCCATTGTCGGAGCAAAGCGCCATGGAGAGAGAGACAGCGCCCGGCACGTCTCGGATCATCGACGGCACGTTGCGCGTTTACTACGACGGCTACTGGATCAAGGCGTACGAGGTTCCCGCCGACACGCTTCGCGCGAAGCGGCAGCTCATCGAAGCGCTCACGCGGCGGCTCTTCAACCACGTCGAACACGGCCTGAACGTCCCGGGAAACCGGCTCGACGAAGCGCGTGAGGTCTTCGAGTCGGAGACCGATCCCGATCGACGGCGCGTGAAAGCGGCGATGCTCGCCGGGGCGCTCTTCAACCGCGCCGCCGACATCTTCAAGAAGCTCGTGGAGATTCAGTCGATGGGCGTTCAGATCCATCACGACGACGCGCTGATGGGCCAATGCGGCGATCACCTGAAAGAGGCGCTCGACCTCGGCAAGATGGTGCTCCACCGGAGTGGCGAAGAAGGCATCGACGAGCTCTGGGGTGAGCCGTTCAAGGCGTTCCTGTTTCCCATCGAGGAGTTTTACAAGAGCCGCTACGTGAAGATCGCGCAGACCATGGCCGCCATCGATCGCATCGCCGACGTACTCCGGAGCAATCTCGGGGCGAGCCCGATGTTCGCCGGTGTCGACCCGCTCATCGTCGACTTCGCGCACGCGGCCAAGCTGAAGAGCGAGACGCTTCGCACCGACAAAGACATCTTCGAGGTGTGGACGTCGTTCGTCGTCTTGGGTGAGAAGCTCGCCGCCTTCGAGCCCATCCTTCCCGCCGAACCGACGCCGCTCGAGAGAGAATGGGCCGCCGAAGGCGTGCGGCTCATTCGCGCCGGCAAGAAGCTCGTCTTCTACATCACGCGTGCGCGGGTCCCGATGCCCAAGAGCACGCGCGAATTCGTGGAGCGTTGCGAGCGCTACCGCCGCCGCTGTCCGTCGCTGATGTCGGCTCCGGCGTCCACCGCGCGCGACGCACGCAGCGTCGCCTGAGACGCCGGCACTCGCGAACCGCGAGAATGGCGCGCGTTGCGGCGCGAAAGCGGGCTCTTCGGAGTTACCGAGGCGGTGCGCTTCGCCTCCCGCCGTCTTGCGCTACACTCGACAGCCGAACGGTCTCGCAACATGGCTCAGGCATTTTCCAGCGACCTTGCCGAAAGTCGGTTCTTCGCGGACGGCGAAGCGCCGGCGTTGTCCGACGCCGAAGTGCTCGCGATTCGGCGCGATCTCGTCGCGTGGCGCGAGGGGCCGGTGAAGCGCTCCTACGACCAGGTGCCTCCGCGGCTCGAGCGCTTCTCGACGTGGAGCGACGTCGAAGTGCCGGACCTCGTCACGCCGGGTGACCCGGGTCCCGACTATCGTCGCGACATCGGGCTTCCGGGCGAGTACCCGTTCACTCGCGGCGTCCAGCCGACGATGTATCGCGGCAAGCTCTGGACGATGCGCATGTTCGCCGGCTTCGGAACGCCGGAGCAAACGAACGCGCGCTTTCGTTACCTCGTCTCGGAGGGACAAACCGGGCTCTCCACGGCCTTCGATTTTCCGACCTTGATGGGATACGACTCCGACTCGCCGCGCGCGCTCGGCGAAGTGGGAATGTGCGGCGTCGCGGTCGATACGCTGCGCGACATGGAAGTGCTGTTCTCCGGCATTCCTCTCGAGCGGATCACGACGTCGATGACCATCAACGGTCCGGCGATCGTACTCTTCGCGTTCTACGTCGCGCTCGCCGACGCGCGCGGTATCCCGAGGTCGGCGATCGGCGGCACGACGCAGAACGACTGCTTGAAGGAGTTCATCGCCCAGCACGCTTGGCTCGTTCCCCCCGGGCCGGCGATGCGCCTGGTCACCGATACCATCGAATTTTCGGCGCGCGAAACCCCGCGCTGGAACCCGGTTTCCATCAGCGGCTATCACATTCGCGAAGCCGGCGCGACGGCGGTGCAAGAGCTTGCGTTCACCCTCGCCGACGGTCTTGCGTACGTCGAATCGGGCATCGCACGCGGCCTCGACGTGGACGAGTTCGCTCCGCGGCTCTCGTTCTTCTTCGACGTCCACAACGATTTCTTCGAAGAGATCGCGAAATTTCGCGCCGCGCGACGCATGTGGGCCAGGTTCATGAAAGAGCGCTTCGGCGCGAAGAACCCGGCGAGCACGAAGCTCCGCACGCACGCCCAGACCGCGGGGGTGACCTTGACGGCAGAGCAGCCGTACAACAACGTCGCGCGCGTCGCGATTCAGGCGCTCGCCGCGGTGCTCGGCGGCACGCAATCGCTTCACACCAATTCGCTCGACGAAACGTACGCGCTTCCGACCGAGGATGCGGTGACCATCGCGCTCCGCACGCAGCAGATCATCGCGAACGAGACCGGCGTCGCGAACGTCATCGACCCGCTTGGTGGAAGCTACCACCTCGAATGGCTCACCGATCGCCTCGAGAGCGACGCGCTCGCGATCATCGCCCGAATCGATCAGATGGGCGGAATGCTGCGCGCCGTCGAAGAGGGATTTCCGCAACGCGAAATCGCGCGGAGCAGCTACGAGCTCGAGCGACAGATCAATCGGGGCGAGCGCGTCGTGGTCGGCGTGAACCAGTTCAAGAGCGGCGGCGGGGCCAGTCGCATTCCGACGTTGAAGATCGACGAGGCCGTCCAGCGGGCGCAAATCGCCGAGCTTCGGCGGGTCAAGGCTGCGCGGTCGTCGGGCGACGTCGAACGCGCGCTCGGCGCCGTGCGGCGCGCCGCGACGTCCTCCGAGAATCTCATGCCGCCGATCATCGACGCCGCCAAGGCCTACGCCACCGAGCAAGAGGTCTGCGACGTGCTCCGCGACGTCTTCGGCACGTACACCGATCCCGCGCTGTTCTGAGGCGCTACTTCAAGACGATTTCGGCGCTGTTCGCGGCGACGTCGAGAGACGTGACGGCCGTCATCGTGAGGGAACCGGGTTCGTCGCCCGCGTCGTCGACGGCGCCGCCGCCGGTCGGCACGACGTGCTGATACCCCGCGCCGAGCGAGACGGTCACCGTCGCGCCGGTCGGATTCACGAGCACCGCGCCGTGTTCGAAGTCGCGCCGGTACACGCCGCCGCTCGTGAGATCATCGACGGTCGCTCCCGTCGTCGTGGGCGCGCCGAGCGCGAGCGACCACTCGGGGTACCACTCGAGCGGCCCCGCCGCGAAGTACTCGAGGTAGCTCCGGTCGCTCTTCACGAGCAGGTAGTTGCCGAGATAGTAGAGCCGAGTCGCGACGTCGGTCGCCGCGCTCAGGTAATTCTGCAAGATGAGGATCTTGTGCGCCGCCGCGAGCGCGAGGAGCTCGTTCGTCGACGCCTTCCAGTCGCTGGCCGCAAAGGTCCGCGACGCGAACCCTTCGACGAACGCGCCGTGCGTCAGGCCGTAGTTCGTGTTGTCCCAGCCGGTCACGAACGCGCTGGTGTTCGGAATGAGGGGGATGCCCTTTTTCGCGAGGGCCGCGTCGAGCGCGCTCATCCACGTCTGCCAGGCGTCGATGAACGTGCGATTGCCGAGCTCGGGGAGCGCGTTGTCCTTCGCGCCGGTCGTGGCGAGCGGGGGATCTTGCGCGCCGACTTCGGCCTGAAGGAGCGCCGGCGAGGCCGAATCGAAGAAAATGCCGTCGTAGTCGCCGGCGTCGACCTGGCTTTCGAGCGAGCTCGTCCAGTACGCCGCGAAGTCGGCGTTGGACAGGTTCATGAGCAGCTTGCCGTCCGCGGTGCTCGCGAGTCGCTGATTCGACGCGTCGTGAAGGAACCAGTCTTCGTGCGTCGTCACGGTCGGGTAATCGTTGCCCCAGGTCTTGCCGTCGATGATGAAGTCCACGGCAGGCGCCGATTGCCACATCGACAGGTGATAGTGGAGGACCAAGAAATTCGGCGAGAGCGCGCGAAGCGGCTCCGACTGCGCGACCGTCTGCTTCTCGGTGCCGACGTAATGCGTGACGACGAAATGCTGCTGCGCAGACGTCAGGTTCGGCAATTGATCGGTGAGGATCGAAATGCTCGACGTCGTGTCCGGAAAAGGACGCCGCGTCGCGATCCCGCCGTCGCTGGTCGCGCCGCCGGTGCTCGACGATCCGCCCGCGCCGCCATTCGACGATCCGCCCGCGCCGCCGTTCGACGTTCCGCCGCCGGTTCCGCCGCCGAGGGAGCCCCCAGAACCCGTGACCCCGCCGGTATTTTCCGAGGCTCCGGCGCCGCCGCTACTCGATGTGCTCGCGCCGGTACCGCTCGCGCCGCCGCTGCTCGATGCGCCTGAGCCGCCGTTCGCCGAGGCGTCGCCCGATCCTGTGCCGTGGTTCGTGCTGCTCCCGCACGCGACCACGAGCGCGAGCACGCCCGCCGCGCCGCTCGTCGAGAGCGCGCTCGGCGCCGAGAACCATCGTATTTTTTCCACGGCCACCTCGGCGTGCAGCGTAGTCGACGACTCGGTCGCCCCTCAACTGAGGGCGAGGTGCGTGACGCGCGCGCATCTACTACGCCGAGCGGGGCGCGCGTCGACTCGTCGACGAGACACGAAGCGACGGCGAGCGCCCGCCGTGCCGATTACTCCGGCAGAATCGAGTCGAGGGCGATCGCGGTGGCTTGGATCACCGCGGCGATGCGGACCGCGTCGTTGATGTGGTCGCTCGTGAGACCGTGTTCGACCACGGTGTGCTCGTGCGAGCGGATGCAGGTCTGGCAATTGCCGATCGCGCTGACGGCGAGGCAAAAGAGCTCGAAGTCGGCCTTGTTCGTGGCCGGCTGGTTGATGCGCTGCATGCGAAGCCGCGCCGGCTTCTCCGAGTACTCGTCGTTGCCGACGATATGCCGGAATCGGTAAAAGACGTTGTTCATGCCCATGAGGATTGCGGCGGCCTGCGCGTCTTCGAGCACCGGCGTGCCGGCGTCGGCCTGCTTCGCGTCGGCGACGAGCGCCGCGATGAGCGGCTTGTTCCGCGTCGTATAGGCGCACGCGATCGCGACGCCCCACACCTGCGCGGCGTTCAACGTGCCGGGCGTGAGGACGTTACCGAGGTTGATCTTGACGTCGCGTGCGACAGTGGGCAGCGACTCCCGCAATTGATCGAGATGTTCCATGTTGCCTCCACGGCGGAGCACGTTCGGGCGCTCCGCCGGGTTCATCGGTTCAATGGGGCACGCCGCACGAAGCGAGCGAGCCACATGCATGAGCCAAAGGGCGATTGCAAAGACCGCGTGGTCGGATGACTGGGTGAGGCGCGGAAACGTGCAAGTGCACGTTGAGCACCGAGAGCAGTCAGAAGGGCGCGTGCTCGCAGCAAGCGCCCTTTGGCGATCAGACGGCCTTCTTCAGCTTGGCGGTGAGCGTCTCGTCGCCCGCCTTCCAGTTGCAGGGGCAGAGCTCGTCGGTCTGGAGCGCGTCGAGGACGCGGATGACTTCGTCCACGTTGCGGCCGACGGACAGATCGTTCGCGGCGGCGTAGCGGACCACTCCGTCTGGATCGACGATGATGGTGGCGCGGAGCGCGACGCCCGCGGCGGGGTGCAGGATGCCGAGGCCCTGCGCGATGGCGGGCGAGTAGAAGAGTAGGGCATGCTTGATGCCCTTCAAGTCGGCGTGGCTGTTGCGCCAGGCGAGGTGCGAGAACTCATTGTCGGTCGAACCGCCGAGAACGACCGCGTCGCGCTCTTCGAACGCTTTGACCTTCTTGTCGAACTCCACGATTTCCGTCGGGCAGACGAACGTGAAGTCCTTCGGATAGCTATAAATCACCAGCCACTTGCCTGGGAAATCCTTGGAGCTCACATCCTTGAACTCCTTGCCCTTGTCGGTGCTCACGCAAGCGGTCGTCTTGAACTCGGGGATCTTCTGGCCAGGAACGAGCATCATTCTTCTCCGTATTCGTACTTCGTATTGATTGGGTTCGGGGGACGGTTGCTCAGCGAGTCTTGTTCACGCGAGGCCGGCCGAGCTTGCGACCGCGCATGACGACCATGTATTCGCGGATCTGGTAGCCGGCCATCTTGTTCGGATCGCCGACGGCCAGCGCCGACCAGGGAATGTCGTCGATTTTTCCCGTTTCGTCGTCCACGAAGTGGTGGTGCGGTTCGAGCTTCGGGTCGAAGACGACGTTCCCCTCCGCGAGGACGAGCTCCCTGAGGAGCCCCTTCTGCACGAAGAGGTTCAGCGTGTTGTAAACGGTGGCTCGCGAGAGCAGCGGAAACCGCCCGGTCACTCGCTCGAGCACCCGTTCGGCCGAAGGGTGCTCATCCGTCGTCAGGACGTATTCCGCCACGGCCAACCGATGAGCCGAGGGCCGGATGCCGCTCTTTCGTAGCGTTTCCTGTAAGTCGAGAGCCATTCCGGAATTAGACATAGTCTAAATATCGGAGCTGTCAATGCCCGTGCGACGCGTCGCTCCCGTCGCGTCGGCGTCACGATTCGTTCACCGGCGAGCAAGCGGGGGCGCGGGGCGCAGCCCCGCCGAGAAAAACTAGTGCAGCGTCCGGCCGCGAAGCGGCGGCGTCCCGGAGGGACGCTTGATGTCATATCGCGGACGCTGCACTAGTCGGCGATCTGCGCTTCTTCGGTGAGCAAGTAGCCGTCGTGGCCGAGGTTCGTCGCGCTGGCGATCGCGGCGAAATCGGCGAAGCGATATTCGACCCGCGCTTGAGCCAACGTGCCCGTGGCGAGATACGCCGCGGTCGGCTCGCCTCGCGACAGGGTCGGCGCGCCGAGCTTCGACGCGAGCGACGCGCGCTCCTCGTGCGCCAAGGTGCCCGCGCGGTCGGCGTTCGGGACGCGCACCATGCGAAGCACCGCGACGAGTCGATTCGACGGGTCGAATCGGAAATAAAGCGAACCGTGTTCGTTTCCGGTTTCGTTCACGTCGGCGGCGGTGACGCCGTCGCAGTCGACGCTCGCGCCGCTCGAATCGTCCTTGCACGACACGTGACGTTCGGAAGCCCACGCCGCGACGTCGGCGCGAGCCCACTTGCCGAGCGGGAAGCCGAGCGCGTCATTGCTCGGCGCCGGCGCGCCGGGGCGCGACGTGACGTGGAACGCGTCGCGCCGAAGGGCTTCGCGACGCGCCGGAGACAGCTTGCCGGCGGAGAAGGGGCAGTGCAGGCCGAACACCTGGGCGAGGAGCGGACGCGCCGTCTTCGTGTGCAGGAATCCGACGAACCCCGTCGCGAGCGCCACACTGCTGCCGAGCACGACCAACCGACGCGCCCAGGGCCGGCGCGATGCGTTCGCGGTGTTCACTTGCCGACGATGCTCGCCTTGAAGGTCGCGTCGGTCACCGGCGGCGCGAAGCAATTGGTGATGTCGCTCTCCAGAACGTGGTTGTCGGACAAGGCCGGCACGACGACCTGCGTGATGAAATAGTCGTACTGGTCGCTCGTGATGTTCAGACCCTGATGGGCTTCGGTCATCGAGACGCCCATGTAGTTGTTGGGGCCGCCGTAGACCATGACGAGAAAGTCGGCGAGGTCGGTCTTGAACGTGTCGATCTTCGCCGGCGTGCTCTGCGAAGCAAAATTCTGGAACGCATCGCCGAGCTTGTCGGTCGGAGCCGCGAGCGCCTTCGTGACGATGCTGTCCCGGACGGC